>Ga0302324_100000215_pt1 | contig 153307 bp, 133 predicted proteins | sample Palsa_T0_1_FD_201949 | JGI IMG/M metagenome (GOLD analysis project Ga0302324, IMG submission 201949) | Peat permafrost microbial communities from Stordalen Mire near Abisko, Sweden - Palsa_T0_1 | ecosystem: Environmental > Terrestrial > Soil > Palsa > Peat permafrost | place: Sweden: Abisko...
AGTTCGATGATCCGCCGCCGCACCGCCAGGGAAAATGCTTCCATGCAGACCGCTCCTTTCTCAGGAAACAGCCGTAGCATACGTAACCTCAGCAAATCGCGCTAGAGGCGAGGACGCACTGCTCTAGGATCACTGGCCCTAACCCTCGGATGTCCGATTTCAGCTTATAAAGGCCATAAAGGTAGTCGTCCAAAATGACCAGGCTGTTGACGGAGTAGTCCAGGCGGCCGCGATCCGGCGTAACCTCGGGCGGGACGTTTTCGACAAACGTCCGGGCCACCGTTGCAAAGGCATCATCCTGCCATCCAGGGTCCGGTGCGAGATTGTCGCCTGAGTCGGGCGTCATTTGGGCCCTTTAAGGAAGAGTTTATCTCGCATACGGCCCCACGCCTGCGGCGCGGTAAATCAAATTCAGCGCCCGTGTGACTTTGCGATATTCCTCCCCCGTCACTAGCGGCAGTCGTTTATCGCGCACGGCCAACACAAAATCCCGGATATTCGCCAGATGCCCGGCGTTGCTCATGGCCAGGGGATCGTTGGCGCGGTTTTCGGATTTTCCGGTAGGAATCGGCGTGGCGGCGGCGATCACATCGGGGGGAAGATCGGCGGATTCCTCGACGGGGCGGCTGGTTTTGAAATAGGTCAGTTCATCGCCAACGAATTGGCAGCTTCCTTCGGAGCCGCAGATTAAAAGCCGCTGGGGCATGCCGTCGTAAGCCAGGGTGGTGCCGATGATGCTGGCGAGGGCGCCGCTGGCCAGACGGGCATTGGCGACGGCGACGGTTTCCGCTTCGATGCTGCGGAGTTTGCCGCAGTCGCAGGCGGCGCCGAGAATTTCCACGACATCGCCGGCGAGCCAGAGCAGGCGGTCGATCATGTGCGGCGATTGGTTGCTCAGAACTCCGCCGTCGAGTTTCCAGGTGCCACGCCAGGCGCCGCTGTCGTAATAAGTTTGCGTGCGGAACCAAGGAGTTTCGCAGTGAGCCAAAACAATCTGGCCGAAATAACCTTGATCGATGGCGCGCTTCACTTTGCGGACCGTGGGATTGAATCGCTGCTGAAAAATCCCGCCGAGGGTGACGCTGCATTCCTTGGCGGTGCGGATGGCGACGTCACATTTTTCGAGCACCAAATCCAGCGGCTTTTCGCACAGCACATGCTTGCCGGCTTTGGCACATGCGATGGCCTGATCGCCGTGCAGGCCGCTGGGAGAGGTGATGGTGCAGGCGTCGATGTCGCCGCGGCTGAGTAATTCCTCCAGCGTCGCGCAACCCTGCACGCCCCACTTGTCGGCGAACTTGCTGCGATTGGCGGGATTCACATCCATCCCCGCCACGAGCACGGCGAGGTTTTCCCGGGCCAGAGCGGCGAGGCATTCGGCGTGCAAGCCAGCAATGCCGCCGCAACCGATGATGCCGAACCGCAGCGGACGATTGGCGGTAACGGAAGGATTCTGCGCGTTGGTGGCCATAGCACATTTCCCAGTGACAAGGCGAATTACGGTTCGGGCGTTGGCTGTGTCGCCTTTGATTGCGTGGCGGCACGGCTGGTCGCCAACACCGCAAACTGTTTTGCCGTTTGCCGCACCTGCACAGGAGCCACAGAGACAGCGATGTTCACCATCATATTCAACGCTGTCACAGGGGTATAACCGATGATGCCGTCCACTTGTTGACCGACCAGTCCGACGGACAGATCTTCGCCGCTGAAATAAATTGCCGTGCGATTGTTTATTTGAATTCCCTGTAGCCGTGGGGCATCCAGATCGGCCACTCGGCTGCGGGCAAAATGGCGGTAGGCGACGCTGCGCATCGGAAAGGTGCTGGTAAATGCCTCATCGGTGATAGGCACGGGCTTCAGTTTCTTGTCTTGCAGCAATTCATCGAGTTGCTCGTGCATCGATTGGCCGAACGCTTCACTGCCGCCGCATGCATCGACGACGAGGGTGCCGCCTTTTTCCACGTACTGTTTGAGCTCCGCAAGCTGCGCGGCGGACAATGTCACTTTGTCCGTCCCGGTTAAATGCGCCAAGGCAAAATCGGAGGTAAGTTTTCCCTGGCCGAGTGCGATCGGCTGCACGTCCAAATCGAGCTTGACGTGAATGCTGTTGTGAACCTCGGCGGCCAACCGGGTCCAACCTGCCGGCTCGGGGTCCCAATTGCCGTCGTATTGCAGGCGCGCCACTTTCATCGAGGCCACGGTCGGCTCGGTGTTCGGTCGAATGATATACGTTTGGCCTTTGGTACGCAGGCCGCCTCCCTGTCCTTTGTCGATGGCGTAGATAAACAAATTATCCATCAACTCGAAGGAATCTTCATAATCATGATAGAGCGATTGCTGCCAATGCCGGCTGTAGTCGCCGCCGGGGTCTTCGTGCGGCAAGAGCACCATCAGAATCCGTGCGCCATTGCTCAGCACCCGCAGCGACGGTTTGTTCCGCCATTGCTCGCGCTTGAATTGTTCGCTGTAGATCGGGCTGTTCTCGGGCAATTCCTGCCATGCGTATTGGCTGAATAACTTGCCGCCCAGCTTTTGAAAAAACTCGACAAAGCTTTCCTTGTTGCAATCAGCATTGCCGACGAGCAAGCCGCCCTCCTGAATATATTGCCGCAATTTGTCGTAGTCGGCGTCGCGCAGCTGGACGTTCTGGTTGCCCGCCATGTAAAGCATCGGGGCGTCGTGGAGGTCGCCAACCGGAGCATCAAGATTGACGACCTGCCAGTTGAGATATTCCTCGGTTTGTTTGCCGATCCAGGCGGCGATATTGGCCGCATCACGGGGACGCTGATTCCAATTGGCCACCTTCGGTGTGTCGCCGTGTGTGTCGATGACGTATTGTAGTTTGTTGATGGCAACCGGCGCGCGGCCGCGGGTCAGGAAAAGTAAAGCCATGGCGGTGTCGTATGCGGCGCGAACCTGGCCGGTTCCCCACGCGCCCGAAGGCGACTGGCGGGCAAGCAGCGCCTCGACGCCATTCTCGTACCAATTATTTGTGCCGAAATATTTAAGCCCGCTGGCGACGCCAATGCGTTCCACACCATACCAGCCATAATAAAAACGCCCCCTGCCCTCTCGATCGTCGGCCACTCGTGAGAAATCGCTGAAGTGCGCGCTGATATAATTCAGCCCCTTTTCGATGTTCGAATCGACGAAATTGCCCTCGCAGTTCAGGCCAGCATCGCCGTGGACAAATTGGTCGGTGATAAACAATGTCGCCACGCCGGCGGCGGCCATATTGATCTCGGACCCCTTGCGGGCTGGCGTCGCATCATACCCCCAGCCGCCGTCGGCATTCTGATGCTTGCGCCAACCCTTATCGACGATCTTCCAGTAATTGATCGAAATTTCGCCGCCAGCACGATCGATGGCCCACATCCCCAGCACGCCAAATTGGCTGCAGCTGTGATCCGTGCGGATATCGTTGCCCGTATAGCCGTAGAAAGCCGGAACTCCAGGCACATCGGGAGCGGCGTGCGCGCCTTGGCGCAAAAGGTCGTAATCCTGCGTGATTGCATTGTGGATTTCCGGGCTTTTGGTGTCCAAGAACGGCCAGACATTTGCCCGCAGGCCGATGGCGTAAATCCCGGTAATTTTCGAATGCACGAGAAAATGGATCGGCTTTTCAAAGCGTGGATCATTGCGGCTTTCGCCGGCAGCGAGCAGTGAATAGGTGCAGATGGCGGTGGTCCCGCCCCATTGACTGCTCTCAACCCGCTCCGGATCCTTGGGGTTCCGGGCAGTATCCCAGATGCCGCCGTTCGCTGCCGCCATCCGCCACAAGGCCGCCACGCCTTTTTTGATGGCAGCATCCACTTGTTGCGGCGTGGCCGCATGGCAATTGGAAAAAGTGGTGAGCGAAACCGCCACCACCGCCAGCCGGCGAATCAGATTGTGATGAATCTGTGTCGGCACGGTTGTCCTGTTTTCACGTGTTGAGAGCCGCTGCACCGCACAACCGTAGTCTATCGTGATGGCGGCCGGTCGGAAAGAAATTATCTATCCGTCGATATCACGGCGGGATTGGATGTGTGCTCGGCCGGCTTGTCGTCGATGCCAAGGGCCTCGTCGCCGCCATGCGGATCGGAGCCGGAGCCACCGACATGACAATGTTGCTCATGATTGTCGTCGCTGTCTTAGGCGTGTAGCCAATAATCCCATCGACTTGTTGACCGACGAGTCCCGCGCTCAAGTCTTCGCCGCTGAAATAAACCGCCGTGCGGTCTTTCAAACGGATGCCCTCCAGCGTCAGTTCATCGAGATCGGGAATACGGCTGCGGGCAAAGTGGCGGTAGGCAACGGTCGTGATCGGAAAGGCGCTGGTATAAGCCGGGTCGGTCATCGGCAGGCGATGCAGCGGGTTGCTCGCCAGCAGATCGTCGATCTGGTTGCGGATTGGATTGCCGAACGCTTTATCGCCGCCGCAGGCGTCGACCACGAGGGTGCCGCCTTTTTGGACGTATTGTTTTAACTCGGCGAGCTGCACATCGTTCAGAGACACCTTGCCGGTTCCGGTCAAATGCGCCAAAGCGAAATCACTGGTGAGTTTCCCGTGCCCCAATTCAACCGGTTGAACATCCACATCGAGCTTGATGCGCGAATTGTTATGCAGAATCGCTGCCAATCGAGGCCAACCCGCCGGTTCGGGGTCCCAATTCCCGGCGTATTGCAGCCGAGCGACCTTGATGGTCGCTGCCGCCGGCTGAGTGCTGGGACGCACGATATAAGTTCGACCTTTGCTGCTTAAGCCCCCTTCCTGTCCTTTGTCGACGGCGTAAAGAAATAAATTGTCCATCAGCTCAAAAGAATCTTCCGAGCCGCGAATCTGCATGTCTTGCCAGTGTTTTGCGAAATCAGGACTGTGCCCACTGTACGGCAGCAACACCATTAAAAGCCTGGCTCCGTTGCTCAGCACCTGCACTGACGGCTTGCCCGGCCAATGAGCGCGATTGAATTGTTCGGAAAACACGGGACTATCCGCAGGCAGCTCTTGCCATCGGTACTGACCAAACAAGCGCGTGCCGAGCTTCTGGAAAAAACGGACGAAATTCTGGTCGTTACAATCGGCGTTGCCGACCAGCAGGCCGCCTTCCTCTATGTATTGTTTCAGCTTGGCGTAATCGCTGTCGCGCAGCACGACATTCTGATTGCCGGCCATGTATAGGATCGGGGCATCGTGCAGATCTTCGATCGGAGCATCGAGATTGACGATCTGCCAGTTAAGAAACTGCTCGATTTGCTTTCCGATCCAGCCGGCGATGTTGGCGGCATCACGGGGTCGCTGATCCCAGTTGGCATCCTTGGGCTTATCACCGTGCGGGTCGATGACATATTGCAGCTTGTTGATGGCAACCGGCGCCCGCCCGCGGAGCAGAAACAACAGCGCCAGCGCAGTGTTGTAACTTTCGGTCCCCGCTTCTCCCCACACACCCGAAGCGTCCTGGCGGCTGACCAGCAAATCCGCTCCTCGCTCGTACCAATTGGTGGCGCCGAAATATTTATGCCCGCTGGCGACGCCGATTCGCTCCACGCCATACCAGCCGTAATAAACGGAAGGCGTTTCCCGACTGAAATCCTCAAAGTGAGTGCTGAGAAAACCGAGCCCGCTTTCGATGTTCGAATCGACGATGTTGCCCGGACAGCCGGTGCGATCGTCGTGCATAAATTGCTGGGTGATGAACAGCGTCGCCACGCCCGCCGCGGTCATGTTCACGGTGGATTCGCCGTGACCGACATAGCTCCAGCCGCCGTCGTCATTCTGGTGCTTGCGCCAACCGAGATCGACGGCTCGCCAGTACGACATGGGAACTTCCCCGCCGACCTCAGTGAGCGCCCACATGCCTAGCACGCCGTATTGGCTGCAACTGTGATCGTAATCTGTGCTGAAAACGCCGTAGCGGTAAAAAGCGGGAACGTCGGGTAAATCCTCGGCCGCGTGCGCGCCTTGGCTTAAGAGCCTGGTATCCTGCACCACGGCTTTGCGCACTTCGACGTTTTTAGTGCTCAGGTACGGCCAGACATTCGCCCGCAATCCCAGGGCATAAATCCCGGTGATGTTGGCGCGCTCAAGAAAATGGATCGGCTTTTCAAATCGTGGATCATCCCGGTCCAATCCCGTGGCGAGCAACGCATAAGTGCATAGGGCAGTGGTGCCGCCCCATTGCGTGGCGATACCAGCTTTTGCCGGCGGCGGCGGTGTGGGAGAATCCCAAATGCCGCCATTGTCCTCAGCCAAATGCCACAACGCCTCGGTTGCTTTTTTGATCGCATCGTCGACCTGCTCCGGCGTCGCCGCACGACAGATCGACAACGGCGCAACCAAAACAGCCGCGATCGTAAAGCACGCCATCAAGTTCATAGCCAACTCACGGCGCCTTCCATGAAAACGCCGGCGGCGCCTCCGGAAAAGCCAACGTATCAAACGACCGTCCCGGCGCCTTCCCGAACAACTGCCAATCCGCGAAGTCCAACAGCGCGGTCCAATCGATCAGATTCTGCTCGTGTTTGCCGGGCCGCCAGGCGATGCCGATTTTTTGTTCGACGCCGAGGAATTTATAAACCTCTTTGGCTCCCAGATACGCTGCCTCGCTGCCGGGGAGATTGGCCCATTGGTCGGCCATGCCGGCGGTTTCCAGCAGCGCGCGCGGGGCGACCAATGCTTTGACTTCGTGCTGATCGATCGGCAGCCGCTCGACATATCCGACAAACTCCGGAAAGTTCGGCTCAAACCAAAAGGGAAACCGCTTGGTGATGGCGGCGATATCCTCGCTCTTGGGCGGCTGCACCCGATAGGCCGCGCATCCGCCGCAACCAGAACTTGCCGGCACGGTCACGGCGATGCGATCATCCAAAGCTCCGGCCAGCAGCGCCGCTTTTCCGCCCCGGGACAGGCCGGTCACCACAACGCGCTTGGCATCCACATCGAGCCGCGTCACCAGATAGTCGATCACCTGGCTGAAAGTCCATGCCCAAGCGACCAGGTCTCCGCCATCAAACTCGGGATACGCCAGGTAAATTCCATTGGCCCGCCCTGCTCTGTCGGCCGCCACCATCGTGCGGTCAAATTCCGCAAGCATGTAACCCCGGCCAATCACCGTTTCGGCAATCCGCGGATCAACATTTCCCCAGCACAAATCGCCGCGGACAATCACAGGAAAGTGCGGACCGTGCAATGCCGACGCCGGAGGAATCGTCAAAATCAGCCGCGTCTTTAACTGCTGATTCGGTCCCGTCTTCAGCAGCAATTCCATGACTGTCGCATCGGTAATGGCTGGCTGCGTGGCGGGATGGGTGGAAACCATCTCAACCGCCACGTCGCTGATCGGCGGCAGCGATCCGTATTCGTACTTCGTCACCAGTTCCAGCAATTCCTGCCGGCGGAGGGGCCACTGTTTGGGGTTGGTCAATCTTGAGCCATCCTCCGCAATAAACGGATCGGGAAGTTCCGTGATCGCCGGTAAAGCGGCTACCCGTGGCGACAATACGTGAGGCTGCGTAGCGGGAGCGACATTATCCGCCGCCCGCACGCCGATGCCTGCAATTATTGCAACCGTGAGCACATAAACCGATACGAATCGCTTCGCTTGGACGATGAAGGGACTCATAAAGTGCGGTAGCTCTGTCGCCATGGTGAGTTGCCTTGCAGTGCGAGCCATTAGGACGGATTAGCCGCTGAATCCTTCGTAGTTTACCAAAAATGATGGACTTGAGCAGTGTGCAAAGGCCTGATAAGAGTGTCGCTAACCAAGTGCGCTGCACGCGGGTCCGTTTTCGGTGTATAGTTGTTGCACTGGGAGCGAAGGTATTCGTCAGAGCTGAGGAGAAAGTGCGGTTGATCGCATCATGAAGTTTCAAACTCTTTCCCAAGGGCGGGGTAGCCGACGCGCCAAAAAAACCCTGAAAGCAGCTTCCAGCAAGTGTTCCCGTCGCGTGTTTTCCTTTGCCCTGGAGGAACTGGAAGCGCGGCAATTGCTTTCAACTGCACCAGACGGCGATCCGTGGGCTCCTTTCGCCACGATCACCACCCAGGATTTGGCCGTAGCGAATTATCCTTACCTCAACGGTTCAGGAATCCGCGTGGCCGATATCGATCGCGGCATCGATTATAACGACCCGCAATTGGGCGGCGGTTACGGTCCCGGCTTCAAAGTCGTCGATGGTTACAACTTCCGCGATAACAATGACGTGCCGCTGGACGATTACGGTCACGGTACCGGCACCGCCAGCATCATCGCCGCCAATGGTTACACGCTCGACGGAACCTACAACCAGGGCGTCGCGCCCGATGCGCAGCTTGTCGATCTCAAGCAGGAAAGCAGCGCGAATATCAAGGATGCCTTGGACTGGGTTATCGCCAACGCCAAGGCTCTGAACATTCAGGTAGTGAATCTGACCGATTTCGTCACCGATGTGTTGCCCGGCTCATTTGATCCGAATCTTTATTTGCCGGAGCTGCAGACCATATACAACATGGGCATCTTCATCTGCTCGCCCGTGGGCAACGGTGAAGCAGAATATGGCCCCGGCCTGCCGGTTCAGGAGCCCGCGGCGGATTCGCCCTACGACTTTGGCGTCGGCGGCATCAATCTCAGCGATCAGTTCTATTCCGATTCCGTCCGCGGCACCGGTACCGAGCTGGTCGCGCCGGCCAGTGACGTGACCATGATTTATTACATCGAGAATCCCGCTACCAAGGGTGATGGCTACGACCAATACGATGACAACTACACCGGCACGGCAGAGCCCGTGAATTACGCCCAGGGCACCAGTTGGGCCTCGGCCTACACCGCCGGCACCGCAACTCTGCTCAAGCAGCTCGACCCTTTATTCACGCCGGCCCAAATTGCCAACATCTTGATCGAAAGCGGCAGCGCCAACAAAGTGACCGATCCGGAAGATATCGACGGCATCGGCTCTTACCCGCAACTGAACATCAACGCCGCCATTACCCTCGGATATCAAACGGCCGAAGAAGGCCAGTTCCTACACAATTACGATATCCGCCGCGCCCAGCCGATCAGCTTCCGCCGTGGCGTGGCGGCCATCGGCGGCCAGAAACTTCTGATCGGCAAGCCCGACGTTTTTTCCTTCACCCTCGCCACCAACAGCACCTTCAAAGTGACGATCCCCTTCAGCGGAACCGGCACCGCACCCGTGGCCTCGATTTGCAACGTCCGCGGCAAGGGCATCGCACTCGCCGGTGCCAGCGGAACCACCGTCACTCTCGAAGCCGGCACCTATTACCTTTACCTCACCAGCCCGCAAACCATCCTCGGCACCTATGGCGTCAACATCACGTTACTTGCCACCAACGTGCCCAGGACCGCCGGCCGCGACATCGTCGCGCCAACAATGGACACCATGTCCAGCGACACCGTCAGCTCCGATGATTCAGTGCTGGACAAGGACAAGACATCGGTCCTCGCGGGGTAAATCGCGCGGAACAACTCTCGATCCTCAAAAGCCCCGCATGCAAATGCGGGGCTTCTTTTGCATGATCCAATAACTCCACGATTTATTTCGCCCGTATTTTGTTTCGCCGACGGCGGTGGGTGAGGAGGCCGACCGCGCCCGCGGCCAGAAGCCCGCAACTCGACGGCTCGGGAACGGCTATCCCTTCCGGAAAATCCAACCCGGTGATGAAAGTGGTGCTAGTTGTCCCTCCCGAAGTCGGGTATTCATCAACCGTGCCATCGTCCAGGTCCACCACCAACAGATTCGTTCCAGACACCACCGTTCCCGTCGGGCTATTCGCGCCCGTGACCAGTGACGAATTCACCGGCTGACCCGTCAGCGTGCTATATTCGCCGATAGGGTAAAGTCCGTGGTTGTTTGCGTCGCTGACTTCGTTGACGACAACCAGGTTGGTGCCCGATACCGAGAAGCCGCCCGGGTCGGTTAGCCCCGTGATGAAGGAGGTGTTGGAGCCGGTCACCGTACCAGCCGATATGGTGTATTCGCCAATCGTGCTGTAGCCGGTCCCGACAAACAGGTTCGATCCGGAAACTGCAAGGCCTAACGTGTTGGACTGTACCCCGGTGATTAGCGAGGCGTTCACCGTCCCTCCCGAGGTAGTGTATTCGCCGACCGTGCTCGAGCCGTTATTGACAAACAAGTTCGATCCCGACACCGCAATGGCAACCGGATTGGATAGTCCTGTGATAAGAGAGGCATTTACCGTGCCTCCGGATGTGGTGTATTCACCGACCGTGCCGTTGCCAGCATTTGTGACAAACAGATTCGGCCCAGACACCGCAATGGCGATCGGATTGCTCAACCCGGAAACCAGCGCGGTGGCCACCGTCGTCCCGTCAAGTTTGTATTCGCCGATCGTACCGTTCCCGCTGTTCACGACAAAGATTTGTCCGCGCGCGGCCATCGGCATAAATGCCGCCCCCGCCACAACACCTGGTGCAATGATCGACTTGACGCTTAGTTTGGACCGACGCATATCTCTTCTCTCCTTTTGGGCAAGATGTGATATTCCCACCGGACTGCCCATGTGAGGTCCGGAGGAAACAGCTGAGCCCGCTGAAAAGTAACTCCGGAACACATCAATAGCAACAAAATAAAATAAAAAACGAGGCCGGGGCCGAGTTGCAGTTACGACGTCATCGGCGTTCCCCTTAGGTCATTTCGCCCGAATCTCATCCCAAAGCCGATCCACCGTCTGCGCGGCCGGGCCGATGTCGAGCATCAATTGGCAACGTTTGAGAACCTCGTCGGATGCATACATGTTGGTATCGTTGAGAATCTCCGGCGGCATGAATGCGCGGGCAGCTTGGTTGGGGCTGGCGTAGCGAACTTCTTTCACCATCTCCGCCGCCACTTGCGGATCCATCAGGAAATTCAAAAACGCATGAGCCTCGGCGGAGTGCGGCGCATTGGCGGGAATGCACACGTTGTCGATCCAGCGCGTCGCCCCTTCCTTGGGAACCACGTAATAATATTTGTCCGGGTGATCGGCGATCACCTTGGCGATCTGGCCGTTGTAACCCTGCACGATTGCCGCTTCATCGGTGCTGAGTTTGTCGTCGAAGCTGTCGCTGTCGTAAAACTTCACGAGCCCGGTTTGCGCTTTTAATTTGTCGGCCGCCATCCGCAGTGTCGCGGGATCGGTTTCATTGACCGATTTGCCCATCAGCAAAAGCGCCACCGCAAAATTTTCCCGTGCATCTTTCAGCATGGAAATCTTGCCGGCGTACTTCGGATCAAACACCGCTTGCCAGCTGTCGATCGGCTCCTTGACCACTTGTTTGTTCACGCCCAATCCCGTCGTCCCCCAGAACAACGGGATGGAATACTGATTGGCCCGATCAAACGGCTGGCCGAGAAATTTCGGATCGAGATTCTTAAAATTCGGCAACTGACTCCGATCCAGCGGCATCAGCTTTTTATCCAGCACCAGAACCTGCACCGTGTAATCGCTCGGGATTACCACGTCATAATCACTGATCCCCGAACCGAGCTTAGCGACCAATTCTTCGTTGGTGCTGAAATTCGTCTGATTGACTTTGATGCCGGTGCGTTTCTGGAATTCATCCATCAGCGGCTGCGTGAAATATCCCGACCAACTAAAAAGATTCAGCTCCTTGGGCTTCTTTTGACATCCCACGCAGAGCGCTCCGATCAACATGCAGCTCAGCAACTGTTTAATCATGGATATTCTTCCTGCCTCGGCGTTATTGGTGCCATGACTTGGTACGTCCAAGCGATGATCTATCAAAGCCGCGAAAAACCAAATTTGCAACGCCCTCGCTGCTCTCGAGGATGCCCGAAAGCGTAACTTGACAGCCGGTTTGGACCCTCTTACGTTGGCCCGCGTGCTCCAAATCTGGCAGAGGATATCAAGACATTTTTGTGGTGATGCGCCGCGGCAACTTCTCGCGGGCGAAACCCCTTCACCTCAACGGCTGATGACCACGCTGCTGTTATTGGTTCCCCTAGCGCAAGCCTTCGTGTCGCTCAGCACGACCGACCAGAACGCCTACGGAATGGCGTTTTACCTGGTCAACTACCATTTCGGTTTTGTTAAACGTGGATTGTTTGGACAGCTGTTTGCGCATGTGCCGTTTGTCAGCCTGAATGCCTTGACCAAAACGGCGCTGACCAATACGGGCCTCTGCATCTTGGCCATCTATGCCATCTTTGCTCCAGCCTTCTCGCGGACTGTCGCAAGGGCGGCGCTGTTTTCTTTTCTGCTCAGCGGGCCCGCCATGCTACCTCACTTGGCTTATCACGCCGGCTTTCTCGATAATCCGCTGCTGAGCCTTTTGCTCCTGGCAATGCTCCTCTTATGGTGCTCAGGCACATGGATCACTATCACCGCCATCACGGTTCTTTGCGTTGTCGGCCTGTTGATTCATGAGGCGTTTCTCCTCATGTTCTATCCGCTGATTTTTCTGCTCATGATCATCCGCTGCAAGGAAGCACGAGTTCGCCACGGAGTATTTGCCATACATCTTCTGGTGATTGCGGCGGCCTTTATTGTCATCGAAACACGCGGGAAACTGACCATTTCAACGGATTTCTATCTTACCTATCTGCAATCCCGCACGGACCTTTACATTTCGCCAGATTTTGTGCGCGTGTGGAACCAGCCATTTTCCCACATACCGGCTTATCTCCTGCACTCGATGCCTCTTCGAACCTTGGCGGGCACGCTCCTCGCCCTAGTCACGTCGGTTCCCTATTTTTGTGCGCTCAAAACCTGCGTCTCTCTGTCAATCAGGGAATCGGGAACACGGCAACTTAGTTTGCCCGTAACCGGAGCGATTCTTTGCGCGCCTTTGCTGCTTGTGTTCATTGCCGCCGATGTGATGCGCTGGGTGTCGGCTGCCTGCATCAATGCGTCGCTTTATGTACTCTGGGCCGAGTGGAACAGCCCGCCGGGCACCCCGTCCGACGAACCTACCGGGCCGGTTTCGTTCACAAAATCCCCTTGGTTTACGGCCTATTTTGTCTGGAGCCTTGTCATTGGCGCATTTGGAATCTATGGGAACCGGTTCACTAACAAACTCGTTTCGCTTATCCCGGCATTTCGCGCCCATTAATGCGCTTCGACCGCAGCAGACGCTGCGCAACGAGAATTAAGACAATGGTGAACGCCAGCAGCACGGTGGCGGCGGCGTTCACGACGGGCAAATCGCTTTTTACCCGCAGCTTCGAGGCAATCAGCAGCGGCAACGTCATCGATTGCGGACCGGCGACGAACGACGTGATCACATAATCATCGATCGACAGCGTAAACACCAGCAACGCCGCGGCGATCACACCGGGGGCCATCAGCGGCAGTTTCACACGCCAAAACATCGACAACCGAGTCGCTCCCAAATCCATCGCCGCTTCCTCCAATGACCGATCGAAACCGGCCAGCCGCGCCCGCACCACGATCACCACATAACTAATGCTGAACGTGACATGAGCGATCACCACCGTGAGCAAACTCAAATGCCAGTGCGTCGCCGAGAAAAAAGTGAGGGTCGATGCGCCGACGACGATTTCCGGAATGATCACCGGAGCAAGCAGCAACATGGCCGTGGCACGCTTACCGATGAACCTCTCCCCGCTCATCGCCAGCGCTGCCAAGGTGCCGATCACCGTCGCAATCACCGTCGCAGCCACGGCGACGATCAAACTATTTTGAATGCACGCCTGCATCACCTGGTCGTTCCACAGATCGACGTACCATCGCCAGGAAAATCCTTCCCATAGCGTGACTTGCCGTGAACGATTAAATGAAAAGAAAACGACGATAACGATCGGGACGTAAAGAAACAGATAAATGGCCAGCGTGTGCAAAGCCAGCAAGCGCGATTTCAAATTGGTAGTGCCGTGCGATGTCACAATTCCACCGCCTGCAGCGTTTGCCGGGCGTAAAAGGCGTAGAGCAGCAGCATAATGAGCACGACGCCGGACAGACTCAATGTTAAGGCCGCACCGAACGGCGGATTGTTCGCGCTGGTGAGGAATTGGTCATAAATGACATTGCCGATCAACTCAATCCTGCCGCCGCCGAGCACATCGGTGACCACGAATTGGCCGATGCTGGGAATGAAGACGATCACCGCGCCAGCGACGATCCCCGGCATGGTCAGGCGGACCGTGACTCGCCAGAATGCTTTCCAAGGCCCCGCACCCAAATCCGCCGCTGCTTCCAAAAGTGATCGATCCAACTTTTCCAGTGAAGCGTAAAGCGGCAGAATCATGAACGGCAATTCGCCGTAAACCAATCCTAACAAAATTGCCGTATTGCTCGGCAGCAATTCCAGCGGTGTGCCGATCAGATGCAGTTTCAGCAGCAGAGTGTTCAGCAATCCTTCGCTGCGCAGAATCAGCACCCAGGCATAAGTGCGAATCAGAAAACTCGTCCAAAATGGAACGGCGACCAGGGCGAGCAACGTGTTTTTCCACGACGGCCGCACGGTCAGGGCAATGTAATAAGCCACGGGATAACTCATCACGAGGCAGAGGGCAGTGGTGAGCAGCGCCATCCACGTCGATCGCCCGAAGACACGCAGATATAGCGGATCGGAGGCGGCGCGATAATTGTCCAGCAAATGGCCGGATTGCGCCGGCGCAATTCCCCCGTGCGGCCCACGCTGATCGAAACTGATCAACAGCACCAGCAACATCGGCACGACAAAAAATGCGCCCAGCGCCAAACACGTTGGCGTCAACTGCAAGACACGGCCGGCCGATGGGATGCGCTTCATGGTGTTTTCAAGTCCAGCAAAACCGCGTGATCCGGATTCCAGCAAACCCAAGCGATCGATTCGGAAGGCACGGCCGCATCAAACGGCTGCGTGTTCTGTTGATACACCGTCAACATCTCGCCGGCGTCGTTGACTACCTCATAAATCGAGCTAAGCCCCTGATACACTCGCTGGCGAATTTTCACCCGCATCGAGCAGCCGTTGCCCGGTGCTGAGCAAAGCGAAAGCTTTTCGGGACGGACAATGAAGCGAATCGTTTGGCCAACTTTCAGATTCGCTTCGCCTCTGGGAAGCGTCGCCTCAAAACCAGCCGGCGAACTGACCTGAATTGTGTGGCCGTCAATCCCTTTCACCGTCGCGCTCAAAAAATTCGCCGCGCCGACAAACCGGGCGACGAACTCCGTGCGCGGAAATTCAAAAACCCTGCTCGACACATCGCATTGTTCCACGCGCCCATCACTCATGACGGCAATGCGATCGCTCATGGTGATCGCTTCCTCCTGATCGTGTGTCACGAAAATAAACGTGATCCCGAGTTCGCGCTGCAGCCGCTGTAGTTCAATCTGCATTTCTTTTCGCAGCTTCTGATCCAGCGCTCCCAGCGGCTCGTCGAGCAACAGCACACGAGGCCGCAGCACGAGTGCCCTGGCCAATGCCACGCGCTGTTTTTGCCCGCCGCTGAGCTCATGCGGATACCGATGTTGCAAACCCGAGAGCCGCACCAGTTCCAGCACGCGATCCACCAAGCCCACATGTTCGGCTTTGGGAATCTCTTGATAACTCAAACCGAACGCCACATTTTTCTGAACGGTCAAATGCGGGAACAGAGCGAAATGCTGGAAAACCAGATTCACCAGCCGCCGATGTGGAGGGACATGCGTGACATCTTTTCCATCAAGCAGAATCCGGCCCTCGCTCGGCATTTCCAAGCCGGCGATCATCCGCAGCAAAGTGGTTTTGCCGCAGCCGCTGGGCCCGAGCAGCGAAAAGAATTCTCCCTGCTTGATATGCAGCGACACTCGATCCACCGCCGTGAAATCGCCGAATCGTTTGACGACCTGATCGATTTCAATGCCACTCGCAATCTGCTGCCCTGCGGAAGATTCCATGTGACGAAAAGATTAACCGGATTCAGATCGAAATGAGCAATGCCTCATTTTCAGCACATAGCTGGCAATAAAATTTCCCCGACTTGACAAGACCCACACACCTGGTGAATAATACCCCCGGTTCACCTACCTTCGGCTCTGATTGGCTGTGGTGATTTGAACTGCAGCACAAAGCAATCGGACGTCGCTTTGGCGGATGTACAAGATTTGAAAGCCGACGCATCAGCATTCGGTTGAAAAACCGTCGCTTGGTGCGGCCTTGTCGTCTGCGGTGCGAAAGTCCGTGGCTTTTAAGTCTGTAAACATCGGATTCGTAAAACAAAAATTTTTTACGAACACCCTGTTGACAGAAGAACGACCGTCGCTATGATTCGCCTCCCCTTTGCGACCCTAATCGGGTTGTGAATGGATTCGAATCTGCTGTAAGGCCTTTTGCAGGCTCAGCTTGTGAAAGTCAGAACAGCAGATTTTTTGTGTCGTTAGTTTTGCTCTTTGACAAGTAAATAGTCGGACAGCCGCGAGGATGTGTGTTTTGCTACTGTTGTGTACAACATGTAGCGTAAACTCTCAAACATCTTCGTGGTGCACGCAAGATAGTGATCTTCCTTGATCATTTATTTTTGAGTAAGGGACTCGGTGGTTTTACTGCCGAGTCCAGCCAGAAGTTGTTTGAGCCTTGCATCGGTCCGTTAGCCCCCGGCTTTGCCGGGGATTGACAGGCCGACTGACCTGCCAGTCTTGCCGACTGGCGGGCAGTAACAGCCGATTCGGACTAGTCTTATGTCGAATCGGTGGACAAACTCATTTCGAGGATAACCCCGTTTTTGAAAGTGTTAGTCGGTAATAGATCTGAAATCTCAAATTTGAAATTTCAGATAGACATGCCGCATCAGGAGAAAGCGGGTCCAAGAAAAACAATTGAAGAGTTTGATCCTGGCTCAGCCTGAACGCTGGCGGCGTGGCTAAGACATGCAAGTCGCACGGAGTAGCAATACTCAGTGGCGAACGGGTGAGTAATGAATCGCTAACGTACCCCGGACTCTGGGATAGCTATCCGAAAGGGTAGGTAATACCAGATTATATAACTCTGCTGCATGGCAGAGTTCTCAAAGGTCCGCCGGTCTGGGAGCGGGCGATTTTGTATCAGCTAGTTGGTGAGGTAACGGCTCACCAAGGCGACGACGCATAGCCGGACCGAGAGGTTGGCCGGCCACATTGGGACTGAGACACTGCCCAGACTCCTACGGGGGGCTGCAGTAACGAATCTTCCGCAATGTACGAAAGTATGACGGAGCGACGCCGCGTGTAGGACGAAGCCCTTCGGGGTGTAAACTACTGTCAGGGGTTAGAAAGTTCTGATCAACCCCAGAGGAAGGCACGGCTAACTCTGTGCCAGCAGCCGCGGTAAGACAGAGGTGCCAAGCGTTAGGCGGAATCACTGGGCTTAAAGCGTGTGTAGGCGGAATCGTAAGTACCTTGTGAAATCCCACGGCTCAACCGTGGAACTGCTTGGTATACTGCGATTCTTGGGCCAATTAGAGGCAGCCGGAACAAATGGTGGAGCGGTGAAATGCGTAGATATCATTTGGAACGCCAATGGCGAAAGCAGGCTGCTGGGATTGTGCCGACGCTGAGACACGAAAGCCAGGGGAGCAAACGGGATTAGATACCCCGGTAGTCCTGGCCCTAAACGATGTCCACTAGATCGCAGCAGCTCTGACGTTGTTGTGGTCGAAGCAAAAGTGCTAAGTGGACCGCCTGGGAAGTACGGTCGCAAGGCTAAAACTCAAAGGAATTGACGGGGGCTCACACAAGCGGTGGAGCATGTGGTTCAATTCGAAGCAACGCGCAGAACCTTACCTGGGTTTGACATGCTAGGATTATCTCGGTGAAAGCCGAGTAGGCCCCGCAAGGGGTACAACTAGTACAGGTGCTGCATGGCTGTCGTCAGCTCGTGTCGTGAGATGTCGGGTTAAGTCCCTTAACGAGCGAAACCTTTACCCTTAGTTACCAGCGGGTTATGCCGGGGACTCTAAGGGGACTGCCGGTGTCAAACCGGAGGAAGGTGGAGATGACGTCAAGTCCTCATGGCCTTTATGCCCAGGGCTACACACGTGCTACAATGGGATGCACAAAGCGAACCTAAACTGCAAAGTCATGGAAATCGCAGAAATCATCCCCCAGTCCAGATTGGAGGCTGCAACTCGCCTCCATGAAGTTGGAATCGCTAGTAATCGCGGATCAGCTACGCCGCGGTGAATGTGTTCCTGAGCCTTGTACACACCGCCCGTCAAGTCATGGGAGCCGGAAATAGCCGAAGTAGCCTCAATACTGAGGTTCCTACGCTAGGTTCGGTGACTGGGACTAAGTCGTAACAAGGTAGCCGTAGGGGAACCTGCGGCTGGATCACCTCCTTTCTAATGGATTAATTAGAAGTACCTGAAGAGCAATCTTCAGTTCTTGTCAGCACAGCCTCGTTATCGAGGGAAACCCCAAAGGTCTCTTTCGATGGAATTTGAATGGCGACATTCATAAACGGCAACCGACTATTTATTTGATTTAGAACGCTCCGGCGGATGAATAATCCGTCGGAGCGATTCGGTGAGACAGCTCAATCACTGTTTCACCTGCGACCGGAATGTCGGCTTCGGCCGGCATTTCTGAAGCGAACGCTCTTTGAAAATCGAATAGAGGTTCAAGGTTTATCAGAAACGAGTCAGTTTGGGCCCCCTAGAGCCCGAACTAGATTCTGATAGACACTGCGATAATTCCGGCCGCTGACCCTGCGACATCAATTGTCTTTCCGTGGGTTGGCATCAGCTGGGAATTATCGTCGAGCACCTTTTTGGCGAATTATGAACCACGATTGAACACGGAATGTGTTTGAGCGCAAGCCCAAATATATTCCACTCCGTCACCGCTCGCCCGCGGGGATCTGATAGGCAACTCAGAGTTGCAGGAACGATCCAGACGGTGATCGATAAATGTGGTCAAGTTACTAAGGGTGCATGGTGAATGTCTTGGCATCGAGAGGCGACGAAAGACGTGGCAGCCTGCGATAAGCCTCGGGAAGCTGGCAAACAAGCGTCGATCCGAGGATTTCTGAATGCGGAAACGCGTCCGGTGAGAACCGGTCACTCCTGGTTGAATGTATAGACCAGGTAGAGCGAACGCAGGGAACTGAAACATCTCAGTACCTGCAGGAAAAGAAAGAGACATCGATTCCGTCAGTAGCGGCGAGCGAAAGCGGATGAGCCCAAACCGAGATTCGTCTCGGGGTTGCGGATATCTTGAGCTGAAAAGCGCTTAGCGGAAGCTTCTGGAAAGAAGCGCCACAGAGGGTGAAAGCCCCGTATGCGACAAGCGAAAATAGGCTTTGAGAGATACTCCAGAGTAGCACGGAGCTCGTGGAACTCCGTGCGAAACTGCCCGGCCCACCGGGCAAGGCTAAATACTACTCGATGACCGATAGTGAACTAGTAGGGCGATTGAACGATGAAAAGTACAGCTATGAGCTGAGTTAAAAGTACCTGAAACCATGCACTTACAAGCGGTCGGAGCCCTATGCCCAGTTTACTGGGAATGGGTGACGGCGTACCTTTTGCATAATGGACCGGCGAGTATTTATCTGTGGCAAGGCTAAGGTGTAAAGCACCGGAGCCGTAGCGAAAGCGAGTCTTAAGATGGCGCAGGGAGCAATCCCGCAAGTCACAGGTTAATGGCCCGAAACCCCGTGATCTACCCGTGGCCAGGTTGAACAACCCGTAAAAGGGTTGGGAGGACCGAAGCCGTGAACGTTGAAAAGTTCTGGCATGAGCTGCGGGGAGGAGTGAAAGTCTAATCAAACGGGGAGATATCTGGTTCTCTTCGAAATGCCTTTAGGGGCAGCCTCGAGACACTACCCTTGGGGGGTAGAGCTACTGAAAGGAGACGTGGGGCTACCCGCCTACACGCTCCTATCAAACTCCGAATACCCAAGGGACTATCTCGGGAGTGAGTCCGCGAGGGATAATCTTCGCGGTCGAGAGGGAAACAACCCAGACCGTCGGCTAAGGTCCCAAAACAGCACTGAGTTCGGTAGGAAGTTATTTTGCTGAGACAGCCAGGATGTTGGCTTAGAAGCAGCCACCATTTAAAAAGTGCGTAATAGCTTACTGGTCGAGCAAGATAGCGCCGTAAATGATCGGGAATAAGTGTTGTACCGAAGCCACGGGATTCTTTGATTTATCATTGAATCGGTAGAAGAGCGTTGCACTCCGCGTTGAAGCCGTACCGTAAGGAGCGGTGGAGCGTGTGCAAGTGAGAATGCCGGTATAAGTAACGATAATGCAGGTGAAAATCCTGCACGCCGAAAGCCTAAGGTTTCCTGGGGAAGGTAAATCCGCCCAGGGTTAGCCGGTTCCTAAGGCGAGGCCGAAAGGCGTAGTCGATGGACAGCGGGTTAATATTCCCGCGCCAGGTGTAAAGGTTGAGCCAGTTAGTGCGCTTTCACAAGGTAGATCCTCCGATTAGTCGTGGAGGTTTGGTATGGCGTAAGCTATATCATCGAGGCCGCTTTGTTGCCGAAGTCTATAGCGTGGGGGCCGAGAAAAGCCAACTGGGGACGATACATCTGCCCGTACTAAAACTGACACAGGTAGGCGAGGAGAATATCCTCAGGCGCTCGAGAGAACTGCGGTTAAGGAACTAGGCAAAATAACCCCGTAACTTCGGGATAAGGGGTCCCTACTCACTTCGGTGAAAGGGCACAGAAAGTGGCCTGGGCGACTGTTTATCAAAAACACAGCTCCGTGCTAACACGCAAGTGGACGTATACGGAGTGACGCCTGCTCGGTGCGGGACGGTTAAGGAAGTAGGTCAGAGGTTCGCCTCAAAGCTTACAACCGAAGCCCCCGTAAACGGCGGCCGTAACTATGACGGTCCTAAGGTTAACGCATCTTCGCTAGCCTTAGTAAAACTTGGCTATATGCTGGAAAGTCTGAGTATCTCACGGTACCAAGCTCGTAAGAGACTGGTGACAACCCGCTGAGTGCAGACAATCAGCAGGAAAGGCCGAATCAGTCCTTGATTCGGAATCCTCAGAGACTACACGCCAGGCATCCTTCCATATAAGGATGAAGATATAGTCCGATCTGCATAGCGATATGTAGAGGTTGGCAGAAATGACCAACCCTGAAATCTGTTTTTTAAGTTTTCTTTTTTAGTTTCCTTACCAATCAAGTTTCAGCAACAAGTATGAGCGAAGTTCCTTGTCGGGTAAGTTCCGACGCGCATGAACGGCGTAACGACTTGGGCTCTGTCTCGACCGCAGACTCGGTGAAATTGAAGTGGCGGTGAAGATACCGCCTTCCCGCAGCAAGACGGAAAGACCCCATGCACCTTAACTATAACCTGGTAGTGATGCCGGGTTTGAACTGCGTAGAATAGGTGGGAGGCGTTGATCCTCTGGTCCTGGCCAGAGGGGAGCCGCAATGTGAAATACCACCCTGTTTGCATTCGTCATCTCACCCTGACCCATGAATCTGGGCAGGGAACCCTGCTAGGCGGTTAGTTTGACTGGGGCGGTCTCCTCCAAAAGAGTAACGGAGGAGTACAAAGACGGGCTCAGGCCGGTTGGCAATCGGCCGTCGAGCGCATAGGTAAAAGCCCGTTTGACTGCGAGTGCTACAGCACGAGCAGATGTGAAAGCAGGTCTAAGTGATCCTGTGGTTCCGTGTGGAAGGGCCATAGCTCAACGGATAAAAGGTACGCTGGGGATAACAGGCTGATCGCATCCGAGCGTCCATAGCGGCGATGCGGTTTGGCACCTCGATGTCGGCTCATCACATCCTGGGGCTGAAGGCGGTCCCAAGGGTTTGGCTGTTCGCCAATTAAAGTGGTACGCGAGCTGGGTTCAGACCGGCGTGAGCCAGGTCGGTCCCTATCTGCTGTGGGCGCAGGAACCTTGACGACGACTCTTCCATAGTACGAGAGGATTTGGAAGGACTGACCCCTGGTGTACCAGTTGTCCTGCTAAGGGCATCGCTGGGTAGCTATGTCGGGAACGGATAAACGCTGAAAGCATCTAAGCGTGAAGCTAACGTCAAGACGAGGGTTCCATGGGAGCTTGCTCCCGAGAGACCCCGGGTAGACCACCCGGTTGATAGGCCGGAGCTGTACAGGCCGAGAGGCCTTTAGGTTACCGGTACTAACGGTCAATTACTTGACCACTTTTATCGATCATCGTTAAACATGATCGACGGTTCATTGTTCAGCAAAAAGTTTGCTCGACGAACGAATCGCAGTGGGTCAAGCGTCCGGATTCTTCAAAAAAATCCGGCATGTCAACTTGCGTTGACATGTCCTCTTGACCCCTTGAACGTCTATAGATTTCCATCTCCCATCATGGGTGAATAAGTCATGATGGGATTTGCTGGTGGATACATTGTCGGGGCCACACCCGTTCCCATTCCGAACACGGCCGTTAAGCCCGACAAACCGATGATACTGCTTCAGCGGGAAAGTAGGTACTGCCGGCTTTATACTGTGGACCCCGGTCCTCGCTTCAGCGAGGACCGGGGTTCTTTTTTGTCTCGGGGCAGGGGGGGCTAGTTAAACGCAAACGCCTCTGAGCCGCAGCGGTAGTTACAACCAGCGGCATGATTCATGTAAAGCTCCTTCTATCCCTCCTCGCAGCGGCGATTTTCTGCCTGAACGTATGGGGAAGTGAGAACACCGACCCCTGCGATGTCATCTGGACCACTCCCAGCCAGGGCGCGGCCGGCTCGATGCCTCTGGGCAATGGTGAAATCGGCATCAACCTCTGGGTGCAGGAAAACGGCGATCTGAATTTTTATATCAGCCGTACCGACTCATTCAGTGAAATCTCCCGGCTTCTGAAAGTCGGACAGGTCCGCGTTTCGCTCTCGCCAAACCCATTTGTCACCGGATCACCCTTCAAGCAGCAATTGCATCTCCAAGATGGCATCTGCGAAATCACCGCAGGAAAAAATGGCCGGCAAACTTCGCTAAAAGTATTTGTCGATTCCGATGCCCCAATTATCCATGTGCTGGGGACTTCGCAGTCACCGATCTCCGTTAAGGCGAGCGTTATCAACTGGCGCGATGCCAAATCTGTCCTACCGCCAGAGCAGAAGTATTCCGCCTGGTCCATGCACGATGCGCCATTTCCCCTAGAAGAATCAGCCGATGTATTTCCCGAGGTTTCCGATGCCGTCGTGTGGTATCACCGAAATGAGACAGCCTGTGTTCCCTCCACCGTTCAGATTCAATCCCTGCAAAGCATCGCGTCCAGAATTCACGATCCACTCCTGCATCGCACTTTCGGCGCCGCCCTATACGGCAAGAATTTCAAGAAGACATCGAACCGCACCATCGAACTTACCGGACCCTCTTCAGAATTCGCGCTCACGGTCACGACCGAATCCTCTCAAGCCGAATCGCCCGCACAATGGCTTGCGAATCTGGACTATAAAGGGAACCGCGGCGATGCCCTGACACGCACCACCGCCTGGTGGCGTCAATTCTGGGATCGCTCCTGGGTTATCACCAATGCTCGATCGAGCATCACCGTCCCAGCTAACAATTATCCGCTGCGAATCGGCTTCGACTCGAATGGTCAAAACCGTTTCCCCGGCTCGCTGGCACGTACTGCCGTCTACAACCGCATCCTATCCACCGACGAAATCCGCAAACTCGCCGGTACACCGCGCGATCAAACATCACCAATCCCCTCGGCGAAAGTGCCCGATTTCTCCTCTGCTTTCACATTAGAGGCGTGGATCAACGCCGACAAAAATGAACCCGGCCGAATCTTCGACAAAATCATGGCCGGCTCGACCGATGGTTTTCTACTAGACATATTTCCCGGCAGCGCGCTTCGGTTGATTGTCGGCGACCAAGTCCTTGCCACCGCATCGAATCTGCTTTCTCCCGGCCAATGGCATCACGTCGCCGCAACCATCGATCCGGCTAACAATTCACTGGGGATCTATCTCGATGGTAAAGTCGTGGCGGAATATCAACCTGATTCGAGCGGCGTCTCGCCGATCACTCGTGCCTATACACTGCAGCGCTACGTGCAGGCTTGCCAGGGTCGCGGGAATTATCCGATTAAATTCAATGGCGGGCTTTTCACCGTCGAACCGAAAGCCGTCGGCCTTCCCTTCAATGCTGATTTCCGCTCCTGGGGTGATTGCTACTGGTGGCAAAACACGCGCCATATGTACCACCCCATGCTCGCCAGCGGCGACATCGACATGATGGATCCGCTTTTCAAGCTCTACGAAACGGTCAAGCCACTCTGCGAGGCTCGTGCCGAGCTGTATCACCACTGCAAGGGGTGCTATTTTCCCGAGACCATGACCATCTGGGGCACCTATTCCAACGGCGACTACGGTTGGAATCGCGACGGCCACAAGAGCGAAGATGTGCTCTGCCCTTACTGGCAATTCGCATGGAACCAAGGCCACGAACTCGTCGGCCTGCTGCTCGATCGCTGGGATTACACCGGCGATCCGGAATTTCTGAAACATCGCGTACTGCCGATGGCCACCTCCGTGCTCGACTATTTCGATTCACGATTCAAGAAAGATTCCGACGGTCGCATCATCTTGAATCCCACGCAGGCGGTCGAGACCTACTGGTCCGGAGTGATCAATGACATGCCGTCAACGGCCGGCTTAAACGCCGTCACGGCGCGGCTGTGTGCGCTGCCGGCGAATCTAGTATCTACCGACGAGCACGCGTTCTTCCTCCGCATGAAGGCCAACTGCCCGCGAATTCCCGTTGAAGAAAAAGCTTACGACGGTCATGCCGTGCGCAAGCTTGCTCCAGGCGCCAAGTACATCGACCAGCGCAGCAATGTCGAGAATCCGGAGCTTTACGCGGTTTGGCCGTTCCGTCTTTTCGGCATCGGTAAGCCGGGCCTCGATGAAGCGATCGCCGCTTACGATCACCGCGTGAACCATCAGGATGTCGGCTGGGGTTATGATGGCAATTGCGCCGCTCTGCTCGGCCTTACCGACGAAGCTGCGAGAATCCTGAACGTTAAATGTGCGAATTCCCGCGCCGGTTACCGATGGCCCGCCACATGGGGCCCCAACTTCGACTGGCTCCCCGACCAGAACCACGGCGGCAATCTTCTCGAAACCACCCAGCTCATGCTCCTGCAATGCGACGGCCAAACCATTCGCCTGCTCCCGGCCTGGCCAAAGAACTGGGATGTTTCCTTCAAACTACATGCGCCGGGAAACACGGTCGTTGAGTGCGACTATCGCCGAGGAAAAATCAAAAAACTGGCGGTCACGCCGAGCGATCGACGAAAGGATGTGGTGCTTCCGTCTTATTTGGCCGCGTCGAGTAATTGATCGACTCGAAGGAACTGATATCCCCTTTTTTGCAGGTAATCCAACAACATACCAAAGCGATCAGCAAATTTGTCGGCACGGATCGGGCCGGCGCCCAGATGCAGCAGCAGAATGAAACCATTCAAGCCATGCGGGTCGGTTTGCTCTTTGTGGATGATGCTGTCGTAAATGGTTTGCGAGGAAACAAAATTCTTGTCGGCCTCGCCCGTGTAATCGCTATTTGCGCGCGTGCCCGGCGTGTAGTTGATCAACGTCAGCCCGATCTCCTTGCTCCAATCGCCAATCTGCGAGTTAGTCCGCTCAAACGCCGGCAGAAAATAGCGGATGTCCGTTGGCTGAATCCCCAGCCGCTCGATTTTCGCCAGGTTCGCCTGCACATCAGCCCGAAATTGTTCTCGTGTCACCAGCGTTTTTCGCTCCACAGTCCAATCGCAATAAAGCAAATGCTTATCCGAGTGCGGCCCGAGATAATGCCCATCCGCCACCACCCGCCGAATCACCGCGGCATACTCTTTATTATCCAAAAAATCGCCGGTGAAAAAGAAGGATGCCTTGGCGTGATGCCGGGCCAACTGATCCAAAATAACCTCGCCGCTTTCGGCGAATTCGTGTGCGGTGAAAACAAGAGCGATCTTTCTTTCATCCAGCCGCCCCCGCACAATCGCCCCGGCGATGATCTGATGGTTGCTTTGGCCTGGCTGCATTGTAGCCAGCAGCGGCTTCGGCGGCAGCCAACGTGAACCATCCCAATTCAAAATCGCCGGCTCGCTGCGGACCAGTATCAGGCTCGGCCCGTTAACCTTGTTACTCAGTTCCACACGGCCGCCTTCGGAATACCCCTCGTGCTGGGAATTGCAAAATGCCGCGACGATGGCCAGTGAATGCCTCCGACCATCTGGTAGCAAATCTCGAACCCTCTGTGCATCCACGTGGATATCCCACTGTCGGCTGCCATTCGCGGTCACGAGAGGGACGAAACCTTGCACGCCGCCCGACCTTCCCCAACCGTGATTGGGCAATGTCGCCGCTCGCCCGTCCACGTAAAACGCAAACAGAAACGGCAGCGTGTTGGACCAACGATGCTCGACCTCCCGCTGCAGCGCATCGGCGCCGGAGGTCAGCCCAATGTGAAACTGCAGAATTGCCACATCGTCCGAGGCCTTAGCCGAAAGAGACAATCGCGCGCCATGATCCTCCAGTGGCAGATCGTCAATCGACTTCGGAAACGGTGGCAGCATCGGAATGGGATACTCCCCCGGCGACGCCTCGACTTGGTACTTCACATTCGGTTCCGTCTCCGCCATATACTGATCGAATTCCGCCTTCGTGACCAAGTGAGGAAATCCCGTGAACCACCGCGGCTCCGGACGAACTTTCAAAACGGTTTGCGCAGCCGCTTCGACGTCGCGTTCTTGATAGACTTCCGGCCCAATCGGTAGCCAGGAAGGTCGACCAACCAGCTTGGCGTCTGCCGACACATTGCTGCCAGGCATTGTGCAATGGCTCGCACATCCAACGAATCCGATAAGAAGAACGGTGGCGGTGAATTGGCTGAGCGATTTCAAAGCAAACCTCGCTGTCCGTCACTTCCAATTTTGCGTTCTTTGCAGCACGAGATCGACTCGCGGAACGCCCGATGGGAAATGTTTGAAACTCGGAATCTTGCCAAAAATGTAATAGATTTCGCTCCGACCTGCGTGAATTGGCGTGATATCGTTTGGGTTTAACCAGGCAAATTGAATTTTCCCATCGGATTGTAAAAAGCCGACATTTGTACCGCGAGGGAACTGCATCGGCTTCCCATTGAGCACGATTTTCCCATTATTCTCGCGGACCTGGCCTATCGCCGACTCGTCGAATAACAAACAGTAGTATCGGTCGAAAAAGCACCCATCAACGACCATGCAATCAATGTTACGACCATTGATGTCGCTATAAAGATAAGTCATCGATTGGTTGCTACGATACGCTTCGATCCAAGGCACGAGGATCGCCGCCAAGATGAACAGTGCGAACATTAGACCGGCGATCTTAAATAAACGGTCGCGCCGCCGGCGTGGTGGAGCTTGATCATATTCGAGAAGTGGACCTGTGATCTTTGGCATCTTCTACATCTCGTATGCAATATCGACTGAGTGAAACTACGACGCCTCCCCCACGACTGTCGTCGACGCAACACTTTGCGCAGAACGCGCCGCCGGCGTCAAAAGTTTCTTAATGCTCCCCATCCATATCGCTCCGGCAAGAGCGATCAACCCCGACACAATAAATGGCCCGGAGTTTCTCACATAAGGAAACGCCAAACCGGCAATGATCGGCCCGATGACCCGGGCCAGGCTGCCCAGGCCGGTGTAAAGACCAAAGGTGACGCCGAATTCTTCGGGGGTGCTGTTTTGAGCCAGTAGCGAAGAAAGCGTTGGCTGCTGCAAACTGCGACCGGTGGCGTTGAGCGCGCCGGCTACCAGCAAAATCGCCAAGCTGCGATGAAAACCGAGGATCGTGTAAACGCCCATTCCCACGGCGACCAAAGCGGGCCCAGTGACGGCCAGCGGAAAATCGTAACTCGAGCGAGCGATGCGACGCAGAATGCCGCCTTGCAGGATGAGAATGATCAGCCCGATGTATCCGAAGAACCAGCCGACTTGATGCTGTTGATACCCGAAATGCGCGTTGAGAAAGATGCCGACCGTGCTTTCCATCATCACGAAGGCAGCCATGGTGATAAAGCCGATCGACAGCAGATTCACCAGTGCCGGCTTGCGCAGCACGGGTTTGAACTGGCTCGGATGCAGCCACGCTTCAACCTCCAGGGGTCGATGCGTCCGCGATTCCGGAAGTTTTACGAAAGTAAGAATCGCCGCTGCCATGCTGAAAGCGGCGGCCACATATGCCGGCAGGCTCACGCTGTATTTGCCCAAAACACCGCCGAGAAATGGGCCGAGGGCAAATCCCAATCCGAAAGCTGCGCCGATCAGCGCCATGGCCCGGGATCTATTTTGTGGCGTCGTGACATCGCTGATGTACGCCTGCGCAGTCGAAATATTACCGCCAGTAAAACCGTCGATGGTGCGGGCCACGTAAATCATCACCAGCGATGCCGCCACGCTGATGTGCAACTGCGGCTGCGTGGCGATGCCGAGTAGCACATAACCCGCTGAACTGCCGAGCTGCGACAACGCCAGCACCGGTTTGCGACCCCGCCGATCGCTGATCGCCCCGAGCACCGGTGCCCCGATGAACTGGCAAGCCGAAAACACCGAGAACAGCAGCGTCACCTTCATCGGATTGTTTTTCGGATCGTGAACATAAAATGGCAGCAGCGGAATGATGATGCCGAACCCCATCAAATCGATCAGCACAATCAGGAAGATAATCCCCAATGCGGCGCGGCTTGGCTCGGACCGAGAACTCGATGGCAAATGCGGCTCAGACATAAACCAAGCGTTATAGCACAGCCGCTTTCATTCAACCACGCGGCAACGATGTTACACTTGGGACACACATGCGCATCGCTTTCGTGTCCCATCTTGATCCGAATGATCCCCGATCATATTCAGGCACAACCGGCCACATGCTGCGCACGTTGCGGCAAACCGGTCTGGATGTCCGCGCCATCGGCCCGCTGGTTGATCCGTGGCCTATGTGGTTCAAGTTGAAACATGTCATGTACAAATTACGCGGCCAAAGTTACGGCCGGGATCGGGAGCCGCGCGTGCTGGATTCGTATGCCCGGCAGATGCAACAGCAACTCGGCAATGCGGATCTGGTTTTTTCACCCGAATCAGTCGGCATTGCGCATTTACAATGTCCCCAGCCTATCGTGATGTGGCCCGATGCCACGTTCCCCTCGATGGTCGGATTTTATTGGAAGAATCTGGCGGTGCAGACCATCGCCAATGGGTTGGCCATGGAACAGCGCGCGATGAACGCCAGCCGCTTGAATATCTTCCGTTCGCAATGGGCAGCGGATAGCGCGGTGCATGATTGTAAAATCAAAGCGGCCAAGGTGCGCGTCATCGAATATGAGGCCAATCTGGATGAAAATCTGCCGGAATTACAGCGCGACGAAGTTTTGCCGCGCATGGAACGCCGGCCGACAGATTGTTGCAATCTGCTAGGCATAGGCGTCGATTGGATTCGCAAGGGCATGGACTTCGCCGTCGAGGTGGCGCGGGAAATGAGCCATCTGGGCGTCCGAACAACCCTGCGGCTTGTCGGCTGCCAGCCACCGCCGGGAACGGTGCTGCCCGATTTCGTGCAGCAGCTTGGCTTCATCAGCAAATCAACACCGCAGGGGCAAACGCGGTTGATCGAACTTTTCGCCGAGTCGCACTTTTTTATTTTGCCATCGAAGGCAGAAAAATTTGGGATCGTCTTCGCCGAAGCCGCCGCGCTAGCGACCCCAAGCGTGGCCACCGCCGTCGGCGGTATTCCCACTGTCATTAAAGATGGCGCGAACGGTTTTGTTTTCGATCCCACGGTCCCGGCCATCAAATGGGCCCAGCGCATCGCCGCCGTGCTGGGTGTACCAGCCAATTACCGTGATTTATGTATACGCGCCCGGCAAGAATACGAGTCTCGGTTAAACTGGCGAGTGGCCGGCGAGCGGGTTCGATAGTTGCTCGAGCAGTTTTAGGGAATTTGTCGGACACCTGGAGCAACAGAAGGATATCGGTCCGCCAACAACGGGAGCAATCATGTCTGCGAAAATGACTTCACGAATCTTCATGATGCTGATTTGTCTCGGCATGACCGCGTCTCTCCAGGCCCAGAATCAGCGCGGCGCCCCGCCGGATATCGTCGGGGTCAACGATCTGCTGTGCATCGGCATTTGGGAGATTCGCCCCACCGGCGGTGAAACGCTCAAAACCGTGCGCGTCGATCCGCAGGGAAATGTCTCGCTGTATCACCTCGGCCAAGTGAAACTTGCAGGATTGACGTTCGAGCAAGCGGAAGCCGCCATCGCAACGGCGTATCGCAATAACACCATTCTCGACAACGCCGCCCCGTCGCTCAATCGGTTGGAAAGCGGCGCGGCGCCGTCGATCACTTCGGGATTGATCGCGGCCGGCGATCGCCTGAGCATTCGCATTTTCGATCTCGTGCCCGACGTGCAGGAGTCCCGGCTTCTCACCGTCAGCGCCGGCGGCAAAGTGGGCCTGCCATTGCTCGGTCAATTTCAAGTCGCCGGCCTCACCGAAGCCGCCGCGGAACAGGCCATCACTAAAGCCATGGAAGACAAATACAATTTGCACCACATCCCCATATCCGTCCTGCGCCTCGGCCCTAGGCAAACCGCCGAGCCCACCGTCGCCGCCGACACCAGCGCCCGCGCCACCCAGGAATTGCCACGCACCAATCGGTGAAGAACCACACCGAAATCGAAGGGGCTTTTTCCCTCTCCCTGACTTCGACGAGCTCAGTCGAGTCGTACTCGGGGAGAGGGGACAAGAGCGCGCGAATTTCACCATTCGCCCCTTTCCCATTACCCTAATGACATGGACCGCCCCGAAGACGCCTCGGACCTGGAATCCGCCAAGATGTTGGCCGATGTGTATCTGCAATTGCAGAGCGAACTCGGCAAAGTCATCGTCGGCCAGCAGCGGGTGATCGACGAACTGCTGACCGCGCTTTTCGCCAGCGGCCATTGCCTCGTGCAAGGCGTTCCCGGTTTGGCCAAGACGCTGCTCGTTTCCACACTCGGCCACACACTGGATCTGGCGTTTCAGCGCATTCAGTTCACCCCCGACCTGATGCCCAGCGACATCACCGGCACTGATATTCTGCAGGAAGACGCCGACACCGGCCGGCGCAAATTTGAATTCCAAAAGGGGCCGATTTTCACGAACATCTTGTTGGCCGACGAGATCAATCGCACGCCGCCGAAAACACAGGCCGCCTTATTGCAGGCGATGCAGGAGCGGCAAGTGTCGGCGGGCAATCACACCTATGCTTTGCCGCAGCCGTTTTTTGTGCTGGCCACGCAGAATCCGATCGAGCAGGAGGGAACGTATCCGCTGCCGGAAGCGCAGCTCGATCGGTTTATGTTGATGGTGACGGTGCATTATCCGAGCCGCGAGGAAGAATTAGAGGTGCTCAAGCGTACCACCGGGGCGACGATGCCGACCACGGAAAAGGTGCTGAGCGCGGCGAAAATCTCCGAGCTGCAAAAAATCGTGCGGCGAGTGCCCGTTGGCGATCACGTTTTTCAATTCGCTTTGGAAATCATCCGCATGACCCGCCCCAACGAACCGGGAGCCAGCGATTTTGTGCGGCACTGGCTAAGCTGGGGAGCCGGACCGCGCGCCGGACAATTTTTGATTCTCGCCGGCAAGGCCCGAGCCCTGATGCGCGGCCGTTTGTATGTCACCATCGAGGACATCGAAACCGTCGCCCCCGCCGTGCTGCGACATCGGCTCGTGCCCAATTTCAACGCGGAAGCCGAAGGCATCAGCGTCGAGCAGATCATCGACAAAATTCTTACGCTCATCCCCCGCGGCAAAGGCGAACGGCTGCTTTAGAAGGAGAGTGTTTAGGCACGAATTACACTAAGAAAGAAAAGCTATCTCGCGCAGAGGCGCAGAGAACGCAGAGAATGAATTCTATATAATTATTTTTTTCTTCGCGTCTCTGCGCCTCTGCGTGAGCCTCTTTTTTTTGGAGAATCTCATGCAAATACAGAATCACGTCATCGCCGTTTGCAGTTGGTCGCTGCAGATTCAGGAAATGTCTAAGCTGACCGCGGCGGTGAAATCACTCGGCCTGTCGCACATGCAACTGGGCCTGCTCGAACTGGTCATGCTTGATGACAAACCGCGGCACGCGGAAATGGCTCATTTGAAATCAAGCGGCCTGTCGCTTACCGGCACCATGATGAGTTTCCCCGGTGAAGATTATTCGACGATCCAAGCCATCCATCGCACCGGCGGATATCTGGCGGATGACACCTGGCCGCTGCGAAAAAAACTCACCGAATCCGGCGCGCATATTTCCGCTGCATTAGGCGCCAATATTTTCGCCACCCACATTGGCTTCGTTCCCGCTCGCAGTACACATGGCTATGAAGTCATGCGTCGCCGCATCGAGGAAATCGCCGAGATTTGCCATCGCCACAGCCAAACGCTGCTGCTGGAAACCGGGCAGGAAAAAGCTGCGGATCTTGAGCATTTCCTGAAAAGCCTGTCCGCCCCGAATGTCGCGGTGAATTTCGATCCCGCCAACATGATTCTTTACGGAGCCGGCGATCCGATCGACGCCATTCACACGCTAGGGCCTTACATTCGTCACGTCCATGTGAAAGATGCGACGGCGTCGGACAAGCCGGGTGAGGAATGGGGGGCGGAGGTACCGTTCGGCTCGGGCGAGGTCGGGCCGGAAGATTTCATGGAAGCTCTGCATGAAGTCAGCTACCACGGTCCGCTGGCTATCGAACGGGAAGCCGGAACCGCTCGGCTCGACGATGTACGCATCGCCATCCAAGCCCTGCGAACGGCCGGCCAGCCGCAATAATTCATTCGGCATCCGGCACGCCGTGACGCCGCAGAATTTCCTTGACCACATCACTGCCATCGTAAATTCTTGCCGGCAATTTGCAGCCGCGCGCGATCAGATATTCGACAATCCCCGGATATTCTCCCGCAACCGCTTCTTGCGGCGTTCGCATTCCCGGTCCTCCTTCAAAATCGAAGCAGTTTGCCGAGCCATGAATCGCGGTGCCGAGCGCATTGCCGCCGTAGCTGTTGAGCCAATGGATATCCGCCCCGCGTTCCACAAGCCGGCGCACCGCGGCAAACCGTCCTCGCCATGCCGCCCAGTGGAGTGGTGGCGTTTGGTCCGGCGAGGAAGCCGCGTTGATGTCCGCCCCGCCATCCAGAAGCCGATCGATCACCGCCGTGTCATTTCGAGCCGCAGCAAGACAAAGTGTGATCGGATCGCCCTGCCGGGCATCGGCATCGGTGATATTCGGATCTTCCGCTCCATGCAAACGCAGAATCTCTATCACTTCCACATCGCCGTTACGCACCACCGACCGCAGAATGCTGATGCCGTGTTCGTCGACGGCGTTCACATCGCCGCCGGCGTCGATGAGCATCCGGATAATTTGCGCCGACCGCCCCAAATAAACCGCTTTGTGTAGCTGCGTGCGCGCGCCGCCCCAATTGAGCCGAAAATTCGGATCGGCGCCAGCGGCTAGAAACAATCGCACATGTTCCGGATAGTCAAAATCTGTCGCCCGTGCGAGGCAATACTTCACCTGTTGTATCGGCGAGTTGCCGCGCTGCAGCACGAGCCGCAGGCAAGCCGGATCGGGAAACTCCGTCGTATGATAGAGCACTTCAAAATCCTGCTCGTCGACGCGAGCTCCGGCGTCGAGCAGCATAGTCGCCAGTTCGACGTCGTTGGCGATTCCGCTAGCCGCATAAAAGCCGGATTGCATCCATCGCTCTCCATTCGACTCCATCCAATAGAACGCATTTGGATCGCCTCCCTGATCGAGCAACCTCCGCACGGTCTGCACGATTCCGTCACGACGTTTCGGATCGGTTCGTATAAATCGGCTGAAACATGCGTACAAAATCGGCTCCTGGCCGAGTGGTCCCCCTTTTTGGTTGGCAAGTGATGGATCGTGCCCAAGAAATCGCTCGACAGCCCCAACCTCTCCGCAGGCGCAGGCGGTGTACAGATCGAATGATGCGAGCTCCGGCTCCGTTTCCAATAGCAACCGTGCTTTTCGCACGTCATTTGAACAAGCGGCTTTCACCAACTCGGCGGCGCGCTGCGCGCGATCTAACTGGCGCATCTCCACAAACTGTTTCCACTGCGGCCAGCTGGCAAAGCCATACTCCCGAGCCACGACCAACTGAGCGTCAGAAAATTTCAGCGCTGCCGGGTCATCGACAGCATCGGCGCGCGGATGCAAAGCACGAAACAGTCGAAATACATCGGCGTCGCCACTCCTGGCCGCACGAAGCAGAGATTTGGCGCGTTTGCGATCGTGCTCAAGACTCGGATGACCGGGAATCGGACGGATGGGCGAATAAGGCGTCGACATGACGACCTCCTTCATCTATTGCCCGGTGGTCCGCATCGTCGGGCTGAAGGGGTCGAAAAGACCGCCAACATTTGGGTTTAACAGGTGGGACAATCCCTTCACGCGGACCGTTGGCCGCCTGATCGGCTAGGTAAATAGTAAACGTCCGGCCACAGATCAGCAAGAGAAATCGGCCCAATTTCCGGCAAGCTGCTTGCAGCTTCGTCGCTCGTTCCTATCCTTCGTGCGCCAATGAGCCTCACCGTAGACAATGCGACGCAGTACATCATGCCCGTGGCGGTGCATAACGCCCTGATCACCGCCGCATATCGCCAGCGCGGCTTCACGGCTGACGAATCTGACGCCGCCGCCCGCACCGCTGCCTCCGCTTCACGGCATGGCATCAAAACGCACAACGGAATCAAGGCACTGCATCTCGACGATCATTTCGGCTCTAAGGCGGGCGGATGCGTCCCCGCCGCGGAAATCGAAAAACTTCCTAGCACTTTCAAAGTCGTCGCCAAATGGAACGCCAACCGCAAGCTGGGCCAGGCGGTCGCCCTGGCGGCGATGGATGAAGCGATGCGGCTGGCCGACGAATTCGGCATCGGCGCCGTCGCCGTGGACAACGCATTTCATTATCTATGGGGCGGCGGCTACGTGATCGACGCCGCCAACAAGGGTTACATCGCCTACACCAATTGCACCGCAGCCCTGGCCGAAGTCGTCCCGTTCCGCGGCAAATTTCCCACGCTCGGCACCAATCCGCATTCCTGGGGTTTCCCCACTACCGCCGCCATCGGTTTCCCCATCTGCATCGACTGGGCCACCAGTGTCGTCGCCACCGGCCGTGTCCAACAATTTTTGCGCGAAGGCAAAATGCTCCCCCCCGGCTGCGGCGTCGACAAAAACGGCAATCCCACCACCGACCCCGCCCAAGTCGCCGCCCTGCTCCCCTTCGGCCAGCACAAAGGTTACGGACTGGCCCTGATCGACGAACTCATGGCCGCCTTCATCGGCGGTTCGCTTCCCACGTTGCGCAACCGCTGGGGCAAAGCTCCATCGAACGAAAAACAAACCTGCAACTTTTATTTTCAGTGCATCCGCCCCGACGCCATTGAATGCGAATTTACCGCCGGCCGCACGCAAACCCAAAATGTCCAAGCGGTGATCGCCGACATCCTCGGCCACGGCAACGAGCAATGTTTATTGCCGGGCCAACCCGAAGCACAAGCCGCCGCGCTGAGTGATCAGATGGGTGGATTGCTTTTCACCGCCGCGGAGTTGGATGCGTTGGAGCAGATTGCGAAGGGAGCGGGGATAGCATTCGATCGGAGTGCTTTCGCGTCCGCCAACCCAAATATATGATCTTACGCAAATTGCGTGAACAATTACGCAATTTGCGTAATCAGTCGTTGGCCAGTTCCTTACTTCGCCGTCTCCCCGCGATCCCCCAATAAACTCCTGCGATCACGCCGCCAATTGCATATGCCAGCATATCGCACGGGTCACCCGCCGTGATGAAGGTCTTGGGAAATCTTGGAATCACCAGTTGAAAGACGATAGAGAACGCAGCCCAATTTTGAAAAATCTCCCAAGCGCGCGGGAAGCCATAGTGTTTCCGTAATCCGATAAGATGCTCGAAATATAGAATCATCGGAACGAACAACGGCAGGCAGAGCACGTCGTTCAGATATCCATGCGTGAACCATCCGCCGACATGGTGCGGCTTGAGAATAAACCGATTGATGGGATAGATAATCAGCGAAATGATGCAAACGGGATCGGCCAAATATTTGAACCGGGGCCGCGCATCAAGCATTTTAATGTCCGCTCACTCTGGCGAGTTGGAAACACGAAATGATGAACGCCGCAATCAGACTGATGATTGATGTCGAGATGACATACCGAATGATTCTCCACCTATCGGGAAACGGGCGGGCAAGATAAGTGCGGGCATCGGCAGGATCAAAAGCCCGACCGCATCTGGGGCAACGATGCGATTCGTCAGCCGCCTCGAGGTCTAAGTAACATTTTCGGCAATACATCTGCTACTTTCAGTTAGGCTGTGTCGATGGTGGCAGTACGGGGGCGATTGCCACCGGCGGCAGCGGAATACGTCCCGGCGCAAATGGGCCGGCGACTTCCCAATGCTCGTTACCGGGCGTGAAATCATAGGCGATGGCCTGCAAATCACTGTAATAACCGACCAACTCGAAAAATTCGCCGTTTTTGAAGTAACACCATTTCTGTGGAAGCGCAGCCAGGTATTTTGGCTGTAGATCATAGATCGTCTGCGGCAGATTTGCCGTGTCACGTTGATACTGCTTGGCGGCGATGACGACCGGGATACACTGCTGCGCTTCGCCGACGAAGTCAGCGGAAGTCGGGCGCGTCAGTCGATGAAATGTGAAGTAGGTCAGCCCGAAATAGAAATTGATCGGAGCGAGCAGCACGAACAGGCCGATGCGAAACCAGATTCGACGATGACGGTATCGTCGCTCTTGTGGAGTTTCCAGGAATGTCGCTCGCTTCGGAAGCTTGTGATAGTAGTTGAAAGATTTAAGCGGCGGTTCCTCGGCCATTGCCGAAATTGTACCTGCATTGGGATCAACCCGGTAACTTATTCCCCGTATGGCCGGCGTGAAGCCTTGAGATATAAATCTTCATTGTGGCTGCTCCGTTTTGCTCCCTCTCCCGGTACTCCGGGGGAGGGATGGGGTGGGGGTTCAGCGCGGCTGGCTGTCACCTCGAGTTATCACATCTGCGCCGAACCCCCACCCGCGCTGCGCTTGCCCTCCCCCGGAGTACCGCGAGAGGGGAAATAAAAACATTCCCGCCACAAATGGGCGTCACACACGCTGGCATCGAACGTTGCCGGCATGGCGTTGTGAACCAAACATTCCGCCTGTACGCTAAACCATATGGCTCGGCGAAAACGCGGCGGATTTATTTTCTTGTTTGGCACGCGCAATCTCATCGGCAAGGATTCCACGCCGCCGATCGAGGCGACTTGCCCGAATTGCCGGCAGCAGGCCACCATGGTCGGCAAAACGGCTCGCCAATGGTTCACGCTCTTTTTTATTCCCGTGTTTCCGGTCGGCGGCAAACAGCGGTTCACGCAGTGCAGCAACTGCAAGGCGCAGTTTCGCTTGCCGGTGGAGCAGATGTCGCGGCGGCTGAATAGCAATCAGCAAGGGGATCATCAGCGGGCGATCACGCTCTACAACAGCTTGCGTGCCTCGCCGGCCAATTCGATCACGCTCAATGAACTCATGCAGATGTATGGGCAGATGAGTGAATACGATCAGGCCATTTCCGCAGCGCGGGATTTTCCGCAGGCGCTGCAAAACAGCGAGCAGTGCATGTGTACCCTTGGCCGGATTCTTCTGGCGGCGGGTCGCAATGACGAGGCGATCGGCTGGTTTGATGCGGCGCTACAGCGAAACGCGCAATTCGGCGAGGCGTTTTTTCACAAGGCATTGGCGTGCCTCGGTTGCCAGCCGCCGAAAACTGAGGAGGCCATCGCCGCTGCTCGGGCGGCACGGAATAATGGTTTTCCCAATGCCGAGCAGTTGCTGCAGCAAATCGAGGCCAAGGCGCGTGAGTCGGCGTGAAAGGGATCGATGGACCTGGAGAGAATTCCTCGCTGGCAGTGGGCATTGATCGGTTTGGCCGTCGGCTTAGCCCTGGCCGGCACGCGGTCTTTTTACACGCCGGAATATTTCGGCAAAAGTCTGGATGATAATTTTAATGTATATGCGCCCGGCACGGCCAGGCAGCCAGTGCCGGTGCTGCTGGCTCCGGGGGCGTGGTTTATGCCGCGGAATTGGTATTACCTGTCGGACCTGGTGGTACATGTGCCGACCAAGCAGGGCAATGAATCATCGCCGGTGTATTGGGTAACCGGCGTGCTGCACCAGGTGAAGCCGACTACCGATCCCAAAACCGGCGGGTTTGTAAAAGACGGCGATGGCTGGAAATACGAGGACATCATCACGCAGGAATTTTTTCACCGTGGAAAAACGCCTTATCGAGTGGGTAAGGAATCTTATCCGAATGTCATGACGTATCTCGATTCCCTGGCGGGCAAAGACGATACCAAGCGGTATCGATACGCCTGGTGGGAAAAACCGGCGGTGATTTGGACGCTGTATCCGGCGGTGGCGGTGATTGCCATCGGGGGAATCTGGCCGACGATTGTGGGATTGCTCGTTGGGGCGGGATTGGGACGAAAACGGGAAACGGCGGTGCCGAGTGCTGTACCAACTACTGTCCCGCCGATGCAAACGCCAGAACCAATTGCTCCGCCGATCAGTGAGCCCGTTCCGTCAGATAAGGAATTTGGTTCGCAGCGGGATCAGTTCTATCCGACAGAGATTCACTCCGACCCGCCGAAGGAATGATGCTACCGAACTGATGAAACCCGCGTCGGAGCCGTGGTCGGTGCGGCGTCGGCGGGAATCGACTGGCCGGCGTCGGTTATTACGGCCACTCCTTCGGCCACGCGCTCGCCGGGGTTGGAGACGATCTGTTCATCACCGTTTAGGCCACTGACGATTTCCACTTCGCTGCCGAAATCTTCGCCGAGCACCACTTTCTGAAAGTGAACCTTGCCGTCTTTGACAATGGCCAGTTGCGTACCCTGTGCGTTGTTGACCAGCGCCGGCGCCGGCACCAGCAGCGGCGGCTTGTCACGCTTCACTTCAAAAGTCACCTGCACATACATTCCCGGCAGCAAGGCCCACACCCGATCGGCATCACGGGAATTGATGATCTTCACTTCCGTCAGCAGCGAGCGGTTGGTGGGATCGAGATAATTGGTGGTGCCGAGCACTTTGCCAGTGAAGGTGCGACCCGGCCGCTCGCGCGCGGTGACCGTCACATCCATCCCCATCTTGATCTGCAGCGAATTGGATTGCGGCACATTGATAAACGCCCGCAGCACGTCGTTCTCGGCGATCTTGAACATCGGTTTGACATCGACAGTCGTCGGATCGGCCAGAATCAACGCTCCCACGTCGAAGCTGCGGCCGGTCACCACGCCGGCGAACGGAGCGGTGATTTTTTCAAAGTTCACCAATTGCCGCAGCCGTTGGACATTGGCCTCGGCGGCGGTCACGTTGGCCTTGGCGGATTCCACGTCCGCTTCGGCTGCTTCAAACGCCGACTTCTTTTCGTCCAAATCTTCCTGGGCGATGCTGCCCGAACTGCGCAGCGGGATGTAGCGGTCGTATGTCGCCTTGGCCAGATCACGATCGGTGATTGCCTTATGTACGGCGGCGTTAGTTTGATTCACGGCGGCGATCGCCTGATTGAGCTGCTGATCCACCTCCGGCGTGTCGATCTCGGCCATCAACTGGTTGGCGGCGACATCGTCGCTGATGTCGACGTAAAACTTTTTGAGATACCCGGTCGTGCGGGCAAACAGGGAAACTTCCTGCCACGGCCGCAGCGTGCCGGGCAATATGACGTTCATCACTTCGGTTCCGCGCTTGGGTGTAATGACGTTCACCGCCACCGGCGCTTCAGCGGCCAGGGCGGCGTCGGCATCCAGTTCGCGCGTCTGCCTTTGACGTGGCAGCAAACCAATTGTCAGCAACACGGCTAGGATCGCCACAGCCCCAATGCCGGCCAGCAGCACCCATACCACCTTCGGTTTGGGCACGTTCAAATCAATCTGATCCTCATGGGCGTTGGCGTGAGCGCCGTTGCCGTTCCCGTTCGTACCCTGTCCCGGCTCTGAAGCCGAGACGGATCGTTGTGAATCTGTTTTTTCCATGTCAGCTCCGTATCGCAATCAACTCAACCAACCGCCGCCGGTTCGGGCATAGCCATTTCATCCGGGTCGCGCAGCTCCGGCTCAACATGCCGCTGCGGATTTTTCCGGCGCATCACGCTGTACACCACCGGCACGAAAAACAACGTGGCGAAAGTGGCCGCGCTCAGTCCGCCGATCACCGCGCGGCCCAGCGGCGCGTTTTGCTCGCCGCCTTCACCGAGACCCAGCGACATCGGGAGCATGCCGAGAATCATCGCCAGCGCGGTCATGATCACCGGCCGCAAGCGAGTCAGGCCTGCCGCCATCGCCGCATCGTGCGCGCTCAGGCCTTCTTTTCGTTTGTCATTGGCGAAGGTGATCATCAAAATTGAATTCGCCGTCGCCACGCCGATGCACATGATCGAGCCCATCAAAGACGGCACGCTGATGGTGGTCCGAGTCGTGTAAAGCATCCACAAAATCCCGCCTATCGCCGCCGGCAGCGCCATCAAAATAATCAGCGGATCGAGCCACGATTGGAAATTGATCGCCATCAGCATGTACACCAGCACGACCGCGCCACCTACGCCCCACAAGAGGCCCGAAAATGAGCTGCGCATGCTTTCCACCTGGCCGTGCACAGCGATCACTGATCCTCCCTTCAACTTGCCTTGCTCGTCAGCCACCACTTTGTCGATGCTCTTGGCGACCGAGCCCAGGTCCGAATCCTGCACGTTGGCCTCGACGTCATACGTGGACAGAATCCCGCGATGGGTGATGTTCGAGGCGCTGCGGCCGCGGTCGACACTCTTCTCCAATAGATTGTTCAGAAGCTGCGGCTCGGCAGCGCCGGTGTTGGCCACCGGCATGTTGGCCAGAGCATTGATGTTGTTCACCTTGTACTGCGGCGTCATCACCGCCACGCTGTAGGTGACGCCCTGCACCGGATCGAGCCAATAATTAGGGGCGATCTGGCCACTGGAAGACAGCGACACCAGCAGCGCGTTGGCGACGCTGGCCTGTGTCATTCCAAGCTGATCCGCAAGACCACGATCGACATTCACTCGAATGTCCGGAGCGTACGGAACCTGCTGTAAATGGGCGTCGGCGATTCCGGGAATGGCTGTGATTTTCTTGCGCAAATCTTCCGCCACCAGCAGATTTTGCGCCGCCATCGGTTTGGGACCGAGAATCTGCACGTCAATTGGAGCGGGAATGCCGAAGTTCAGCACCTGCGTGGCAATATCGCTGGGGGCGAAATAGAACATGCACCCCGGGAATTTGCCCGGCAGCAGTTTCCGCAGCTTGCGCATGTAATCCGCGGTCGGACGATGGCCCTCGTTCAGCGAAATCAGAATCTCGCCGTCGGATGGCCCGATTTGCGACCCATCGCTCAAGGAAAAATTGATGCCGCTGTTGGGAATGCCGATGTTGTCGAGCATCGTCGAAATTTCCCGCGGCGGAATCTGCGTGCGCAGAAAATCCTCGACTCGGGCGAAATATTTTTCAGTCTCTTCCAATCGAGTGCCCGCCGGCGCGCGAACGTGCATGCGGAGCTGGCCGGCGTCCACCTGCGGGAAAAAATCCTCGCCGATGTGCGGGAACAGAGCGAATGAACCGCCCACAAATAACACGGTGATGCACAGCGTGGCGAATTTGTGATCCAGCGCCAGGGCCAGGAACCCACCATAAAACCGGCGGAAGCGCTCGAAGGCACGGTTGAACGCTTCATGCGTACGCCAGATCAAATTGTTTCGTGTGACCTGATGCAAGATCATCAGACCCAAAATTGTTAGCCCAGCGATCGCGCCCCATATCTCCATCGCCTTACTCGGATCGCCGCGGAAATCCTGCGGCAAATTCTTCAACCAACTTGGAACGTATGACCAGATGGCCTGATTCGCATGAGCCGGCAATATGCGCACAACTAAAGCGCTGGCAAATCCAAGGGCAATCACACCGGCACAAACCAACAGGGACCAGATCAAGGAACGTCCCAGGCGCATCTGGTGCGTGTGGTGATCCGTATGCTCATGAGCCACGCCCGGCTCTTCCTGTCCGCCGTACAGCGTCACTTCGCTTTCCAGCAGATAATGCACCAGCGTCGGCACCAAGGTGCGCGACAGGAAATAACTGGTCATCATGGCAAACACGACCGCCATGCCCAGCGGAATGAACAAATACCTGGCCGGCCCGGTGATGAACACCACGGGCACGAACACGATGCAAATGCACAAAGTCGAAACAAACGCCGGCACGGCGATTTGCTGCGCGCCGTCCAGAATGGATCGCACCAGCCGTTTGCCCTGGTGCAGATTGCGGTGAATGTTTTCAATCTCCACCGTGGCGTCATCCACCAGAATACCCACCGCCAGCGACATCCCGCCGAGCGTCATCACATTCAGCGTGTGGCCGAGCAGCCATAGACAAATGATCGACACCAGAATCGATAGTGGAATCGAGATGCAGATGATCAGCGTGCTGCGCCAGGAACCCAGGAACAGCAGGATCATCAGTCCAGTTAAAGCGGCGGCGATCAGCGCCTCGGTCACTACGCCATGAATGGCGGCGCGTACAAACACCGATTGATCGAACATCGGCGTGATTTTCAACTGTTCGTGATTGCGCAGCCGGGTCATCGCATCCGGCAAAACCGCCCGCACCCGCTTGACGATGTCCAGCGTCGAGGCGTTGCCGTGTTTGTAAATGGAAACCAGCGCGCCTTTTTGTCCGTCGGCATGCACCAGGTTGGTTTGCGGCAGATACTTGTCGCTCACATGGGCCACATCACGAATAAAAACCGTCACGCCATTGGTGGTTTTGACCGGCAAATCGTTGATCGCCGACACCAGCGCGGGACTGGAATTGAGCTTCACGAAATATTCATTGCTCCCCATCTTGGCCGTGCCCGAGGGAATGATCAGATTTTGCTGGTTCAGGGCGTTGCTGACATCCGCGGCGGACACTCCGTATCCGAACATTTTGTCAGGCTCCAGATCAACAACAACGTATCGCTGCTTGCCGCCGTACGCCCAGGGAATCATCACGCCCGGCACCGTCGACAGCTCGAGCCGAAGCTGCTGGTTACTGATGTCAAACAAATCCTGCTCGGGCAATGTCTTGCTGCCCATCGACAGTTGCAGAATTGGAACCGTCGAGGCGCTGTATTGCTGGATCAACGGCGGCGTCGCGCCCGGAGGCATTTGGCGCAGCGCCGTCTGGCTGATCGCCGTCACCTGAGCCGTGGATTCTTCAATCTTGGCGCCCGGCTGAAAATAAATGCGCGTCACACTGATGCCGGCCAGCGCCTGGCTTTCGGTGTGCTCGATGTCATTGACGGTCGTGGGAAGGATACTTTCATACAGCCGGACAAATCGGCCTTCCATTTCCTCCGGCGACATGCCGGGATACTGCCAGACCACGGAAATCACCGGAATGTCGATCTCGGGAAAAATATCCGTCGGCATGCGCAGGATCGCCACCACGCCCAGGAGCGCGATGCCGATCGCCATAACGACAAAGGTATAAGGCCGCCGAAGGGCTAGACGAACAATCCACATAATGAAACTCTGCTACACGTCTTGATGATCTAATCGGTCAATCCTGCGTGTCATCCGCCGGAAGCGACGGCATGAGATCGGGATTAAAAATCTCCCGCAAGGTCTGCATGGCCTGACTGATACCTTCGCGCTGTTCGGGACTGAGTGCCTGCAGCGCCTCAGCCAAATGAGATTGAGCAAGCTGCCGTGCGCCGGTCAGGGCCGCCTGTCCCTTGGGGGTAACCGAGAGCCGCACGTGCCGCCGGTCATCATCGCAGGGGCGCCGCCGCATTAGTTGCTTCTCGACCAGACCGTCTACCAATCGGCTCATGGCCGGCAGCGACAAGCCGATGAAATCCGCTGCGTCCGATAATGACGGCCGGTCGTAGGTGCTGATGTAGCAAAGCGTGCGGAATTGCGGGATGGTCAGCCCAGAGCGATGCTGTCGCATGTGCCCCCGGATCACGCGCATCACCAGCGGAATCGTGTCCACCAAATCATGGGCACACGAATCCTGCGATCCCGACGAATTACTTGTGTCTCGTAACAATTGCATAACGCAAGCGTATGCTTATCGGCACGAGCGGACAAGTCTCCAAATTTTTTTACAGTGACTATCCATTAACAAAAACGTTTGCACCCCACCGGGCTTGCGGCTTAAGCCGCAAGTCCAGTAAGCTCTAACCCCCGCCCAAGCCCTATTAACCAAAAAGCCCGCCCCCGATTTGTCCGATGAAACCCACGAGCAGCGCGACCCGTCACGGAAGGCTCGAAAATCGAACCCCGCGACCCTATTTATTGTATGATGACCGGTTGCAGTGGGTCGCCTTTTGCCTGTGAAGCCCCGAATTTGATGGAGTTGGATCATGGATGTAACAGTTATCGGCTGTGGTTATGTGGGCCTCGTGACCGGCACTTGCCTGGCCGCCATCGGTCACAATGTGCGCGGCGTCGAAAAAGATGCCCGTAAACTCAAAACCCTTCTCGACGGCCACTGCCCGATTTTCGAGCCGGGCCTGCAGGAAACCATGCAGGAGAACTACGCCTCGGGCCAGCTCCAATTCACGGACAATGTTAAGCATGCGGTGAAGGATGCCGAGGTCGTGTTCCTTTGCGTCGGCACACCCTCCAAACCCGACGGCACCGTCGACATGAGCTATCTCGAAGCCGCCGGTAAGGAAGTCTGCGACGCTTTGTGCGAACTCAACAGCGAATATCTCGTCACCATCGTCGTCAAATCAACGGTCCCCGCCGGGACCAATCGCAAGCTGTACAATTTTCTGCGCACGCAGAGCAAAGCAAATGTGCAGGTGGTTTCCAATCCCGAATTCCTGAAAGAAGGCACCGCCGTTCAGGATTGCATGAATCCCGACCGCATCGTCATCGGCGGCGAGGGCCCCGAAGCGTTCCGCATGATGCGCCGGCTCTACGATCCGCTCATCAAGCGCGAGGAAAGTTTTCTGACCATGAACTGGGAATCCGCCGAGCTGACCAAATACGCCGCCAACTCGATGCTTGCCGCCCGCATTTCCTTTATGAATGAAATGACCGTCCTGTGCGAATATTACGGCGCGGATGTGGAAGACATCCGCAAAGGCATCGGCTCCGACACCCGCATCGGCCCGGCGTTTCTGAAAGCCGGCTGCGGTTACGGCGGATCATGCTTCCCCAAAGACGTTGCCGCGATGGAACACATCAGCCGCGCCGCCGGTTACGAGAGCCTGTTCGTCAACGCCGTGCAGACGGTCAATAAGAATCAGAAAAAGCGTTTTGCAGACAAGATCATCCAAAAGCTCGGCCGGCCGATCGAAGGCGCGAAGATCGCCGTGTGGGGTTTAGCGTTCAAAGCCGACACCGACGACATCCGCGAATCCGCCGCCATTGATGTGATCCGGCATTTGCTCGATCACGGCGCCCATGTGCGGGCCACCGATCCCAAGGGCATGGAGCACATGAAAGAGCTGTTCAAGGATGAAGTGGAATGGTTCGCCGACCCGGTCAGCGCCGCCGCAGGCACTGATGCGGTTGCATTGATGACCGATTGGCCGCAGTACACCACGCTGCCGTTCCGCAAAATCTCCGCCACGATGAATGCGCCGATCATTTTCGACGGCCGCAATTGTCTGAATCGTGACGTGATGCGCGAAAGCGGTTTTCAGTATTATCCCATGGGCCGCCCCGCGGTGGAGAATGCCCTGAAGCTCAAGCAGCGGGCATGAGAATCTGAAATTTGAGATCTGAGATTTCAGATTTCAGATTTCAAATCCGCCTCTCACCGAACAACCGTCCGCGCCCCGGCAAACGTGTCCCGCAGCCGCGCCGCCGTCTCTACATTCTCCTCATACACCCCATTGTTGGCGCGCGATGAATGAATCATATCCCAGCCACCAAGGCTGATGCCGACGTGCGTAATCCGCTGCTTGTCCGAATCGCTGTGAAAATAAAGCAAATCCCCCGGCTGATAAGGCGGCTCGACGGGTTTACCTTTCGTAAACTGCATGTACGCATCTCTGGGAATCGTGTAACCGCTAAGCCGATGCGTAAGTTGCACCAGCGCCGAACAATCCAACCCAAACGGAGTCGCCCCGCCCCACAAATAATAAACCCCCGTCAGCCGCCGCGCATCGGTGATGATCTGCTTCGCTGCATTGACTGCTTTCCCCTTGCCTCGCACTCGGGACTTCCGTGAGTTCGGTCGAACCGGAGAGGGAGAAATCAAAGACTTCAGCGCCCGCAACTCCTTGGCCAACATCCATCCCCCCGCCAACATCCCGCCCGCCGGCTTCACATACGCCCAAGTCGATTTCGTCTTCGCCACAGAAACCGCCGTCCCGCAAAGCAGGCATGTCGCCACCGCCGCCTTTGCCGTCGGTTTCACATATAACCGCACCGCCGGCGCAATCACGACATGCGTCGGCTCCGGCACCGCATCCATCTGCCGCAAATAATCCGCATACATCCAGCCCAGATATCCATCTTCCTGCCGCACATAACACCAGCGATCCGACTCATCCAAAATCTCCAGCGGCTGCCCGTTAAGCACCTGCGTCAGCAACTCCGAAATGAACGAAGGCTCGGCATGCAGATCGGTGAGATTCGTGGCCACGATCCGCCGCACCGCCGGCTCACGCCGCAGCACCCGCACCGCCGAATCATCAATGCGAACATTCGGAACCCGCGCAACGATGGCACGGCGCAGATCCGTAATAGCCGCCTTCTCCAGCACCCGGCCACTGAGCGCAACCGTGCCGTTCTCGTGCCGGCCCTCCACCTGAAAAAGCCCCGTGCGCTTTTCCGTGTATTTCCCCTTCACGCTATCGATCGCCGCTTGCACTTGCTGCTTCATTTAAGATTTCTCCTGCTCCTTGCGAATAACCCCAATGCCCGGCCGCTTAGGCATGTGAATCCCGGCTCGCCGATCATACGTCACGCCTTCAAATGGATCATCGGCAATCAGCAGCGGCGCATCCAGATCGAGCCAGTCCGCCGCCCCGGCGAAATGGGCCATCGTCGTGATGCCGATCGATGTCTCCATCATGCAACCAAGCATGATTTTCATATCAAGTTCCCGGGCTCGTTTCAAAATCCGCAGCGCCGGCGTCACCCCACCGACTTTCATGATTTTCAGATTAATCGCCCGAACTCCACCGGCCGCGAGCGTCTCAACATCTTCCAGCGTCTGCACCGATTCATCGGCCACAATCGGAATCGCCGTATGCTGCTGCAACTTTCCCATCTCCGCAAGCTGCTCACGAGGCAGCGGCTGTTCGATCAATTCCAAATCATATTTTCCTAGCCATTTCAAATGCCCAATCGCTTCCTCCAGCGACCAGGCGGCGTTGGCATCGACCATCAACATCGCATCCGGCCGCGCTTCCCGCACCGCTTTGACCCCTGATTCATCATCATCGCTGCCGAGTTTCAATTTGATGATCGGATAATCCTTGATTTGCACAGCCATCTTCGCCATCGCATCCGGCGTGTCGATAGAAATCGTAAAAGCCGTGGGCATCACCGGCGGCGTCGGCAAACCCAGGACCTCATATAACGGCCTATTGGTTCGCCGGCCAATGCGGTCACACAACGCCATTTCCAACGCCGACCGCGCCGGCGCCGGGCCATCGGGAATCCAATCCTCCAGGCCGGCGATTTCATCGGGAAACGGAAACTCAAATTGTGCCGCGGTATGCCAGCAAGCCGTCATCTCCGATGGATCGATCCGGTAATAAGGCGGAATGGTTCCTTCGCCCCACCCCTCGTCCCCCGCCAGCCGAAGCCAGAACGCTTCACGGGTATCGCTCACCCCATACGAAAGCCGAAACGGATTCCGCAGATGCAAAGTGATAGGCTCGAAAGTCAATCGCGGCTGCGGCATGTGCCTGAAAATACGCGAATCGATGCAAGAATTACAGTTCATCCAAAATGTGCTGCGCGGCGGATAATTCATCGGCCAAGCCGGCGACTAAATCCGCCCGCGCTCCCGGCAACACATTCCACGTGTACGTTTCCACTTCCAAATGCGGCGCGTAATCCAACGCGGCGATAGCCGCCAGCGCCGGTTTCAAGGCGAACTGCGTGGTCCCCAATTCGCCCATGTTTTTCGCACTGATCGGCACATGAAAATGAATCCGCCACGCTTGGGCATTTAAGAAGTCCGCCGGCGGCGCATCGATAAACGCTTCATCCAAATCGACCAGGCGATGCAGTGGTCCTTCAGCCGAACGAGCGATCACCTGATGCAGATAGCGCGGCTCGACGAATTTCTTCAAAGCGGCGCGGCCAGCGGAATTCTGAGCGGGACCATCAAGCTGCAAGGCGCAACTGACATGCACCTTATTGATCCGCACCCCCGCTGCATGCAAAGCCGACACGCTCTCGGCGGGTTCCTCAAATTCCACCGCTTGATGGCAAATGTCATAACAAACGCCCAGATGCCGCAATGCGATCTGGGTGATTCCCAAAGCCTGGGCAGTGTCGAAAAGCCGACGGAAAAAGCGTGTTACCTCGGCAGTTGTTTCCAGCAAGCAAAGTGGTTCCGGTTCGATAGCGAGCCGAATCAGCCTTCCGGTCTGCTGGAGTAGCACATCCAAAAACCGCGCGCACTCGAGCAAGCGTTCCATGCACAGTTCAAGGAATCCCGCCGAGCGCATCGACGCTTTGAAGCCCAGCGATAATGTGGAAATGCTCCCTTCGCCATTCGGTGGAAAAAGTGCGGCCAGCACCGTTGCGCAGTTCTTCGTGTATTCCAACCGCTCAACAGTCGACCAATCCGGCTGATAAACTTTTTCCTTCACCCGTGTCGAATGAAAATCACCGAAGGGAAAGGCGTTGAGCGTGTAACAGAGAAGATTCCGCTGCTGCAATTGCTCGGCGAACCATTGCGGCCCATCGCTGCGCTGGAGCAATTCATTCACCACGGGTTGCGCCAACCACAAACCCGCGGCGATCGGATGGCCAAGCCGCCTCTGCACCGCCACCGTGTAACGATCCAATCCCTCCAACACCTCGGCTACCGTTCGGCCCGGGTGAACATTGGTGCAATAGCTCAGCGGTTGCGATGAGATTGACATAATGCGTTAGCCCTCCGTGCTGGCTGTCGGCTTCACGGCGGTCCCGCATTCGGGACATCTTTCACCACTTACACGAAGATCATAACCGCAGGTTTCACAGCAACCGGAGCGACGGCGCCACCACCTGCGAATGGGTGACCGCGAGGCGTGGGCCGGTAAAATGCCGAACAGAATCAGTGGAACCCACAACGGAACCGTTGCTCTCTTCGCCGTCACTATCGCCGGATAAGCGAGCTCGTCGGGCAACCGATTTTTGAGTGGAATCGCACTGGCTGGATTGGCATTGGTCTCGGTGGCGAACCCTCGGCGAGCCCACCAACCATGCCCAATGGAGGAAATGGACTCCCCATGTATGTACCATGAATCGATCCGAAGGTGTCGTTGCCTCGTCCCGATGTTGTCGGTTCCCACGGCGAGCAATCCGTTGAACCACTGTATCGCACGATGGCCCGACGACCCCATGTAAACTATCGCATCACTTCGCCAGTAACTGCGAGCCCACAGCACCGCCGTGGTGATGCACAGCAAAAACGAGATGACGACCGTCAGATGGAAAAGTCTCCGCTGCATTGATTGGCCGGGCTGAATCGTCGTTACGCACGGAGAAACCCCGCATATACATGCGGGGCTTCGGGATGAACGATATATCAACCGGCGCGGGGTGTCACTTTTGCATTGCCGCCACGGTGAACTGGGCTCCCGCGGAACCGCCACCGCTCAGGGTCATATAAAAGTCAGGGACATCCCCGGAACTGATATCCTCCGGCGGGCTGCATTGCTTGTTGACGACCAGCTCGTATCCATCCGGCTCGATTCCCCCGCGGCACTGCTGGCGATCCTGCGGACTACAGATAATTACAATGCCATTGCCCGCCTGATCGGCCAGCGAGGCCCAATCGCAATGATACTTGGTCGAATTGAAATCAAACGCATCAACGCGCGACAGCTTGGTCAATTGCTGATCCGCGCTGTCGGGCATGGCGGTACCTTCGGCGCGGCCGATCTGATCCGGCGGATAATACGACCAATATGCCTGCCGATGCCAGGAGAAATGATCCGCGGACTTGGGCGTCATAAATGTCCAGCCCAGTTCCTGTACGTGACCGGCTTTGGAATATTTCCAATTCACGAGATAAGCGAAATGCCCGTCGCCGAATTGGACGTGTACGTGGCCGACATTTTGCGATTCGGCTGCCATGACGGCCTCGCGCTGGGCGCCTTTGCCGGCCTTTTTGTTGCCGCCATTGGACGCGGGAACCACATCCATCTGAATATCCGCATCAACCGACTTCACATCGACCAGCGGCGTGGAATAAAGAGCCGTATCATCCATTTTCTGCCGGCCTTTGGCAGTAAAGACCTGGACATTCATCAATTTGCCGGGATGGCGAAATGCCTGACGCCAACCGTTGGGGCCGTTGGCAAAATCCACCGTTGTGAAATTCAGATGCGGAAATTTAATGTCGCCGATCTCCGCGGAATGCGGCGGCGCGGTGTCTTTTTCGGGTTTCAAACGAATGTCATAGGTGATGACATTGCGACTATCGGGCCAATCGAAATCAACCCGCAGCACATCCGCCGACGCCAGCGCCTCGACCGGCAGTTTTAATTTGATCGCCCCCTCGCTCATCGGGGCCACATCCGGATGCGCTTGGCCCTTGGCTTTTTCCTGGCCGTCGCCAAGCAGATGCCAAGTTGTATTCAGCTCTGAAAAATTGGTGAACGAGTAATAATTCCTGGCCCATAGCGTGACGGTGTCGCCGGAAATCTGCGGCTTGGAATAATCCACCTGAACCGGCGAGCAGGCCATCTTCACCGAATACAACGCCGCCCGGGGATTCCGCCATGAATCGACCAGCCCTTTGACCTTGACGAGCTGCGCCCCGGTCTCGGGGAACACATCGTACAGCTTGGTCGGGCACTGATCCGCCACCGCGCGGTCGGCCCATTCCCAGATGAATGTGCCGGGGATGTGCTTGTCTTTGAAAATTTCCTTCCAACAGCGATCGATGACTGCGGCCAATTGGTCATCGCAGCCATAATCCGCGCCGTTGCGAATCTCCCACATGTTGGGATTTTCCAGATATACCCGGGGGTATTTCAGGGCGCGTGGGCTGGCCTCGGCGGCGGCAATTTCGGAAGGCCTGGTGTAATGCCGATCGTCCAGTTCAACGCCGAAGTCGCTGCCGTCGTCCCAACTGCAAGCCCGAGGCCGGGTCGGATCGATCTTTTGGATTTCACCCGCGCTGACGAAATAGTTTTTGCTCGGTTTATTATTCTCGTTGCCGATCGCCCAGATGATGACGCACGGATGATTCTTGTCCCGCTGCACATATTCCCGGGCGTGCTGAGCAAACGCCGGCGTCAATTCATCCGTGTTGGTGGGAACCCAACATGCCGCCATCTCATCGGCCACGTACATGCCCAGTTCATCGCACAAATCATAAAAACCCGACGCATAAGGGTAGTGGCTGGTGCGAATCGCATTGATGTTGGCGGCTTTCATCATGGTGATGTCCTTGCGCCATTGCTCCGGCCCCAGAGCCGCGCCGAGTGTCGCCCAATCTTCTTGGCGGCACATTCCCGCAAGTTTCACCGGCTCGTTGTTCACCATCATCACGCCGTCTTTGATGGTGATCTGCCGAATGCCGATCCGCTTGGTCAGATGCTCGAGCACGTTGCCGGCATCGTCTTTCAGATCGACCGACAGGTTGTAAAGATTCGGCTTCTCCGCGGACCAAAGTTTGGGGTGATCCACCACGATCACCGCCGTATTGCTGGCGTCGGCATCAACCGATGGCTCACCCTCCAGCGTCGCTGTCGCCTTGGCTTTGCCGTCGATTCCGAGAATGACGCGCACCTCCGCCTTGTCATCAGGCAGCAGCGTCGTGCGGACGGTTAAATCATTGACAAAAGTCGTCGGAACGGAAAAAAGCTGCACATTGCGGTAGATGCCGCCGAGGAAAAAGAAATCGCCGGTATCCATGTCGGCGCTTCTGGTGTTTTTGATGACACGGACGGCCAGCAGATTTTTCTTACCGAATTTCACCGCCGGCGTCAGGTCCACTTGAAACGGATTGAATCCGCCCTCGTGATAATTCTTGCGGCCCCAGCTCGACTCCAGCACATTCACCGGCTGGCCATTCAAATACACTTCCGCACCGTTGTTCACTCCGTCGAAATCGATGCCGACATGGCGACCCTTCCAACCCGCCGGCACGTCGAATTCCAGCCGATAAATTCCGATGGCGTTATCCGGCTGCCCGTAAGTGGCCGGTGAATAGCCGAGCATTTCCCAATTGCTGGGAACGGCGATGTCATGCCAGGACGAATCCTCTTTGTAATCCGGCTTTTGAAACGGCTCCGGATTTTCTGGAATGACGATCGGATGTTTCCCCGTGTCATGTTCCTTGGCGTCGCTCTTCTGCTCCAACTTAAATCGCCAGGTTCCGTTGAGCGAGATGACATGATCCTTCTCATCCGGCAGCGGCGTGCCACGGGCAGATTGCAGAACCAACATCCCAATGACAATCGCAGCGATACTCAAACGATTCATGCCAGGCATAAGTAGATCCTCGTCATTTATCGATAACGGTCGATTGTCTTGCTTGGCCATTTCTAATGGCGCATCCCGCGCACCGCAAGGCATGAAACCCACCACTATTACCACGACCCCGCACGTCCGTTTGTTATTGGACGCCATCAACCGAGCCCTCCGTTAGCCGCGGGCTTCGCCCGCAATTCTGCGGCGGGGCGAAAACGCCCACTTAAGTCCCCCTCCCCCCCGCCCGATGACAAGCAACGTTCAGCCATCCCACGGAAGCGGATGGCTAAGGTCCTGAATCTTTTTGTGAGGAAGTGCCATGCGTCTCATCAAGTCAGCCCAATTGAAGCTCCGCACCCTGTGGTCCGATGAGCAAGGCGGCGAAGTGCTGGAATACGCCTTGATCGCCGGTCTGATCGTGGTCGCGGCCATCGCCGTCATCACCTCGGTCGGCACCAAGGTGCTTGCCCGCTGGAATTCGCTCAATAGCTCCATGTAATCGGACGAAATGGGCGCGAACGGATTCAGCGCCCTCTTTCTTCCTTTAGCCCCGGGCTCTGCCCGGGGTGCCATTCGGACGGAGGTCGGTATGAACCTCTCCAGCGAACGCTTCGTGCGCCTGTTAGCCTCGCTACGGCCCGAAGACGGCGTCACCTCCGATCAACGCCAACAGCCCCGCGCCACCGTGCGCGCCTCGGTGCTGCTCGCCCCGTATGAGCAGAAGACCGGCCTCGGCTCCGCCTATGCCGTGCGACTGCTCAACCTCAGCGGCAGTGGCGCAGCACTCCAAACCGTGACACCGATGATCGTCGGAAAGCAGTTCGTTCTCGATCTGCCCGACAACCACACCGATGAAAGCGAAGCCCAGGACGACTCGCAGCGGATGCGCGTCCTGTGCAAAGTCGTCCACTGCCGATCGGCGGGAGCCACGCAGTTCCAGATCGGAGCCCAATTCCTCCGTCTCTGGACCGCCCCCGCTCCAACATTGGACACGGCCCTCGCCGCGGCATAATTGCCAATCAACGTGAACGATCTATCATGCCTGCGTGAAAATCGCCCCGGTCAAGATTGGCCCCATCACGCTTGCGACCAATCTCCTATTGGCCCCCATCGCCGGCTATTGCGATTTGTCTTTCCGTCTGATCGCCAGAAACTGCGGCGGCGGCGGATTGGCCTGCACGGATCTGCTCTGCCCCGAAGGAGTGCTGCGGGAAACGGCCAAGTCGATGCACTTGGCCGCCACGTGCGAAGCCGATCGGCCATTGGCGATGCAGCTTTATGGCTCGGACATTGACCGCCTTTGTGATGCGGCCCGCTGGGCCGAGGATCATGGGGCCGACATCGTCGACATCAACATGGGCTGCCCGGTCGACAAAATCACCAAGCGCGACGGCGGCAGCAAACTGCTCTGTGATCCGCCAAGAACTTTGCAATTGGTCCGCCGGGTGAAATCCGCCCTGCGCCGCGCCCCGCTGACCGCCAAGCTGCGGCTTGGTTGGGATGATTCGTGCATCGTCGCCCCGCAGCTCGCCGCCCAGCTCGAAGGCGAAGGCGTCAGTCTGATCACCATCCACGGACGCACCACCGAAATGCGTTTCTCCGGCTCCGCAAGACTCGACGGCATCGCCGAGGTCGTCGCCGCTGTGAAACAAATCCCCATCATCGGGAACGGCGACATTCGCTGTCCGCAGGATGCCGCCCACATGTTCCGGCAAACCGGTTGCGCCGGCGTCATGATCGGCCGCGGGGCATTGTCCATGCCCTGGATTTTCCGCGACACCTGGAGCTATCTCACTCGTGGGATCATTCCCCCATCGCCGACGATCGAGCAAAAGTGCCAAATGATGCGCGATCATTTCTACAATCTCTGCCGCTTCCGACATGAGCGCTCCGCCGTCATCGAATTCCGCAAGCGCGTCAGTTGGTACGCCAAGCAGATGAACCCCTGCCAACTATTGCGGGACGGAGTGAGAGTGATCAACACCGTTGCCGATTTCGATGCGGCGATCGAGCGGTTTTTGGAGTGGCGGTTGGAGTATGATCGGCAAGTCACGGAAGGGCGGCGTGAACCCGAACTGGAACTGATCGCGACTTAACTTGGCGGGCGGTGGCTTCAATCTCAATAATCGCAGCGGCAATGCCGAGCACATATGGCACACTAGCTACGAGACGCAGCGCGAGAAATCGATACATCAGAGGACAAGCTCCTTCCTCGGAGCTACCCGAGTAACGCGCCGCCGTTGGTAGGGCAATAAAGGCAAGATCCGGCTGGACGCTCATGGCCGCCTATCCGCAACTCTTCCCGACACTCTCAGGGGCACGCACGGGCAATCAGTATTATGACAGCTAGTTTCGGGCAGCAGAATTCTGGACAGGCTTGTGAAGGCTTAAATGCTGAAGAACGTACAGAACCGCGGGACGATAATCGCCTCGCATTGCCGAGTCCATGATGCTTGAGTACGGAGGGTCCGGCCGCGGGTGGGTACAAACTTGGGGTGGAACGCCGAATCGAAGCAGGCACCACCGCCAGAGCAACCGAGATACTCGGCCGTTACCATTCAAGAAAGGATGGATTTGGATGAATCCGCCGACCAGGTTAGCTGTCACTACTGCTAGCTGGAACGCTCGGTCGCGTGGGCTCAACTCAGGCCATCGCATTTCTAATTGAGTAAGCTGGCCCCTTACTTGGTTAAGAAGGTTGTCGAGAAAGTTTCGCACCTGGCGATAGTCCGCGCCAGGCACTGCGCCTATGGATGTAGCACCCACCGCGACTTGCTGAGCGAGGCAAGGACGGTTGTGGTCCACACCACGGTAGTGGCCTGCGTAGTAAGGCAACGGTACGAACGGCGCGAATAGCTTTAGGTGCCACTGACAAGGATCTTCGGCACCCACTACCGCGCGGCCCGCTAGGTTCAGAACTTCCCGGTGGACTTGAGCCAGCAAAGCCTTGTATTCGGCGAGCCTCGCGGGCGAGATGTCGTCGACCCAGCGGGGGCAGCTACCGATCAAAGGCACGTTGATCGTCTTCAAACAATCGCTCCAGTGCTTCGTCCGACAGCGGTTCAGCCCAACGACTAATGCTCGGAGAGTGGAAGTGCTGTGCCGCGGCAAATAGGAGGGCGTCAAGGTCAAGGCCTTGGGCTTTAGAGAATGCTTGCAGATTATCGACGGGCGCAAGCGGATTCAACATGCAGGCCGGCGTGGGCGCAAGCGACGCAATGCCATCCAACATACTACTCCGGAATCTGCGAATCGCTTGAACCCCTTCTAAAAAACTTTTCCTAGAGTCGCCTTGAAGGACCCCGGGATTCGCTGTGACAAATTCGTTGGTAGCGCTTTCGGCAAATGGCATTTCCCAAACGACCACAATTTCAGCTTGCGGCGGTAGTGCAGTTGTGGGCATTAGAGGATCAGCTCCCGGGCGGCATCTGTGATACACGCCTCAAAAATTTCGTTCTTTTTCTGCCGAAGCTGGTTAAGCAGTTTCCAAATTGCCTCGTCATCCGACGGTACATTATTAGCGCAAACCATTTCGATGTCCAACACTACGGAAACCAAACCCGCCTGGGGCGGCGGAACCAGCGTCTGCGTCAAAACAAGCATCGATTGTAGTTCAGGATAAGGGATCTGTAATTGCATAAAGAAACCGGCAAGGCCCTGCGGCATTCCAGGCGATACTTCAGGAATCGTAAGGAAAAAGTCCTTGAAGTCTCGAATTGGGAGCGGAATGTCAAACCGGTTTACATATTTCAAGGAAAGGCGCGTCACCGCCTCCGGCGTCGTAATTTCACGATATTTCGCCCACTGGGACCGGGCTTCCCCGCTGAATGTCTCCCACTCTTCGTAAGGTGCATGACGCGCAAACGCGAAGCCATCGCGCCTCGCTTGCATTGTTCTTTTCCGGTCCGCACTGCGGAATATCCAGCCTACGCCCTCGTGCGAACTACTCGGGGATGGCTCCTCACCGGCATGGACTTGCACGGTGGTCTTCATCAACTCCATGGCCTCAGGAAATTGCTCTTGGTCGGCCGCTGCGACGAGCTGACGAAGAGCGGATGACGTCGCGCCTGAGGACGAGCGAGCCCGTAGGTCGATGATCGCTTCGGTAATGGGGGCGTTTCGATAGTGTGGCACGGGCACGTCCGACTTTGACCCGCAACAGGTTAAAGCGGTACACTGAACGTATCGGCTAGCGGCTGCCCTTTCAACTGCCAGCCATCCGGCAATCGGTTAAGAGTCCCATAAGAGCGCGCGTCTTGGAGCCCACCGTGGATCGGGATGCCTTCGGCGACCCTACCGCCGCTTAAACCCCAACCACGCCCCGAAACTTCCGCCGCCCGCTGACGGCAGCTTGGCAATCAGCCAATCTTTCCAGCCCTCGGCATGAACTTCCATCCATTGCGCGGCCGCCGTGGATTTATCGTGAAAACTCTGGACTTCATCCTGGCTCACGTGAAACACACCAAAATGATTGGCCGCCCAGACGCAGCCGATGACGATCAAGCCGAAAATCACCATCGTTCGGATAAACGCCCGCAGATACCAGCCGACGACAAAGCCGATCACGACGCTTGCCCCGACTTTGATCATGTGCGGCGACAGGCGGCTGATGATCGTGTTGCCCATCGACGAGCCGGTATCGACCGGCGCAGTGGTGGCAACCGCCGGCTGAGTGGTGGCCGCGCCGCGGCTGGCGATGCTGCCGAAAGTTCCCGATCCGCAGACGATCGCCGCGATCAGCACCACCGCTTTGTGCCAGTTGGGCATGCCGATGAGGTGGGCCAGAAAATATTGACCGGAATTTCCCCAGGAGAGTGGTTCGCTGATCATATTCAGGGTAATTAAACACGAATGACAAACGCGGTCAACCAAAGAGCCGCGCACGAAGTAAGCGGGATTGCCTTTCGTGTCAGCAAAAAAGAAACCCCGCATATTCATGCGGGGCTTCGGGGGAGAATCCAGTTTTTGATCATCGCGGCAAATCAGAACTGCACCGTCGCCACGAAAATCGATGCGGGGACTTTCAGCACCGGCAGGAACGTGTCGCCGGCCACTTGCTTGATCGTTACCGGATCGCTGGTGACCTGCGCGTAACTGAACATGCCGGTCGCCAGCGAAATATTTCCAGCGGCAGCGATGCTGTCGGGCGTGATATTGCCAACGCTCGTGGGCACGGGATACGAGCCTTCGAGCCAATCGAGCCAATCCATCGACGGATCGGGCGTGAAAAGCACCTGATTGCCCTGCACCAGGTCCTGCGAAGTGCCGGTGTTGTCCACGTAAAAAGCCTCGTATGCCGGATGCCACTGCATGCCAAAAAGGCCGGGCGGCACATCGCCGGCCAGTGTTTGCGTGTTGGCCTGGTTGTTGAACTTCATCATCTCCTTGACCTGGTTATTGCCGAGGAGATATCCCAGCACATCCTGGCCGTAAAAGGTGTGTACCAGCGGATACCCCGTGAGTTTACGGGCCGCTTTTTTCAAACTTGTCAGTTGCGTGGCGATGTCGGCGGCGGCATTGTCCCAGGAAGTGTCGATGACATTGCCGGCGCCAAAAACATTGAGCTGCCCCGTGTTGCCGCTGGGGACATTGTAATTGACGCTGATGGTCGCGCCGCTGTTGCTGGGCAAAAGATTCCCGCCGCCGTCGAAGTTGATCGAGCCGGTGAAGAGCATGCTGGTCAGCGAAGCGACGCGCAAATTGTCAAACAGTTGGCGGAATTGCCGCGTTTGCCGGGTGATCTCGGCGATGCCCATTTGCTGCCGGGACGGATTGTCGAAATTGAGCAGGTTCGTCAGCGTAGCCGGCATGTGCAGAATGCTTTCCACGGTGTGGATCAACTTCACCGGCACCTTGGCCACATCCTGCAATTCACGCTGCTGGCTCGGCGAACCATAAGCGGCGATCCGCGCCGTTTGCCGGATGCCGTCCACTCGAGTTTATTCGGCGGTATCCCCGTCAACCGGTTTGCGGCTGGCGTAAAAGCTCGCCGGAAATACGTCGGGAATGCCCGTCAACGTCTGCTGAATCACCCCGGTCAGGTTCGCCCCGCCAAGGATTTGGTCGAGAGTTTCGCTCATGTTGGTTCCTTTTTGGATTGTGGAATGGAAGACGCGCGGCCAAAGGCCGCGGCTAAACGAGGGGATCAGAACGCATCGTCAAACGTCATCGCCGGGCAGTTGACGCGGAGGGCCGCCTTCACGTAGGCGATCAACGACGGATCGGTCGGATAGTTGATGACGTTGGCCGTTTTCACGTATCCATTGAGCAGCAACTGATCCTCCAGCACGTTGGTGCTGTTGCCGTTCACATCCGTAACTTTCACGCCCCAGCGATTGCCGAGCAGCGTGAGAATCGTCTGCGAACCGTCGGCCGGCTGGACCAGTGAACCGGCAATGGCGGGGGCTCCCAGCGCATTGACGGTGATGATGCCGCTGCTGGTATTCACGCCGGTGTAAGTGACGGTCTGCATGGCGACGGTTCCGCCGGAACTGGGCGGGCCGACCAACTTGAGCGAGCCGGTCGCTCCGATGCGCCGCAGCAATTCCATTGCTACGGCCGGGCTGACGGTGATGCCGGTCGCCGATGCCGCCGCCGCTGCGGTCAACACGCCAATGACGCTAGGGGCATACGTGCCTTCGGTGGTTTTGCCGAGCAGCATGCCGGCCCGCAGTACATCGGGATTGGTCGTGTTCAATGCATCGCGGCTCTTGGCCCCCTCGATCACGTGCAGGCCGGGAATGTACTCCGCCAACTGCGCGTTGCCCGCCAGAATCTCGCGCGGCGTCGCCGTTACCGCCGTGCCTATGCCGGGAAGTCCTGTAATTGGAATGTTCATGGGAATGTCCTTTGTAAAAGTTTGAAATGCAGTGAATGCTTCGGGTTTTGCTCCTTCCCCCGGTACTCCGGGGAAAGGTTGGGAGGGGGGTCTTTGTAAAGCCGCGGACGTTGTCCGCGGTTCTGTTTAACCGAATAACCCCCACCCTAACCCTCCCCCGGATTACCGGAGGAGGGAAATTAAAGGTCGTGGTGAACTCGATCACCCGCCGTTCGCCATTTTCACCATGCGCGATTGCAACTGTGGATTCACCGTCGGCTCCTCACCCGGAACGAGCCGTGCCAGTGTCTGCAATCCGGTCAGTTCCTCGAGCACGACGGCCCGATTTGCCGACAACGCTTCCACCAGGGCGTCGATCAACGTCGATTCTCCCTGCCGTGAAAGCGTAAGCAGCGCCGCCGGCCTTTGCTGCGAAAACAACCGCACCAATCGATCCCGGCACGCCGGCGTGATATGCCCGCCCGCCACCAGCGCATCCGCACGCTGCTCAAACCGCGGCGTCGGCGTTTCCGGCGGATCTTTCGGCCCCGCCAAATGAAACACCATGCCGCCCGCTCCCACCGTGGCTCCGCCCTGCTGCGACATCGGCATCAATTGCCCCTGCCCCGGCACCACCGGAATCGGCGTCAATGCCGAATGCACGATGCAGTCGCCGAATTCATTGCCCAGCCCATCGCGGAACTGCGGATCAATCCCCAGCGACACCTTATTGCGCGCCGCCAGATCGATCGCTTCCTGCCCGATCAACTGGTGCAGCAGCATCAGCGAATCGCCATCACGTTTGGCATCGACGACAAAACCGAGGTTGTCGCGCGCCGCCGCCGAATGATCGACCGGCACCGGCACATCGATGCCCGCTTCCTTCATGCGATGAAAATTCCGCGCCCATTCATCCAGGCGATGCTCATCGACCGAAAGTTCAAAATGTCCCGCCGGATGGACGTAACGACCGGTGCGAATCGCATTGGCCCAGAAATACGCCACCGGCTGGCCGTTGACCTCCTTGGGAAATTTGTCCGGCACATCCGGCGACCGAGCCGCCGACAAGCCACCGAGTGCGTGCAGGTGATAAATCAATGGAACACTCCTATCGTCCAAGGACGACACCGTGGGGGTTTGTGAATCGTTCATAGGTTTTTGGAATTGAAACTGGACTATTTCCTGCCCCCGGTACGCCGGGGGAAGGTTAGGAAGGGGGTCTTCGCAATTTCCGTTAGCCGCGGGCTTTGCCCGCGTGTCTTAATTACGAAACATTCCGCGATGCGGCCCCTACCGAATGAGGAATCGCCGTTCCGCATTCCGGACATCGCCCTTCACTGGCACGAAGGTCGTATCCGCACACCCGACAATGTCCCTCGCGTTTCAGCCACCGATCTCGCCGCCATCGCCGAAACCAAAACGCTGGCATGATGAGAAAAACTAGACAGAACAACCAATGCGGGAGAAACACGCGAAAAAGATCTGGGCCAACTCTGTCATAGCCGAGGCCAAGCCATGCCAGTGAATGGGCCCGAGGGTCGAGCGGGGGCCCGGATGACATAAGAATCTTTCTTTCGTCGTACCAATAAGCCGGTCTTCTCGGCTCTCGCACTTTCACGAACATGAAAGTGCCTCTCCATGACGAGACTGCGGAAATACTCCCCGCGCTCTCCTCTTGCACGCCATCGCTAGCCCAATGGCTTCGGAGCCACAACACTCCGATCGAGAGACACAGCAATAGCGATAGCACCGACGCAATCGTAAACAACCGACGGACCATCATCACATGATACCGCGTCATGGCTTCTGACCAATTCGCGCCCCAAACCCAATCGGCCTTTGCCCCTTCGGCACTTCCATCACATCGAACACGGCATCCATATCCGTCTGCTCGATGAATTGCGCCAAAAGCGCCGGATTGCTCCAAAGCTTGGTCAGCAGCTCGGTGAGAACCGCGCGCTTCTGATCCTGCAAAGGCATTGGCACGACATACACACTGCCTACCGCTTGCGGGCCGAAGTTAAACGCCAGCAGATCATCCACCACGCTGCGGTTGAGCTGCTCGCAAACATCGAAGTGAATCAGTTCGCTGTCGGTGATCGAGTTATCGGTGTGCTGCTGGGAGTCGGCGCGGGAGCCGAATTTGCTTTCCAAGCCGGTCCGTTCGGGCCGCAGCCAGGCGCGGAACATCAGGGCGTCGTAATATTGTTGGCGGGCGATCATCCCCTGCAAATTCTGAGCGGCGCTGGAGGCTTCCAGAAACCCGATCACCCACGCGCTTTGCCCGGCCAGCGTGGCGCTGATGCGCGGATCCTCGCTGTTGGCAAAAAGGTTCGGCAGCTTCACGCCGCGCCCGGAACCAAGACCCGCCAGCACCACGTCGGCCAATTCACTGTTATCGCGCACCACGCCGTTGGCGTCCCGGCTTTGGCCCAGCGGATAATGCACCATCGGAATGATCGCCGCGATTTTGGTCGTGAGCTGCGCGGTTCGCTCATCGACCTGATTCCAATTCCACCAGACGTGCCGGGCATTTTCGTGGCGGCTGCGGCCGTAGATATTTCCCGCCTGGCCGTCATGCGTGTAAACAAACGCCTTGTGCGGTTCGAGCTGCACATCCATTTGCTCCAGGCCGGCGAAATCTCCGTGGCCATCAACCTGCACAAACGTGAAATCCGCCAGGAGCGGTTTGAGCCGCTGTAGCGTGACGGTTCCGTTTTGCACGTTCCAGACTTTTTCAAACGGCGCCCAGCCAAATTCCAAAGCCCGCATTGCTTCCACGAGAAAGCCGGTGCGCAGCGGTTGCAGTTGGGATTGAATAAATCGGCTGCGGTCGGCGAGCTGGCGATCCAGCGGATCGGTCTGCACGCCGTCACCAATAGTTGGCCGGCGAACTTTTGCCCCATCGGGCCGGCGCATTTCCATGCCCCAGCTTCCCGCGAGAATCGGGGCGGTGACGATGGATTTGGCCAGCGCCAATGTCGGATGCGCGCTCATGCGGCGATATACCGCGTACGTCCCCGGCAGCGGCGGCGCAAATCCGGGAACCTGCGACACCCCAAACGCGGTTTGCACCGCGCCCTGCGGGCCGGTGGATTCGCCGCTGGTCGGGCGGCGACGGAATAGGTTTCGGAGGAGTTTGGTCATAATTGTCCGTGGTCAGTTGTCCGTCGTCAGTTGTTAGTTGCCCGAACGATGTGGTTGCCTTCTTCAGCAACTGACAAAGGACAACTGACGATCTTGTTACATCACCGCAACTTCCCCGCCGATGGTTTGTCCGCGGCGGATCGGCAGCAAATAGTAAATCCGATATCCATCGGCATCCGACGCATGGCTGCGGGCGCGGTCGCGCTTGTCGGCTGAGCCGTCTTTGCTCCAGCGCATGAGCCGCAGATCGTCGATCAATCGCCGGCAGCGCGGGTGAATGCGGTAACGGACATTTCCGGCCGCATCGCACAGGGCGCAATTCACGGCGTTGACCCGATCGCCGACCGCTGGATTGCAGCGCGGCACTCGCATTTGATGCGGAATGCGGTTAAACCGCAGGCATTCTCTCAGCACGTCGTAGCAGCTTTCACCGCCACCGACCCACGCGCTGCCGCCGCTGGCATCGCCGAAGATTTGCAAAGGCTTATCGCAATTCCGATCCGGCAATTCACGCCGCAGCAATTCACACAAACTGTCGGCCATGCGCTTGACCGACATGCGCGGCTCGTGGATTGTCCACACCGCCGTCAGCAGATCACGGTCCGGAAAATGCTGGCCGAGAATTGCGTGCATGCCGGGGTCGATGTTGAAGTCGATCGCCAGTTGCAGCGGATGATCGGTCTCCAGCGTCAGCGAATCATCAAGATTTCGCGCTTCGTCGAAGCTGGCGTACATGCGCTGCCCGGCCGTGCCGACGGCGATGCCCTGAAGATATTGCCGGGATAATTCCTCGGTCAGTTGTTGCCGCTGCACCTCGGCAAATGCTGCCGCATGCGGATTTTCAATTGTGCCGGCGCGGTACAGCACATGATCCGGCTTCGGTTCGCGCTCAAAATCCTGGTACACCCGCGTGCCGTCCCCTTCGTGCGTGAAGGTCACCATGAACTGCAAAAACTTCGCCCGTGGATCACGCAATCGCGCATCAGCTTGAATGAAAGGATCATTCTGCGGATCGAGCGGATCGGATTTCCATCGCGCGGCTTCATCGCCCCAGATCGCGCCGACCGACCAGCCAGTGATGCGGTCCGGCGAATCGGCGGTGCGAATCAGAATCTCGCTGGGCTCTTGTTTGGTTCCCAAATCCGGCAGCACAAAACAATATCGCTTGGGATCGCTGACGAATTCAAACGCCAGGTTCATCTCCCGCATGGCCCGGCGAAGTTCGGGAATGTCAAAGTCATTGGCCAATTGATACGTCGGAGCGATCACCGCGCTTTTCACCGCCGTCGGCTGGTCGTTGGCGTCCAATGCATTATGCAGATGTAGGTCGAGCAATTTGCGGGCACCCGCCCAGGTTTTGCCCGCGAACCAACCGCCGGCCAGAGCGCAGTAGCGGTGGGTGTAATCATCCATGAACCGCTGCTGCGCCCCGGCGTTGGGTTTGAAGAGGTCGGGGTTGTCGAGGATGGTGAGCGTGGCCATGGTTATTCCCTCTCCCGACGCGCCGGGCTTTGGCACTGGCGAGAGCGCTCCCCTTGGTTGGTAGAATGTTCTCGGTGTACGATCGCCAGCTAATTCGGATAATCAAGGCGCTGCAGGGAGTAGTGCATTTCGCCGCATTCGCTGGTGGATTCCTCGCGGTGACCTTTCTTCAAGCTACGCTATTTAAGATTGTGCTGGGCCCGGTACTGGTGTCAGCGGTGCATGCGATTCCGACGGACATAAAGGCCAGCCTTGCAGGACTGACAGCATCACTTTACTGGAACGTGATTCGCCCGCAGTCCAAGCCTTTTGTGATCCGAAGGCAATATGTGTGGAGCGCCGGCCTTGGGCTTCTCACGGGCCTGTGCGCGTTCGCCCTTTTTTATGCAACTATTTTTGTTGTTCGCTATCGATGGAGACTGCTAGCCCACTCGTCCTCGCAGAAGAAAGGGCTTCGCGATGGCCTTGCGGTGATATGGCTCGTCTGCGCCATAGGGTTGCCTTGGGGCCTCGGGATTTTGGCAAGAAGAATTCTTTGGAAACCATTCCCAGAAGAAGGCGCCTGCCCAAGTTGCGGTTACGACCTGCGCGCTTCGCCGGAAAAATGCCCTGAATGCGGGACCGTGCGCGCCGCAGCTAGTCCCGCTTCACCGCCCGGCGGATGATGGTTTTCTCTTCCGGTTGCGCCGATTCGTCGCCTTGGCCGAGTTCGTGTTTGCCGAGGAAAATCTGCATCGGGACGCTGCCTTTTTCGGCGCTTTTTGTTTGGTATTGCCGCAGGCGAATTTTTCGCACCGCGCGAGATTGCTTGACCAGATCCTTAAAGCGGTGGCGTATGATCCATTCGCTGACGTCCAGGGCATCGGCAATTTCGGCGGCCGGAGCGCCCATTTGCGCATACGCTTCAACTTTCTTTCGATCAATCTCGATGCGTGGCTTTCCTATGTGAGCCGCCTCCCACTCCGATCACCCCCAATCGCCGGGCATCCTCATCACGCCTCGGCCCGACGAATTCAAACCCGCCGGTGAGACGCCCCGCGCTGCCGCTGGCGGCCATGCGCCGATCCTGATGCGTGCTGGTCATCGTTCGCGGTGGTCTCGTCACACGCCACAGCGGCGAGCGGCAGCGATGACGAATCATCGAAGGATGGCTCGTCGTGCTGTAATACGGCTTGCCCGTGGACCGGTACACGCCGGCGACAAATTCGCTCATGGCGTTGCCCAGGCCGATGCCTTGAAAATCAGGCAGGCAAACCGTGCGATGTTCCCGCCAGCCGCTGCGAGTCGGATGCGGAAAAGAAAGGACCGCGGTGAAAGTGGCCGGTGAATTATCGACGAAACCGACAAAACAGGCCGCTGCCGGATGCAATTCGCTGCTCAGATAATGATGACGCTTGAATAGCGGCCACCACGAGCGATCGACGCGGCGGATTTCCAGTTCGATTTGCGGTCGACAAAGCCGCCCCCTTGCCAGCGATTGGCTGGCCATATCGACAACCCAATCCGGCTCGAGCCACGGCACGACATCGTAATGGCACGTGACGGCGACGAACCGCCGATTGATCCGGCCGCCGCGAATCGCCTTGGCCACCGCCGCCGAGCCGATCTTGGCAACGGTGCGATCCACCACGCTGGTGAATTCGTCGAACACCGTGATCGGCGTGCGATCATCAAGCAACGCCCGGGCCAGATCGCAGCGGAATTTCTCGCCATTGCTGAGCACCGCATACGGCTTGATCCAGGACGGCGGGCTGGAAAAGCCGACGGCAGTCAATGCTCCGACGATTTCCCGAATCGGCAAATCGCCGAATCCATCGACGACCGCGCGATCCGTCGGCCACTCACCGGCCACGTGCATTTGATCGCCGAAGGCCTGGCGGGCAACGGTCGATTTCCCACTACCCGATGGGCCGACGATCACGCCGATTTGCCAATTTTCTTCACCGCCCGGCACTTCGACTTTGAATCGCTCCTCGCATTTGTCGGGTAGTGTCACATCAAAAATCCCCGCCACCTGCCGCACACGGAAGCTGTCGTGCAGCGGGCACTGAACTAAAGCGTCAACAATCGGCATGTGAATCCCTCGGCGGTGAACCGATCGAACAATTCCTTCTGCTGCGCTTCGTCGCGGCATTCGACGATCACCTGAAACGTGTCGCCGAGCTGCGTCGGCGGCTGCGGACCGGCTTCCTGCAATTCGCCTAGAATCTTGCGGATTTCTTTGGCATCGAACCCGAGATCGCCGATCTGCGGATCGTTCAAAGCAGCGGCCAAAACCTCGGTGTCCCACTCCGCCAATTCCGCCGTGCGATTGTCGGCAATGGCGAACGCCGTAGCTTCCACGCCGATCAAATCGCTCCGCAGCACATCGATGTGCGTCCAACCGAGCGCCTTGGCCGCGGCGAGCGTTCCGTTGCCCGCCCGCACCACATTGTTGGCGTCAATCACGATCGGCTTTTGCTGCCCAAATCGCATCAGCGATGACATGATCGCATCAATATTCCGATCCGAATGCCGCCGCGCATTGGCCGGATCGATGTGCAGATCGGTGATGGGAACGGATTGGATGGTCATGGTTGCCGTTTCTTTGAAAAGCCGCGACCGTTGGTCGCGGTCTGGCGATCATCATTGTGAGATCGCCGGCCCCGTGGATGAATTCGCCGACGCCATTGGACTGTCGATCTGTATCACGCCGGATTTCACCTGGCCCATTTCCGTGAAAACATTGGTGACCAGTGCGGCATAAGGCGAAGTCGTCGAGCTCACAGCGGCGCTGAATGATGCGCCGGCAGGAATCGTCAGCGATGCACTGGCCCCATCGGAACTGATGGTGGCGGCGGATTGATAAAGCCACGCTCCGGCGATCACCGCCGCCCAATAGGTAACCGTCGGCGCACTGGTCACGGGAGAAAGTGGAACCGCATACTGTCCGCCGCGGAAAAAATCGTCGATGGCGGCATCGGCCTAATTCAAAGCCCGCTGAATCCGCGGCACGTTGAATGTGCTGCTGCTCGTGGATTGCGATGACCACTCGGCGACATTGTTTGTACCGAACAAATCTTCGATGTCCCCCTGCACGGCGTACCGCCCCGCCGCGGTTGCGGTCAGACCGCCGATCAGTTGCTGCAGCAGCGAACCGATCACCTGCACGAAATAAATCGCACCCGCATCGGTCGGCGTGGTCCCGCCGGAAAAGAATCCCAGGCTCTGGTTCTGCGACCACGGCCCGCCGGCCTGATAGAGATTCAGGAAGCAGCTATTGGCCGTTGTCTGCTGCACTGCGTAATACGCATCGGTGAAGCCGGCGAGCTGTGGAGCGTTGTTGGAGCCGGGGTTGTTGGCGTCATACTCCGGCAAAAAGACTATCGAAGCCGTCGGCACCGCCGTCCGCAGCCGGGTCACCAGTTGCTGCAGCGATGTCTGGAACTGGTTGGCGTCCTGGTTGGTCGGATTGCTTAGTCCCAGTGAAATCACAATGTCGGTGATGCCGAGCAACGACAGGACACCGGCCAGCGCATTGTCGCTGATGACCGAGGTGTTGAGCCATTTGAGAATATCCCAACCGGAGACATTCGCCGGTAGCAGCGTGAAACCCGGTTGTCCGGTGCTGACGACGGCGCAGCAAATGACAACATTGGAACCAGCCGTCGGCATGGCCCCCTCGAAGGTTTGCGATTCGAGGTAAATATCCTCGCCTGACGCCGGGGCGGTGAACGGAATCGTGTTTTTCAAGTACGACGGCGAACTCGCGGAAAGATTCAGCCAGCTTCCAAATCCTTTGAACGTGGCGGTGGACGAGCTGCCGCGCACATAATTGCGAACCATGCCGTTGGAGCTGGCGCTGTTGCGATACATGATGGCTTGCAACTGCAATCCACTCTGGCCCGCGAGCCAATCGACCTGGCCGAAGGTGTAGCTGGTGCGGCCGGCGATCAGGAACGATTCATTGCTATCGCTGAAAATGCGTACATCAATGGCGGGCGGCTGGCCGGTCGATGGAACGGTCGTTCCATTGAAAACCGCTTCGGAACTGGCAAACGGCGTGTAATTACTTTCCGAAAGCAATCCGCTGGCCCCCTGTCCACCCGAGCCGACGGCGGCAAATGATAAACCACTAAAACCCGCCAGCGACGCCCCCGCCACCAGCAAGCCGGCCGGCGTGACCCGCAATCCTTCGAATATCCGATTTTGCAGCGCCGCACCGATGCTGTCGCCGATCCACAGCACCGTCGGCGAGCCGCTGAGCCAGCGCGTGGCAATGGCCGGATCACCTGCGAACAGGGGAGAAGACATGGGGGCTCCGGAAAAGAGGTTAGAGGTCAGGACGGAAAGAGGGCCGGATTTGGTTTGTATTTCCCCAACCTCTGACCTTTGACCTCCAACCTCTCCTACTGCTTCACATGCAGCGTATACGTGAAGCCATCAATAGTGATGTCATGCCCGTCCAGTGGTGCGGCGGTCTGTGTTGTCGGTGCGACCACGGCGGGGGCAACCGGCTGCGTTGCCGCCGCTCCGGTGAGCTGGGCATTGGTTTGTTTCATCGCCGCCTCCAAGTCGGGGGTGACGCCGTCGAAACCTTCCCAGCCGTTGCCGATGATGTCAGGGAAATAAACGATCCCGCTGGCTCCGTGCTGGACGGCCAATTGAATTTCCTGGTTCATTTCCGCCGCCGTGGGGGCGCGCATGCGCGGCCCGGGAGGCGTGCCGCTTTGATCGGGATTGTTGGCCCACGATTGCAGATTCAGTTTCTGATTGGAACACTCGATGAAGACGAGATATTTTTTGCCGCCGCCGCTGACGGCTTTGAGATGATCGAGCGTCGTGCCGATCTTGGGAATGTTGGCGGGGCCTTCGCCGCGGTTGATGATGTAATAATCAAACGCCAGCCAATCGCCGCCCTGGCTGTATCGCTGGTAATCCGCGTCGGGCCGCCATTGCATTTTCCAGCCGTCAAAGTTGACGACAACATTTTTCGCCGGGGCGAGGGCTTTGTACGCTTTGTAGTTGGCGACGATCTGTGCGGGCGTGACATTACCCGCGCCATCCGGTTCGTCAGGCTGTGTCCACGCCAGAAGATTTCCATCCGCCGCGTCCTGCTGGATCACATCGTTGTCGGTCGTCGGAGCAGCCAGATATTGCAGCCCCGCCTGCTGTGCCGCGGCCATCCATTGCTGCCGCGAAACCGTGTTGCCTTCACTTTCATATCCGAACAGCGTATTGATGCCGCGCGATTTCCATTTGGCAAAACTACTGGTCGGCTGATACCACACGCCGATGATGAATTTCGGATTCGCCGGCTGCGTCGTGGCCTGGGCATGGATGAACAAAGGGCATGTCAGTGCGACGATCATCGAGAGAACTGTTTTAGACATACGGGCTCGCTTTCACTTTTTGTCCACTGGATTGGCGGCTCAAGCCGCCATCCCGGGTTGTGCAGGTGCTGTTTATCTTATTCCCATCCACCCCATCACGCGCTGCCGGACGATCGCCCAGATGACGCTCAGCACGACCGCCATTACGCCGTAAATCATAACGATGCGATCACGGAACAGCTTCATTTTCGCCAACGACTGCTCGATGCGGGTGATGCGCCGCTGATAATCGAGGGCGTGCAGATCAAATCGATCGCTTAGCTTTCCCAGCGAGGCGGCCAGCGATTGATGCGACAGGCGAATCTCCTGCCGCACCGCTTCCCGCAGTGGATCGAGCAGCAGCCGGCGGATCGCTTCGAATTGCTCAGTTTTCAAATCGTTCAAAGTAACACCTCCCCATGGATCAGCGCGGAAAGTGGGCCGGGCACGTCAAGTATGTGCGTCGGCGTTCCCCGGCGGTGTGGCAGGCGGCGGCGTAGCGCCCAGCGAGGCCAAGGCAGCTTTGTGCGCTTCCAATTCCTGCGTGACCGACTGCACGGTCTGCTGCACCTTGCCAAGCTTCACCGATTGCATGGCCGAAACCAACAGCGGCACCGTGGCGGGAATGAGCGAGGCCAGCACTGCAGTCCATGGCGAAGGAATCGCCGCCAGCGCCGCCGCAATCGCCTGAGCTATGGCCGGGGCGGTGGCATCTTTGCTCTGCGCACTGTTGAGTGCCGCCTGGATTACGTTAAGCGTTGCACGAGCGTTTTGCTCCGCCTGCTCGGCGGCGGCTACCGTTTGGGTCGCGGGACTGCCGGCCGGCGCATTGACCAGCGCCGCCTGAGCATCCGCAGTAGCCTGCGTCGTGGCGGCGTAAATCGTCTCCGCCTTTTGCTCGGCCGTTTGCAACTGCGCGATTTGATTCGCCGCACAACCGCACAGCAGAATGCCGCAGGCGATGAAAAACGTCAGTGGCTTTATGGTTGATTTCATGGTGGACTCCGATCGGAAGATTTGCGTGCGTGCCGTCAGAAGCCCCGCATGCAAATGCGGGGCTGCATGGACCGCCAAGCGGCCTAAACATTTTCCAGTGATTCGAGTTGAAACGCTGGCGTTCGCATTGCAGCTTGAGTCGGATTAGGTGGTTCGATTCCCGCCTTCCGCAGCCGTTGCCGCGCTCGATACAACCGCATGGCAACTCCCTTGGGAGAAATGCCGTGTGTTGCAGCGATGTCAGCCCGCTTCATGTTGCTGGTCCACGCCAGGAGACAGCTTCGACGCTGCCTCACGGTGATCACCCGTCGCACATCCGGCTTCATCACTCGGTCCTCATTAGATATACGGGGCGCTGTCTACATTTCGCGGTTATCAGCTCGACAGACGGGCTTTTTGGATTTGGCCGCTTGATGCTCGGCAATCTGACGGCGTAGTGTCGCTTCATCTTCTGCCGCCAGGCGTGGCTCGATCAAACGCACGTGATACATTTCCATCTGTCGCAGCGCAATCGCCGTCGGAGAACTAGTCGAGCTGACATGGGTCTGCTCATCGGTGATCGGCACGTTTTGTCCCGCAGCGCAATCGAGACACAAATCGACCTGCACATAATGCGGCGGATACCACCGCTTGCCGCAGGCGTGGCAATGCACCATGCGCGTTCCTCGACGGCCGCCGGGCGGATAGACGCCCGTACGATCCAGATATCCCGATGGCTTCAAGGTGGCGGAGACGCCCGCCGCGACCAGCGATGCCCAGCACGCCTCCAGCCACTGCTCGGAGCAAACCAGTTCCCGCACCCGACGCCGCATCCGCAGCAGCTCCACGGATGAATGCTGCTTTCCGTTTCGACCCATCGTGCCTCCAATGCCCCTAACATATACCGAACCATTGATGGATTATAACCGAAATACTATAAAAATAAACATAAATAGTATAATTTACCGAATTTAGTATATCTTGCTGCAAAAACAAGAGTTATGCGTCTTCTGAATCGACCACCTCGGCGGGATTAATGTCCGGCGTCGGGGGTTGCAACACGGGCAAGCTGGGCAGTGTTGAATGCGGATTGCCGGCCGCGGGCTCCTTGAGCTGATCATTTTCCACGGGAACCGGCCGTTTGGCGAAGCGCCGCCGCGGCGGACGGCGACCGGCTTTTACATCTTCTTCCAACTGCGATTTGCGCCGCAGGATATGGTGATAGTGCTGGGCGAACCGATGGGCTTCGTCCCGAATATATTGCAATAGTTTCAAACCCAGGTGATTGCGCGCCAACCGCAGCGGCTCGCTGGCGCCTTGCATGAAAACCAATTCCTCTTTTTTCGCCAGGGAAATCACCATCGGGGGCTTCACGTCCATCGTTTTGAAGACATCCATCGCCGCATGGAGCTGCCCCAGCCCGCCGTCGATGAGAATTACATCGGGATACAGCTCATTATTAGTTCCTGCTTCCCGATAGCGGCGACTGACGACCTCCTGAATGCTCAGAAAATCATTGTTCCCCTGGCCGTGCTTGATCTTGTAGCGCCGGTAAGAATCCTTGAAAGGCATGGCGTCGATGAACGTGACTTTGGAGCCGACCATTTCCCCGCCGTGCAGATGGGCAATGTCGATCCCCTCGATAATCCGCGGCGGCTCGGCCAGTCCCAATGCCTCCTGCAACTTCGCCAAACCTTCCAGTGGATTTTGAATGAACGCTTCGGGTTGCCAATATTGCTGATCCCCCTTTTCAGCTCGATCGCCGAGCGCGCTTAGCGCCTTGATCTCGTCCCGCAACTTCGCCGCCTGCTCAAAATCGTGTCCCTGACTGGCCGTCAGCATTTCCTTTTCCATCTGGGCGATGACTTTTTGTTTGTCTCCTTCAAGAAATCGAATCAGCCGTTGAATGTCCTGGCGATAGGCGGCCTTGTCGATTTTGTCGGCACACGGAGCGGTGCATTGATGAATCGGATAGAGCAAACAAGGCCGAAAAAATCGCCGCCGCCCATCAGCTTCGCGGATATCCAGATGGCACGTGCGGAATTTGAACGCCCTTTGCAACAGCGTGACGGCTTCTTTGAGTTGATAGACGCTGGTGAACGGGCCGAAAAGTTTAACGCCTTGTTCCTGCGGTTCGCGGGTGACATAGACGCCGGGATATTCCTCGCCGGTGGTGATCATCAGATAGGGAAACGTTTTGTCATCGAGAAGCCGGGCGTTGTAGCGCGGCTGAATATCTTTGATGAGCCGATTTTCCGCCAGCAGCGCTTCGACTTCGCTGTCGGTTTGCACGATTTCAAAATCGACGACTTCATCGAGCAAGCCGGATTTTCGCACTTCGAGTTTGGTGGATTTGAGAAAATAGCTGCATACCCGATCGCGCAGGCAAGCGGACTTGCCGATGTAAATCACGCGGCCCTTGCTGTCCTTCATGAGGTACACGCCGGGCGCTTTCGGCAGATTTCGTGCTTTTTCGGCGAGTTGTTCCAGGCGATCTTCCATACGTCTTGGCCCTGCCGAAGCATCCGTGCCGCGGCGTCAGTATTATTGGCGGTTGACGCAACGAAAGAAACCCCGCATAACCATGCCGGGCTTTGCGACCGGGGATTCCGAAACCTCAAAGAGCCGCGCACGAAGTAAACGGTCCAGCTATGCCACTGCAAATCATTCCCAGCATCGATCTTCGCCACGGCAAAGTCGTTCGCCTCAAGCAAGGCGACTATGGGCGACAGATTAATTATGACCTTGATCCGATTGTCACGGCTCAAGGTTTTCAAAATGCCGGGGCGACATGGTTTCACATTGTCGATTTGGACGGTGCCAAGCAAGGCAAGCCGGTACAGACACCGCTGATTCAGAGCATCATTGCAGCCACCGGTTTGAAGGTACAGGTCGGCGGCGGCATTCGATCGGCTGGCGATATCGAAGGCTATTTACACGCCGGTGCGAGCCGCATCGTCGTAGGCACCAAAGCGATTACCGATTGGCCGTGGTTTGAGAAAATTGTTCACGAAGCGGAATTTGCCGGGAAATTGGTTTTGTCATTGGATGCCAAGGACGGCATCGTCGCCACGCACGGATGGACCGCTGCATCGGGACAAAAGGCGGTGGACATCGCCAGGCAAGTCAGCGACTGGCCATTGGCGGCGATTCTTTACACTGATGTCGCCAAGGACGGGATGATGGGCGGACCAAACCTCACGGTTACGGCGGCGATGGCAGAAGCGGGAAAAGTGCCGGTGATCGCCAGTGGCGGGGTCGGAAATATCGAACACATTCGACAACTCATAAAACTGCCGATCTGGGGCGTGATCGTCGGCCGCAGCTTGCATGAGGGAACGCTGGATCTGGCGGAGGCGATTCGGGTCGGGGCTGGGGGATAGGTGCAAGGTGCTGGAAAAATTCAGGGTGCCTCGGAAGGTTTTCCAGCACCCATCACCTGGCCCCTATTTCCCGATCCCGATAAAGCACGACGACGGGGCCGTCGTTGGAATAGTCCAACCCCGCCGGCTTACCCGCATCGGCTAGTTCACGCAGCAATTCATCGTCGCTAAGAATTTTCCACGTCGGCTTTTGCGGTGGAACGGCCAGGCGTTGCAGCAGCGTCGGATCGGTTTGAATGCGGGTCACGACAATTTCCGGTGCCGTCGGCTGCATAATCGCATGGTGCACCGGCGATGGAACAGTGGCGGGCTCGGGCAATATGACGGTGCGGATCGCGGGACTTCGCCAGAATGGTGCAGTCACGAACAAGAAAACCATCGCCGTCCCTGCAAACAGGCCGACCTTGGCCAATTGCCGCCGCAACCGGCGATGGCGGGCCGCGCGCACCGCCGATCGCAAAATTTCTTCCCGGCGACGCAGGCCGTTTTCGGAAAGATCGCTGTGTTCGTAAAAATCATTCATCGCATTCCCCTTTCGTAGCGGACCGCAATGCCGAGAGTGCCCGGCGTAATCGGCCGTCGATGGTGGACGTCGTCAAACCGAACCGATCGGCGATGCGGGCCAAGGTCCAGCCATTGGTGAATCGCAGTTCGATCAGTTGCGCGATTTTCGGATCGATGGCACGCAATTTTCCCTGCAACCAATCAAGCCGCTCCATGTTGGCCGCTTCCTGTTTTACATCAGCGGCAGCGGACTGTTCCCGCAATCGGCGACGGCGTTCGGAACGCAAGAGATCATACGCCGTGGTGCGGATCACGAGTTTGAGCCACGCCATGAATTGCGGCTGCGACTCGACCGGTCGAATGGTTCGCATAATCCGCAGCACCGCATCCTGCACGACATCCAGGCAAAACGCTTCATCGCGATGGCAAGCCTGGCGCGCCTCGGCATAGAGCCGATCGAAATAGGCACGGTAAAATGTTTCCACGGCCGCCGGCTCACCACGCGACATGGCGGCGGTGAGGCGGACAACATCCAGCACTTGCGGCGGTACGTCGGGCAAGCAGGTGTCCCCTTCCCCCAGAAACCGGCCGAGCGATGGAACGCATTGGGTCATTTGGATCAATTCTTCGGCAAAGCAGGCAAAGCCTCGTGCGGCTGAGTTGCCGGCGCGGGGTTCGCCTGCTTCGCCAACTCCTGCTGCAACTCTCTTATCCTCTTCTCATATAGCCTTCGCACAGTGTCGACTTCCGCCTTATCACCCGTTCCAAGGATCTGCTGAGCCTCCAACAATTGCATTTTCTCAATTTCCCGAGCGATCAGTGGATCGACGTTGCCGGTATCGGAGCTGCCCGGCCCACCGCTGAAAAACGGATCCGCTCGGTGTGGCACACCGAAGCCTTCGGCTTTTACCACGGTGTTGCCGGGGTCCAGGGCCTTGAGCACGCGCTCCGCAGCCTCACGCTGCTTCGGGCCAGTCCTCATAATAAGCATCTCGGTCGGCTCATGCACCTGGATCATGACGGCTTCGCCATCGGACGACATCTTCACCGCGGTGTCCACGGTGGCGACAACATCGGCCAGCAAAGCACTGCGATTTCGTATCTCGTCCGCCTTTTGAGCGGCCGCCTTGACCGAGTTTGGTTCAACAATAGCCGTACCGCTGGTGGCTTGGACCGCGCGCGGGTCAATAATGGCCGCACCGCCGGCGGCTTGATCCTCGTTATTGGGATTATGCCCCTTTCGGTCCATGAGTTGGTCGATGATCGGCGTCAAACAATAAGCCGACACGCTCCACTCCGGAGATTTTTCGCCGCGGACCGCAATGACATAAATCGGCGGATTGCCCACTTCCTCTATGCCCCAGCCATATTTTTTGCTCAGCACCTGCATCACCTGATCGACGCTGACATTCTTCAAATGCAGCTTGACGATTGGATTTTCATCGCCCCCATTCGCGGAGCGAATAACCGCCTGAAAAGACGGCTCCTCTTGCTGCAACCATCGGATAGCGTCCTCCAAATGATTGTCCCCATCGAAATCGACACTGGGAAAAAGCTTCCTGGACGCCGATGCCGGTTTGCTCTTCTCCGCCGGCGCCGGACTACCCCCAGGCGCGGTAATGTCGCCCGCCCGGCAAAACCCACAAATCATCATCAGCAGCACAGTGAAAACCAGCGTGCACTTCATGCAATATCTCCTTGTTGGATTCACCGCATATACGCCACCGATTGTGGAATTTCTCGCCCTTGACGAAATTCGTCCTCTCCCTGTACTCGGGGAGAGGATTGAGGTGAGGGGTCTTTTCCTTCGGCGGCGAGAAAAATGCCCCCTCACCCTGCCCTCTCCCCGCGTACGGCTCGACTGAGCTCACCGAAGTCAGGGAGAGGGTAAAAAGATTCGCTATCTGCGACGTAATTTGACCACATCGCAACAGTCTGCGATGCTCGGCGTTGATGCAAATTAAGAAAGCGGTCATCACTTCCGCCGGGCGGAGCCAGCGCAATTTGCCGCTGCAAACATTGGTCGATCGTGACGGCGTGACCAAGTCGGCGCTGCAGATCATCATCGAGGAAGCGGCGTCGGCGGGGATTACGGATATCGCTGTCGTGATCGCACCGGGCGACCAAGTGGCGTATCGCACGGCGGCGGGGGCCAAGGCGGAAATGCTGGCGTTTTTCGAGCAGTCGGAGCCGCTGGGGTATGGCCACGCATTGTGGTGTGCGAAGAATTTCACCGGCAGCCAGCCGTTTTTGCATCTGGTGGGGGATCATTTGTATCTGAGCCGAGGCGATCGCCGGTGTGCGCAGCAACTGGTGGAAGTAGCGGCGGAAGAGGAATGTGCCGTCTCGGCGGTGCAGGCGACACGGGAAAGCAAATTGCCATTTTACGGAGCCGTCGGCGGCCGACATCTGCGGAGCGGGGCGGATAATTTGTTCCAAATCGAAACCGTCATCGAAAAACCGACGCCGACCGAAGCGGAGCAGCGGCTGATTGTACCCGGCTTGCGGGCCGGACATTACCTGTGCTTTTTCGGCATGCACGTGCTGACGCCGTTGGTGATGGAGATGTTGCAGGAAGAGGTGAAAGCCGCCGAGGGACAACCGGTGCCGCTCTCCAATGCATTGGCCAATCTCGCCGGGCGGGAACGTTATCTGGCGCTGGAACTCTCCGGCCAGCGTCACAACATCGGCGTGCGGTATGGACTCTTGATGGCCCAACTCGCCCTGGCCCTCGACGGCAATGACCGCGAAGAAATTATGACGCAAATTCTGGAGCTGCTGGCATCGAAGCAGTTGCCAGTTGTTAGTTCTTAGTTGCCAGAAAAAAACGGGCGGCCACATTTACTAACAACTGGCAACTGGCAACTAACAACTATTAAAAAACATGGGACGTTTGCTTTCGATTATTACCTCCGACGACCCGGCGTTGCGCGATCTTCCACTGGAAGGGGTTTGCCAGGGCGCTTCGCCGCAGCAGCTTTTGATTGAATGCGCCGAGCTGGACCAGTTTCGCCGCACGAGTGACAACCTGTATCACCGGGTGCGGGCGCTGTTTTTTCTCTATGCGATTTATCGTTTTCATCTGCCGCCGAAACTGGACGTGGCCACCAGCAGCTTCGTGCCGTTTGATGGGTATCAACATCTGCTGCAGCGGCGGTTTGATGAAGCTATCGACACCTTTTTGGCCGTGCTGAATCGCAGCGGACCGAATGACGGCATCTGCAGCGCGCTGTCGGCGGGTTACAAAGAGTTGGCGTTTCAAACGCTGGCGAATCAGGTTCGCCGCAGCGTGCGGTCGGTGCGGGGGAATCAGTGGATGTTTCGAATGGGGCATCCGGTGGACCAGCCGCTGCGCATTCGGCCGGAATTGTTGAAGACCGATGCCGACGGGGCGATGCCGGTGCTGGCCGAGCGAACGCCGGTGCGGATGGATTTGTCGCACAGCGCGTGGAGCGACATTTTTTTCCTGGGCATGGATTATCCGCAAGGCGCGCGGGTGTTGAATGTGTCGATCGATCTGGCGGTGCGTGGCCGGGATGCGGCGCCCAAGCCGCCCGTCGAGGCGTATCTGCGGGTGATCGACGAGCCGGTGCTGCGGTTGGCCAGCGTTGATTTGGGGGCGTCGGCGGATATCACGCATCTGCCGGAAGTTTTCGATTTTGCTAAGGATTATCTCGGTTTGCTCAAAGCGGCGGTGATTGCGTCGGGCATCGTGCCGCCGGGGATTGAAGGATCGGGGCAGAATCTGGCCGATCTGCTGGCGGAGTTGATCGCACCGGGCTACGGCTTGGAAATCGTCAGCAATGTCAACAATATTCCCAAAGGTTCGCGCCTGGCGGTTTCGACGAATCTGCTGGGGGCGCTCATTTCACTTTGCATGCGCGCAACCGGCCAGGCGAAAAGTCTCACCGGCGAATTGCAGGAAAATGAACGGCGATTGGTGGCCGCCCGCGCCATCCTCGGCGAATGGCTCGGCGGCAGCGGCGGGGGTTGGCAGGATTCCGGCGGCGTCTGGCCCGGCATGAAACTCATTACCGGTTCCGTAGCCCGGGAAGGCGATGCGGAATTCGGCATCAGCCGCGGTCGATTGCTCCCGGATCATCATATTTTGACGGATAGCGAATGCTCGACGCAGACGCGCGAGAAATTGCAGGACAGTTTGGTGCTTGTGCATGGCGGCATGGCGCAAAACGTCGGGCCGATTCTGGAAATGGTAACGGAGAAATATCTGCTCCGCAGCGCCGCCGAGTGGGAAGGCCGGCGTAATGCGCTGGAGATTCTTGATGAGATTCTCGCGGCGTTGAAAAACGGTTCGGTGCATGAGGTCGGCGCTGCGACGACGCGCAATTTTTTCGGTCCGCTTCAAACCATCATTCCCTGGGCGAGCAATTTCTATACTGAATCACTGATCAACCGGGTGCGGGCGGAATTCAAGGAACAATTCTGGGGTTTCTGGATGCTCGGCGGCATGAGCGGCGGCGGCATGGGATTTATTTTCGATCCATCCCGCAAAACGGCGGCTCTGGATTTTTTAACCAAGACGATGGCCGATCTGCAGCACGAACTGCGGCACGCCCTGCCGTTTGCGATGCCGCCGGTGGTGTACGATTTTGCGATCAATCCGCACGGGACTTTTGCGACACTGCATCACGGCCCGCAAGCCGCGCTGCCGCCGGGATATTACGCCATGGCAGTCCCGCCCCTTCTGCGGGCCGATCCGACACAGTTGACCCACCAAAGAAGAATTGAATTAGCCCGATTTGGCGCCGCCTGCCGCGATCAGCCGCAATGGTCGGGCATGGTGCAGACCATTTTCGATCGCCTTTTTGCCCGCAATGTCTCGGCGAAAACCGGCGGCCATAATCTGCAGCAACTGCTAATACAAAATGGTTTCGATCCAGAGCAACACGAAAAAATCCGTGCGGCGCTGCGTCATGGCCGCATCGGTTTGGCACAAAATCGGTTGCCGACCAACACGACCATCACCGATGTCGAAGCCGGTGACGTGATCGACACCCGGCTGGGCATCGACGATCGCTATCGGCAGTGGGGAATGCAGCTATTGTCGGAGGGCGCCGTTGGTGTTGTATCGCTTGCCGCCGGCGCGGGAAGCCGCTGGACCCAGGGGGCGGGTGTTGTCAAAGCGCTGCATCCTTTTTGCAAATTTCACGGCCGTCATCGCACTTTCATTGAAACGCACCTGGCCAAGAGCCGTCGCATCGGGAATCGGGTCGGACAGATGCCGGCGCATTTGATTACCACCAGTTATCTGACGAGCGAGCCGAGCGAGCATTATTTGGCCTCGGTGAAGAACTATAATTACAGCGGCCCGCTGCTCCTTTCTCCCGGACATTCTATAGGTCTGCGTATGGTTCCGATGGAGCGTGATCTACGGTTTGCCTGGGAAGAGATGCCGCAGAAGGTGCTCGATCAGCAGCAACAGAAGATGCGAGAAAGCGTCCATGCCGCCCTGATCAACTGGGCAAAAACCGCCGGCGAAGGGAGCGATTACACCGACAATCTTCCCCTGCAATGCCTGCATCCCGTCGGCCATTGGTTTGAGATTCCCAATCTGCTGCTGAGCGGCGTGCTGCTGCGACTCCTGGAGGATCGGCCCCATCTCCGTTACCTGATGCTGCACAACATCGACACGCTGGGAGCTGATCTCGATCCCGCTTTGCTCGGCTTGCATGCCGATCGAGGTGCGTGTCTGAGCTTTGAGGTGATTGCCCGCCGCATTGACGATCGTGGCGGTGGGCTGGCGCGTGTCGACGGGCGCGTGCGATTGCTGGAAGGCCTCGCCATGCCGCGCGAGGAAGATGAATTCGGCCTGAGTTATTATAACTCGATGACCACCTGGATTGACCTCCCGCAACTTCTCGGTGTATTTGGCCTCACTTTCGATGATCTGCACGACGCGGAAAAGGTCGGCCGGCAGATACGTGAAGTAGCTATGCGTTTGCCCACCTACATCACGCTCAAAGACGTGAAAAAACGCTGGGGCCATGGGCAGGAGGATATTTTCCCCGTCGCTCAGTGGGAAAAACTTTGGAGCGACATGACCTCGCTGGCGGAGGTTCGCAGCGCGTTTTTTGTGGTGTCGAGAAACCGTGGCCAGCAGCTAAAAGATCAAGCCCAATTGGACGGTTGGCTGCGTGACGGATCTGCAGGGTATGTCGATTCGTTGTGTGATTGGGCAAACTGAGATACGTCCCACAAGAAAGTATCCAAGGATCGATTTTCGTTCATATCTTTTGGTAAGACAGTGGCCAACAGCAATTAGCCTAGTCTACACATTGCCTGCCAAATGTGCCTGCAGCTAGTGCGCGAACGTGAAAATTTTTTACGATTATATTAATATTTATCTTGTGAATAATGGCGCTGTCTGATAAAAAGCCCTCGTTTTGCAGAACATGTGCCTGGGTGAGTGTACTTTTATAGGATGGGAGAACAAAATGCGTGGGTTTTCTTTTCTGCGGGCGCTCGTCTCGAACGAGCGACTTAAGGCTATATGTGGCGTCATGTTTGCGGCAGCGGGGCTCCTCGTGGGCAGCATGGCGAACCGAGCCCAGGCCCAGAGCCTGTATTTTGTCGGGCCTTCCGGAGGCATATCCAACGGTGGCAGTTATTCGTGGGACGATAGCACCAGTTGGGGAGCTGCCTCATCCACACCCGGTGGTGCCGGCGGCAGCTGGGCATCGGGAGATTTCGCCAGGTTTTACGCCGGCGGCACCGGCAGTTATACCGTTACAGTCAACGCCGACGAGGAAAATACTGGGTTATATTATAATGCGGCAGGGACTTTGACCATCAATTCTGCTGGGACCGGCGACGATTTGGATGTTATCTCCACGATCCAAGGCTTTCTGGTCGCCAGTGGTGGCAACTTGATCATCAATTCTCCCATTGTCGGTAATGGTGGGGTGGCCCCCGAATTGACCGGTAGTCTCTACCTTTACGGCATCAACACCTATAGCGGTGGGACCGCGCTGGGCGATAGCGGCAACACGCTGACGTACTTTAACAGCAGCAGCTCGTTCGGTACCGGCGGCATCACACTCAATCGCACGGGCAATTTCTCGACATTGCTTTCCACTGGCGGCTCGGCAATTACGCTCGCCAATAACTTTTCAACCGTCGCAGGCAATACCGGCGCGAGCACTGACCTTAATTTTGCGTCTGCCGCCAGTACGCCCGTCATCAGCTCCGGCAGTTGGACTTTGGGAGCAGTCAATTTTGGATTGAGAAACAACGGCAACAGCACAGCCCCTCTTACGCTCTCCGGTGCAATCAGCGGCACTGGAATTATCACTTTCAGCGGTGCCAATGGCGGCGCTACGTACATCACCGGTTCCAGCGCCACCAACAGCGGTTTCACCGGCATGGCGACAATTGGTGGTGGTGCCGGCGAGAATGCCATCACCGTTTTTCTCGGTGCTGCGAGCACCCTCGGCAGCGCCACGGGAGTCACGCTCACCGGCGGCACGCTTGACCCTGATGGTTTCACTCAAAGTATGACCTCCGCCCCGCTTTCCATGACTGCCTCCTCGACGATCGATTACGAGGCTGGCCCCAGCGAAATTGACTTTGCCAAAAGCTCAGCGGCGAGCTGGACCGGCACGCTGAATTTGGCCAATTGGGATGCCATAGGAGGAACGACTCTGTTGCGATTTGGCACCGATGCGACTGGCCTGACTTCGGCGCAACTGGCAGACATCGAATTTGACAGTAACCCGTCCACGTTAGGGGAGGCACAGATAACCAGCACCGGTTATGTCGAAACGCCCGAACCGGCCTCGCTTAGCCTACTCGCCCTTGCGGGTGCAGGTTTGATCGCTCGCCGTCGCCGTCGCGTATGAACTTTGTTCATCCCTGCAATTTGATTCGATTTAAGGCCGCCCCTTCACCGGGGCGGCTTTTTTGTTCACGCTGCAGCAGCTTGCTACACAATGGTTCCCGTCACGATAAGATGCCCACACGCACAAAGACGGGTCTGAAGATTTATTTGATCAACGCCGTATTCGACGGCTGGCTGCGGGATGGATCGGCTGCTTAAATTGAGCCGCTGTGTGATTGGGCAAATTGAAATGAATCGCATAAGGGATTTAGTTGGTAATCTTGTGTTTATACATATCGGCAAGTAGCGATTTCTGAAAATTGCGCTCGCCGATACAGTCCCTGCCAAATCTGCCGTGAAATTAGTTCGCGCTCGTGAAGAATCTCTCCGATTTCATTAATATTCATCTTATGAAAAAAATTTCGGGCTGCTAATAGTTCATAGTCTTGTAGTTCATATGCCTGGGTGATTCTACTTCGGGACGGGAGAACAAAATGCGTGGTTTATCTTTTGGGGCATCTGTTGTAACGAAAAGGCGGCGCGAGCCCCTGTACGGGATTATGCTCGCCGCTCTGGGACTTTTCTGCAGCATGCCGGCGGATCACGCCAATGCGGCGGCGAGCCTCTATTTTGATGTCAACGGCGTTATAACCGGCTACGGCATTACCAACGGTGGCACGTATAGCTGGGATGGCGCCAATTGGGCCAGCACGTCGGGCGGCACCACGACGACCGGCAATTGGGTAGCGGGAGATTTCGCCGTGTTCCCTGGTGGCGTCTCCGGAAACAGCTACACCGTTACCGTCGGCCAGGATGAATCAATGGCCGGGCTCTATGAAACGGTCAATGGCGTCAATCTGACCATTAGTCAGGCCCCCAGCACTTCGGGCGATCTGAACATTACCGCAGTCGGCGGCCCTATTCAGGGTTTTCTTAACGGCGGCTCTTCTTCCACCCTGACGATTAACGCCCCTATCGTTGGCAGCGGTGGACTTGAGCCAGAAAACGGCGGGAACATCTACCTGAACGGCGTTAACAATTACAGCGGTGGAACACTTCTGGGTTCCTCTTCCACGCTGACCTATTTCAACAATGGCTCTGCTTTTGGCACCGGCACAATTACAGCAACCTTGGGCTCGGCGACGAGTTTCGCCCCGCTGCTGGGCACGGCGGGTACAACGACCACGATTGCGAACAATTGGGCTGCCACGCAAGGCGGCGTGAATTTCGCTACCAACGCCAGCACCCCCATCGTTACCACCGGGACTTGGAATCTAACGGGCATGCCCACCAATCAGGCATTTAAACTCCGAAACAATGGGCCGATTTCGTCCCCATTGACACTCAGCGGCATCATTAGCGATAGCGGTCAGGGCATTACTCTCAGCGGCGCCAACGGCGGCACCATCACCTTCAGCGGAGCCAACACTTACACGGGCCCGACAACGATTGGTATGACCGGTGACACCGCCATCACCCTCGTGCTTGGCGCTCCTAACACCATCGCAAGCAGCGGCGGTGTTGTAATGGCGGGCGGCACGCTCGATCCGGGTGACTTCACGCATACCATGACCTCCACCACCCTTGGCATGACCGTTAACTCGGCAATCACCTTCCTCTCAGGCCCGGCCGAAATCGACTTCGCCAACAGCTACGGCCTGACCTGGACCGGCACGCTCAATTTGGTCGGCTTCAATGGCGCTATGGACGCGCTTCGATTCGGGACCGATACCACCGGCCTGAGTTCGGCTGAGTTGGCAGACATCGAGTTTAATAGCGATCCCACCACGCTCGGTACCGCCTTTTTGACTTCCACCGGTTATCTCGTTCCAGAACCGGCATCGATGTCGCTCCTGCTTGCGGGAGGCTCTCTGCTGATGGCTCGCCGTCGCCGCAAGGCCGCTTGAAATCTTGTTTTAATTCGAAGACGTAAGGCCGTCCCTTCACCGGGCCGGCCTTTTTCTTTTGCCCGCTCCCGCTATCAGGACGGTCGATTCACAAATATGATGGCCGCATGCTTACGCACAATACGAAGCCCCGCATTTGCGTACCGGGCGGTTCCGCTGCGGCCGTAGTTTTTGCATTCCTCATGCCGCTAGCTGGACGCTGCGATGATCTGGTCAACGCCCAGCTTCCCTGGCACGCCCGCGTTCTCGACAAGAATGGCAAACTTCTCGCCTGGTACAAGCCGGAGCAGAATCTCGGCTATGACCGTGTCTGCCATCTCGCCTGGGAATTCATCGAGCAAAAAGTTCCGGAGGACACGCGCACCGGCACCGGGCTGAAGATTTATCTGATCAACGCGGTGTTCGACGGCAAGACGCTGCAGGGCACGAATTGGCAAGGCAACCCGGCCAGCACGTTTGCCCAGTTCGTCGATTCGCTGATGGCCTGGTATCCGTACAGCGGCGACAAACAGGCGATCGAAGTGGTCCGGGCTATGCTCGATCATCAACTGGCACATGGCACCACGCCGGCCAGTTGGGAGTGGGCTTCTGTGCCGTTCGCCACCACCTGCGATGATGATCCCAATTACGGCGGCTGTCTGCGCGGGGGCCCGAAGGATTTCCGCTCCGGCATCGAAAGCGACAAAGTCGGCGAGCTGGGAACCGGTTACGCGCTTTTTTATGAAATGACCGGCGACAAAAATATCTCGACGCCGCCATCGCCTGCGCAGCTGCCCTGGCCACACACATCCGCCCCGGCGACGCCACCCACACGCCGTGGCCCTTTCGCCTCGACGCCAGCAACGGCCACACAATCAACGGCGAAGAATATGGTGGCATGATTGTCGCGCCGGTCCGGCTATTCGACGAATTGATTCGCCTGAACGCCGGTGATGTCAAAAGCTTCACCGCCGCGCGACACCGCCTGGAATTGGACCCGCAAATATCCCATGCACAACAACAAATGGAACGGGTATTTCGAAGACGTCGTGAAAGATACGCAGAATGTTAACCAGGCCTGCCCGACCATGACCTGCTATTATATTCTCACGCGGCCCGATCCCGAAAAAGTCGATCCGCATTGGGCCGGCGATGTCGGGGCGATGCTCGATTGGGTGAAGGCATCGCTCGGCCACGGCCCGTACTTCGGCGCCTGGGCGATCGACGAGCAAGGCCATGTTCCGCAGGATCACACCTGCTGTTCGCGCGCCGGCCTGGGCAGCGACACCTCGCGCTGGGGAGCCATCAACGCCATGTATTACGAGCGCACCGGCGACGGCCAGGCCCGCGAGGATGCGATCCGCTCGCTGAATTACGCCACCTATTTCGCCGCCGATGACGGCAAGATTTCCTGCTGCGGCACCGATTACGGCGATTCATATTGGTTCGATGACGGCTACGGCGATTACGTCCGCCATTTTATCTGGGCCATGGCCGCCATTCCCGAACTGGCTCCCAAGGGGCAGGATCATTTGCCGCGCAGCAGTTCTGTGGTGAAGCATGTGGAATACGGTCCCGGCATCATAAGTTACGAAACATTCGATCCGGCTTCCACGGAAGTTATCCGATTAAGTTTCAAAACGGCGCGTGTCACCGCCAATGGAAAAGATTTGTCGGAGCGGACGGATTTGAATGGCGACGGCTATACAATTAAATCCACCAACGACGGGGACTATGTATTGCGGATTCGGCATACCGTCGCGACGTCGATTCGGATCGCAGCATAAACATGGTCTTTGGGGTTTAATTCAAATGATGCACGCACTAATTCTATCGGCGATCCTTTTCTCGGCGGCCGTTTGCTTGGCAGCCGCGCCTACCACCCAGCCGTTTGAGAATTTCGTGATCGATTATTCCACGCCGATTGATCCGGCGCTGCAGGCCAAGTTGGAACAGATCGACGCCAAGGTGCGGGGACAGTTTGATATCAAGCCGGAGCAGACGAATGTGGGATTGCTCGATTTGCTGCATCCGCGATTGGCGATGATTCATCCCGATCACACGGTGTACGCCGCCAGTGTGGCGAAGGTGGGAATTCTGCTGGCGTATTTTCAAACGCATCCTGAAGCGGCGACGAATCTCGATCCGGCCGTCGAGCACGAGCTGGGTTTGATGATCCGCATTTCCAGCAACGAGATGGCGTCCAAATATTCGCACATCGTCGGCCTGAAAAAAATCCAGGAAGTGCTCGACAATTACGGCTTTTATGACAAAGACCACGGCGGCGGTATCTGGGTGGGCAAGCACTATGGCAAGGATTCGGAGCGTTATCCCGATCCGCTGACCGGCAACAGCCATGCGGTCAATGTGCGGCAGCTTCTGCGATTTTATCTGATGATGGAGCAGGGGAAGCTCGTCTCGCCGACGGCGTCGGCGAAGATGCGTAAGATTTTTTCCCTGCCGACGATTCCACTGGATGATTTTAAGTTCACCAAGGGATTGCAGGGCCGCGGATTAAACATCATCCGCAAATCCGGCACCTGGGAACAATGGCTGCACGACACCGCCGAAATCACCGGCCCGGGGCGGCGGTATGTATTGGTGGCGCTGACGGAAAATCTCAAAGGGGATAATTATCTGGAAGCGCTGGCGCCGCTGGTGGATGATTTGATGCAGGGGAAGTGAAGCTCACGCAGAGCCGCAAAGGCGCGAAGATTTCAAATTTGGGATTTCAAATAGAATTGTTTCTCTGCGTCTCCGCGCCTCTGCGTGAGATATGATTTCCCTCACCGCAGTGAATTAATTACCAACCCCGTCGCCAGCTTTGGATAAAAATAGGTGCTCTTCTGCGGCATCACTTCCTTGGTTTTGCCGAGATTTTCCAAGGCGGGCAGTGGAGTGGCTTGAAGCAGGATGGCCAATTGATACGTGCCGCCGGCGACTTGCGGGACGATGGTTTTGGCATCGGCGGTGTAACCTTTGGTGAGCTCGCCCTTCTCGACAAAGCTGGGCTGGATCACGGCGTCGAGCAGATAGCGCTGCAAAATCGCCACGTCCAGCCGCCGCCAAGCTTCGCTTTGGGTCGGTTCCAGATCGGCCAGCACATCGGGATTGGTTAGATGCAGCTCGTACAGCCGGCTGTGTTTGCCATCGTAAATTCCAAACGTATGCGGCGGGCGCTTGGGCAGCACGTCGCTGGCCCATTGCGCGACCATTTGCGGAGCTTGATTGGTATCGACGATCTCGCCGTTACTGCCCAAGGCGCTGCGGAGGGCTTCGATGTCGAACCATGCGAGGTTGCCAATCAGACGATGCGTCGGCTGAATCATCAGGCCGTCATCCTGCATGGCGACCAGCACGAACAGGCAATAATTGGCGGGATGGCCATTGGGCAGCGGGCCGCCGTTTTGCTGCTCCAATTCCTTTTGATACGCCAAGGCGGTCGTGTAGCGGTGATGGCCGTCGGCGATATAAATCGGCCGGGTTCCGAGCAAATCCATCACGCTGTTCATGGCGTCGGTGTCACGCATGGTCCACAAATCGTGCTGCACATTATCGAGCGTTCCGCTGAACTCCGGCCGGCCGAGATCGCGGAAAAGCGTGCCGCTCACCTCACGGCGGTGATCGTTGTAGAGACCGAAAATCGGCGACAACTGGCAGCGTGTCTCCCGCATCAGGGCCAGGCGATCCTGAATCGCGCCGTCATAAGTTTTTTCATGCGGCACGACTTCCCCTTTGCCGAACGGCGACAATCGCACCAGCGCAAAAAATCCATGCCGATGCGCGGTGCGGCCGTGGTGGTCATAGGTTTGGGCGTACGGATAAAAAGCGGCGCGGCTGTCTTGAATTAAAATGCCGCTATTCAGCCAGGCGTCGAGCGTGGAATTGGCGGCGCGATATTTCTCGATCGGCCCGGCGGCTTTGGGGGGAATATGCGGTAGATCGACAGTGACAATGTTGTGCGGATCCTTGGCCTGAAGCGCCATCTTGGAATGTTCGTCCTGCACGTCAAACGGCGGAGCGATCAGATTCGACACGTCATAGGTGCCGTTGCCCCGTGTTCGGCGGGCATAGTGGATCGCAGCGAATGGTCGCAGATGGGCCAAAGGAAGCCTCGAAGAATCAAACCCCGCCAGAAGATACGAAAGTCGGCTCGGACGCACAACCAGCGGAGTTGCGTCCCGCTTCGATGGCCCGTCGCCATTGGCCGGCGGTGGCGGGGCCGCCGGCGGCGCGGACCTGGTAAAAATAGTCGCTGGCATCTTCGTACGCCGCCATGATTCGCGGCACCACCAGCGGCGTATGATAGGTCTGGCGGGCTTTGGCGTGGCCCTGATACGCCATCTTTTGGGCAACCGCCCGATCAGACAGCAAATGGGACATGGCGGTGCCCAGGGCATCGGCGTTGCCGGATGGAAAAACTAAGCCGGTTTGCCCATCATCGACCAGTTCCGGCATCGCTCCGACATTGCTGGCGATCACCGGCCGGGCGGCGGCCATCGCTTCCAGCACCGCAAACGAAAAACTTTCAAACCCCCGACTCGGCACGATGACCAGTCGAGCGGTCTTAAGCAACGCCGGAACTTCATGCAGCGGAATCGCCCCGTACAAATCAATGCGGCGGCGAATTTGCGGATCCGGAACCAGGTCCGGCAACAGTTCAGCGAAGCGGCGTTTGCCCGGCCAACGATCGGGGCCGACGATGAACAGCCGGCTGTGCGGATGTTTGGCGGCGATTTTTGCAAACGCGCGCACCAGCACATCCTGCCCCTTGAGCGGCTCAACCCGGCCGATGCACACGATCGGCGCAGCATCCAAATCCGTCGGCAACGGCGACGCTTCATCCGGCACATCCATAAAATTCGGCACGATGATCGGCTGCCGCGGCAACACCCACGACCTGGCCAATTCCCGCCGCATGGCTTCGCTGGGAACGGTGATTCCATCCGGCACCCGGGCGGCGGTTCGTCTTTCCAGATAGGACAGCACCCGATGCATCGGATTGAAACCAAAGCGGTTGATGCGCACGAACAAATCCCACGGGCAGTGCATGCGCATGACGATCGGCCAGCGGTGAATTTTGCCGGCCATCATGCCGTTGGCGGCGTGCTCGGGCACCTCGATCAAATCCAGCGGCTGGGCAGCGTGCAGATCGCGGATCGCATCGTAGGACGCAAGATTCCACTTCAGCCAGTGCCAGATCGCCGGGTGCATCCAGTTCATGGTCCGGGCGAAACCACGCCAATACAGCCAGCGGAAGGCGGGGTTGCTGCTGTCCAATTCATAATGTGCCGGAATGCGGTGCAATTGCACATTGGGCTGGCGGATGGTCGGAAAACTTGACGGCCCGGCGATGACATGCACCTCATGCCCGGCTTGGCCTAACGCATTGGCCAGCCTGAACATATAGCTGCCAACCCCACCCAAGCCTTGCTGCGGCGGAAACTCGTATGAAACTAGCCCGATCCTCATGCAAAGCTTCCCTGTCGATCATCCATTGGCGACAATCTTCCAATAAAGACGGCGAATTGAACATTATCATCCAAATGCGGTACGAGCGGTTGCTCAATTGCGCCTTATGAATGGCCGACGTTCAGGATATCATACTGTTTGCTCAAAAGTGCTGTGAAAGTCCCTAGGAGGCAAGCCATCAGTAGTGTGATCGAACATGCGAATCGGCGGGATCAACTCGCCGAGTTATTCACCCCCGGCGCTGGCGTCATCGAACCCAGCCGCTGGCTGGGGCCCGATCTGCTGCGCAGCCTGGCGATTTTGCTCGTGCTTTTTGGCCATGTGACTTTCCGCATGCCGGAAACGACCCTGGCGTATCCCGTGATATTCGGCATCCGCAAAATGGGCCTCGTGGGCGTGGACATGTTTTATGTCCTCAGCGGTTTTCTCATTGGCGGGCTGCTGCTCACCGAGCATCGGGCGCGCGGGTCGATCAATATCGGACGATTCCTGCTTCGGCGGGCGTGGCGCATTTTGCCGCTGTATTGGCTGGCCATTCTGTGGGGTTGGCGGTGGTATCACCTTATTCCGGTCAGCGTCGAGGATGGCAGTCATGTCGCGCCGGTGGCGCTCTGGCAGATGTGGCCGTTCTTTGCTTTTGTACAGAATTATTACGACGTGGCCGGACATAATTTTGGAGCCGGCGCGGTGATGCAGACGTGGACCGTGGCGTCGCTGATCCATTTTTACGTTTTCATCGCCCTGTTGCTTGGCGCACTTTCTATGGCCGGCAAAAGTGCCATGCGTGCCTTGCCCTGGATCGTGGCGATCATCTTCGCCGTCTGTCTGGGCTTTCGCATTCATAACACGCCGGCCAATATCGATCCCAACCATTTCGAAGCGTGGCGGAATTATTTCCCGACGCATCTGCGGCTGGATGAACCGATGTTCGGCGTGCTCTTGGCGTATTGGGTAGTGAATTGCCGGCCGCAGTTGGAACGGTTCATGAAAAACGGCTGGCCGCTGGTGTTCATCGCCGCCATGGCCACGTTCCTGCCGGCCGCGCTGCGCCAACAAGAGGGTCCGGCATTTTTGTGCATCTGGGGATTCACGTTGGCCGCCGTGGGATGTGGGGGTTTGGTGCTGGGAGTTTGGTGGCTGGAAAATCGCCGCCGTGAACGGGCCGCCGCGCCGTTCGCCGGCCGTCAAATTCTCAAGACATTCTCCTATATTGGCATCTGGAGCTATTCGATTTATCTGTGGCATCAACCACTCTGCCAATATCTCGGCCTCAAAGTCCGCAGCGTCATCGGCGATCACATTGTTCATTGGTCCTCGCCGTTTTTCTATCTCACCGTCGTCGCCGTCTACATGGCGATGTCGATCGGCCTGGGCATGGTCATGTACTACGCTCTGGAAAAACCGCTGCAGAATTTGCGGCGGAAGATGACGTTGAAACCAGCAATGCAATCGACGGCGAGCACCGGCGTTGCCAATTCACCTGGCTACGCCCCGGCCCCGACACACACACCAGCGATGTCGATGACCCGCTAAGAGTAGATCGAGGTTCGCCGGTAACGCAACTGTAAGCCATAAGCCCCGCATGCAAATGCGGGGCTTCTTTGTTAACATAGTAACGCTCCGCTGTCTTCTCCGGCTGCTAGTTTAATCGGCGGGCGCTTTTGCATTTCCAGGATGGTGCGGTGAACGATTCAACATCTACCGATGGGCAGAACGCCATCACTGCGGACACATCGTGTCTCACCTGCGGCTACAACTTGCGCGGATTAACCAAGGATTCTGCCTGCCCCGAATGCGGATCGCCCGCCCGTCTGTCCGTCGACCCCTTTTTTCTTCGCACGGCCGATGCGCGATTCGTGCGGACGCTTTCCAATGGTGTGAACCTAATACGGTGGAGTTTCGGGCTGCGAGTTGTATTGGGAATCATCTTCATCGCGACCAATACGATTCGGTTCGAAAGCTACTGGTTACAGTTTGCGATCGTGCAATGGGGCAACGGCCTGAGGGATCTTCTTCTCATCGTAGGTGGCTGGCTTTTAACTATGCCCAACCCTAGCGGTCAGGGCGCAACCCGGCACATGAAATTGCGCGGCTGTATTCGCTGGGGCGTGGTGGCCGCCGGTTTGGTATTTGCCTTGGACTTTTTGCCACGCCGGCAGGACGTGCAACATGAGCGATTGATTCGATACTGTTATCAACTCGCGCTCGGAGCCGTCGCCTGTGTTGGTCAGGTCTGCGTTTTTGCATATCTCGCATACCTGGCCCGAGACATTCCCGATAAATCACTCGCGCGCTGGGCAAAGTTCTTTGCCAAAACGCTTGCGATTGGCCTTGGCGTCGGGCTGGCCATCAAATTGATCAATCTAGCCAGAGTTTTTTTTACTTTGCCGGTGTCACGGCGCGCACTGGATTCAACGGCGACCTGGATCACGAGTCTTGATGACTTCGCACTGGGCATTTTGATTATCTGGATATTTTTTTTCCTCCGCCGCTTTTACAAGGCCCTTCGTGCAGAAAGCACCGCGGCTTCGCTGGATAGTCAGCCCCAGATCACGTAATTAGCACATCATTTCTCTCCACTTGGAAATTGGACCGCGGTTTCCGATGCGCGTATTCTTATTCGCTAAGCGGGGGCAGGATTTTTCGCCAATCCAAGGAGAACACCGATGCTCAAAACCAAAGGTTACGCCGCCGCCAGCGCTACTTCGCCGATCGCACCGTTTGCGTTTGAACGCCGGGAGCCGCGCGAGAAAGATGTGCTGATCGAGATTCTATTCTGCGGGATTTGCCACTCGGATATTCATCAAGCCCGCGACGGCTGGGGCGGCTCAATTTTTCCGATGGTGCCGGGCCATGAGATTGTGGGCGTCGTCAAGCAAATCGGTTCGAAAGCTTCCAGATACAAAGTCGGCGACCATGTGGGTGTCGGTTGCTTCGTCGATTCGTGCCGGGAATGTGAATACTGCCAGCGCGGGCTAAATCAATATTGTGCCAAGGGCGTGGTGCTGACTTATAACGGCAAGGAATACGACGGCACGCTCACCTACGGCGGATATTCCGACAAAATTGTTGTCAATGAAGATTACGTGCTGCGGATTCCGAAGAATCTGCCGCTGAATGCGACCGTCCCGCTACTGTGTGCGGGCATCACGCTTTATTCGCCGCTGAAACATTGGGAGGCCGGCCGCGGGAAAAGGGTCGCCATCGTCGGGCTCGGCGGGCTTGGGCACATGGGTGTGAAACTGTCGCACGCCCTGGGAGCTGAGACGACCGTGCTGAGCCAATCGCTGAAGAAAAAGGAAGACGGCAAGCGGCTCGGAGCGGATCAGTTTTTCGCCACCAGCGATCCGGCGACATTCACCAAATTCAAGGGGTATTTCGATCTGATCATCAATACCGTAGCGGCAAAGATTGATTGGAATGAATATCTAGGCCTACTGCGAGTCGATGGGACGATGGTAAACGTCGGCGTGCCCGAAGAGCCGGTGCCGGTGAGTGCGTTTCCGCTGATCATCGGCCGCCACAGCCTTGCCGGGTCGGCGATCGGCAGCATCGGCGAGACGCAGGAAATGCTCGACTTCTGCGGCAAGCACGACATCGTCAGCGATATCGAAATGACGCCGATTCAAAAGGTCAACGAAGCGTATGAACGTGTCATTAAAAGTGATGTGCGGTATCGCTTTGTGATTGATATGGCGTCGCTGAAGGCGGGATAATTTTCCATGGATTGATAACGCTTCCGGCGCAACGCCCCCGGTCATCCACGATTGATCCGACCGATCAATCGAATGACCGGCACCAATCCCATCGAGCCGGCAATCAGCACCGCCATGTTTGTCGGGGCAGAAAACGGGAGATTCGTGACGATGATCCCGCCGATGGCGCTGATTAAAAATTGGAAAAAACCCAAAAGCGCCGAGGCATTACCGGCGTTGGCGCCGTGCGGGGACATGGCCAGCACGGTGGTGTTTGGAAAGATGAAGCCGAACGTGCCCAAAAACACAAACAGGCAAGAGAAGACGGCCCACAAGCCGCCCCAATCCTTCACGACCACCAGCAGGAGGATGGTCGCGGCGATGACCGATACGGCCAGGGCGATGCGCAGAATCTTCCGCGGATCCATGCGATGGGCCAGGTAACTGTTCACCTGCGACATCATGATCAGGCAAAACGCATTGGCTCCGAAAAATAACCAGAATCTTTGCGGCGGAATGTGATAGTGCTCCATAAACAATCCCGGCGACCCGCCCACATAAGCGAACAGTGCGGCACAAGCGAGGCTGACGGTGAGCGTGTGTACGATGAAAATGCGATGCGTGAGCAATCGGCGATAAAGCTGCAGGGTCGCAGCGATGGAATGCGTTTGCCGCCGCGCCGGGGGAAGCGATTCGGGCAGCAGAAACACGGCCCCGCAAAAGCAGAGCGAGCCGGCGGCGACCAGCAGCCAGAAATCCGTTCTCCATCCCATGTGAGCGACAACCCATCCGCCGAGAAACGGCGCGAGAATCGGAGCGATGCCCATCACCAGCATGAGCGACGAGAAAACCCGCACGGCGGCCCGATCGTGAAACAGATCGCGCACCACGGCCCGGGCAATGACCATTTCCGCGCAGCCGCCGATCGCCTGCAATGACCGCAAGGCCAGCAGAGATTTCACCCCTGTGGCAAAAGCGCATCCTGCCGAGGCAAACACGAATAGAACAAGTCCAACATACAGCGGGCGTTTGCGGCCGTATCGATCGGACGCCGGACCATAGAAAAGCTGGCCGAGCGCCAGGCCGAAAAGATACGCTGTTAAGGTTCGCTCCACCTGCGAAATCGTCGCGCCGAATTCTCTGGCGATCGTCGGAAAACTCGGCAGATACATATCAATCGCCAGAGGCCCGAGACCGGCGAAGGAGCCGAGCAGAATCGTGATGGCCAGCGTGAACCGACGCGACATCGGCACACGGCTATCGACGGCCGGCAACAATTCACTTGAAGCTTCCAAAACGGCTTCTTGCATGGGCACAATGATAGCCGGGGAAAAACGGAGAGGCCGACTGGAAATTTTGGGGCGGCCTTGTCCGCGTGCGGTGCAATCGATCCAATATTGTGACCCGGCCGAGCTCTGCACCTTAAAGCGCGCGGTTTTTTGCTTGGCTTGCGACCTTATGACTAATTCATACAATGTCGGCCCGTTGTTTCCGGACTAGTTTCCCAGTGCTTTTTGCAGAGGATGAGATGCCCGCAATTGGAAAGATCACACAGGTTATCGGCTCGACGTTCGACGCGGAATTTCCCGAAGATCAGATGCCCAATATTTATAACGCCCTGAAAATCGAGGGGCAGCAGGATGGAATGACCATCAAGCTGACCGGCGAGGTGGCGAGCCATTTGGGCGGCGGGAAGGTGCGCGCGGTGGCGCTCGGTTCGACCGACGGATTGCGGCGCGGCATGGATTGCGCGGATACGGGAAGTTCGCTCAAAGTGCCTGTCGGCAAGGAAACGCTCGGGCGGGTGTTCAATCTGCTCGGCGAGCCGATCGACAACCGCGGACCCGTGGCGGCGACGGAGTTCCGCCCGATCCATCGGGAAGCGCCGCTGTTTACTGAATTGACACCCAAAGCGGAAGTTTTTGAAACCGGAATTAAAGTCATCGATCTGCTCACGCCATTTCTCCGCGGCGGCAAGGCGGGATTGTTCGGCGGGGCTGGCCTGGGCAAGACCGTCGTGATTCAGGAGCTCATCGCCCGCATCGCACAGCAGCACGGTGGTTATTCCGTGTTCGCCGGCGTCGGGGAGCGCACCCGTGAAGGGACCGACTTGTGGCTGGAAATGCAGGAAGCGCAGATCGGCACCACCGGCAAGCACGTCATCGATCAAACGGTGATGGTGTTCGGCCAGATGAATGAGCCGCCGGGCGCGCGTATGCGGGTGGCCCTGAGTGCGCTGACCATGGCGGAATATTTCCGTGATGAAAGTGGAGCCGACACGCTGCTGTTCATCGATAACATTTTCCGTTTCACGCAGGCTGGTTCGGAAGTGTCGGCGTTGCTCGGCCGCATGCCCAGCGCCGTGGGTTATCAGCCGACGCTTTCGACAGAAATGGGCGAATTGCAGGAACGCATCACCAGCACGGAAAAGGGCGCGATCACCTCGGTGCAGGCGGTGTACGTGCCGGCCGACGATCCGACTGATCCGGCCCCGGCCAACGCCTTTGCCCACTTGGACGCCTTCATTTATCTCGACCGCGGCATTGCCTCGAAGGGTATTTATCCCGCTGTCGATCCGCTGCAGTCCCAGAGCCGTGCGTTGTCGGCTGAAATTGTCGGCGAAGATCACAACCGTATTGCCCGCAAGGTGCAGACCATGCTGCAGCGCTACCGTGATCTGCAGGACATCATCGCCATTCTCGGCGTCGATGAACTTTCCGAAGAGGACAAGTTGACGGTGAGCCGCGCCCGCAAGATCGAGCGGTTTTTCAGCCAGCCTTTCATCGTCGCCGAGCAGTTCACCGGCAAGAAAGGCGTCTACGTCAAAATCGCCGATACGCTGAAAAGCTTCGAGGAAATCTGCAGCGGTAAAGCGGACGATCTGCCGGAACAGGCGTTTTTGTATGTCGGTTCGATCGACGAGGTCCGCGAGAAGGCCAAAGAGATGGCGAAGTAGCGGTCAAATCTGGAACAACAGAAACTAAATCTGATCACCTCGTTCATCCTTCGTTTCAGCTTTCTGCCGAATGAAGAGCTTCAGACGATCATCGAGCAGCTTGTGCGAAATCCAGAAGTCCGTTCGCTTGATGGATTCAAACGCGGCGGCCAAATCGAGTAAGCCGGCAGCGGCGGCACGTTCGAGTACCCGGATCGTGCCAACCGCATTTAAGTTGCGTGCAATCGCTTCTCGGTAAGCTCGCCGATCATCAATGACAATCAAGTCCGCATGGAGTTCAATGGCGAGGCTGAGCGCCTCACTCTCGCCCGGGTGCAATCCGGCAATCAATTGAACTGACGCTGGTCGCCGAACCTTAAGCCACGTCGGAGGGTTGGCCGAAAAATCCCGCACGGCTATGGGCCGAGAAATATCGGCAAGCTCAGACGCCACCGCCGGCGGGATGATTACTTCGCCAAAAAGTTTGGGCAGTGCTTCGAGGTGGCCGATGTTCGCCAGCACGATGAACGGCGAACTGTCAGCGACGACAAGCATCAGGGTCGCACGGGGCCGAGCACACGATCAAGCGTCCTGGTCTGCTCCTGGAGATCTTCCATGGTGAGTGACCCTTCAAATACGTTGTGACTTTTCAGGTACGCATCGGTTTGAAAGCGGTCGAGGCCGAGCACCATGGACAACTCGCAGTGCGAAAGCCTGCCGCGGCGGAACAGGTCCAATGCGGCTGCCTCCTTCACCTGCGCATCCAAGTCCGGCAGCTCAGTCCTGAGCCGACGCTCAATCTCATCGGGCAAATTAATGGTTACGGACATGGCATACTCCCAGGCGGCATTATAGCACATGATTTGCAGAATAGACGACGTGGCAAACTAAACATTTGTCGGCGCCCATGTTGGTGATGCTTAACGGCTGGAACCGATCAGCCGTTGGATCGTATAATCAACGCCATGCGATTCCGTGGGAATCGTTGGTCAATTTGTTGTTTGATCCTTCCGAAAATGCTGCGCGATCGACTCATTCCGTACCGGCGTTGGATGGTGCTGCTGCTGTGCCTATTGGCAATGGTGCTGGCGGGTGCGGGGCCGTCTTCGGCACCGACGACGGTTGCCGCCACGCATCCCAGCACCAATCCGTTGACGCGCATGGCCAAGCAGATGGCCGAGCGGCAAAAGCACCGGCAGCTTTTGAATCTGACGCGGCGGTCGATCGATCTGCTCCAGGCGAAAAAATATTCCGAAGCCGAGCGGGTGCTGCATGAGGCGCTGGAGATTGATCCACGGGAGCCGACCAATCTTTACAACATGGCTTGCCTGATGTCATTGACGCATCGGCCGGATGAGGCATTTGTCTATCTCGACAGATCGGCGTCGGCGGGATTCACGGATTTCATTCACATCGGCAAGGATTCCGATCTGAACAGTTTGCATGCGGATCCGCGTTACGCCGCTTTTTTGGCCAAAGAAAATGAATATCAGTTGAAAGCAGCACAAGAGGCGGTGAAAAATCTCAAGGAGCAATTCGGGGCGGATTATCTGTATGAGATTGACGACACTGATAAGTTGATCTTCGCCACGAATACCGATCAAGCGACGCTGGATGATCTCAAACACAACCTGCTGCGGCAGGCGCATGCGCAGTGGGCGATGCTGTTCGAACATCATCCGGATCAATACATCGAGGTGGTGGTTCCCAGCGTTCGGGATTATCGGAAATTGGTGAGCATGCCGGGCGTGGAGGGTTATTACAACCAACTGGATCGGACGCTAATCGCCAGCGGGCTTGGTTTTGTCACCACGCATGAATTCACCCACGCCTTGCACGCGGCGGATTTGGAGCAGCTTGGGCAGGAACATCCCATTTGGCTGGTCGAGGGGCTGGCGGTGCTTTTTGAAAACACGGAGTGGGAAAAAGGGCCCGATGGCGTGGAGATTCTCGCCCCCCGCGACAACATGCGGCTGCGCGATCTGCAACGGAGCGCTCGGCTTAAAGATCTGATTCCCCTGCCCCGGCTTTTGAAGATGGAGCAAAAGGAGTTCGTGGAGCCGCAAAACGCCATGCTCTGCTACGCCGAGAGCGGCAGCGTCATGCACTATCTGTATGACAAGGGGTTACTCCGAAAGTTTTACGACACATTCAAGCAGACTTATAGCCAGGACAAGACTGCGAAGCTGGCTCTGGAAAAAGTGACCGGCAAATCGCTGGACGATTTTCAGAAAGATTGGCAGGCGTGGATGATCAAGCGTGTGCCGCCGATTTTGCATGCGCCGGAGAACGGACCTTACATGGGCTTGGTATTCGGGCATGCCAACGACGGAGTGCTCATTTCAAAACTCGAGGCGATCGGGCCCGCGCGCCGGGCCGGATTGCGCGTGGGGGATGTGCTGGTCGGTTTAGACGACAAAGAGACGCGCGATGAGCCAACCTTTTCGGAGATTCTCAACAGCCACAAGCCGGGAGACACGGTAACGCTCAAGCTTCGCCGCGATGGCAATTACATGCAGATCAGCATGATCCTTGGTCGCTGGAATGATCCGCGGGTCGGCGGGGCGACGCGGCCGGTCAGCCATTCCCGGGAGCTGGTTCAGTAGATTCGGGAGTGTTATCGGTCGCTCGAGATGAGCCTAAGAGAACTCATTACCAATCTGTAGGGGGAAGAGCTTTAGTGATATTCCATTTTGGACGATGCAATATTTACCATGAGGTCGTGCTATTTTTCCCGTCGAGTGGCTGGCGCTTGGTCGCTACTGAATCGATTGCTGCGCGATGAGCGAGGCGGCGAAGTTCTGGAGTATTCCCTGGTGGCTGGGCTGATTATCATTGGGGCCATTGGTGTAATCAAATCTGTGGGAACGAAAGTCCTGGCGCGATGGCAGTCGTTGAATAGTTCGCTGTGAGTCTTGGCGAAACGCGCAGGCCTTCGGCCCTGCCGCTACGCAGAAGCGTAGTCATATCCAGTTCAGGGATTGGCCACCAAAAGATCCACGAACTGCCCGACCGGTGTTTGTTCGAGCCTCCGCTGATCCATACAAACCTCGGCGATACGGCGGCAGTGTTCGGGCGCAAACCGGGTCTGTAAATTCGAGATAAATTTTCTTTCCAGCGCGGGAATCCCTTCGGCGCGGCGGCGACGATGGCCCAGCGGATATTCCACGAGCAATTTCTCGGTCGATGATCCATCGGCGAAGGTAATCTGCATGGCATTGGCGATCGAACGCTTCTGCGGATCGAGATAATCGCGGCTGAATGCCGGATCTTCCTCGACCCTCATCAAAGCGCGCAGCCGATCGATGCGCGGATCATCGTTATGAAACGCATTTTCATAATGCTCCGCAACGAGATCGCCGTGCAGCAGGGCGATGGCCACCATGTACTGCAGGCAATGATCGCGGTCGGCGGGATTGGTCAGCGGGCCTTCTTTAGAGATGATGCGCAGGGCCGATTCATGGGTCCAGATCTTAATCGAGCGGATTTCCTCCAGGCGGTCGATCGCCTGTGGGTGCAGCAGGATGGCGGCTTCGACGGCCGTCTGGGCGTGGAATTCCGCAGGGAAGGAAATCTTAAACAGCACATTTTCCATCACGTAGCAGCCGTAGGGCCGCTCGATCTGCAGCGGCTTGCCGTGCAAAAGAACATCCTGGAATCCCCAGCGCGGGGCGGTCAGAACCGACGGAATGCCCATCTCGCCTTTCATGGTCATCAGGGCGAGGCGCACAGCGCGCGCGGTGGCATCACCGGCGGCCCAGCTTTTGCGCGGGCCGGTGTTGGGAGCATGGCGGTAAGTTCGCAGCGGATGGCCGTCCACCAGGGCGTGTGAAAGTGCGTCGATGATTTGCGACTTGGTGCCGCCGAGCAGCCGGGTGACAACCGCCGTCGAGGCGATTTTCACCAGAATCACATGATCCAGCCCGATGCGGTTAAAACTATTATGCAGGGCGAGCACGCCTTGAATTTCGTGGGCTTGAATCATGGCGGCCAGGATGTCGCGCATGTTGAGCGATGCGGCCGAATTCCGGCACAGATAATCCGCGACGGCCAGGATGCCGCCGAGGTTATCCGAGGGATGCCCCCACTCCGCAGCGAGCCAGGTATCGTTGAAATCCAGCCAGCGAATCATGCAACCGATATTGAACGCCGCTTGAACCGGGTCGAGTTGAAAAGCTGTTCCGGGAACCCGCGCGCCGTTGGGCAGCGTCGCTCCGGGGACAATCGGACCCAGATGTTTGACGCATTCCGGGAATTTCAGGGCAAGCAAGGCACATCCCAGGCTGTCCATCAGGCAGTGACGCGCCGTGGTGTATGCTTCGGGGCTGAATGAAATTGGGCCGGTGACATAGTCGGCAATATCAACCAGCACCTGATCGGGGGGAGGACGGTCGTTGCTCAGCAGTGTGGACATTTTTCTAATTCAGTAGTTCAGGGCCGCGCTGCAATCGGCACGAATTTTAGATCGTCGGGGCCCGTGTAATTGGCGCTGGGACGGATGATTTTGCCATCGGCGCGCTGCTCGATGATATGAGCCGACCAACCGGCGGTGCGGGCAATCACAAACAGTGGCGTGAACATCGCAGCCGGCACGCCCATCAGGTGATACGAAACGGCTGAATACCAATCGAGATTCGGGAACATGTTTTTGGTCTGGCGCATGACTTGTTCGATCCGCTCGGCGATGGCAAACATTTTCATATCGCCGGCTTCCTGTGAGAGCCGCCTGGCGACCGCTTTAATGATGTCGCTGCGCGGATCGGAGATCGTGTAAACCGGATGGCCGAATCCGATGACGATCTCTTTGCGGGCCAGACGGCTCTTGATATCGCTTTCCGCTTCATCGGGGTTGGTGTAACGCCGCAGAATCTCATGGGCAACTTCATTGGCGCCGCCATGCTTGGGGCCGCGCAAAGCACCGATGGCGCCGGTGATGGCCGAGTAGATGTCCGACCCCGTGCCGGCGATGACCCGTGCCGTGAAAGTCGAGGCGTTGAACTCGTGCTCCGCATACAGAATCAGCGAAGTGTGCATCGCCCTGATCCATGATGGCGAGGGAGGCTTTCCATGCAGCAGTTGAAGAAAACAGCCGCCGATGGAATCTTCTTTGGTTTCGAGTTTGATGCGCTGGCCCTGTGATGCGAAGTGATACCAATAAGCCAACGCCGGACCGAGCAGCGCCATAATACGGCCAGCGATATCCCGTGCGGCGGCGGCAGGTTGATCCGAACCCTCCGGCTCGATGCAGCCGAGGATCGACACGGCGGTGCGCATAACATCCATCGGATGGCTCGTCGCCGGCAGTAATTCCAGCGCGCTCTTCAGCGCCGGCGGCAAAGGGCCGAGAGACTTGAGTTGGTGTTGATAAGCCGCCAATTCGGTGTGGCTCGGCAACTTGCCATGAATCAGCAGATAGGCGACTTCCTCGAAACCGCAGTGATCGGCCAACTCGAGAATATCGTAGCCGCGGTAATGCAGATCATTTCCGCTGCGGCCGACCGTGCAAATGGCGGTGTTCCCAGCAACCACGCCTGACAGCGCGACTGATTTTTTCGGCTTGAATCCCGTGTTCTCTTGCATGGCCGCCTCGGAAACAATGTGGAACTTAGTCCGATTTTCTCTCCGCAAACAATTCATCCAGTTTTTTTTCGTAAGCGTGGTAGTCGAGATACTTGTACATCTCTTCGCGGCTTTGCATGAGCGGAAGCAAGTCCCTTTGCGTCCCCTGAGACCGGATGGTCTGGTAAACCTTCAGCGCGGCCGCATTCATGGCCCGATACGCCGAACAGCAATACAGCACCATATCCACATCCGCCGACGCAAGTTCTTGAGTGGAAAAGAGCGGCGTCTGACCGAATTCGGTGATATTGGCGAGAACGGGAACTTTGACCGCAGCGCGAAAGGACCGGAAATCTTCAAGTTTGGTAATCGCTTCGGGGAAGATCATATCCGCCCCGGCTGCCACGTAGGCTTGCGCGCGATCCATGGCCGCTGTTAATCCCTCGACCGCCAGCGCATCCGTGCGGGCCATGATGACGAAATCCGCATCGCTTCGGGCATCCACCGCCGCCTTGATGCGGTCGACCATTTCCTCTTTGCTCACCACCTGCTTGCCGGGGCGATGGCCGCATCGTTTGGCCCCCACCTGGTCTTCGATATGGACCGCGCCCGCGCCGGCTTTGACCATCGCGCGAATAGTCCGGGCAATATTGAACGCGCTGCCCCACCCGGTGTCGATGTCGACGAGCAAGGGAATGCTGGCTACGTCTGTGATGCGGCGCACGTCCGTAAGCACATCATCCATCGTGCTGATAGCCAGGTCCGGCACTCCCAATGAATTGACGGCAACTCCCCCGCCGGAAAGATACACTGCTTTGAAACCCGTTGCCTCGGCCAGGCGCGCGGTGTACGCATTGATGGCGCCGATGATTTGTAATGGCTTTTCAGTTTTGACCGCAGCGCGAAATTGGGCGCCCGGGGAATGTCTGGCTTGCGGCTGGGACATCGCCCGCATCGTCAGGGTTAGCCTGTGAAATTGCAACATTCCGGCGGTTATCCGTGGACGCGGTGAGGTTATGAAATGAGCTATTTTTTCAAAAAATTGGCCAGCAGCTTCTCTCCTTTTTCGGTGAGAAAGCTTTCCGGGTGAAATTGCACCCCTTCCAAAGGCCACGTCTTGTGGCGAACGCCCATGATTTCATCGTGATCGGTCCAACTGGTCACTTCAAATTCGGCGGGCAACGTACCGCGCCGGATGATCAGGCTGTGATAGCGCGTAGCCGTAAATGGTTGCGGCATTCCTTCATAAAGGCCGTGACCATCGTGGTAAATCAGATCGGTTTTCCCGTGCATGAGCCGTTCGGCCCTTTCAACGACCGCGCCGAAGTTGTAACCGATGCATTGGTGGCCCAGGCATACACCCAGAATCGGCACGGTCGCCGCGAAGTGTTTGATCACGTCGTTGCTGACGCCCCCTTCCTTGGGCGTGCAGGGTCCCGGCGAAATAACGATATGCGTCGGCTTTAGCGCCTCGATTTGCTCGACGGTGATTTTGTCATTGCGGAAGACTTCAATCGATTGCCGCGGATCGACTTCCCCGAGCTTTTGCACGAGGTTGTAGGTGAACGAATCGTAATTATCGATCAAGACGATCATGTCGGGGTTGCCAGCGCTGCGGCGATGGTAGATAGTGGCGAAGCGTTTACTATCGGCGATCTTGGCACAACTATCAACTCACTCGATTAGATGCACGACGGCATCGATTTTCAAAACCCGCTGCTTTGGGCCTTGGTCATCGGCTGGATTCTCACCGTCGTGCTGCACGAATTCGCCCACGGCTTGGTCGCATACCTCGGCGGCGACTACACGATCCGAGAACGCGGCGGGCTTACGCTGAATCCTTTGCAATACATCGATCCGCTGATGACGATTGTGTTGCCGGTGGTCTTCCTGATGTTAGGCGGCATTCCCCTGCCCGGCGGCGCAACTTACATCCGCCGCGATCTGCTGCGCAGCAAACTCTGGGCATCTCTCGTCTCGGCGGCCGGACCGGCCATGAATCTGCTGATCTTTGCCCTGCTTTGCATCGCTATCCATCCTTCCGTCGGTTGGATTCCTTATGGACAGGAAATCTCGAAATGGACCAACGCCCAAATTTTTGTGGCCGCCTTGGCCTATACCCAGATACTGGCGGTCATTCTGAACCTCGTACCCATTCCACCCTTGGACGGATTTGGTATTATAGATACCTATCTATTCCCACAGGTTCGGCGAACGATGACCACCTATCCCTGGAACCTCATCCTGTTTGGCGGCTACTTTCTGGTGCTGATGAATGTCCCCGCCGTCTCCGGTGCTTTATATAACCTCGTGGACAGAACGTTTGCGGCCAGCGGCATTCCACCGGGACCGGTGAACCTTGCCTTTTACCAATGCCTGCGAAGGGCAAATTAATCCGAACTCGGCGCGTGCCGCAGCGTATAGTCAATCTTGCGGCACCATGGGGCTGTTACTTGGGGCGTTGAAATTTTTATAATTGTCAAAGTGAGCGGTTGACCCGATAATATGCACTGATTCTGACGACGGTTGCGGAGGCTGGCATGGCTGAGGAAGTTCAAAAGAGCGGCAGTCGCTTTGTGTTAATTCACATTGAAGGAATGCATTGTCACCGCTGCGAACAGGCGATCCGGAAAGCCATGATGCGGCACGAAGGTGTACACGAAGTCGAGGTGGATTTCGCTAGCGGCCAAGCGTCGGTGCTGTTTGATCCGAAGCTGGTCAGCGCGGAAGACTTGGTTGCCGCCGTGCGCGAAGCTGGTTACACCCCCACGGGCTCGACGCAAAGCCATGCGGATTCGGCATCAGCATCGTGATATCGCCTGTTTATCTTGCGTATTCCACCGCTCTTACTTCCCGAATCAGCGTGACCTTGATCTCTCCCGGATAAGTCATATCCAATTCAATTTTCTTGGCGATGTCGCGGGCCACCTTCATGGCTGATTTATCATCCACCAGCTTGGCATCGACGATCACACGAATCTCACGGCCCGCTTGGATCGCATACGCCTGCCGCACGCCTTCGAAGGTTTTGGCGAGTTCTTCCAATTCCTGCAGCCGCTTGACGTAGCGTTCCAGACTTTCACGCCGCGCGCCGGGACGGCTGGCACTGATGGCGTCGGCGGCCATGACGATCCAGGTATACGGCGTGGTTGGGGGCACATCGCCATGATGGGCGACCGTCGCATTCAACACCGCTTCCGGCTCGTTCAAACGCTTGAGAAAATCCATGCCGATTTGCGGGTGGCCGCCTTCTTGTTCGTGGTCCATCGCTTTGCCGATGTCGTGCAGCAATCCGCAGCGTCGGGCAAGCTGCCCATCAAGGCCAAGTTCATCGGCGATGGTCTGCGACAAATATGCCACTTCCAGCGAATGTTTCAGCACGTTTTGGCCGTAACTCGTGCGGTAACTCAATCGACCGAGCATGGGCATGACCGCCTTGGGAATGCCGGGCAGATTCGCCTCCTGCACTGCCTCCTTGCCGACTTTGATCAGCTCCTCTTCCATCTCTTTGCTGACCTGGGCAACGACTTCCTCGATACGGGCCGGGTGAATCCGGCCATCCTGCACGAGCCGTTCCAGTGAAATGCGCGCCACTTCACGCCGCACTGGATCAAAACAGCTCACCACCACCACGCCGGGCGTGTCGTCGATGACGACATCCACGCCGGTGGTCTTCTCAAAGCTGCGGATATTGCGGCCCTCGCGGCCGATCACGCGCCCTTTCATGTCATCTGACGGAATCTCCACGGTACTGACGGTGTGATCGCTGGTCTGCTCCGCAGCATAACGCTGAATGGCCTGCAAAATAATTTGCCGGCTCTTGTCCTTGGCTTCTTCCTGCGCCTGATCGGTGATGCGCTGAATCAACTCCCCGCAGTCGTGGCGGGTTTCATCTTCGATTCTTTTCAGCACCGCTTCCTTGGCTTGATCGACATTCATTCCGCTGACCTGCAAAAGCCGTTCGCGCTGCTCGGCCAGCACCTTGGTCATCTGTTCGTCTTTGCTTTCCACCAGCTTTTGCCGATTGGTCAGCCGAACTTCCATTTCTTCCAGGTGCCGTTCCTTGACGCTCAGCGTGTCGAGCTTTTTGTCCAGGATGTCTTCCCGCTTGGTTAGCCGCGTCTCGTGATCCCGCATTTCCTTGCGGAAAAGCTCCGTTTCCTTATCGAATTGCTCCCGCAATTTGACTTGATCGGCCTTGGCCTTCAGCTCCATCTCCCGAGCCTTGTTCTCCGCCTCCGCCTTGGCGGTCGCGCGGACTTGCTCAGCGTCGATTTTGGCCTGGGCAATAATCTTTCGCCCCGACATGCTCAAAAACACATAGACCGCGATCGCCCCGACGATCAGGCCCACCAAAAGTCCGATGGTAAACAGCATGGAGGTAACGCCTCCAATCCTCAGCTTCAATTTTCAGCGGATGCGTAAAGACCCCAAGGGATTGGCACAACGCAACGAGCGGTTGTGCTCGTTCAACTAGAGCGCAGCGATAGCGCGGAAATGATCCGTGTCGGCCCATCGATGCAGTAATAGGAAACCAAGCCAATTCTGGGAAACCCCAGATCGGTTGAATACCCACAACTATCGGCAGGCAAAAAATTCAGCCTGCCCCGCACCACGGACAGATGATGCGCCATAGCGGGCATCACCAAGGCTAGGAAGAGCACTCCCAAGCCCAAAGCGATCGAAAATCCGGACCAAACCACGCTCATGTCGAGCTCGTGTCGAATTCCCGCAAGGCTATGCCGAAGCATCGCCGCGGGAGATTGCGTCAATCCAAAGGGGCGACCCACACGGGCCACCGCAGGCGACCGTCATCCGCACAGACCCGGTCCGCCATTTCTCGGACCCGGCGGGCAAAGCTTTTTTTGCCTTAGCCGAATCCAAACAGAACGATTGTTATCGTAGGTTGCATCGGGGGGGTTTGCAAGGTTGGCGGGCGCGCTGCCGCCTGGTTAGCCGCGCCCATTTGCCACCCAAGCCAGCGCACGGGCTTCGGTCTCTTTGATAAAGCTGTCCTTCCCATCCATGTAAGCCTCGATATCCCCCGGATGAGCTTCGGCCAGTTTTCGTTTCAACGCCGCATACTGCTCAGCCGGCTCGGCGTGGGTCCGCATGTAATCCCGAAACGCCAGATGCCTCTCGATATGCGGCAATCCAACTTCAAAAGCGTGGATCTGATGCGTCCGCTCGCCGGCGGCATTGTTGCGGCGGAAATAGCGGCGACCAAGGATGCCGAATTCTCCCATCACTTCGTAGCCGATTGATTCCATCTGGCGGGAATATCCATCCAGCAATTCGATATTCAAAACGATCGCCCGCATGTCGATGATCGGCTTGGCGTGCATCTGCGGAATCGCGGTGCTACCGATGTGGTGGATTTCGAGGAGTTGCTCGCCGAGACAAGTGCGAATCTGCGCCGAGGCGGTCGCAAACATACTCGGCCCTTGCAGATCGTACGGAACGACCTTGACGTGCATGCCCACGCCGGTCACAAAGCACTCAACTGATAATCGATATTCAATTCATCGCACAATTTCCCCAATTCCTCGCGCAGCTTGCCGACCGGCGTCTGCTTCGGCACGGACATCAGCAATTCCATTTCAAACATTGGCGCACCGGTGATCGGCGCCGACGAAAGTACGGTCTCCATGCTTTCGATATTGACGCTGAGCTTGCGCAGCAATGCAGCGATGTGGTGAACGAGGCCGGCTTGATCTATCGCCGTGGCCGTCAAGCGATACGGCATCGCCGCCATCGGTTCGATGGCCCGGGCGGGGACGGGCGTCAGCATCACCTTCATGTGACTCGACTGCGAAAACGAATCGAGCTTGCCACGGATGCTGGTCATCACCATTTCGTTGCCGCTGAGCAGGACAACCATGGCGAACTGGCCGCGCAGGTTGACCATGCGACTGTCTTCGATGTTTGCTCCGTTTTCAAAAAGAAACTGCGACACTTCCGCGACCAGGCCGGGCCGATCGGCGCCCATGGCGGTGAGAATGGCGTGCTGCAACATGGCGACGATTCTAAAGCGAGCGGTCGGGCAGGCAAAGAGCAGTTGTTAGTTGCCAGTTGTCAGTTGCCTGCCAATGCAATGCCATTGCCTTTCTGGCAACTGACAACTAACAACTGCCAACTTTATATTCGCTCCACGTTCAATGTTCGTCGCCGAGCGATTGCGTGGTCGGCTGCGTCGTGGGGATTCGGCGGATCAAAATAGTCGTGGTCGTCGTCTGGCTCGGGATGGCCCTGGTATATGTGCCCAACGGCTGCACCAAATATCCTGAGCTCACCGTTTGCGGCGGAATGTAGTGATTTACATACAGCGGCGACGCGGCCGGCACATTGGCCGTTGAGCCGAGGCTGCGATTAGTCACTCCGGGCGTGGTTTGATCGAACGCGCCGGTCGAGGACACCGATAAGCTGCCGTTCTGGAGCATCGGCGCGCCGGGCCCTGTTTGGGGTTGCTGCAAAGATGGTCCATAAGCCGGTCCCCACAGATTCAGCGGCTTTGCGCCCATCGCTCGCTGTACTGGCGATTGATCCGGCACGTAATCGATCGCTCCATGCGGCGACAGCGGTCCAACCGACTGGCTGTTGATCAAAATTTCCGAAGGCAACGCACCGGAGCGCTGGATGGCAATGCGAGTTTCCGACGGCAGCGGCTGCACCTGCGGAGTATAAAGCGGCCCGGACTGTTTTTGGTTGCCATACAGTTCGCCACCGACTTGGGTGTTTATGCGAGTGCCGCCGGGTACGACAGCCGGAGTCTGCGGCGGTTGGACTTGCGGCTGGGGTGGCGGCGTGTTGTTGGCGGTCGTGTTTTGATTATCCGAGCCGGAACTCGCATCTTGGGCAAAAACTCCACCGCTTGCCATGAGCAAAGTCGAGATCACAACCACCGAGATTCGCCGCAAATGTTTTGACGACATAACACCCGCCTCCGCCACTACGTGGCTGACATCCATACTATATCGCCGAAGTGGCCGGGCGGTGAGGAAAAAAACGCTATTCCGACGGCTTGGTGGCTGGTTTAGTGGTCGGCAGATAGCGAATAATTGTCGTACCTTCCTGCGGTACCGCTGCTGGATTCGGTGAAATTTGATACCCCGTCGGGATCGGCTGGGGCTGGATTTGATGCGGCGCAACATATTGCGGAGGTGGCGGTTGCGCACTGTGCAGATTAGCCGGATATTGCACATCACGACTAAGTTGCGGCGATGGAACCGGCCCCGGCGGTCCGGAAGGCGCGGCCTGCTTGGGGCCATACGCCGGGCCCCATAACGCTGGCGGCGGAGCTTTCATCGCCGCCTGCAACGGTGATTCAAACGGAATATATGACATCGCCCCATACTGCGGCAGCGGCCCGGCGAGCTGCGAATCGATCAATAACTCCGATGGCAACACCCCCGACCGCTCGATGGCATAGCGCGTTTCTGAGGGCAATGGCAGAACCTGCGGCCCATACAAAGGTGGATTGGACGGCTTATCATTGCCGTAAAGCTCGCCGCCGACTTGGTTGTTCACCGGAGTGCCCCCACCGGCGGTGGCAGCGCCCGTTTGATTCCCATCGGCACCAACCTGACAGACCCAAGCGGACGACAGAAGCATCGCCGCCACGGAAATAATTTGTTTTCGTAACATGTCAACCTTCTAAAATAATAACCAATCATAACCCCGCACATTGCGTGCCAAAAGGGCCTTTTTTCGCCGCCCAATAGAATTCCTGGATAATCTGATGCCCTTGGGTCCGGCGTTTGCGTGGTAATCCCTCGTCGCTAACTTGGGAGCTCTTATGTTGATAGCCCGCTACCACTTGATGGACGCCGAGGCGCGGCCCGGGAATCATTTTCTTGCCCAGAAGAGTCATGAAGCGACGATGCGGTTTTTATCGGGACATCGCCCGTCGCATGAGGTGGAAATCGAGGAAGCTTTTTCGTCGACGATGGTCGCTCAGGATTGCGTCGACGAAGCGGCGATGGAATCGTTCCCCGCGAGCGATCCGCCTTCGTATGGGTCGATTCACGTTTGAGTCTTTGTTCATGGTACAAAGTACGAGGTGCACTATGCGATGCTTGATAGGATTGATTGCGGCAACGATTGGATTTTCCATTTGCGGCGGCTGCGTCTATCACGACCACCCGCACCATGACGATGTAGTCGTCGTCGGCCATGAGCACGAGCACTGGGTCAAGGATCATTGGGAACACGACCCCGACTGGGACCAATACCACCACGACCACAATTGATTTTTCACTAGCCCGAAGCCCCGCACGTTTTATGTGCGGGGTTTCTTTTTTCGATCCAACTGATCTCAAACCCTCAGGAAGATCTGCCGCTTATAAAGAAACCGCACGATCAGCAGAATGATCACCATCGCCAGACATGCGACAACAAAATTGGCGAGGCCCGCATGAAGCTGATTCAAATGATATCTAACGCTGCCACCCATCAGTCGTTCACACAAGGCAACCGTCGGTGCCTCGACGAGTTCTCCCCTGTCGTTCATACGAGGCCGCAGCGGAATAATCCGCCCGTCAAACAGCATGTAACATAAAATCGCATTCATCCCGATCCAGACAAACGGCTTGGCCCAGATCTGGAAATTCGCCACGTCGATGATCAGATAAAAAACACCCAAAAGAATCGCGCTGAGCCCACCAGCAAAAAGCACGTATGAGCTCGTCCATAACTTCTTAATCACCGGGAATTGGCATCCCCATAATGTTCCCAGCGCCATCGCCGCCACGCCGCACAGAATCAGGATCACCCCCTTTTTCCAAGGCGATTGTGACCCGTTGCGAAGAAACAAACCGGCAAAAACGCCAAGCAAACATGTCACCACCGCCGGAATGGTGCTCAGGATTCCCTCCGGATCGTGCGGAATCAATTTGCTATCGTATTTTTTTCCGGGCAGAATCTTGGAGTCGATCCAGTTGGCGATGTTTTTGCCCTCTTCAAAGGATAGCTGTTTCTGACCCGGCATCTTCACGAGACCCATAATCGCCCAGTAAATCAGCAGCAACGAAACGCTCACGATAATCAGCGTGCGGGTGCTAAAGAAGGTGAAGAGTAGACCGGCAACGAAATAGCAAATGGCGATACGCTGCAACACGCCGAGCAATCGCACATCGGGCCACGGACTGGACAGGCCGCCATTGATGATGATCCCCATGCAGAACAGCAGGATCGACCGAATGATGATTCGCTGCATCGCCTTGGCTTTGCCGGCTTGGGCGATTTGCTTGGTCAAAGAAAAGACCAGCGACACGCCGACGATGAAAACAAACAGCGGGAAGATGAGATCGAAAAAATGGACCTCCTGGAAAGTTACCAGCCCTTTCCAATTGGTGGTTCCCCACTCGACGTGAGCGGTCTGGTTGTACAGCTCCTGGGCCCATCGCTTTCCCTTGAACAAGGCGGCTAGAGTGTGGGCGATCGCATCCCCGCCGATGATCCAGAACATGTCAAAGCCGCGCAGGGCATCGACGGAAACGACGCGCTTGGTCGGCGTCGTCAGCGGTTTGGAAGCCCAATCGGTCTCCGGCAACGCGCTGCTGTATTCCATGGCGGGGGCGCTGGTCATGGCAAATCCTTCGCTTGGACCGGGGGACGACAAGACGCCAAATGTCGGCACAGCGGTAAGCGGTGTCAAGCATCCGGACATTCTGGCGGTGGAATAAAGCGGTAATCGTTACAGCTTTCCCGATTTATCGCCGCGTGGCATTAGGCCGCCTTAATTCCCGGACCCATCGATCGTGGCCCGGCGTTTGCGAAGCTCAGTTTAGTCATTATGAAAGGAGACCCCGTATGCAGAAGTTTTTAATGGCGTCACTGATCGTCGCCTCGATGGGCTTGATGGGATGTGATCGAACAGTCAGCGAGAACTCGAAGACCACGACGACCCCCAACGGCGCCCAGACGACCACCGACGAGAAGACCGTGCAGCATCCGGACGGCTCGGTTACCCAACAGAAAGACGTACAAAAGACGCCGGCTCCGTAAACAACAATCTGTCGGCAACAAACTTGGCAGCCCCTGGCATTTTGTTTTCGCCGGGGGTTGTGCCTTTTGCTGGCCGCGTCGAATTATTTCTTCTGCACGATTAATACCCAATCCGGTGAACTGCATGCGGAGGGCCTCTGCAACTTCAAGCCTGTCCCTGCCTGGGTCCCGACAGCAAGTGTCTCATCCAACCTCCCAGTCACTGGATCAAAAAAGTCGGCGTGATATCCAATCCCCGGATTCAAACCCAGAACCTCAATCGCCTTATCCTGTGGTACATAAATAATTCGCAATTCATCACCAATCGCCGCGGTGAACGGACCATAACTCATCGGCTGCGGAAATTGTCCCCAGGGATTCATGCCATACGCCCCGAGCACCTTGGCGGGTTTCCATTGGCCATCATCGAATCCGCTTTCGAGCCAATGTGGATCGGCCGATTGACTGACGCGCCAGGAACCATCTGAGCGAATCACGCCGGGAAACCCTTCGCTCTTCAAGCTGCAAATCAAACCCGCCGGATTAGCCGCACCTGCCGGCGCCGGCAAATTCTCCGCCTCGACCGCCAACACATTCCGCCCCAGCCGGAGCCACTGGCCGGCCGACACCCGATGCGGGCTATGCCAATCCGTACCCGACGACACTTCATGCCCGTTAATATACGCCGTGAACCGGTCATCCGCCGACAGCCATAGCCAGAATGGTTTCGCCTTGGACGCTACATAAAAAGTCTTTCGGAAATATCGCTTTGCCGCCGGCGCGTCCTTCGCCGGATCGCCCTCCGGATACCAAATCCAATCTCCCCAACTCGGCGGTTCTATGTCGGCGGTGTCCGCATATTTCGCCAAATCATTCCGCGGCTCCAATTTCCACCACTCATATTTCTCAAGCAATTTTTTCGCCAACCCCACTTCGCCCGAACCCGGCAAGGCCATCGCCACATTCCACGGCGTGTCGCCCCAGTCGTTGCCGGGCGGCGACTTGCCGTACGGCACCGTGCGGCCGTTCACTTGCCAGATGCCGTTGGCCCCATACGTGTGCCCCGCCGTGCCGTGCAGCAGACACGCCCACACCATGAATCGCACCACATCATCGTGGCACGTGCCCATGATGCCTTCGTAAGTCACCTCCGAATTAATCGTCGGCATCGTCGGCTTGGCTTGGCGCGATTTCTCGACAAGTTGCAGCGTCATCGGAATGCTACCCCGATCGCCGTGGCCGGTTTGCAGCATTTCAAAATCGAGCAGATTCGGATCGGTGATCTGCTCCCGCGACATCTGCGTGGGATGCAGCGAAATCGGATGATGCTGCGGATCGGTCGCCCGCACATACGCCGTCACATCGTTCCAGCCGCTTTTTAGAAACGCGACATCCTTCGGCCCATGCGGCGAAAGATAAAACGGCATGGAAGTTTCGCCGGCGATGCACCAAAATGTCGGATACGCCCCATACCGGGCGATGATGTACCGCCAATGTTTTTTCATGCGATCGACACCAAGCCACGGGAGGTGATATCCCCACGCTCCGACGATGCACGGAGCGATACCGTGATCGGCCAGATAAGCAATGCGCCGGTCGGCGGCGTCGAAATATTCCGGATTGATCCGCGCGTAATCCTTCGTCCATGGAAACCCCGCCTCGTTGGCCCCGCGCGGATCGAACGCCGGCATGTCGGGATAAAGCCCCGCCACGATCTGCACGACATTAAATCCCTTTTTCACCCGATCTGCCGTCAACTCCGCAAAATCATCCGGCCACGCAAGGCGTGTCGTGAAACCCATCCACCACGTATCCGCCAGCCAAAGGAACGGGGTGCCGTCGAGATGCTCGAAATGTTTTTTATCGGCGGCGACGCGAATAAATCCGTGACGATAAAACGGATTGTCACCTTGATACGCAGCGATGTTTAATTCGCCGGTGGCACCATTGAGATTCGCGTCCGTCGCATCGCTGCACTGGAGTTTCCATTTATGCACGCCCGCCTGCGGCGAGGAATAGCGCACCCGCCAGGTGTTCCCGCCCGCCCAGAACGCCGGAACTTTCTGCACCGATCCATCCGGCGCGGTGACGAGCATGTCCAAGTCCACTTCATTGAATGGATCAGCATGCTCGTGAGCGGCGGTGAACGTCCATTCCACCACGCCGTTGGTCACTCCACGTGCCGGCGCGGAGCCCACTTTCGCAGCCGGCGCCACCGCACAACCAGCCATGGCCACTACAAGGATCAATATCGATCGCATGAATTTCCTCGTTCAAAATAAAGAGCCGCGCACGAAGTAAGCGGTCCGCACTCAATCACTTCATCAACGTTGCCCGGAGCACCACATCATGCTCCATCTCTCCAATCCCCTGATATTGTGTCTGCCCCCCCTCCACCGGACAGCAATCCGTATATTGGCCGGTAGTCGGCGAAAAAAAGCGAATGCTGTATTTCCCCGGCGGCAGTTTCATCTCCACCATCCCGCCGATCTTCTGTCCGGCTTTCGGATCGCCAAACTCCCGATCATCCGCCAGATAAGCAATGTAATCTTTCCCTTCCACGACAGATGTTACCGCAAACACGTGCGGCGGTGTTCGGCCGATCCAACCCGGCATCGGTGCAGCGTGAACAAAATCCACCGTGCGGAAATAATCGCTCAAAATCGTGAACCATCGCCGAAGTTTTTCCTGCGACTGCGGCGTTCCGGTTTCCTGGCCGGCTTGCAGGGAAAAATCGATCAGATCGTAATGACATCCGCTGAGCAAAGCCGTCCAGGCGCGTTTGCGGTCGATCGTCCAGCCAACATCATCTCGATACATCGAGGCGGCGTTGTCCTCGTCCCACACATTTGCTTTGGGCTGCTTCCATGCGGTCAGGGCGAAATCACGTAGGTCGCCGATGTGCAGCTCACGGGACATGAAATTGCCAAGTTGAAACCGCCGGCCGCCGAGGATCGTGTCGGGGAGTGGATGCACGTTCACCACGTCAAAAGCGTTTCCGGCAAAAGTCGCATCCAAATCCTGATGAAACGCCGGGGTGTAGCTGAACGCCTGCGAGCCGAAGATCAGATGTGTTTTGCCCGCCTTGGTCATTTCTTCTCGAACCGTGTCGGCGATGCGCGCTTCCCACGCATCCACTTCCGCCGGCGAGACTGGGCCCGGGAACCCCCTGCCCGGCACGCCACCGCCCGGTTCGTTGCAGATTTCATAATAGACATTATCGTAGCCGGCGGTTTCCTGGACGATTTTGCGAACGTGATCGAGCTGATATTTCAGCACCTGTGGATCACGCAGCGACATATATTGCGGCCAGGGGATTTTGCCGACGCCTTGCAGATTATTTTCCGCCCGAAGGGGATTGAGCGCCCAAACGGGATCGCCATAGGTGTTGCTCAGCAGCGTCAATTCCACCACAATGCCGCGCGCGGAGGCCAAATCCAAAAAATCATGCAGCCGCTGAAAATACTCCGGATTCCATTGGCTCAAATCGAATTTCGCTTGCCCGTCCAGCGCCATCCCCGGCCCAGTGCGCGGCCACGGAGCGATGTAATCCTGCGCCTTGGGCTTGCACGGCGAAGCCGGATTCTTGTCCCCGGCTATTTCCCGAAATAGCAAAAATGTCCGCGTCAATGTCATGTGATGGGCGGCGGCATCGTCAAGATATTTATGGAAATCAAACGCCCGGTTCAGTACCGAGCCATAATGTTCCGTGGCCGTGAGCAAAAACGTCGGCTTGCCGCGGAAAAGAAAATATTTGGGATTCAGCGGATGCAGCGAAATCGGCGGCGAATCATTTTGTGCCCAAGCCGTGCAAGCTAGCGCCAGACCGATCCATAACACCGTTGATTTCCATCCGAAGCATCCGCCGCGCATGCTCCTCATAGTACCCGTTTGCATCCCTTGTTGACCAAATGACTGGACCACGGATTTCACGGATGGGCACGGATGAAAGAAAAGCAATTCTCATTCTTATCCGTGTGCATCCGTGTAATCCGTGGTCAAAATTCCCAGCATCCGCGGCTTGCGGTCCGACTTTGCCGCGGGGAAACTGGCTCCTATGCCCGATCCGATGCAGACGCTGCGGAACCATTTTACCGAGCACGCCGCCGTGCTGGCCGCCACCGAAACATTGCTGCCCAAAGTGGAGCAGGTGGCGCAGGTGTTGATCGAATGTTTCCGAAAAGACCACCGGCTCTACACCATGGGCAACGGCGGCAGCGCAGCCGACGCACTGCATTTCGCCGAGGAATTACTCGGCCGCTATCGCCGTGACCGCCGCCCGCTCGCTGCCCAATCCTTCGTCGCTGATCCGACCGGCCTCACCTGCATCAGCAACGATTTCGGCTGGCCGAATGTTTTCGCCCGACAGGTGGAAGGTTTGGTCCGCGAGGGGGACGTCGTCGTCGGGATTAGCACCTCGGGGAACAGCGAGAATGTTCTGAACGCCATGAAATTGGCCCGCCAGAAAAAGGCCGTCACGATTGCCCTCACCGGCGAAACCGGCGGAAAGCTGGCGTCTCTGGCGGATCATCTGTTGAACGTGCCATCCACCACTACCGCACGCATTCAAGAAATGCACATCTTCATCATTCATTTATTGTGCGAACGGATTGATGATTGGGTGCTGGGGACGTGAGTGCATCCCACTCCGATTTCAATTGCGCATAAATCACGTGATCGACAAAGTGATCGTATAACCATTCCGCCTGCCGCAGGGTGCCTTCGGCGTGGAATCCAAGTCGCTCGGGGATCGCGCGGCTGCGGTGGTTTTCGACGGCGGCGTTAATTGAGATGCGATTCAGATTCAAATCCTCAAATCCGTGGCGAACGAGCCGAGCGACGCTGGCGGTCATGATGCCGCGGCCTTGGCGTGATTGGTCGAGCCAATAACCGATGCCGGCCGAGCGGTTGGCGGAGTCGATCCAGTTGAATCCGACGACGCCGCAGATCGCTGCGGATTCGATGATGACCCACACCGCTCCGCTACTCGACTGGCGATTTCCGATGACCGAGGCAATGAACGATTCCGTATCAGCGGCTCTTTGATTTTTATCCAGCCACGGGAGCCACTGCCGTAGGTGCGCCCGGTTGGCGTCCACCACTGCAAACAAATCAGCGGCATCTTCCAGCGCAATCGGCCGCAGATATGTCGTCGGATTTACATCAAGATTTTCTTCGCCCAGCGACATGACTGATCCACGGCATGAACACGGATATTATTTCCCACCCCATCGCCAGCGTGGCCGCTCGCCCTTGGCGTAGCAGATGGCAAGGAGAATCGCCACCATGACGATAATAAAAGCGATGTAACCCATTCCACTTCGCAGCATGATAAACGGACCGACTGACGCCAGGATCGCGGCCCACACGCCCATCACCACCCACCCTTGCCATGCGATGGGAAACCCCCAGCCCCAGCCGTAACGCTTGGCAGGGAACCAGATCGGTCGATCGTCGGTGTGTGGTTCTTGATCGGTGGGCATAGCTTCCTATTTTACGCCGCTCCGTGGGCCAAAGTGGACAATTCCGTCAGGTCTTTCTGGAGCGATTCCTTTTCCTCAATGTCCGACATGCTTCCCCAAAGGGACCGTGCTTGTGCGAGATGCTCGGCGAATAGCTCGTCATTCCGCGATACCAAGGCGGCGCGGGCGATCGCTTCGTGAGCATATCCCTTGTAAAATGGCGATAAATCCTTGGCCAATTCAAGGCTGCGCTGGGCGTGCTTTTGAGCGTTTTCGCCTTGGCCGGTCAGGGCGTAGGTGCGAGAAACCTGCCAATAGGCGATGGATAAATTCTGGTCCGTGCAATCTGGCCGCTGCGTCCAGTGCCACAGCGAAGCCAGGGCGCAGAGAACCATTGCCTCTTCGTCAGCGCTGGAGCGGTTCGGTTTTTCAATCAACTCCCACGTGTCATTGAAACAAGCGGAGGAAAAGTGCCGATGGGCGCGGGCGGCATCAAATGGTTCGGTTGTTTCCTTGGCCATCACGATCCCAAAAGTAAAAGCGCCACCGCCAGTAGGGTGCACAGGCCGCCGCTGCAGAGGTAAATTAAATATTTGATCGCCGATCCGACTTCGCGGCCTTCTTCGACGATCCAGCATTTGCTGAAATTTGTTTTGGGATACGCCGGCTGCAACGTGGCGATGTCGGTCTGGGTCAGCGGATCGATATCATTGACGACCATCCCTTCGAGTTGGCTTTCCAGCTGGGCAATTTGCAGGTCTTCCATCGAGCGGGTGGTTTTGATTAGCACAAAGACCGGATCAGGCGGCGGCGGCGGGATTTTGGCTTTGGCCGCCAGGCGAATCGCCAGGCTGTATCGCTTACCGTAGTCGCTGTCGGTGGCGAAAGCGGGAACGTAAACGGCAGATTTGGTCCTCAGAAATTTTCCCGGCGAATAGCCGAATTTCACGAGATCGACGAATTTATTGTCCCCGGGCCCGTCGCGGCCTAGCTCCAGACAACTGATGAGCTGCGGTTTCTTATTGCCGTGGGAGACCTGGTTGTATTCACGAATGCCCAGGAAAATCAGCACGCCGCCGGCAACGAAGAAGAAAAAGACTCCTGCGTTCGCCCCGGAAAGAAACATGAATTTTGGAGCTTTGGCTTCGGGTTTGGCCTTCGCGCGGTGCGGCGGCAATACGGCGGCGGTGGTCGTAGGCGATTTTGATTCTTTCGAGGCGGCTGGCGGCGGCGCGGTCATCGCCATTGGAGCCGAGGAATCGACCTTCGCGCTGCCTTCCATGTCGGCCAGGGCGCCGAAATCAAAATCGTCGTCCGATTTTTTCGCAACCGGCGGCGGTGGAGGCGGAGTCGGAACCACCATGGCCGCTCCGCAGGCTTTACACTTGGCCTTTTTGCCGGCGAACTTGTCGTCCACTCGGTACGATTTGCCGCATTGCCCGCAGGTTGTGACGATCGGCATATTGCAACCCAGTATAAAAACGCCCGATGGATGTCCCGAAGATCTGCTTTGCCCGATTCAGCTCAGGAAAACGCTTTTTGCACCGTTGCGCGCGTTTTATCCAGAGCGATTTGCGCGACCTTTTGCGGACTTTGCCGCCAATAATCGCGGTTGAATAATTCTACCGAGAGATAGCCGTCGTAGCCAATTTTTTTAAGAATTCGGAAAAGTTCGGCCAGCGGGGCGACACCGTCGCCGGGATAGACACGCATCGAATCCTTGATCTGGTCGCGCGGCTTGGTGGGATAGTCATTGACGTGCAGCACGCCGAGGGCTGAGCCGTTCAGCAAGGCAATGCCGTCGATATTGGAGCCGCCCTTGTACAGATGAAAGACATCCAGCAGCAGCTTGGCATCCGGGCTGCTGCATTCGGTTCCAACGTAAGCAACTTCGCCTAAACGGCTGAGCACACGAGCAAATCCCCATAGTTCCAGTTGCGGCGTGACACCGGCTTGTTTGCCTAATTCCAGCACGACGGCAAATCGCTCGGCGACCGTCGGCAAATCAGGAACCGTCGCCGGCGCTGGCTGCAATCCGGCCGGCGGCGCGGCGATGCGTGTGCCCCCCGCCTCGGCTACCAACGCCATGTCCGCCGCCATTCGCTTCAGCCCCGCGGCCCGGCGGGATTCATCATCCACAATCCATTCCGCGAATCCGATCGCGCTCGGCATTTTCAGGCCATGATCGCTCAGAGATTTTTTAATGTCGGAAAGAGCTTTGCCGGATTGCTGATGCTTTTCGAGTTCGCGCACCCACGGTTCGATCGCCCCGTATCCCGCCTTGGCGGCGAGCTCGATTTCCTCCATCAGCGGCAAATTTTGCCCCTGGATCGTGGCTGTGTTGAGGCAATAGCCGAAGGGTTCGAAACTGGCCGTGGCGGGAGCGGCTTTGGTTAGATCGGGAGCCAGAATCGCCGCGGTGGCGGCGGCGAGAATTCCACGGCGTGTCGGTTGCAAAGGCATTGTAGCGGTATCTTACTTTCCGATGGCCCGGCAATCGATGGCTGGCGTCGAGGGGGTGGGGGCCTATAATTTCAGCGAGTCGTTTCGCCCGACGGGAGAAGCCCCGCATTGGCATGCGGGGCTTACGGTGGCGCGACTGGTTTGTTTGAAGGGAGTCGTATTGGCGGAACGCTATTTTCAGCACACATTGGCTAATGGCCTGACTTTGCTGGGCGAGAAGATGCCGGGCATGCAGTCGGCGGCGATGGCGTTTGTCGTGGCGGCGGGAGCGGCGACCGATCCGGTGGATCGGTGCGGATCGTCCACCGTGCTCTCCGATCTGGTGTTGCGCGGAGCGGGCAACCTCGATAATAAACAGCTAACGGATTATTTGGACAGCCTCGGATTGCAGCGCGGCAGCAGCGTGGGGATTCATCACACCCGATTCAGTTGCGCAGCGGTGGCAGCCAAGGTGGTCGAGGCATTGCCCGCCTACGCCGATATCGTCCGCCGGCCGCAGCTTCCGCAGAATGGATTTGATGCCGCACGGGATCTGGCACTGCAGGCGATTGCGGGGATCGATGATGAGCCGCGGCAAAAATTGATGGTGAAATTGCGGGAGTGGCATTTCCCTTCGCCTTATGGCCGCAATCCGATGGGGGAAAAAGAGCATTTGGAGAAACTCACATTGCAACTTTGCAAGGTGGATTTTCTGGAGCGCTATCAGCCGCGCGGGGCGATTTTGGCGGTGGCGGGAAATATCGATTTTGACGAGATCAAAAATGAAGTGGGCAAATATTTCGGAGATTGGCAGGCCAGGCCCCCCGAGCCGATCAAGTTGATGCCGCCGCCGGGAAATGTGCGGCATGAAACGCAGGAGAGCGAGCAAACGCACATCGGCATCGCTTATCCATCGATTCCGGAAACGCACGAAGAATATTACGTGATGCGGCTGGCCATCGAAGTGCTCAGCGGCGGGATGAGCGGAAGGTTGTTTACCGAAATCCGGGAGAAGCGCGGATTGGTTTACAATGTGTCCGCGGGATACAGCAGCCTCAAAGGACAGGGAAGCATTTTCGGTTACGCCGGCACCAGCAATGAACGGGCGCAGGCGACGCTGGATACTTTTATCCAGGAACTTTACCGCATGGTCGAGGGCGTGACGCAGGCGGAGTTGGACCGCGCGAAAACAGGATTGAAGGCCAGCACGATCATGCAGGGCGAGAGCACCTCGGCACGGGCCGGGGCGATCGCGCATGATTTTTTCATGCGGGGCCGCATTCGCACGCTGGATGAAATCAAGCAGGCGATTGATGCGGTGAGCCTGGTGCAGGTAAATCAGTGGTTGGCAACCAATCCACCGGGGCCGTTTACGATCGTGACCGTCGGTCCCAAACCGTTGCAGGTGCCCACGACATGAAACGATACGCCGCACTTTTTGTGATGTTGGTTGCGATCGGCGGTTGCAGTTCGTCATCGTCCAACAACACGCAGACGCTCCAAGGCACATTTGAAGCGGCCAACGCGCGGCGGCTGCAAGTTCGGTTGGCCGAGCCGGGACAATTGGAAAACGATCGAATTATGCCCATGGACCCCAACGTAAAAGTCTTCGTCGCCGGCAAACCCTCGACGGTGCAAAAACTGGTCATCGGCCAGACGATCACCGTGACGCAGAATCTGACGACCAGACGGGTGGTTCGCATCGAAGCGCAATGAGGATTTTGACATGGCCCTGAAGTTTGAACATCAGCAATTGCCCAACGGCCTGGATGTCGTGGGTGAAATCAATTCCGATTCACACTCGGTGGCTCTGGGCCTTTTCGTGAAAACCGGGGCGCGCGATGAAACCATCGAAATCAACGGCGTGTCGCATTTTCTCGAGCACATGATGTTCAAAGGCTCGCAAAAATATACCTGGGAAGATGTGAACCGCATTTTCGACGAGATCGGCGCCCGTTACAACGCTTTCACCAGCCAGGAAATGACGGCGTATTACGCCAACGTGCTGCCGGAATTTACCGAGCGGGCGGTGGAACATCTGGCCCACCTACTGCGGCCGGCGATTCGCCTCGATGATTTCACGACGGAAAAGAAAGTGATTCTCGAAGAAATCGCCATGTATTTAGACGACCCCGGTCATCGGCTTTACGAAAAACTGATGGAGGAGCATTTCGGCAAGCATCCGCTCTCCATGAGCGTGCTGGGTAGCAGCGATTCGATCGCCAAGCTCCAGCAGCCGCAGATGAAGGATTATTTCCAGAAGCGCTACGGACCGGGCAACATGGTTTGCGTGGCGACGGGGAATTTTGATTTCGCCGAAGTGGTCGCCCTGGTGGAAAAATATATGGGCCACTGGCCGAGGGTGGATGCGCCCCGGAAACAGACTGAGCCGCGTTTCAAATCGCAGCGTGATATGCTGACCGATACCAAGCTGAATCGGCAATACACCATGGCCATGACGCCGGGACCCAGTGCCCAGGATGATCGCCGTTTTGCCGCCCGTATTCTCAGTGATCTGGTCGGCGATTCCGACGGCAGCCGGTTCTATTGGGCGCTGGTGGACAACGCCATCGCCGAGGATGCCGAATTTGGCTTTTATCCGCACGATGGCCTCGGATCGTTTTACATCGCGCTGGTCACGGAGCCGGACCGGGCGGAAAAGGCTTTGAAAATCGCCCTGGATGAGCTCCAGAAGGTGAAAACCGATGTGAAAGATGACGAAGTGCAGCGGGCGAAAAACAAGATCGCCAGCGGTATTGTTTTGCAAGGTGAAGTTCCCATGGGCCGGCTGCGGGCAATCGGCAGCCAATGGACCTATAATCAGGAATATCGCTCGCTTGAACAGGATATGGCGACCTTAAACGCCGTCACGACCGATTCTTTACGAAAGCTGATGCGCGATTTCCCGTTCGATCCGATGACGATCGTGAGTCTCGGTCCGGGGAAATGATCTTGTAGGGTCCGCACCGCGGACCGTTGCGCTTTGGAGATGGTTGAGGAATGGTCCGCAGTGCGGACCCTACTATAAGAAATATGCCCGGCCCATTAACCAAAAAATTCACGCTCACCGATTTGCGCAGCGCTCGCAGCGTCGGCAATCGTATCGCCATGCTGAGCTGCTACGATTTTTCCATGGCCCGCCTGATGCATGAGGCGGGTGTGCCGGCCATTCTGGTCGGCGATTCGGCGTCGAACGTCGTGCTTGGCTACGACACGACGTTGCCGGTTTCGTTGGCGTTTATGATCGAAATCACCCGCGCGGTGCGGCGGGGCGCCCCGCTGAGTTTCCTGATCGGCGATATGCCGTTCGGTTCGTATCAGGCTTCCGCGGCCCAGGCGGTACGCAATGTGAGCCGGATGGTCAAGCAAACCGGCTGCGATGCGGTGAAACTGGAAGTGTCGATCGGACAAAAATCGACGATTCGCGCGCTGACGGAAGCCGGCGTCGCGGTGATCGTGCATCTGGGTCTCAAGCCGCAGTCGGTAGGATTGCTCGGTAGCTACCGCTTTCAAGGACGCACAGCCGTTGAAGCCAATGAAATTCTCGACTGTGCGTTGCAAATGGAGGAGGCCGGAGCCGTGGCGATTCTGCTGGAGGCGGTGCCGCCCGAAGTTGCCGCCGCCGTGGTGGAGCGGACGAAAGTTCCGATAATTGGTTGCGGTGCCGGGCCGGCTTGTCACGCTTGTGTCATCGTGACGCACGATGGCCTTGGATTAACACCCCATCGTCCGCGGTTTGTTCCGAGCCTGGTCGACATCGCTCCGAGTTTGAAGAATGCTTTTGCCGGTTACGTCCAAAGCGTGGTCAACGGGCAATATCCCGCCGCCGAACACGATTATGTGATGCCGCCCGCGGAGAAAGCCGCCTTCGTCGCTGGCTTGCCAAAGCAACACGAACCGTCCGGCAAGGCGGCGAAGTAGATTGGCGCGCCAGTTGCAATGTTGCCTTTTTTGAATCATGCAGGATATTTTTGTAGTAGATGTGCCTTCGATTTGAGGAGCAAACCCATGACTCGTATGCGAAAAATGTTATCCGTGCTGACGATTTCCGCAGCGTCGGTGACAGCCGGTTGGTTTGGATATGAAGGAGTGATCGACGCCCGCTTTGCTCATGCCGAGCAACAGGTGATCAGCACCCGCCAGGAGCTGAAAAACGCCGATGACATGGCGAGCGTCTTCCGGAACGTTGGCAAAACGGTCGAGCCCTCGGTGGTGCAGATCGAAGTGCACAAAACGATTCATGGCGTGCGGTCGCTGCCGATGGACCCGGATTTCCTGCGCAAGTTTTTCCCCAGGGATGAAAACGGCCAACCGAAGATTCCCGAGGATCTGAATCCTGACGACGGAGGCGACAACGTCGAGAAGGGCACCGGCAGCGGCGTCATCATGGATGCCGGCGGCGGCAGCGCATACATCCTGACCAACAACCACGTCGCCGGCGGCGCGACGGAAATGACCGTCACCCTTTCCGACGGCAGGGCCATTACCAAAACCAAGCTCGTCGGGGCGGATCCCAAGAGCGACCTGGCCGTCGTGAAAATAGAAGTAGATCACGTGATCCCCGCCGTCTGGGGCAACAGCGACGATCTGCAAAAAGGCGATTGGATTTTGGCCTTTGGAAGCCCCTTTGGTTACATCGGCTCCATGACGCACGGCATTATCAGCGCCCTGAATCGCACCAGCGTCGGCATCGTCCCGCAGGGTTACGAAAACTTCATTCAGGTCGACGCTCCGATCAATCCCGGCAACAGCGGCGGCCCACTGGTGAATCTGCACGGCGAAGTGGTCGGCATCAACACCGCCATCGCCAGTTCCAGCGGTTCATTCTCCGGAATCGGGTTTGCCATTCCATCTAATCAGGCTCGGACGATTTACACCACCCTGAAGGAGAAGGGCAAAATCACCCGCGGCTGGCTCGGGGTTGGTATTGATGATGTCGGCAAGAAGCTGGATGAAGCCAAAAGCCTGGGCTACACCGGCGTGTCAGGCGTTCTCGTGCAGCAAGTGCTCCCCAAGACTCCCGCCAGCGGCAAGCTGGAGCACGGTGACATTATCACCGAGTTGAATGGCAAGGCGATCGTCGATGTCCAGCAACTGCGTAACGCCATTGCCATGACGCCGCCGAACACCGACGTCAATATGAAGGTGTTCCGCGACAATAAGGATCAAGATGTGACGGTTCATGTCGCTGAGCAGCCGGAAAATATGATGGCTTCCATGGAAGGCAAAGCTCCCGAGGAAAGCGCACCTGCCGAGGCCACCGCTGAAAAGCTCGGCATCAAGATGCAGGATGTGACCGATGAACTGGCGCAGAAGTACGGGCTGACCGAAGTGAAGGCCGGCGCCCTCGTAACGGCGGTTTCCCCCCGCTCGGCCGCTTACCGCGCAGGCCTGCAACCCGGCGATGTGATCACCGAAGTCGGCAAACAGCACATCGCCAACGCCAAGGATGCCGCCGATGCGCTCAGCAATGCCGACTTAAGTAAGGGCGTGCGGCTCTACGTCACCAATTACGCAGGCATGCACTTTATCTTCATGAAGAATGGCACCGGCGAATAATCTTACCGTTTGCCAATTCGCATGACCGACCAAGGCCCGATGGTTCACGCCATCGGGTCTTTTCTTTGCCGTCCAAGCAAGGGCTTGGTAGCTTATCCATCTCATGGAGAGCACCGCGCCCGCCCAACCGCCGCTGATTTCCGCCCGCAATGTGCATGTACGGTTCGACAAACTGCTGGCGGTTAACAACGTTTCCTTCGATCTCCGTGGCGGCGAGTTGCTCGGCCTAATCGGTCCCAACGGCGCCGGCAAAACCACGCTGCTCCGTTCCTTGGCCGCGCTGCAGCCGATTCATTTCGGGTCGATTCGGGTCCTCGATGAGGAATTAAACCCAACCGCGCGAGACGCGCTGAACCATATCGGTTTCACCTCCGATACACCGCCGCTTTACGATAATCTGACGGTCCGCGACTATTTGCGTTTCATCGCCATGGGATACAACCTGCCCCGACACGAGGCCGAGGAGCGCATCGGTTTTTGGCTGGAGAAGCTGTGGCTATCGGAAAAGGTATCGATGAAAATCAAGGGCCTGTCGCGCGGCATGAGGCAGCGGATCGGCATCGCCCGCGCGCTGCTGTCCAATCCGCCGGTGGTGTTGCTGGATGAACCCGCCGCCGGCCTCGATCCGGCCGGGCGCGTGCAGTTTCGCCAATTGCTCTTGAACCTCCGTGAACAAAGCAAAGCAATCATCGTTTCTTCGCACATCCTGAGCGATTTGGGCGAATACTGCACGCACATCGGCATTATGACCGCCGGCAAAATGATGCAGTTCGGCACCGTGCAGCAGGTCACCGAACACGCCAACGACGGCCGCTGCCGCTACACGCTGCAACTGGCGCGGCCGGTCGCCGCGATACCGGAATTGCTCGGCTCCATCGACGGCATCCGTGATGCAGTGATCGAGGATCAGCGGGTGGTCTTTTCTTTTTCCAGGCAACCCGATGAAGCCGCGGACTTGCTTGCTCAATTAATCACGCAGCATCGGCTGCCGGTGGCGTCGTTCGCACCGAACGCGATGGAACTGGAAGAAGCGTATTTGCGCGCGGGCATTAGCCAAGTGGATTAAGCAACCCGACCCGCTGCCGTTTTTTCTCAAGAGGACAACGCCTTGTTATTCCCTAATGCAATTGCCTGGGTTTACTGGCGCCTGCACGGCAACTGGCTTCGCCACTCCATCATTGCCGGCAGCTATGCCGTGGCGATCGTCACCTGTATTTTATTCAGCGTTTATTTTAATCCCGGCAGCGGGGTTGTGGGGCAGTGGCCCGAGCCGCTGCTGGTGTTGCAGATTGTCATCATGGTTTACTACGGCGCGTTCGCTGTCGGCCAGGCCGTTCGCCGCGACGTCAATAACAAACAGCTCGATTCTCACCGTTTAATGCCCTTGTCCCCCGCCGCAGGCGTGCTCGGATATTTGTTTGGGCCGTCCATCGTGGCCATCGAGTTCGGCATCATCAATCTCATCATCGGCACCGTTTGTGAAGGCATTTCCGGCGGGTCGATCTCAAACTGGATTTTCAGCAACGGGATCATCGCCGCCTTTGCTGTCTTGAACTGGATGGCCATCATGGTTGCCGCGTTTGTCAGTCGATTCGCCCTGGGCATCATTCCCGGTATGGTATTCGTATCGATGGGCCCCGCGGAGGTGGCCATTGCATTTTGCGCTCCATTGGCGGTAATCACCTGCCCCATTTTTGCGGCGATGCTCGATCGACGAATTAGCGGCAACATGATGTCAGTGGCCCCCATCGGATTACTGGCGCAGTTGGGGTTTTTCGCCATCTTTTTTTCCGCCGCCATACGCCGCTATCGTCAGGACGATGTCCCGGCTTTGGGGACCCTGCTGTCTCTTTTGCTCCTGGGCGCATGGGTTTTAACTTCGATCGTGGGCGTCCTTTTCCCCGATAACTTTCACAGCCGCTTTTTCTTTCGACGTGACGAAATTGAGACAGGCGCGATCGCCGTGGTGGCCGTGATCTCTTCTATGTTGATCGCCCTGGTCAGCGTTTCATCTGCCGCCAAGACCTCTGCGGAATGGCTGCGCAACGTCGCGGCGACGGGCCAAAGTCCGCGCCGTAGACCCATTCCACCGGCGATTCTCGCCTTCTTCGCGGCCCTAATCATTTGCACCCTCGCCACGGCCGGCCGGCCAATCTGGTTCCACCGCTTCTCGATGCACGGGCCTTTCAGCAGGAAAAGTTTCCTTTTCACACTGCAAGTTTTTCTGGTCGTCGTCTGTTTTCTTCTATCCGTCAGCTTCCTGTTGCGAATTGCCTACCGATCCGCGCGCAATCCTCTAATACCCATTGGTATATGGATCTTGCTCACCTGGCTCGTTCCTCTCTTTGCCGCGATAAATGATGATCGCCACTCTGATCCGGCTGCATTGTCGTTCCTCAGTCCTCCCGCACTGCTGGCAGATATGTGGCGGAATTCTCCACACATTGCACTAATTCATTTCGGATTGATCGGCCAGTTTATACTGATGCTCCTGACCGCCCTCCTCTTTTACACCACCCAGCGGAAATTGGTCAGGCGACCGTTGGAGCCGGCCTTGGTATAAATCTAGTAGCCTCTATGAAAGCATGGCTATTAGACAGCCTAGACGGCATCGAACACCTCCGATTGGCCCAGATCGCCGATCCGCAGCCCGGTCCGCAAGATGCCGTGCTCGAGATTCTCTACGCCGCCCTGAACCCCGCCGATCGGTATCTGGCCGAGGGGCAATATCCGGCTAAGCCGCTTTTTCCCCATATTCTGGGCCGCGATGGCGTCGGCACCGTTCTTAAAATCGGCTCGGAAGTCGGCGGTGATATTCAAATCGGCCAGCGCTATCTGATTCTGCGCGGCGATACCGGCGTGAGTCGTCCCGGCACCCTTGCCGAGCAGACCGCCGTCGCCGCCGATTCGCTTGTGCCGGTCCCCAAGGATTGGTCATTGCCCGAAGCGGCCGGCGCATCGTTGGCGTATCTCACTGCTTATCAGGCGATCACACATTGGCCGGACTTGCCCGAGCAGGCGGTCATTCTCATCACCGGCGCATCCGGCGGAGTCGGCGTCGCCGCCACGCAATTGGCGCACGCCATGGGCCACACCGTCATCGGCCTCTCTCGCAATCCGGCCAAGGCAGAAAAACTAAAACAAATCGGCGCCGCCAATGTCTTGGACCCCGACAGCGAAGGAGTCTGGCGAAAACAAATCGGTTCCCGAAAAATCGACTTGGCTATCGACAATATCGGCGGCCCGCTTTTTTCCCACGTGATTGACACGCTTGGCCAACACGGCCGGGTGAGTTGCGTTGGACGATTGGCCGGTCCGGTGCCGCAGTTTAACACCGCCAGTTTATTTTTTCGGCTGCTGCAAATCGTCGGTATCCATGTTGGAGCGTACACAAGGGCCGAAAGCCAAGCCGCCTGGAAGCAGATTCTCAAGTTGCTCGATCGCCACGGCAGCCGGCCGCTGGTGGATCATGTTTACCCGTTTGAACAGATTTCACAGGCCTTTGCTCGATTGAAGCAGGGACCTATGGGCAAAGTGGTGATCGCGGTGAAAGCCGTGAAATGAAAAAACGCCGCCAACCTTGCCCGGCAAATCTGGTCCAATGGATATGGAGATTTTTTTGATGCGAATCGCCAATTTCAAGTGGTTTCGATGGCTGCCGTGTGCAGCGCTATGCGTGATATGCCTCGCCGCCGAGGAAGATCATCCGTATACCGGCGTATTCAAGAATCAGCAGATTTCCATCTCTCTGACGCCGCAAGGAGATGAATATCTCGGCAAAATTGATCAAGGTTTCAATACGTACCGCCTGAGCGGGCAGCCACAGGACGGTAAGCTGGTCGGCACGTTTCTGAATTCCGACGGCAATTCTTTTCCATTCACGGCCACGCTTTCCGGCGATCGCTTGAATCTCACCACCGGCAGCACCAGTTACGAACTCATCCGCGACCGCAATTCATTGAATCCGCTGGCGGTCGAAAGCCAAAATCCGTTTTCCAATCCGACCAGTCACCCGGCCACCGCCCCCGCAGCCACCCAGGCGGTCATGACGCAATCGGTCATGGGCATCGGCGTGCAGTTCGAGAACACCAATGGAAAATTTCACGTCGCCAACCTGATGAGCAAAAGCCCCGCCGCCGAGGCAGGCTTGCAAGTCGGCGATTTACTCCTGGAAATTGACGGCACACCCCCCGGCCCGCTGGAAAATCCCGCCGATCGCATTCGTCAGGGAACCGCTGCCCCCGTCCGCATCGCCGTACAGCGCGATGGCAAACGACTCGAATTCACAATCAAACGCCAGCCGATGAATTTTTCCAGTTGGTCCGCGATTGATCCGCTTGCCGCAACCGCCGGCTACTGTTGAATCGCCCAGCGGCCGATGTCCCGGCGATAGTGCATCCCCTCGAAATGAATCTGACTCATCGCTTCGTAAGCGCGCTTCTGTGCCTGAGCAACGGTGGTTCCGATAGCCGTAACGCTTAGCACGCGCCCGCCGTCGGTGACAATCTGCCCGCCGACTTCTTTCGTGCCGCCGTGAAACACCTGCACATCGGGCATTCCTCCCGCTGCCGTCAAGCCGGTGATCGGCAATCCCGTCGGATATTTGCCCGGATATCCCTTGCTCGCCGCCACCACGCAGAGCGCCGGCCGCGGATCCCATTCCAAGGTAATCTCCTGCAACCGCCCCTCCACAACCGCCAGCATCGCTTCCGCCAAATCACTTTTCAGACGCATCATCAGCGGCTGTGTTTCCGGATCACCGAAACGGCAATTGAATTCCAGCACCCGCGGTCCATTCGTCGTCAACATCAAGCCTGCATACAGCACGCCTTTGTATTCGATGTCCTCTCGCACCAAACCATCCACCAGCGGCACCAGAATCTCCCGCTCGATTTGCGAGAGCAATTCATCCGTCACGATCGGCGTCGGAGAATACGCCCCCATGCCCCCGGTCATCGGCCCGATATCCCCATCCTCCACCGGCTTGTGATCCTGACACCCTTCCATCAGATAAATATCCTTGCGATCGACAAACGCCAGGATCGAACACTCCGGCCCCTGCAAAAATTCTTCTACGACGATCCGTTCGCCGGCTTGGCCGAATTCCTTGTGACGCATGATCCGCCCAATCGCCTCCAGCGCATCGGCGGTGCGATGACATACGGTCACGCCCTTTCCCTTGGCCAATCCCGTCGCTTTGATCACACAAGGTTCATCCCGATGCTGCACATATTCCTCAGCCTTGGCCGCCTCGGTGAAGACGCGCGCCTCAGCCGTCGGAATCGCCTGCTGCCGCATGATTTCCTTGGCAAACCATTTATCCGCCTCCAGCTGCGCCGCCGTCTTGTTAGGCCCAAAAACTTTCACCTTCATTTCCGCCAGCCGATCCACGATCCCCATCGCCAGCGGATCTTCCGGCCCCACCACCACCAGTTCGATTCCATTTCGCCGAACAAATTTTTCGATCCCCGGCAAATCGGTCGCTTTCAACTCCGGCACATTGTCCGCAAACTGCGCCGTCCCCGGATTACCCGGCGCCGCAAACAACTGCGTCACCCGGCTCGACGCCGCCAAACGCCAAGCCAACGCATGTTCCCGACCGCCGTTGCCGATGAGTAGGACTTTCATGGATTTATTTGCTTCAAACCAATCGCCAAGGGCCAACCGCACTGCCCGCGCGCAGTGTATGACCCAGCGAACATTCGGACAAGCTGCAACAACGGGCAAGGTTTGCCACCACCTATCACCGGCGGTAAAGTAGCCGGTTCGGCAGCAATATGCCGGGGTGTAGCTCAGTTTGGTTTAGAGCGCTTGACTGGGGGTCAAGAGGTCGCAAGTTCAAATCTTGTCACCCCGATTGGACGGGACGGAATTTCGCTTTGGCGGAGTTCCGTCCCGATCCGTATGCTCATTCAATAGTTACGTCATTCCAAACGGTTCAACGAACTTTCAAAACTCTCCGTTAAAATAAGGACTTGCGTAGACCTAGTGACGGGATTTGAACCTTCCGAAGGCATCGACTCTCGGCAGAAACCGAATGATTAAGGAGAAGTGAGGTGGAGGCTTTTGCGACGTCGGTTGGATTTCGCTGACGCATGCTTATGAGGGGGAGCTGCACCGGAATTGTTGCACGCACACACGTCGGGCGACGCCCAGCCGCGGAAGTTCTACGGTCTTGTTGGCCATGTCGTCGCTCAGCCTTAAACTTGCCTCATGGAACGGGCTAATGACGCTATCTCTCCCGAGCACCTTGACGCCGCTCGGGCCCACTGCCGCAGCTATTTGGTGACGTACGCAAATCTTGATGACATTCTTGGTGTGTCGATTCCATTCGGCGACGCGATCAAGCTTTCAACCGTTGACGAAGCTGAAAAGCAGCGGTTCGAACGCGATCAACGGAATGCGCAAACCAACATCTCTGCGTCCTCCCAGACGTCCGTCAAGCCGCTAGAGATTGTGAAACAGCCTGAGTTCCTTGCGAAGGTTGTTTGCGGCGATTTCAAACGCCTGTTCGTCACTGGTGAAGGCGGCACGGGCAAGACCGAATACACTCGTTTAATCTCACTCCGCATGGCTGAGGCATTTCTGGGACCGGAAGCCGCATCAACCGCCCTAGTTCCTTACCGCGTTGAGTTAAGAAACATCGGCGAGACAGAGGTCACCAGTCCCGACGAACTCTTCAATCGAGTCATCCGCGAAAGCAACCGGTCATGGGTAAAAGCCCTAGCCAATAGGGGTCGGCTGGCTTTCGTCCTTGACGGCCTTGACGAACTGTCGGTGGCAGTTGCGTCATTCTTCTCCTGCCTCAGCGAATTCGTAAACGCCGATTTCCCACGCGCGCCTTTCATTTTCTCCGGTCGACCCGGTTCGCTGAAGGCTTCGGTCAACCAACTCCACGTCCACGAGATCCAGCCCCTCACCTACACCGACATCCGTGATTTTGCCCGTGCCTTTTTCGCTCGTGTTTCGAAAAGCGTGCCAAGTCAGGCTGACGCTAGCTCCGCCAAGTTTATTGCTCAACTGCGAGCCAACCAGTCCACGCTCGACCCCCTCATTTTCACCCCATTCATAGTCAGCTTCGCTCTGACACTTGCCAACCGGGGTGAAACGATTCCCGGTAATCCGGCGGAACTTATCGACAAGGGCTTGCGCGAGCTTTTTGCTACGCGAAGAACTAAGAAAAGCCTATCGCTCGCCAACGATGACTATTGCCTTGAGGCGCTCAGTATTCTCGCGGCACACATGCAAGTTCCCGACTGGACTCCAGCGATGGCTCAAGGCAAACCGTTGCCCGGTCCGGCAATGTCCTGTCCTCGTACCGCGGGTGTTAATTGGCTTCGTCAGTTCTGGTCACAGCTGCAACCGTTTGTTGATGCAGACACCGCAGCCTTCACGCCCGACAAGCTGATCGACCACCTTGCCCCTGGGACGGGTCTGCTTTTCCAAACCGAAACGGCCGAGCACCGCGCCAACCTCGGCACAATGCTCACATTCACCAACCGAGTTCTCACCGAATTCCTCGCTGCCCGCTGGATCGCTCGGCACGGATATCCGAATTGGCCTTACAGACATCGGCGGTACGTCCAGCCAACTGGCGTCGTGGACGACCGCGAACGGAGCCTTTACGACTTCTTCGGTGATCTCGCTTGGAGTATTAAACTAAGAGACCTCATTTGGGCGGTCTGCTTTGAGCTTAGTCGCCCTGCGGTAGACCAAGCAGACTCATATCAAAAAGAACGTTTTGGTCGTAACGTAGACCTGCTAATTAACTGCGCTTACTGGTTTCATCATTCTGCGAGACCGTTAAACTGCGCGGAGCCAGAGAGTGTGGATGCCAGACAAACGTTAGTGTCTCGTGTGTCTCGATTTCTGGAAGCGTTACCTGATAATCTGCATGTGGATGCACTGGTGAGGGTCGTTTCGCTCGTCAACAGCATAGTTCCTGAAGGATCTAATTGGACCCGAGAACCTTTTTGGCGAGCGTGGATCTGCCGGTTGCCTCCGGCTTTTCGAGGAGCGTATTTCAAGCCTCTGCTGGCCGCGGTCTCTCAAGCGATGACCCATGCGAGCGAAGATGAAGAGGAGGTCCGGCCCCAAGACTTACTTGACGATTTGGGCTCCGCATACGGTGGTCTGTCCGAATGCAGAGAATTTGTGAAACAAGTCTTGGAAGGCGAAATGACGTCATCGAAGGAGATAAGCCTCATTGCGACCGTAATTGCAAATTGGTTTAGTGATGACGGCAATTTAATGCAATCCGTACGAGATGCTTTGACGAACACAATGCTGGAGGCTTCGGATGAGCCTAGCGAAATAACATCTCTTAGACGGATCGACCTAGTCCCTCTGATAGCCAGATTTTTCGCTGACGACTCGCCGTTGATGTCAGCCGCTGAAAGCTTCTTGCAGAGCGAGCTATCGCGAACCCCAGATAGACTGGGCAACCAATTGGCGTGTGTACGTGCAGTTGCCGCCTATTTCCCGGGCAATCCTTCGTTGAGAAGTTCCGCAGTCTGTGTCTTACAGGACATGCTTGCCAAGGAGTCAATTGCTCCTAGCGATGCATGGTGGGGTACACAGCTACTTGTCCATACTGCGGCCACGGAATTCACATACGACGCTCCGCTGAGGGAAAGCGCTCGCGAGATACTGGCAAACACGCTAAAAAGGGCGTCACAAGATTCACGCAAAACCTGGTTCGCCATTTGCTTTTCGGCAGAAAGTGTCGCTGCTTGCTTTGCTGAGGACGAGCCGCTCAAAAGATCTGCCCGGGACGCTTTAGTTGGGATGCTGGCCAAAAAGGCGATGAAGCCGAGGCAAAACTGGGGTGCCGTTGGAAGCTTCACCCGAGCACTCGGTTCATGTTTCGCAGACGACTTGGAGTTGAAACGTTTAGCACTCGACGCGTTGAAGAACGCACTATTAGGCACGGCGACTGACTACAAATTTGCTAAACTGGTGGCGAGAAGCGTTTCGCGAGCTCTGGCGTCGGGATTCACGCCGACAATCGATATTGCGGCATTTCTGGTTGGAAACGGGCAAGCGCAACATCTTTGCATTGAAGAATGGAGGGAATGGGTGACGCTTCATGGGGTGGAGCATTTATTGCGACAAAGCTTTTTAGCCTGCTGGAACCTGCCAAATGGTCCGGCGGTCATTCGGGTGCTTGATGAAATTGTCGATCCAGACCACCTAAACAGACCGAGAAGGGCACTGATATTTGCTCCGCGTGAGGGGATCAGGCGAGGTTTACCGGCTGTGGTGTTGCATGAGATTCTGGCGGACTATTTCCACAACAGCGATGACCTCGCGTTGCTTTCCACCATGCTGAGGGATTTCGGAACTGCACCGGGCAAGCATGCGGCAAATTGGCTCGACGCACTGCGATATCTGGAGGAAACTGATTCACCTTCCGAGTTTGATCGAGCGACGGCGAAGAAGAAGGTAACGCTACAACAACTTCGCTCCAAGTTGACCACGGTTGCAAAGGATACGAACCGTCTGAGTGCGAGCGTCGAGTTCCCATTCTCGAATGAAGGCGAAATCCCGTCACTCGAACAAATCAAACACGCCAACACAGCTCTCACGGACACCCATAGCCTCACCGGAAAACGACTTGGCCCCAAGTCTGTTGAACGGATTCGGCTGCTTAGCGACAATTTGAATATGGCCAGAGTTAAATCTGGCGATTAACCATTCCAGGGGAGATTGCGCAAGTGCTTTTCGCGAATGCTCTTGCAATTTAGGCAGCCATGACCAAATGGTTTTAACCGTCTAACCGGCCCAATCACGATGGCACAGCTTCGCAGGTCAGAAAACTGACCTCCTGCTGCCTAGCTTCGTGAATGAGGGACGGCCATGGCCACCCAAACAACACAGCGTCGGCACGAACTTGTGCCGCTTTCGGAACTGGAGTTTCACATCCTGAAGCTCCATACGGACCAGGACTTTAACTTCTGGCAGCACCAGATGCTGCCACCCGAACCGATCCTCCGCTTGCATGAGCGTTATCATGCGACGGCGGATCACAATGCGGGTGGCCAGCCCCCGAAGCCGCCGGAAGTCGACAACAACTCTCCCGAGCCGGGATGGGACTGGCGTGAGTTGCTGCGGTGGGAAGTCCGCCGTGAGGCGGTGTGGTTGGCGGCGGCTATTGGAATCCTCGCGCCGTTTGCGCTGGTCATCTTCGTCAAGTAGGCGGCCTGGTATCGCCCGGTTCGGGTGTGCGGAGTAATTCGCCACCCGCTCCGGGCTTTCTTTCTTCCGTGGGTTAACGATGAATACATATCCCGAAGCCGCGATTTGCGTCGCGACCGAGACTCGGCCCGGTGGGCGAGCCCGGATGTTTGACGTGTATGGTACAAGCATCGAATCAACGAAGCGTGAAATTGATAACCTGATTCGTCGGGAACGACTTCACCTCGTTCTCCGAAGTGAACTGCGTGCGATGTCTACTTGTCACGCTACTACCGTGAACTGGGATGCGGTGGTGAATTCCCGCCAGGGTGTGGCTGACGCCGAAGCGTGGCGCGAAGTGGCCAAGCTTCAAGAGCCATTTCGCAATCACGGCGATGGCTGGGCGTGGTGGGTTCGATTCAGTCACGCCAATTCCGCACGTGCGTGCGCAAAAGTGTTGACCGTTGTGCGTAATCTCGCACAGCAACATCGAGCGATTCGTATCGATACCGGAATGCCGGTCGACTGGATGTCGCTGCTTCGCGAAGCGCTGGCCGAAAGTTCGTCATGCGACGCATCGGAAATTCGGGCGAATCTGAATCGGCTTATCGACGAGTTGACGGATGAATGACATTGGCCATTCAGTGAAGACGTAAGCCATCACGGTCGCCATCTTGAAACCTCGATTTCAGCGCAATAACGCAGGAAAAGTTCAACTGGTGTCTTGTCACTCCGACTAGACGGGACAAGGGGCCGATGGCGTCAAAACGCTTCTCCACTTCTGGCAATGGCTTAAGCCATCGAGCCGGATCGAAAAACAATGCTTCTCGGAACTGACATTTTCTCCGTCCGCGCAAACAGGCGAATCGGGGCCACGCGATCACTGACCGACGGCGACAATGTGTCTGCCCGGCGTCAGCAGTTCGAGCTCGATCGAGCGACCATGCCTTTGGCCGGTCATAGGCTTTGCGTCGGCGAAAACTCGGTCGCCCCAATCCGACGGTAGCCGGACCATTGCGGTGGTCTGCGACGGCAATTCAATCGTCATCTGAAATCCCGCGGCGGATTGATGCCAATCGATCGATATCGGTCCTTTGGGCGTCGGGACTTTCCCGCGCGCCCATGAAACGGTATCGACGGCCGACTTTCCGGCGCAACGCGGCCAGATCAGTGCTTTGCCATAACCAGCTTGCAGCGGCTCGACTCCGAGAATCATGCGCGGCAGCAGATTCGCCGGCGCGGCGCCCCAGGCGTGGTTCCAGTCCTGGTTGGGCTTGTACTTGGTGTCCCAGGCTTCAAGCGTGATGGTCGTTCCCGTGCTTTCGACCATGTGCCGCCAACTTCTATCGCCGGGTGCCGTCATTAATCGAACCGCCTCCGCGCCCGACTCGTGATTAAACAGGGCATCCATCAAGAATTGTGCCCCGTAGACGCTGCACGGCATGCCCCGGCTGCGGACGAAGTCCAGGACCTTTGGCTGTCGCTCAGGGGGCACGAGTCCGAACGCCAGCGGAAACATGTTCGCATGGAGCGAGCTGTGTGTTGTTCCTTCGCCGTCGACGTAAAGTCCGGATTGCGGATCGACCAACTTGCTGTTCAAGCTCGTCAGCGCGCGTTCGGCGGCCCGGCGGAAATCGGCGGCGTCGTCGGTCTTGCCGAGCGCCTCGGCCAGATCGGCCATCAAAGTTAAAGACCGGCAGTGGAATGCGTTGACCACGGTGTTTACAGGGACCATTTTGTAGCCGTCCCGCTCCCCTTCCGGCCAGTCTACGACGTCCTTCAATTTTCCTTTGAAATGAATGGATCGGAGGACCGGCTCCGGCACCGCTGGCTCGACTGTGCTGATCAGTCCATCCTCGCGTTCCAGCGCCCGCAGCGTATCGGCTTTGAGGTCCTCGTAATGCGCGGCGAGGCTGGTCGGGTCGCCACTGAACTGGTAATCCTGCCAGCCCGTCAGGACGGAGAACATAATCCACTCGGTGGGCCAGGTCGGGTGCGAGAGAAGATATTCGTGCGTACGCCGGGGAAGCGAGTTATCACCGCTGCAGTACTGCCAGCCGAGCTGGTTGATGTACAAATCGGCCTCGTACGGCTTTCGTTCGCGGTCGCCGTCCACGAGCAGGCCCGCAAAACTGGTTGCCTTCATCGAGTATTTACACAGGTCCCAGATGGCATTGAGTTTCGTGTCCGAGCAGGCGAAGTCGGCGGCGGCATCGTCGAACGGGTAGTGCACCGACACCTGCCGGACGGCGCGAGTTGATAACTCCTCGGCCGTCGTCGTTTCCGGGAGGTTCTCCAGCTCCGCGTAACGAAAGGGCATTACGGCCCCCACGGACTGCGGCATCAACCGCCGATCATTTTTAGACAGTTCCGGTCGATAAACCGTCCGCCCGACCACGGTAGTCACCGATGTTTCAAGGAACCGCACTGAACCCCCCGGCTTGCGGTCGATATGATCAGCATCCGTCAGCTTCTCCCCCAACCGAATGACGATCTTTTGGCTGGCTTTGTCGGCGGCGGGTGCGGCGAGTTCGAGCTCGAGGTACCCAAATGCATCACGGCCGAAATCGATGAAGAAGACGCCGTCGGCCCTTCGGGTCACACGGGCCGGGCGGATAGTTTGTTGCACCAAGGGTTTAGCCGAATCCGTCGATTTGGTTGTCGCTTGGGCGAGCGTGTTCGACTCACCTGTTCTCCACACCGCGACAGCGCAAAACACCACAACCAGCGGCCAAGGACTTTTCATGTTTTGCTCCAGCTCCGCCGCACGACGCTAGCATTCTATAGGCATCTGCGGCTGTTTTTTTCAGGACTTTCCAGTTGATCTTCTTTTCTGAGCAGAATACGCGGAAAAGAAATAGCCGTCTTGTCACCCCGATATGTTTCACGCCTACGTGCTGCCCAGCAGCGTTAGCGGCCGGTACCGCACCGACTCGTGTCAGGAAATCAGCGATGGAAGACGTCGGAACGAAGTGGAGCAAGTCGAAGGCGACCTGTCACGCAGCCTGTCTCTCCGCTCTCTTGTCGTATCCATCAATCCGGCGGAGTACCTCAATCAGCGAATTGATCTCGACGGCGATAGACTCCAGAGTCTGTCCCGCTTTGATCGATTCCTCAGCGCTGACAGCAGGCAGGGTCACGGGATCAAAGCCGTATCCGCCGCTGGCGCCGCGAAGCTGGTGGACAACCCGCTTCAAGCCGTCCAGATCGTTGCTCTCTAGAAGTTCAATCATCTTGCTTACTTCACCGGGTAGCCCGCCAACGAATTCCGGGATGATCTTCATCATCCGCGGATTTCCGGCAAGGCAGCTCTTGATGCGGATTGCGCTCTTTGTTGGCGCGGCAGCCGGCGGCGCGGAAGCAGCGGCGTTTGGCTGGGCGGGGCGAGTGGGCACCGGCGAATTATTCTGTCCGAGTTGTTGATTAATGGTGTTCAGGAGTGTCTCCTCATTAATGGGTTTGGTCAGGTAGGCGTTGCATCCGCTGGCCATGCACTTGGCGCTGTCATCCGCCATCGCGTAGGCCGTGAGTGCGATAATCGGGATCTTTATTCCCCTGCGGCGCAGCTCGACGGTGGCGGCATAGCCATCCAGGATCGGCATCTGCATATCCATCAGGATCACATCGAACGGCTGCGCAGTCGCCAGGTCAACGCCGATCTTCCCGTTCTCGGCGATAACCACCTCTGCGCCCGCGTCGCTGAACTGCATCTGCAACAGCTTTTGATTGTCGTGTCCATCCTCGACCAGAAGAATGCGCCCATGGAGACGAATATCAGCCGGCATCGGGTGATTTACCACGGCCGGTAATGTCGCTTCAGTCAGGTTTTCCAGCATTTCCACTCCAGCGGAGGGCCCGCCGTCGACTTTTAGCGTGAAGGTGCTTCCATTCCCGAGCACAGAGGTGACGTTGATGTCCCCACTCAAAAGCCGGGCGAGTTGTTCGGGCGTCATGCCCATCCCGCTGTCGATTACATCAACGCGCAGCCTGATGTTCGGGCTGCCGACCCCATCATTCGTAACCCGTATGTCGATTTTCCCGGCTTCGGTGAACTTGACAGCATTGCCAAGCAGATTGACCAGTATCTGCCGCAGTCGCATCGGATCCGTTTGAATCAGATGCGGGGCCAGGCCGTGGAATGTGATTCCGAACGCCAACCCTTTCTCGATCGCCCTTGGCCGCATGAGTGAGACGATCTCCGAGAGCAGCGCCGGCAGATCGCAAACGACTCGTTCGACAGTCATCTGCAAAGCCTCGATCTTGGAGAGGTCGAGGATTTCGTTGATCAGCTCGAGCAGGTGCTTGGCGTTACGCTGGATGATATCAGTCCACTCCATGCGCGCGACTTTGCCTTGATCCTTGTGCAGCACCATGTCCGCAAAGCCGACAATGGCCGTCATCGGAGTTCGAATCTCGTGGCTCATATTCGCCAGAAACTCGCTCTTGGCGAGATTGGAGGCTTCGGCGCCTTCCTTCGCCTTCTGCAACTGGGCGTCGACTAACCGGCGCTCGGTGATGTCCTGTATCATCCCGGATGCTTCAACTGCCTTGCCATTTACTTTGCGAGTAATTTCCCCGCGTATGTGAACGAACTGAACTGCCGCATTCGGACAGGAAATTCTGCAGTCTTGGGAAATCAGTGCCGAATTTGAGGAATCCAAGTGGGCGTTAATTGAAGCTCGATCGTCGGTGTGGAGACAACTCAGGAATTGATGGAATGTCAGAGGCACGGCTCCGGTCAGACAGCCAAGAATTCGACAGGCCTCATCCGACCAAACGGCAATGCAGGTCTCGAGGTCAACATGCCAGGTTCCCAGGTGAGCAAGGCGCTGAGCATCGGCGAGTTGGCGCTCACCTTTCTGCAACAGCCGTTCTGTATGGGCGGCTTTGCTGCGCGCCTCCGCGTCAAGAAGTTCGCGATCGATGGCTGGAAGCAATCGCCTGAGATTACCCTTGAACAGGTAATCATCAGCGCCGGACTGCATGGCCTGGACGGCGGTTTCTTCACCGACCAGGCCGGATATAAGAATGAACGGGATGTCCGCCGAACGTTTGCGCGCCAGGGCCAGCGCCGCGGGACCGCTGAAAAATGGCATCGAGTCGTCCGCAACGATCAGATCCCAGGGATGCGCATCCAGTGCCGCGGTCATTCCTATGGACGTATCTACCCGTTCGTGAATGACTTCCCAGCGCCCGCGCCGCAGTTCCCTCAGTAGCAGCGCAGCGTCGTCTTCGGAGTCTTCCACGATCAGGACCCGCAGTTGACTGGGCATTTTGTCACTCACGTGATCTATAATGGCGGCACCTCATTGAGCATGAGCCAGTAGAGCCCCAGTTGCCGAACCGCCTCGGTGAATTGATTGAAATCCACGGGTTTGCGGATGTAACTGTTGGCGCCCAGATCGTAACTCCTGATGACGTCCTGCTCCTCTTTCGAACTGGTCAAGACAACCACGGGCATTCTTTTTGTCCGTTCGTCGCCGCGCATGCGCCGCAGCACCTCCAGCCCGTCGATCTTGGGCAGCTTCAAATCAAGCAGCACCAATCCGGGGAGCACCGAGGTATCTCGTCCGGAGTAAGCACCGGTTCCAAATACATAATCTAGCGCTTCAACCCCGTCGCGCGCAACGACGAGGTCGTTCGTAACATTGTTTTTCTTTAGCGCCCGGACCGTGAGCTCTTCGTCATCAGCATTGTCTTCCACAAGTAGAATAGTCTTTTCGAACATACAGATTCCTTTTTATTGGCAATCACTGCGTGAACTAAACACCCCGGTTGCTCTTTGCCCGTTTCACAGCGTGAAATGAAACGTTGCGCCTTGATCGACCTTCCCCTCAGCCCATACCCGGCCACCTTGCCGCTGGATAATGCGCTGAACCATCGACAGGCCGATTCCCGTTCCCGGAAAATCTTTTGCTGCATGGAGGCGCTGAAAGGCGCCAAATAATTTGCCGGCGTATGCCTCATCAAAACCCGCGCCGTTATCTCGCATGAAGTATTCTGTACTGCCGTTGTCTCCGGTAGACCCAAATTCAATGCGGGCATGGAGTTGTTTGGCGGTGAACTTCCAGGCATTTCCTAGCAAGTTCGTCAACACGATCCGCAAAAGGCGCGGGTCTGTTTTAGCAATCAGACCATCCGCAACCACAAATTGGACGTCACGTCCCGGCGCCATGGCTCGCAATTCATCCGCGACTTCGTGAACCATCTTGCTCAGATCGACGAGCTCCTGGCTCATCTCACCGCGGGAGACGCGCGACAGGTTCAAAAGATCGTCTATCAATTGTCCCATCTGCTGGCTGGCGGCGCGAATACGGCGGAGATAGTCCTGGCCTTGGGCATCCAGCTTGTCGGAACAATCCTCCGACAGGGCTTGGCTGAATCCGTCGAGACTGCGCAGCGGCGTACGCAAATCGTGCGACACGGAGTAACAAAAAGCTTCCAATTCTTTGTTGGCGGTTTGCAGTTGGGCAGTGCGTTCGATAACCCGTTGCTCCAGGTCGGTGTTGAGTTGACGAATCACTTCTTCCGCCTGCTTGCGCTCGGTGATGTCGCGCGTCAGCTTGGAAAATCCACGGAGATTCCCGGTGTCGTCCTTCAAGGCGGTGATCAGCACACTCGCCCAGAACCGCGTCCCATCAGCCCGAACGCGCCAGCCTTCGTCCTCCCATCGCCCCTGTTCCGCCGCCATCTTCAGTTCCATCGCCGGCTTGCCCGCAACGATGTCTTCCGGCGGATAGAACACCGAGAACGATCGCCCGATGATCTCCGCGGCCTTGTATCCCTTGGCCCGCTCGGCGCCTGCGTTCCAACTGACCACGCGCCCCTCGGTGTCGAGCAGGATGATCGCATATTCATGCACCCCATCCACAAGCAGACGGAACCGCTCCTCACTATCACGCAGATCATTTTCTACGCGCTTGCGCCCGGTGATATCGCGCGCCACTTTGGAAGCGCCGATCACCCTGCCGTGAGAATCCTTGATCGGTGAAACCGTGACTGAGATCGCGACCAAACCCCCATCTTTTTTCAATCGCTCGGTTTCGAAATGTTCAACTCGCTCTCCACGCCTAACCTTGGACAGAATCTGTTCTTCCTCATTTTGGTGGCCTGGCGGGATAATGAGCGTGATCGACCGTCCCACCATCTCGTCGGCCGAATACCCGAACATTCTTTCCGCGGTGGCATTCCAACTGGTGACGATGCTGTTTAAATCCTTTCCGATGACGGCATCGGCGGAGGATTCCACAATCGCGGCGAGCTGCAAGGCAGCCGTTTCAGCCCCCTGGCGCTCGGTGATGTCGCTGAAAGTGACTACGGCCATCAGCGGCTTGCCGGCTGCATCGTGGGCAATGGTACCGCCGAAACTGTAGACCCGCTTCCAGGCATCCCCGATTCGCCGCATGCGCGCTTCGAAATCGTGCAGTTTTTCGCCGCGCAGAATGCGGGCCAGCGGCCACTGGTCCACGGGCCACGCCGCGCCGTCCATGCCTGAGAGCTCAAACGTATCGGCGAGTTCACTAAAATTGCGGCGCCCCTCGTCCATGCTGGCATAACCGAGCATGCCCATCGCGGCATGGTTGAAATGCAGCAGCTTTCCGTTCAGGTCGGAAACGACGACCGCTTCGCTGATGTTTTCGATCACCGTCTCTAACTGGGCCTCGCTCTTTCGCAGAGCGTCGGCTGCCTGTTTGCGCGCCGTGTTGTCGGTGCCTATCAGGAGGTAGCCGATGATGGCATCCTGTGGGTCGCGCAACGCCGTGACGGATACCACCGCAGGGAATCGGCTCCCGTCCTTGCGGATATAGGTGAGCTCGTAGATGTCCTCGATGCCGCGCGAGGCCTTGAACACCAATGCCTCAAAGCCCGGCGTAATCGGCGTTGCAAGTTCGCGGCTAAGCGCCTGGGCGCGTGCGATTACTTCCTGCGGATCGGAAATGTCGGCCGGTGTGTTCTTGTTCGTTACTTCGGCGGCGGTGTAGCCCAGCATCCGTTCAGCACCGACATTGAATATCTGAATGACGCCCTTGGCATCAGTGGCAATACTTGAGAAATTTGCGCTATTGAAAATCGCGCGTTGCAGAACTTCCGCCTTGACCAGAGCAACTCTCGCTTGCAGGTCGTGGGTGGCGATATCGGCCAGGCAGCGCGCGCGATGGAGCGCCGCGCTAAGCACGCTCATAGCCGCGCCCGACAGCACCATAAAAAACAGATCCCAGCGGTCGACTGAATATGCAACCCGAAAGCTATGGATCGGCGGCAACAAATAATAACTTGCGCCTAAATAGGAGAGCACCGTCGCCAACAACCCGGCGCGCAGACCACCCAGATACGCGGCGAGGATGATCGGAACCGTGAAGACGATCAGTGTCGGCCGCCCTCGCAACTGGCCGGCGAGCGTCAGGCGCAAACCAAGTGTGATACCCGTTGCTAATATGGCGAAGACATAACTCTGCCACGGCTTAAGCCGACCCGAGCCGAAAGCCTGTCGACAATCGAGGGCCTGTAGGGGTCTAGGCCCGGCCGCATTCTTCGTGCGCAATAGAAGGTCCACGGACTTTTCTTTCATGATACCCCCAGTCCCGTATGCTCGTGCCGTGGCACCCAACTTACAAAGCAAAGCCCGAGCCTGTCATGGATGCTGCGGCGGTTGGCATCAGGCGCGACAACAAGCGCCGTATTTTGCTGCCGTTGGCCAGCAATGAGGCCATAGCATCAACTTAGAAACCAGTGCTTGGCGGGGATTGGGCCTGATTAACGTCCAGCCCCACACGCGCTATCGTCTGTGCGACCCCATGTTCGCGTGGGTATATATGCTTTAATGTTGTTTTTATTCACAGCGATCACACGATTCTAATGACATAACCCCTGCTCGATTCAACCTTATCCGACGTAATAGGTTGGATGGGAACGCTTTAGGGAATGAATTCAATTGGATCGGCGCTGCGGGTGGTGAAGGGGGCGCATCCAAAGTTCCTGGCCTGATCGAACTGCCTCGTCGTATTCACAAAAACTGATTTTAGTAGCAGGCCAGCTCGTGCCAGGTTGCTCTCACCCATGGCCTATGATTTCAGAGCAGAAAACGCAGCAAAGTTCAGCTGGCGTCTTGTCACCCCGATTTGTTTCACGTCTATGTCCTCCACAGCGAGAAAACCGGCCGATGCTACGTGGGCCGCGGCAAGCTATGCAGCCATTGCACCCATTCGCCAGCGCGGATATCCCACGTTACATTTGAGTTCACGTGCTCCACCTGTCGCTGCAGGAATCGCTCACATTCGTTGCCGCGCTGTTGGCATTCGCCTAAGACTGCCACAACCTGTTCGATAAACTGATTCAGGTATGCTTCTTTGTTTTGGCCGAGTGAAATAAGCCGCGCAAATCCGGCCGTCGTCTCGGGCAGCGCACCCAGGGCGCTGGTCACAACCTGGCAGCCGCTGGCCATTGCCTCCATGACCGCGATACAGGATGTTTCCGGGAACGTGTTGGGATAGGCGAGCATGGTGACATTTCGCAAGGCCCGCGCCAGTTCCGGCTGCGGTATCGAGCCGATGTATTCCACGCCATCGGTTTCTCTACAAAGTTGATAGAGTCGCCCGAAATGCGCTTCGTCTTCCGCCTGAGAAATCCGATACACTTTCATGCTCGAGAACACTTGCAACCGGGTTCCGGGAATACGCTCACGGATGCGCCCAAACGCTTCTAACAGCAAACCCAGTCCCCGGAACGGAGTGCTGGTATAGGCCAAAATCGGCGGCCATGTCTTTTGTGGCAGAATGGGCCCGGCAAATTGGTTGGCGAACGCTGGCGGAATCGCGTTGCGCATGACCGATGTGCGTATGGGGTTGATTCCAAAAGCTTGTAAAAATTCCCCGCGCTGCCATTGGCTCACCATGGCAATGCCGTCATAGACATCTCTTTCGACGGGATTGCGCAGCCCTTGAACCCCGGGTTCATTGGCGGCGTGATGGTTCCAGAGAATCAGGCGTGTTTGCGATCCCAGCTTCTTTCGGAATTCACCGCCCTTTCCCACGCCGAGAATGCAGATGAATGCATCAAGCTGCATCGATGCTAGGGAGTCCAGAGGAGTCCTGGCCCACGACAAGCAAGTGACGCCGTCGTAAATGCCCGGAACCGATAGACTGCTTATCAAAAAAACTTCGTGTCCCAGCTTGGCCAGCGCGCGAGCCAGGTAACAAGCCGCGGACTGCGAGCCGCCCATCGGCGTGGAATCGACCGTTTGGACGTGAAAATCCCAATTACAAAAGTCCGCAAATGCAATACGCATCAGTCGGCCCTTGGTGAAAAATGCCGATGCGTCCCAATGGGCATCATGCCTCCGGCGACTACCGGATAATCTAACGTATGCCAATGCTACCACCGAACGGCCGGCGATTCTCAGCGGGTTGAAGACTCTGGTGCAGACGGGAAGCCGAATAGTTGAACATCCGATCAATCAAGCGGTATAAAGGGCCGCTTCGCTCCACTTCCGTGGTGGCGAGCGGATACTGTTCAAATTGAAATCCAGATTTTTAGGAGAAACCCCCATGGCTGAAAAACCAACCCTCACGACCACCGCCGGTGCACCGATCGCCGAAAACCAAAATTCCCTGACCGCCGGCCCGCGTGGCCCACTGTTAATCCAGGATTATCAGCTCATCGAAAAGCTGGCGCATCAGAACCGGGAGCGAATCGCCGAGCGTCCGGTTCATGCCAAGGGATGGGGCGCGCATGGCACCCTGACGATTACCCATGACATCACCCAATACACCAAGGCGAAAATCTTTTCCGAAGTCGGCAAGAAGACGCCAATGCTGGCCCGATTTTCCACGGTGGCCGGAGAGTTGGGCGCCGCCGATGCCGAGCGCGATGTCCGCGGCTTTGCCCTGAAGTTCTACACTGAACAAGGTAACTGGGATCTGGTCGGCAACAACACGCCGGTCTTTTTCGTCCGCGATCCGTACAAGTTCCCGGATTTCATCCACACGCAAAAGCGACATCCGAAAACCAACCTGCGTTCCACAACCGCCATGTGGGATTTCTGGTCGCTCTCACCGGAATCGCTGCACCAGGTGACGATCCTGATGTCCGACCGCGGCCTGCCGGTCGGCGTGCGCAATATCAATGGCTACGGCAGCCACACGTACAGTCTGCTGAGCGCCAAGAACGAGCGGCATTGGGTCAAGTTCCATTTCAAAACCATGCAAGGTCACAAGCATTGGACCAACGAAGAAGCCGCGCAAGTGGTCGGCAAAACGCGCGAATCGACACAGGAAGATCTTTTTGGCGCGATCGAAAAAGGCGATTTCCCCAAGTGGAAGATGCAGATTCAGGTGATGCCGGAAACCGACGCCGACAAGACGCCTTTTAATCCGTTCGACCTGACCAAAGTCTGGCCGCACAAGGATTTTCCGATGATCGACGTCGGCATCATGGAGCTGAACCGCAACCCCGACAATTATTTCGCCGAGATCGAGCAGGCCGCCTTTTCACCGTCCAACATTATTCCCGGCATCGGCTTTTCACCCGACAAAATGCTCCAGGCCCGTGTCTTCTCTTACGCCGATGCCCACCGTCATCGGCTCGGCACACATTACGAGTCGCTGCCGGTCAACGCCCCCAAGTGCCCCGTTCACACATATCACAAGGACGGGCAAATGCGTTTCACCCCCAACAACCCCAACCCCGACGCCTATTACGAGCCCAATTCCTTCAGCGGCCCGGTCGAGCGCCACGAATTCAAAGAGCCGCCCCTGAAAATCAGCGGCGACGCCGACCGTTACGATCACCGCGCCGGCAACGACGATTACAGCCAGCCCCGCGCGCTGTTCAATCTTTTCGACAAGGCTCAGAAGGGCCGTCTCTTTTCCAACATCGCCACGGCCATGCAAGGCGTGCCGGATTTCATCGTCGAACGCCAACTCGGGCATTTCGCCAAGGTGCATCCGGAATATGCGGCCGGTGTGCGCGCGGCGCTGTCTGAGCGGAAGTAATACCGAATGCACTTTCGCGTCGCGCCACCGAGGCGCGGTTGAACCGGGTACGGACTTTTCAAACTTTTGCGCCCGTAACCCTGTCACCCATTCAGCCGCGCGTCTCCACTTGCGAGGTGCCCAATCAAGTCCTTTGCGAGGAGTGCAACTTTATCCGGTCTAACTGCTTCGCTCTTATAGAGCGACTTCGCGATCTCAACTGCCGCGGCAATGGCGGCGGCCTGTATGACTGGTTCTGTCACGTTGATGTTCTGCATATAAAATACTCCTCACAACAGTTTTGCTTGGACCTTCCATGGCGACAATTTGATGCGGCCATTACACATTACAATTGGTTCACGGGCCGCGTGTCCACCACCAAGGATTCCGGGCCGTATCCGAAAAGCTTTACCAACTCGCGACAACGATCCATGATATTTTGGGCAGAGAAGTTGGTTTCGGCGAAGATATTCGTACCTTCGACGCGCTGGGGGTGGGTCATCTCAGCGCCCGACCCCGAAAAGTAGGTTCGCTCCCTCCCACGCAGTGCAAGCACGCGATCAAATGAATCCGCGTGTCGTGTCGCCATTTCTCGGCAGAGGCCAAGATATATCTCTTTGAATGTGGAAGCTGGGTAAGAGTGACCGTCGAAGGTATAGGTAATCGGTCGTTTATAAGTGTAGTTGCCATCATCTGTTGCGACTGTGGAGGGGATACTAGAATTAGAAACGGCGGCCGTGGCAGTGGTGTCAGAAGATCGCCGGGCACCTCCGATTGCACTTGCCAAGAGGCGTTCAATAACCGTACTCGGCGAATCTTGGAATGGAACGGCAATGGCCTGCAATTTCTGATAAACTTCGTCCGAAACTTCGATTGCTCTCATGGTCTTCTCCTGTGTGTGACGATTTATATGATATTTGATTGCTCTGACAGTGTCAAGCGTTAGATTCTAAAAATAGCTGCGCCAGTTGCATGCTGTATATGGATTATTTCGGTAGAAACTAAATGTGCGTGACCTCCCTGTTAGCGCCATCGGCACCCTCTACGCCGGGCTAGACGTGCGGCGCAATGATGAGCAGCGGTGTCCTAAGGTGCCGTTGCCTTGATGGACTGGGCGCGCTCCCTTATTTGGAATGCTGTCGAGGGGACTCGGGCGGCTGGAATGGTGCCGTTGCCTTCTGGGCGCGCTCCTGCTGATTCTGGACGGTGATAGGCGTAAGCTGGGCCTCTAATGCGCCCTGCGGGATTAAGGAGCCAAACTCGTCCGACTGCGGGCTAGATGGTGCTTCCAGGCCGCCCATATCGACAAGGGCCTTCGGCTGTCGATACCAGAGGTGGCCGGTTGTCGTCTGAAAGATGTAAATGCCGCCGTCTGATTGGACGGCCATCTGGAATTCAGGCCGCGCGTGAGGCGGTTCTCGAGTCAGGACGAATGGCACCGACGCGTGCCATGCGACCGCAAGTGCCACGAAAAACAAGCCCGCAAAAATCCACCTGGCCGACCTTGTGTCCATTATTACCTCCAGCGGGTGTGTTCCACGCTCGGACGCGTGTGGTTAAGCAATGAAGCCTCCGCGACACGCCCCAATTTGTCAATTTGGATGAAGGTAAAAGCGGCCGGACGCCCGCGCTATATTTCCCCAAGCCCCACCAGCGTATATTCAGCCCCACCACCATGAGCGATGCCAATTCCGCTCCGGATACTCGATCGCTTCCGAAAAATCTTACGCACCGGAAAGTTTCGGCTTGCTCGCCCTGGTGGTGGTTGTCGCCATTTTTGCCTCGACGCTGGCGCAGACCGGCGAGCTGGGGAAACTGCCGCTGCAGAATATTCTCAAGAATGAGCTGCACGCGAAGCCAAGCGAGATGGCTTCGTTCTTTTTTTATGTCGGCTTGTTCTGGTACATCAAGCCACTGGCGGGAATCCTCACCGATGCCTTTCCGCTGCTGGGAACCCGTCGCCGCTATTACCTTCTTTTCAGCTCGGTGCTTGCCGCCGCCGGTTGGATCGGCATCGGGCTTGTTCCACACACGTTCAACGCGCTGCTGCTGGCGGCGATCTGCATGAATCTGTTCATGGTGATGATCTCGACCGTGGCGGGGGCATTGGTAGTGGAGATCGGCCAGAGCCGCGGCGAGGTCGGCAAAATCACCGCGATCCGCCAGATTACCTTCAACGCCTGCTGGCTGATTCAGGGACCGATCGGCGGTTTCCTGGCGACACTGCCGTTTCTCCTGGCAGCGGGAGCAAGCGCCGCGGTGGTCTTCAGCATTTTCCCCGTGGCCTATTTCTTTTTGAAGGAAAAACCCACCGCCACGAGAAATCACCATGCCCTCTCCAACGCGCGCCAGCAGCTCGGCGTGATCGGACGATCCGGAACATTCTGGATGGCGATCCTTTTCATCGGCTTGTTTTATTTCGCCCCCGGTTTCAAAACCCTGCTGTATTACAAACAAAACGATGTCCTGCTCCTCTCGCAACAGACGATCGGCTGGCTGCATGCATGTCTCGGACTCGGCGGCGTTCTCGCGGCAATCACCTACGTTTTCCTCGCCCGGCGGATTTCCCTGCAAACCTTGATCGCCTTCGGCGCAGCCACCGCCGCCGCCGGCACGCTTTGGTATCTCTGTTACAATTCGCTCGCCACAGCGAGGGTGATCGATTTTCAAAACGGATTATTCTTCGGCTTTGCGGAGGTCGCCCTGATGGACCTCGCCGCCCGAGCCACTCCAGCCGGGTGTGAAGGATTGGGCTTCTCGCTGATCATGTCAGTTAGAAATCTTTCCCTCTTCGGCGCTGACAAACTCGGCGCTTATTTTTCGGATACCTATCAGGTGAAGTGGAGCACGATGGTGATCATCAACGCCGCCACCACCGCAGTCGTTTTAATCATTCTCCCGTTCATGCCGAGGGGGATTATGCGGAGTCGGGATCGGCAATAGGAAGTGGCATCACTCGGATCTGTGGATCACAAGCATTTCGTTGCCGCCTTTTTGGAATTCGTAGGGGACGGGGCGGATTTTCGCAGTGTGGCCACTCGCGCGAAGCCGCTCGATCAGTGGGTCAACATGGGCAGAACGATTTCGAGCCAACGTCAGCAGAGGGAATATTCGCAGTTCCCTGGCGACGCGCAGCAGCTCGAGAACGGACTGGTCATGAAAGTTCAAATCGAGATGCTCCGAATACAGGAAGAGAAAATGCGACACGAGGGCGAGATCGAACTGGCCGGCGGCGAACGGGAGCACCGGCAGGGATGCGGTGAGGTAGCGGCCCCTTATCTTGCCGGTGTCGAAGTCGGCCAAGAAGCGGCGCATCACTTGCAGGCGATGGCGGCCTAGATCTTCCGGGGTTTTGAAATCGGTCCAGACGAAGCCATCTTGTTGCTGGCGGACCTGGGCGACCATGTCGTTGTGGCATTCGACGACTCGCCCTTCGATCTCTTGTTTGCCAAAGGCGTAAATGGGGTCGCACGACACGACTTGAAAACCTTGTGCGGTGGCCTCAGCGTTGAAGCTGGCGGGGCCGTCGCCGCAACCGAGGATTCGGCCACCCAAGTCGTCCGCACAGAGGTCGAACATGCGGCGGTATTCGTCGAATGATCTGCCCCAGGGGATGATTTGTTTTAGTTGGATAGCCATGGCATTGCGGGGACGGCGGCTCCGTGATTATTTACGCGGCTGAGTCGTTGGCGACATCGCGACGACATTCGCCGACACCACCGCATGTCCGCCTTCGCCCAGATCGAGTCGCACCGTGACTTTCCCGGGACCGTCCGCTTTGATCGTTCTTTCCTCACGTCCGCCGGGCGCGATCTCGATTTCACCCGCAGCATCCGTCGCTCCCTCGGCACTTAACTTTCCATGCGCCGCTGTTTGGCCAAAGTTGTAAGCCACGAGGCGCAAATCTTTGGTCTTGTCCAATACAAATGCCGATTGCTTGAAGTCCGTTTGCCCGATCAGTTGCAGCACCACCGGACACGCCTTGCCTTCCAGCCACGGTGCTTTGGCCGGCGGCGGCACGATCTTGAGCTCCTTCGATCCGCCGCGCGGCAGCACCATGAACACAGTGGCGCGCGTCAACTCGGTTTTTGTTCCCGTCGGCAATTCCCGTCCAAGATAATCGTATGCCTTTTGCGCCGGTGGAATGTCCACCGGCGTCCGCTTCGTCTCGCTCCACAGCACCAGCGTTTCTTGTTTAGCCCCGTCCACATGCGTCGAGAATGCGTACCCCTTCAGCTTGTCATCTCCCAAATCGACGCGACCGATCAGCACCGCTCCGTTCAGGAATCGCCCCGCCGCCGCCAACGCCACATATCCTGGGCGTGGTGTCAGATCGTGATGGATCAAACCATATTGCAGATTTCGCTCCACATAATCGCCGAGGATAAAATAAAACGCCTTCTCGGTCCCCTCGTTCAGCGCTTCGGCAAACATCTTCCCGACCCGATATGCCTGCACCCGCAGATCATCATCCGTCGGCTCCTTGGATTTCTCATCCGCCCAGTTCACCGTCAGATTAAACTCCGTGGTCCACATCGGCCTGCCGCCGTTGACCGCCCGGTGCAGGCCATACACGAGCGGGTAATACTGCAACGCCGTGTAGTGATGCAGATCGTAGCGATCGAAGTATGGATACACTTCGTTAGCGCCGAATTCCTGGAGCGTTTCGGGCCGAGCCGTGGCGAAGACCGCATCATTGACCGCAAGCTGCGGATCGCCGGCCTTGAGCCCCAGATACGCCGCCTTTTGAAACGAAGCGATTTCGCAGCCGGTATGTCCGCCGAACTCAATAATATCCGGCTCATTCCACGGCTCGATCGCATCCGCCAATCCCTTCCACCGCGCCGCCAGCCCACGATAAAACGCATAAACATCCCGCAAATCGTCCGGAAAATGTTTTGCATCTTTCGACGCCCACGCCGGCGAAATGTGATTCACCTGCAGCACCTTGAGCCCCTCTTCATGCTCGATCCGCATCGCCCTTTCGTACCGCCCTTCCGCCGCCCAAGTCCCCCGCGCCGGCTCAATCTCCGGCCAACTTGACCGATCCCGAACCCATTTGACTCCCGCCAATCGGCACAGCGCGCACACATCCCGTATCTGCTCCGGTTCCGCATAAAACCAGGCCATCGCCGTATCCAGCGCAATCGGCGTATTTTCAACGGCCTGCGACTTCGCCACCACCGCCGCCGTGATTTTGGCCGTGCCATCCTTCTGGCAAACCTCAAAATATCCGATCGGCAGTTTTCCGAGTTCCGCCTTTCCATCCGCTGCGTCGTCATGGCCGACTTCTTTTCCGTCTACATCGATTGCTTTCCAGCCCGTCCACGCCGCCGGCACGGTGACATGCACATCCTCACCCGCCAGATAAATGTTGCCTGGATGTTGGGAAGCCGAGGCGCTGTGCGAAATCAGGATCGAAGCGAAAATGGCGAGCGACATCCCTGCGTGGCGAATCGTTCCCGTTGACATGAAGTCCTCTCCCGTGAATGAGTTCCCAGTGAGCCCCTCTTGTGCGTGCGAACGATATTTCTATCCGAATGGTTCGGTTAGACAAAGATGTAATCACTTCTCGTCGCCTCGCGGACTCGATTCGCCGTATGCCGCTTCATTGTATTCGCTGACCAGAAACGGATTGGGATCGCGCGCGGCCCCGCATTGCTGATCCAGTCTTGGCGCACTAAGCTTTCGGTTATGGCGAAGAATGTAGATTCCGGCGTGTCTGACGGGGACATCCCAATATTTCCGCCAGAGTTGTCGGATACAATATCCTCTGTCAAAGAGAGCCGGTTCATTAACTTAGATACCACTGAGTTTACCTCCGAAATCGACGCTCAACATTTAGTAACAGCACTGTTCCGTCACCCTGACATTGACTATTACTTTTTTGAAAATGAGGGGCAAAAGAATCCGAGGGTCATGACTAGCTGAGCGGGCATTTTCGACACAGTTTCAGCAGCACATGATACAGGCTTTGGCGTCGATGGTTGAAGCGGAATTCACACTCTTTGAGATGAAACAGAAAGGTGTCCGGGTGCA
>Ga0302324_100000217_pt1 | contig 152411 bp, 127 predicted proteins | sample Palsa_T0_1_FD_201949 | JGI IMG/M metagenome (GOLD analysis project Ga0302324, IMG submission 201949) | Peat permafrost microbial communities from Stordalen Mire near Abisko, Sweden - Palsa_T0_1 | ecosystem: Environmental > Terrestrial > Soil > Palsa > Peat permafrost | place: Sweden: Abisko...
CACCCAGCCCCGCGCGGTGCGCACCTTTTCGGCGATGCTCCAATAGCAATGATCTTTGCCGTTCTTGAACCGGTGATGACAATGCAAAAATGGCTTGGCCATAACAAGGGCCAGCATCTTACCGCAAACAGCGCCAGAGGTGGAAGAGGGTAGGTCTGCACCAAACGAAATCCGAGCACAAAACCGCCCTGCCTTCCCTCGTAAACCACGCCAGCCACCCCTCAAAAAAAGTTAAAATCGCCCTCCAGTTGCGAAAGTCGGGCTAAGCCGCATCCATGCAGTCGAAGAACACGACAGGAAGATTTTTGAGACAGGATTAACAGGATTAACAGGATGAAGCACCGCACACGCAGATTTCCCCAAACAGTGAGGGATTATTGCTGATGCCACATTCTCTTTTCCATCCTGTAAATCCTGTTAATCCTGTCAAAATTCAGTTCTTTAACTGCATGGTTCCGACTAAGGCAGGAGCACCAGCCGGTAAAACCGTTGCGGGCCGTTCGTGAGGGAGTCTGTGGTACTGAGCGTCGCTCCGGAGGCGGTGACGGCACTGCCCAGGTTGGTCCAGTTGCCCGAACTCAAGTCAGAAGTGTACTGCAACTGATACGTCCCTCCAGCCTCCGTGCTCCAAGTCAGATTCAGCAAATTGTTGGTTAGGGTCACGGCCTGGAACTCCGGCACAAAGGCCAGCCGGAAAACGGTTCCGGCTCCTCCTTGGCCGCCAGCGGAAGTCGTGCCATAGAAACTGCCGTCGCGGCCCTGCACCAAACCGGCGGATGGATTTGCGCCACCATTGCCGCCGGTGAATGAATACAAACTGGTCAGCGCCCCATTGGTGCTGATTTGGAACACGGTGCCATAGCCCCCAAAGTTCGAGCCGTACGTGCCGCCGTCGTAAGTCGTGCCATAGAAATTGCCGTCGCGGTCCTGCACCAGCGCGGACTGAGAGCCCAAGCCGGAATCCAACGTCGTCAGCGTCGTCAACACTCCGGCAGGGGTCATTTGAAACACCGTGCTAGGTGTCGTGCCATAGAAATTGCCGTCGCTGCCCTGCACCAGCCCGGCGGTGGGATTTAAGCCATCCGCCGGGGTAGGACCCGTGCCGAAAGAATAAAGGGTCGTCAGCGCCCCATTGGTGTTGATTTTGAACACGGTGCCCGACCTGGCAACGGAGAAATCAAGTCCGAGCCGCCCCATTCCGTTGTGCCATAGAAACTTCCGTCGCTGCCCTGCACCAGCCAGGAGGAGGGATTTGCGCCATCCAGAGCACCAAATTCGCCCTGCCCCCCAGAAACCGGTCCGACGATGCTGCCGAAAGAATACAAACTAGTCAGCGCCCCATTAGTGCTGATTTTAAAAACTGTGCCCCAGTCGCCGTTCGTGCCGCCGCCGGAGGTCGTGCCATAGAAATTGCCGTCGCTGCCCTGCACCAGCCCGGCCTCGGGAGTTGCGCCGTCCTGCGGCTGCCCATACGCATTAGTGACCGTGCCGAAAGCATAGAGTGTCGTCAGCGCCCCATTGGTGCTGATTGCGAACACGGTGCCCGCGTTGTACAGGCCGCCGCCTTCCGTCGTGCCATAGAAATTGCCGTCGCTGCCCTGCACCAGCCAGCCAGCAGGATTTGCCCCATTGGGGAAAGACTGCTGGAATGAGTGAAGCGTGGTTAAGACCACAGCAGCGGAGGCTCCGAACGCCGGCAGCACAAGCGCGGCTGCCCAGAGCAGTCTCATGAGCACAGGCATAACCGGCTGCCTGCCAAGGACTGAGAATGATTTCATGCTTCAGTTGGCCTTTGATTTAGCTTTTGGCAACGAAATCGCCAGAATGGGTGGCCCTTGGCCGATGAGCCAGAAATGCTGGCAATGGATACTTTATTACCCGATTAGCCGCGCTAAAGCAAGAAGAAATGGTGGATGGTCTCGTGGAGTTAAAGCGTTGCGCCGCAGGGCCTAAGCCGGGTCCATTCAGTAAAACTGCGAGAATCTCAACGCTAAACCGGAACGATGCAGTTAAAGAACTGAATTTTGACAGGATTAACAGGATTTACAGGATGGAAAAGAGGCTGTGACATCAGAAATAATCCTTCACCGTTTGGGGAGAGATCCCTGTGCTGTAATTCATCCTGTAAATCCTGTCTCAAAATCTTCCTGTCGTGTTCTTCGACTGCACGGATGCGGCTAAGGCGCGAGGGGGCAGCGCGGCGGGCCGCAACCAAACACACCATTTCAAAATGAGGCAACAGAGGAAACGGAGTGATGGAAAACATAAAGTGACTCTCTGTTCTTTCCGTTTTCTCCTGTTCCAAAAAAGAATCCTTAATGCATGGTTGCGGCTAAGAGCGTTGCGCTGGATAACCCGCACAGCCAAAGCACTTTGCAATTCAGCCTTTTCATAAGGGCCGTTTTTAGCCGAAAATATTGTGAATTTTATTCATGGCATTCCCATCAAAGCATGTTAGCGTGTGCATCGCGCGGCGCTCGGCGCCTGTTCTTTGACATAAGGGTCAGCGGGAAGGGTTCTTGGAAAAGTGGCATTTGCAGGCCGGACTGTGTCCGATAATTCAGGTGAATTCAACCCAATTCAGGTGGATTCAAGTGAATTCAACCAAAATGAAAATAAAAAAAGTGAAGCGCATGAAAACTCACGCAAGTCGTTGATTTCCATGATAATTCCAGATAATTCCGCATTATTTTGGAAGACGATCTCTTTTTCCCCCAGTCTTTTTGGGGATTAGATGTTCTGGGCGAAGGCGCGGAGCTGGCGGTATTCCTGGAGAATGGTTCGCAAGGCCACGGCCGTGGCCTCGACTTGCAGGTGCAGGGGCGCTTGCTGCGGCGTCTCCAGCGTCAACTCAAAGGGGGGACGCTCCATCCCCGGCAGCGAGCGCAGCACGCCCTCATACGACCGGTAGATGATTCCATCCCTGGCCGGAAAGCCGTCAATGACGGGACGCCGGTTGCGGGGCAGAAACTTTTCCGCCGCGCGCAAGGCCGGTTCCAGAAGATTTTCGGACAAGACCGAGCCGTTGACGTAGCCGTAAACGCCGTTGCTGGTGTTGTCGGAATGCAGCGTCACCAAACCGTCGAAAGCATGCAGGTAAATTTCCGATTCCAGAGAACGCACCTCCGGCTCGCCCGACTGCTTCCAAAATTCGCGGTTGAGGTCCTTGCCGGAGTGCGCATGGCGGGTGCCGTCCTCAAAGCCGGTCGGGTTGCAGACCGGATAGAGGAACAGCGCGTAACCGCGCGCAATTTCCGGATCACGCTCCAGCAGCGTCACCAGCCGGTTGACCGCCAGCGCCCCTTCGGGTTCATCGCCATGAATGACGGCGAAAATCCCCAGGCGGATCACATCGCCGCCGCCGCGTTCTCCCAGATAGAGGTAACGCGGAATGAGGGGTTGGGGCGCGCCGTCTTTGGCGGGCGTTCGCAACAAGTGCTGGGAGCGCCCCGCCAGGTCCTCCAGAGGGGAGAGAATTCTGTCCAGCGCCCGGCGCTCGAAAATGCGTTTAACGCTCGCTTTGGGCGATTCTTTGGCAACTATCGTGTTCATGGCTTCAACCTTTCTGTTATGGTTAACAACTGACTTTTTGCTCATTCATTTCGAACAATAGCGAAAAAATAACAGAAATCTATATTATGTCAATAGAGTAAATTGTGTTTATGTATAGTCCATAACTGCAATGACTTACGAGTTGAAATAGAGCGACGAAGCTGACTATATGCTATAAAATCCGCGTCTGTGCCCAACGCCCAGAAGGTGAATTTGGAGCGCAGCGCTCACTCCAGAGTTTCAATCCTGCGCACGCGCGAATGCACGCCGACGGCGATCTCGTGTTTGGCCCGCTGGATCTTGGATTTGAATTCGTCACTGACTTCCAACTGGTCTTCGATGAAGTCATCCAGCCAATCGCGAACTGGCTGCAATTCCACGAGTGGCAACTTTTCGAGGGCAGACTCGATTTGTTTGACCTTACTCATGCGAAGAAGATCGCTGATTTCGGCGTCTGGTTCAAGGCCGCAATCACTTCGATAGCAGCCGAGTCCGCGCGGCGCGCTAAGACGGAACGATGCAATTAAAGAACTGAATTTTGACAGGATTAATAGGATTTACAGGATAGAAAAGAGGGTGTGGCATTGGAAATAATCCCTCCCCGTTTGGGGAGAGATCCGTGTGCCGCGCTTAATCCTGTTCATCCTGTAAATCCTGTCTCAAAATCTTCCTGTCGCGTTCTTTGACTGAATGGATGCGGCTAACACGGATGCAATTCCAAAACGCCGGGTAAGAACGCGTTATCGTGCTTCCGCCTTGCCGCCCATCTCCTTCTCGCGTTCTTCCATCGCTGCTTTGCGGGAGAGCCGGACGCGCCCCTTCTCATCCACGCCGAGGCATTTGACCCAGATTTCATCGCCCATTTTGACGATGTCCTCGGTTTGCTTGACGCGGAAATTGGCCAGCTCGCTGATGTGAACCAAGCCGTCCCGGCCGGGGAGGAATTCCACAAACGCGCCGAATTCCTTGATCGTCACGACCTTGCCGCGATAGACCTTGCCGATCTCGGCTTCGGCCGTCATGCCTTCGATGGCGTCCCGCGCGATCTTCATCCCTTCCGCCGAAACGGAGTAAATGTTCACCGTGCCATCGTCGTCAATGTTGATCTCGCAGCCGGATTCCTCCACCAGACGTTTGATGTTCTTGCCGCCCGGTCCGATCAGGGCGCCGATCTTCTCGGGATTGATCTTAACCTGAACGATGCGCGGGGCGTACTTGCTCATTTCCTTGCGCGGCTCGGCCAGGGTCGCGGCCATGCTTTGCAAAATCGAGAGCCTCGCCACGCGGGCTTTTTCCAGAGCCTCGCTCATAATGACATGCGGCAACCCGCGCAACTTGAGGTCAAGTTGAAATCCGGTGATGCCCTTTTCCGTCCCGGCGATTTTGCAATCCATGTCGCAAAAGGCGTCTTCCCAACCGATGATGTCGGTCAGCAGTTTGTAGTCGCTGATTTTCTCCATGTCATCGTTCTCGGTGCAGATGCCGATGCTGATGCCCGCCACCGATCGTTTCAAAGGCACGCCGGCATCCAGCAACGCCAGGGTGCCGCCGCAAACGGTCGCCATCGAGGAGGAACCGTTGGACTCCAGGATCTCGCTGGTGACGCGCACGGCGTAAGGATAGGTCTCCAAAGGAAGCATCGGTTCAATGGAACGTTCCGCCAACGCGCCGTGGCCGATCTCGCGCCGGCCCGGACCGCTGATGCGGCCGGTTTCGCCGACAGAATAATTGGGGAAATTGTAGTGGAGGATGAATTTTTTCTGTGTTTCGCCCCCCGTGTAGGAATCGAACTCCTGGGCATCTTCGGTCGTTCCCAGCGTGACCAGGGCCAGCGCCTGGGTTTCGCCGCGGCAGAATAAGGACGAGCCATGGGCGCGCGGCAGCAAGCCGACTTGGGACGAGATGGGGCGGATGTCCTCAAAGCCCCGTCCATCCAGCCGCTTGTTTTCCTGCATGATCAGGCCGCGAACGGTTTCCTTCTGAATGTAATAAAAGGCTTCCCGGAGGACGTGTTCCGTCACTTTTTCGGCGCCGAACTTTTCCACCAGCTTGGCGCCAATTTCATCGGTGAGGGTTTTGACGGCGACTTCGCGTTCGAGTTTCTTTTGGGTCAACAGGGCTGGAACCATGCGTTCCCCGGCCAATTGCTTGGCTTCGGCCAGGATGTCGTCCGGCACGACGCTGACGGTGATGTCGCGCTTTTTTTTGCCGCCGCGGGCGGCCAAATCCTTCTGCGCCTGGATGAGCGGCTGGCAACAATCGTGGCCGAATCTGAGCGCCGCCGAGAAGTCCGCCTCGGAAATCTCCTTGGCCGAACCCTCGAACATGACCACATCCGCCGAGTTTCCGACGTAGATCAGGTCCAGGTCGCTGTCCTTCATCTGGCTGTGGGTTGGATTGGCGACGAACTGGCCGTCGAGGCGGCCAATGCGCAAGGCGCCCAGCGGGCCGTCCCAAGGAATGTCGCTCACGGAGAGAGAAGCCGACGCGCCGACAATGGTGAGGATGTCGGAATCATTTTCGCCGTCGGCGCTCAACAGGACGCTCTGGACTTGAACTTCGTTGAACCAGCCTTTGGGGAAAAGAGGGCGAATGGGACGGTCGGTCAAGCGGCTGGTGAGGATTTCCTTTTCCGTGGGGCGGCCTTCACGCTTGAAATAGCCGCCGGGGAACTTGCCGGCAGCGGCCGCCTTTTCACGGTAATCCACCGTCAAAGGGAAAAAATCCTGGCCGGGTTTGGCCTTGCCGGCCGCGACGGCGGCGACCAGGACGATGGTTTCGCCGAGTTGGACGGTGACCGCGCCGTCCGCTTGTTTGGCCAATGTGCCGGTTTCGATGATGATCTGATTGCCCCCAACGAGGGCGGTGACTCTTTCTGCCATAAGTATTTTCTTAAGCCGCTGACTTGAAGGAACTTCAATGAACACCCATCCGACGGCAAGCCGTTCGATTCAGGTGCTGATTGAAATCACCCCAAGTCAGCGGAACTTTGTTTCCGCGACGTCATGCTCCGCATCGGCCTGTTCGCGTTTCCAGGCCAACGGGATTGATCGGGGCCATATCCGAGGTCGGGCATGGAGTTTCCCAGAAGAGAAAAAGTGATCAGTGGCGCAGCTTAAGCCTCTTGGTGACTGTTTGATAGCGCGTCAAGTCGGTATGATGAAGATAATCCAACAAGCGACGGCGCTGGCCGACCATGACCAAGAGGCCGCGGCGGGAGCTGTGGTCCTTGATATTCTTTTGCAAATGTTCGGTCAGATGATTGATGCGCTCGGTCAAAAGAGCGACTTGCACGTCAGCGGACCCTGTGTCGCGCTCGTGCAGCCTGAACCCTGCTATCGTCTTTCCTTTTTCCATATTCTATTCGATCAATATTCTTTGAACGCACAGTCTAAAATCGAATCCCGTCCCTGTAAAGCCCTTTTTTTGAAATGCAGAAGGCAGAAGGAAGAAGTGCTTTTCCACTTGGAAGTCGGGGCGGAGGGGGTTAGGTTGAAGACGTAGTGGACAAGCACAAAAAGAAAAAAGGGGCCGTCATCCTCGGCTTGGGCTTGGATTCCGACGGCCATAAACGCCTGACCACAGGCCCGAATTTCGCCCTGCTCGGCGGCACCCACGACACCCACGAAGCCATGACCGAAAAGGCGATCAAAATCAATGAGAAGCTCGCCGCCAAAGGCAAAAAGCTGGAGGACGTCAGCCGCGAGGAATTCGATGAGATCGCCCAATCCGTCGGCCTGCAACGGCGCCAGGAGAAGGATAAAGAAAAGGAGGAGTGAGGGAATGGCCACCCTGTTATTGCCCGACGAGTAAAACTTAAAAAGGCACTTAACGCCACAGATGAACACAGATAGACACAGACCGGAAGGAGTTGCGAAAGAAACCGGAGTTCCCCAACATTTGAAACACTCCTCTCTGAAAAATCTGTGTTCATCTGTGTCAATCTGTGGCTTCCGTTTCTTCTTAAAGTCCAACCGCCGGATTTAGGTTGAACCCGCGCGTCACATTAAGCCCGCAGGCCCAAGCCACCATCCCCACCCACGTGGCCATCATCATGGATGGAAACGGGCGCTGGGCCAAACACCGGCGCCTGCCGCGAGTGGAGGGGCACCGCCACGGCGTCGAGTCCGTCCGCGCCGTGGTGCGCGCCGCGGGCGAAACCGGCGTCAAATACTTGACGCTCTACGCCTTTTCCGTCGAGAACTGGAACCGTCCCAAGGACGAGGTGGATACGCTGATGAAATATCTGGCCCGGTTCCTCAAAACGGAGATCGGGGAGTTGAATCGGAACAATGTCCGCCTGGACGCCGTCGGCCAGATTTACCGTTTGCCCGAATTCGTCCAGGAGCAACTGCAAAAGACCAAGGCGGCCCTGGCCAAGAACAACGGATTGACGCTGATTCTGGCGCTCAGTTACGGCGGCCGCACGGAGATTGTCGAGGCCGCGCGCAGCATGGCGCAGAAGGTCAAGGACGGGCGGCTGGAGCCGGCGGAGATCAACGAGCACCTTTTTTCGCAGCATCTTTACACCTGCCATTATCCGGACCCGGACCTTCTCATTCGCACCAGCGGCGAGATGCGCATCAGCAATTTTCTTTTGTGGCAGATTTCCTATGCGGAATTGGTCGTCACGCCCACGCTTTGGCCCGATTTCCGCAAGCCGCAGTTTTTCGAGGCGCTGGAAGAATACACCCGGCGCCACCGGCGGTTTGGCCTGGTCTAAAGCGCCTATGCCGGAACCGAGCACTTCACCGCCTTCGCCGCCGTCAAAGGCCGTGGTTTTCTTCCGGCGCCTGGGCAGCTTCGTGGTCTTGTGGACGGTGGTCATCGGCGCGCTTTTCTCCGGGAACAAGGCGCTTTCCGATTACGTCTTTTTGCTGATCATCCTCGTGCTGGCGGTCTCCGGTTTGATGGAGTTTTATGGTATGGCGCAAAAACTCAACTACGCCTGTTACGCCAAATGGGGCGTGTGCGGCGCGGTCTTGCTGATCTTGTTCACGTTCGTCTGCATCTCCGGCCAATTCGGGCGCGCGGTCACTCCTTCGCGCATGAACGATCGGGAAACGATGTTCATCATCCTTTTTGTGCTCGGCTTGTGCGTGCTCCAATTCATGTCGCGCCGCGTCTCCACCGGCATCATCGCCATCTCCACGACGTTGTTCGGATTGATGTACGTGCCGTGGCTGTTGAACTTCATCCAGAAAATCAATTTCTTCGGCCAGGCAGGGGTGGAAGGCCCGTATTACGTGCTCTATTTCGTACTCGTCACCAAATTCAGCGATTGCGGCGCTTACGCGGTCGGCTCTCTCATTGGCCGGCACAAAATGATTCCCCGCGTTAGTCCGGGCAAAACCTGGGAAGGCTTTGGCGGCGCGGTCGTCGTTTCCACCGCCGCCAGCGTCATTTTTGCGCGGCTGGCCGGTTCACACTTGGCAGGCATGACGCTGGCGCACTCGATTATTTTGGGGATTCTTCTGAGCATCGCCGCCGTGGTCGGTGATTTGATCGAGTCCCTCTTCAAACGCGAGGCCGGATTGAAAGATTCCGGCTCCATGTTTCCGGGCATCGGCGGCATTCTGGATTTGCTGGACAGCCTGCTCTTCAACGCGCCGATCATGTATCTGTATTTGCGCCATGTGTTGACGTGAGCCGCAGTTGCGCTCCGGTTTTTGATTCCTAATCTTAGTCTTAATCGTAATCTTAATCCAAACCGCATCACGTGTTGACAAAGCGCGCCGGAAGCACTACGTATCTTTGAAGTAGAAATCTACATTTTCGGTCACGGAAGCGCAGGCCAATCTGCCGAGGATTGTACGGTCAGCCTCCATTACCGGCATTGCCAGACATAATAAAGTGGCTGGATTCTACGTTCCGCGCGAGCGATTCGAAGCGCTGCTGGAAACGATGGAACTTCTGGCCAACCCAAGTGCCATGAAAACTCTCAAGCAGGCCAAATCAGGCAAACTCAAATACCGCACGCTGGCGGAAGTGGAGCCGGAACTTGATTTGTGACTCCGGTCCACCTTTCGCCTCAAGTAGTGTCTTTCTTAAATCGCGCCATGTGATATACGAACATTTTGCGGCTATCCTCTCTGAGGAAGGACCCGGTGCGATTTCCGGAAAGGAGTTGTAACTGGACCGCGGCAAAAAAACGCGAAAAAAAAGCTTGCAAGTATGGTGAATTGGCGTAATCTCTGAATCATGCCAAAGAGGTTCCGCAGTGAAAGTATTTACGGGCAGGCTCGTAGCCTCAAGGGACCTTCTGCCCCTCGCCAGGAAACGGAAAGGATTTTATAGGTATGTTCCATGAAAGCACTTCATTCCAGTTCCATCGTTTGCGCATTGCTCGCGCTGTCGAGTTGCTTGGTGGGTTGGGCCTCGGCCACCCAGATTCAGCCGGTAACGGTTCTTTCTTCGCAACTGCCCCCTTCGTCCGGTGGCAACGGTGATTCCGTAGCGCCGATCGTCAGCGGGGACGGCCGATACGTGGTGTTTGCCAGCTCGGCGAATAATTTGCCGGCCAACGGGAGCAACTACCTCGCTGTGATGCCCGCCCAACTAAACGTCTTTGTGCGGGATCGGGTCAACCAAAGCACGATCCTCGTTAGCGTCAATGCCGCTGGAACCGGCGGCGGCAGCGGTGATTCCATTCCCCGAGACATTTCGACCAACGGGCAATTCGTTCTATTTGAGAGCGCCGCCGACAACCTGGTGGCAGGGGTTACGAATCATAGCAACAATGTGTTCATCCGTGATGTGGTCAATGGCGTGACCATTTTGGTCAGCACAGGCTTAAATGGAACCGAGGCCAGCGGAGCATCACGCGGCGCGGTCATGACGCCGGACGCTCGTTTCGTGGCGTTCTCCAGTGATGCCACCAACCTGGTGTCGGACGATACCAATGGGATTGCGGATATATTTGTGCGTGATCTCCAGTCGGGTGTGACGGTTTTGGCAAGTGCGGGAGCCACCTCCAACTCGTTGGCGGTTGGCGGGGGCGCTTCGGAATTGCCGGTCATCAGCTCGGACGGCCGCTATGTGGCGTTTTACAGTACGGGCACAAATCTTGTTTCTGGCGTGGAGACCGTCGGCGAGATTTATCTGCGCGACTTGACTCTTGGAGAAACGACGGCCATCAGCCCGGCGGCTCACGGCATTGTTCAGACTCTATTGGGGACGTCGAACGTCTTTTCCTGTAGTCCCGCGATAAGCTCTAATGGGCAAATCGTAGCCTATGAAGCCTGCCAAACCACGGGTTACGGCATTCCCGTGGGTGCTCCGGGCGTGATCCTGCGTTACGATGTGCAGGACGGTACAACCATTGTTGTGGAGACTAATGCCATTGCCGTCACCTACGGCTCGGAAGGGAACTTTCGAGGATTTGACATGACACCCGATGGAGAGCACATCGCGGTGGTCGCGGGTTTGACAAATGCCTCGGGCGCCGATAGCGCCGTGGAGGTTTGGAGCGCGCAGACCGGCGTGGCGACCCCCGCCAGCGTGTATGTAGATAATTCCATAGTCACAAATGGGATTTCGGATCTGCCGGTGTTAGATGCCACAGGCCGCTATACGGCCTTCATGAGCGACGCCACTAATCTGACCACCAACAGTGTGTCTAACGGTTTTCATCTGTATATTCGCGACCTTCAAGGCGGCGTTACGACTTTAGTGGACGCCGATACAAACGGGGTGGGATCAAGCCGCAATCTGGGTGGTTTTTGCAGTATGAGCGCCGATGGCGGTGTCATTGCCTTCGCGGCTTCGGATGGGGCGCTGGTGGCGAACGATAACAACCACGCTTACGACGTCTTTGCGGTCAACTTGACGAACAATGTGCTCGAGTTGATCTCGACGCGCCAGGCGGCGCTCCCGGCGAACGGAGCGGACGGACCGAGTGCGATTGCCAGCATGTCTGTCAGTACGAATGGCATCGTGGCGTTTACCAGTCTGGCTGACAACCTGGCGGCCGGGGCCGCGGATGGGAGTTCCCAGGTGTTTATTCGTGATTTGGAGGGCGGCGCAACTACACTGGTTAGTGTTGACACAAACGGCATTTTTCCCGGAAATGGCGGTTCCCTGGCCGCATCCATCAGCGAGGATGGCCGTTACGTTCTGTTCACCAGCGGCGCTTCCAACCTGGTGGCGGACGACAATAACAATGCTTCCGATATATTCGTCCGCGACATGCAGTTGGGAACCAACATCCTGGTCAGCGTCAATGCGAGTGGCACTGGCTCCGGCAATGGCGCGTCCTCCGCTCCGATGATGAGCAGTGATGGGCGATATGTGCTTTTTCGCAGTTTGGCAGGTAATTTGACAACAGGATCCACGATAGGGACCAGCCTCTTCTGGCGTGACCTTCAAGCCGGCGTCACTCGGCTCGTGGCGATGAATGTGGCAAGCGAACTTGCGGCGATGACCCCTGATGGCCAGAATGTGGCTTGGTGCTCCGGCGGTCCGCTGTATTTATGGAACGCGCAAGCCGGCGGCAATACCTACACCAACAGCCATGTGACCGCAGCCAGCATCGCCGCCATTAGTCCCGATGGAACTCGTATTGCTGCGTACACCTCCTCCTTTATCGTGGTAGATACGGTCTCGCAGACCAATCTTTCGTTTCCTGGTGGGGGTCCGGTTCGTCAAGCGCAATTTAGCGCGGACGGCCGTTATCTGGCCTACGTTGCCAGCACTGGCTTCAACCAAGCGAAGGTTTACGTCTATGATTTTCAGCAGGGGACCAACGTGCTGGTCAGTGCGACCTTTGACCCGCTGGGCGTCGCCAATGGCAACTCTGACAGTCCCACCATCAGCCCGGATGGCCGTTTTATCGCCTATCGCAGCTTTGCCAGCAATCTGACCCCGGCGGACGGCAACGGCGTGCCCGATGTGTTTCTTTACGACCAAGTGAGCGGGGCGACCATTCTGGCCAGTGTCGGCCAATTTGGCAACGCCTCGGCCAACGGGCCCTCGGCGATGCCGGTGTTTAGCGGAGACTCGCAGACGCTGGTCTTTCAGAGTTGGGCCTCCGATTTGCTGGGGGGATTCTTCAGCTCGAGCGGGGAAGTTTGGTCCATGAGCCTTTATTCGGCCACTCCGCCACCCGCTTTCAACACGACTGTCGGGCCGGCGTTGGCGCCCGGGCTGGGTCCAATGCTGATGTGGACGGTGGCTCCCGGGCATTATTATCAGGTGCAATTCAAGAATGAGCTAACCGACCCGGCTTGGCAGTCGTTGACCTCCGGCGTAACTATTGTGGGCAGCCTGGGATATTTCAGCGACCCGGCGCCTTCTGCGGGGCAACGCTTTTTTAGGGTGGTTGCGTTCTAAAGCTCTGTTTTACCACAACTGAAACACGATTGAAAAACTTATGCGTGAACTAATGACAGACAACCGGAGTTGCCCGCGGTTCGCAAAGTCTCGCGACCGGAGCGGTTTCACGTTCATCGAATTGCTGGTGGTGATCTTCACCATCGCGGTGCTCGCGGCGCTATTAGCGCCGGCGATGGGCTCCAGCGCGATTGATTCCGCCGCCGTCAAATGCATGAGTAATATTCGCCAGCTTTCGGCGGGCTGGCAGATGTACGCCAATGAGAACATCGGAGTATTCGCTTACAACGAGGAGGGCGGGACTCCGCCGGCGTGGGTCTATGGGAATGAAGACTATAGCGGATCCCCCGCCAACTATAACACGAATTACGTGCTCAACCCTCAGTACGCCCAACTCGCGCCTTATGTCAAAACGGCCGCGGTCTTTAAATGTCCTTCCGACGTTAGTTTGAGTAGCGGAAGCAGCGGTGTCCCGCGCCTTCGGAGCTTTTCCATGAACGGGGCGGTTGGACTGAATTCGGGAGGAGCGTCCGAAGGCCAAGGGGCATGGCTGCCCTCTCTCTATGGCAACAACGGCGTGGCGGGCGGAGGCTACTCGTGTTATTTCAGGGAACAGGATTTAGGTCATCCTTCACCCGCTGGGCTTTACCTCTTCCTCGAAGAGGATCCCGACAGCATCAATGACGGCAGCTTTGCTTTTTCAATGCCGGCGTCAGCAGGCGGAACCTATTGGGTCGATATCCCGGCCAAATACCACGCCAATGCCAACAACTTTTCCTTCGTTGACGGCCACGTCGAACTTCACACGTGGCAAATGCCGCAAGGCATTCCGAACGTCACTTTCGGCGGATTTAGCGTGAAAACAGTAAATAACAATCCGGATGTCTGGTGGGTGGGAACGCACACTTCCGCCCTGGTTAATGGCCAACCCAATCCGTTTCCAACGGTAAATTAAGAATTTTGTTCGAAGGCTTCGGCGTAGGAGTGGACCGCGAAACACGAAAAAGCATTGAGTTTTTCGCGTGAATAACACCAGCATGTCTCCAAACCAAGCAAGCAGACTCCCTGCCGAACACCACTGCCATGCACCCGTTTCTGAGCGCAGTCAACAAAAAAGAAGAAGGAAAAAGGAACTGACAGGCTTTGCCATTGCGCTTTGCGGTCGCGCAGATAATCCTCCCCGTTCGAATGATGAGATCTTATGAAACAGCCGCCTGCGCGCTCGGCAATCAAATCGCCGTCGACTGACTGGCATCGCCGGGGGTTCCTCAAGGCCTCCGCTGCCACGGCCTTGGGTCTGGCGTTTTCCCGCCTGCCGGTCATGGCCGGACCGTTCACGCGCGAGGATTTTGACCATATTGTCCCCGCCGACAAGAAACTCCGGCCTGAATGGGTGAAATCGCTTTTCGAGCGCGGCACACGGGAGATTTTGCGCGGCGGTGACCTCAAATTCATCGGCATGCCCGTAGGCGGCATCGGCGCAGGCCAGCTTTATCTCGGCGGCGACGGACGCCTCTGGCATTGGGACATTTTCAATCAAACCAAAGGAACTGGATCGGAGCATTACGCCGGGCCGCTCGTTCCGTCGTCGCCTCTGACGCAACAATTTACGCTGACCATCGGCGGGCAGACCTGGACGCTGGATCGCGCCGGGTTTTCCGATGTTTCCTTTCGCGGCGAATATCCGATCGGCACGGTGGAATACGCCGATGCCGGCGCGCCGGTGACCGTGAAGTTGGAGGCGTTTTCGCCGTTCATACCGCTCAACACGGATGACTCCAGTCTGCCCGCGACGATTCTCCAATTCACCTTGCGTAACACCTCCGCCGCGCTCGTCGAGGCGGTGCTTTCCGGCCAATTGGAAAATGGCGTTTGCCTCAATCACCGCTTTCAAGAGGGCGTGTTGCGTAATCGCGTCCTGCGCGAGGCCGGCTTGACCACGCTCTTTTGCTCGGCGGAAAAGGCCGAGCCGCCGCCGGCGCGCCGCGCGGACATCGTTTTTGAAGACTGGGACAAGGAAACCTACGACGGCTGGATGGTGGAAGGCGCGGCTTTCGGCAACGGTCCGATCAAGAAATCTGACATTCCTTCTTATCAGGGCGACGTGGGAGGCGACACGGCGCGCGTGGTCAACTCGCACGCTTCCGCGCCCGGCGATTCCATCGAGGCGAAGGACAGCGCCGTCGGCAAACTGACCAGCCGCGAGTTTACCATCGAACGCCACTTCATCACGTTCTGGATCGGCGGCGGCAAGGCGCGATCCAATTCACGCCTCGGACTCACGCTGTTGGTGGACGGGAAGGCGGCAAAGACGGCGTCTGGAAAAGACCAGAACCAAATGGCGTTTGATCATTTTGATGTCCGCGCTTTCGAAGGCAAAACGGCGCGGTTGGAGATACTTGACGACGCCACCGGCGGCTGGGGCAACGTCGGCGTGGGCCGGATTGTTTTCGGCGATCAGGCCGCCCAGGCAGGGCCACTGGAGGCCTTGCCGGATTTTGGCACGATGGCCCTCGCACTGCTGGGAGAAGCGGCGGATCAAGCCAGCGCCGACGAGACGGCGCCGTTCAGCGATAAGTTATCCGGCGCGCTGGGCCGCAAACTCAAGCTCGCCCCAGGGGAATCAGCCCAGGCGACTTTCGTGCTGGCGTGGCATTTCCCGAATCTCTCGCTGGGCGGCCCTTTGCAAAAGGCGGGACGCTATTACGCCACCAAGTTTGCTTCGGCCCAAGCCGTCGCGCGGTATGTCGCGGAACATTTCGACCGGCTTGCGGACGGCACCCGCCTCTGGCGCGACACCTGGTATGATTCGACGCTGCCGTTCTGGTTCCTGGACCGCACGTTTCTCAACGCTTCGATTCTGGCCACCTCGACTACTTTTCGTTTTGCGGACGGACGTTATTACGGTTGGGAGGGTGTGGGCTGTTGCGAGGGAACTTGCGGCCACGTGTATCAATACGCCCACGCGGCGGCGCGGCTCTTTCCCGATCTGGAGCGCGGCAAATGCGAGAAAGTTGATTTCGGCCTCGCCCTCCAACCCGATGGGGCAATTCATTTTCGGGGCGAGTTCAACGACTTCCCCGCCGTGGATGCACAGGCAGGGGCGGTGTTGCGCGCATTGCGCGAACATCAGATGTCGGCCGATGCGGACTTTCTCAAGCGCAACTGGCCCAAGATCAAGCTGGCCACGCAATGGCTGATCGCCAAGGACGCCAAGGCCGACGGCCTCATTGAGGGCAATCAGCACAATACGCTTGACACTGATTGGTTCGGGCCGGTCGCGTGGTTGAGTGGCCTGTATCTGGCGGCGCTGGCGGCGGCGGCGGAAATGGCCGATATAGCCGGCGACGCGGAGTTCGCGCTGAAGTGCCGCGGCATTTTGGAGACAGGCCGCAAAAACTTTGTCGCGCAACTTTTTGACGGCGACTATTTCATCAACAAAGTTTCTCCGCAACATCTTGACGCGATCAATTCCGGGACCGGTTGCGAGATTGACCAGGTGTTCGGCCAAAGCTGGGCGTTTCAAGTCGGCCTGCCGCGCGTGCTGCCGCAGCAGGAAACCGTGTCCGCGCTCAAATCGCTTTGGCGCTACAATTTTTCGCCCGATGTCGGGCCGTATCGGGCGATTTACAAACCGGGGCGCTGGTATGCGATGGCGGGCGAGGCCGGTTTGCTCATGTGTACCTTTCCGCGCCGGGACTGGGATTTCACGCAGGCCAGGGGCCGCGATGGCCAGGATTGGGCGGCGGGCTATTTCAACGAGTGCATGAACGGCTTCGAGTACCAGGCCGCCGGCCACATGATTTGGGAGGGCCTGACGATGGAAGGCCTGGCCGTGACGCGCGCGCTGCATGATCGTTACCACGCCTCGCGTCGCAATCCGTGGAATGAAGTCGAGTGCGGCGATCATTACGCCCGCAGCATGGCCAGCTACGGTGTGTATCTGGCCGCGTGCGGTTATGAATATGACGGGCCGCGCGGATACCTGGGCTTCGCGCCGAGAATTTCGCCGGAGAATTTCAAGTGTGCCCTCACCAGCGCTGAAGGCTGGGGCAGCTATTCTCAAAACACGGACAGCGGCAAGTTCAAGGCGCGCATCGCCGTGCGTTTTGGCGCCTTGAAATTAAACACGATGGCGCTGGAATTTGCCGACGCCAAGGCAGTGCGCGCGGCGATGGGCGGCCGTGTTTTGCCCGCCAAACTTGTCCTCGACGGGCAGCGGGTGATCGTCACGCTGGCGGAGCCGGCGGAAATTCCGGCCGGTCAGGCGCTGGAAATTGATCTCACCTGACCGCAATCTGATTCAAAACCAAGTGCATCAGCCAGCCGGGATGCCATATACCAGCACATAAATAAATCGCCATTTACCAATTCTTAACGCGGGAGGGCGGAGCGCCGCGACGCCCTGAAATAATGGGACTCGCGGCGCTCGCCCCTCCCGAAAAATGCCTCTGGCATGTCGAATTCCTTAGGCGCATCTATTTGGCGGCGCGGCGTTTATCCTGGCGCTCCCAATACCAGGCGATCCACACGGCCACTTCAAAGAGGATTTGCAGCACGACGGCCATGATAATTTGCGTGAGCACTTCCTGAGTCGTCAGGATCGCGCCCAGAACCAGGTTGATGACGATCATGTAGCGGCGCATGGCGGACAGTTTCTGGTAATCGAGCAGGCCGATCTTGACCAAGGCCAGCAGAACGACGGGCAATTCAAAACCGGCGCCCATGCCCAGCATGAGTTTGAAAAGAGCGCCCGCATAATCCAAGGCCGTAAAGAACGGCACGTCCGTGTCCATCCACTTGGCATAGACGATGCAAAATTTAATGGCGGCGGGCGCGACCAAAAAGTAAGCGAAGGACACGCCGCTCAAAAACAAGACCGTGCCGAAATAGAAGGCGCGCAAGAAGTACTTCTTTTCACGGATTTTGAGCGCTGGCATGACGAATTGGCCGATGAAGTAGAGAATGAACGGAGAGGCCAAAATCACGCCGGCAAAAAACGCCATGTGCAAAGCGAACATAAATGGGTCCGCCATGCCCAAGAACGAGAGCTTGATCACGGCCGCCGCAGGAGGCTCGGCGTTGGTGTTGACCCGCATCTCCATCAGAATATTCGTGCCGACGACGACCGGAAGAAACTGCAACGCGACGTACTGGTTGGTGCCCAGGTCAATGGACCCAAGCCGGTTGGATTTGACCTCGAACGATTTTAAATCGAGTCCGGCGATCTGAATGGTGACTGTTTGGTTGGTGTCTTCAGGAATCAAGTAAATGTGCCGTTGGTAGGCGCGATCAATCGGCCATTGGAGGATGGCCTTGAGTTGTCTGGTGCCGGAAAAGCAGAGAAGCATGGCCACTACCAGCGCCACGCTGCACTTGATGAGCGTCCAGCGCAGATCTTCCAGGTGCTCGAGAAAAGATTTTACAGCGCCACCTTCGACCTCTTCGTCTTCGGGCCGGATTTCCTCGTCGCCTTCCGCCATGATTCAGGATGAACGAAAGCGGTCAGGTCTTTGGCACGGTGGAAGCGGGAGCAGGATCCGGTTTGGCAGCAGGGGGCGGAGGCGGAGGAGGCGGTTCCTCGATCATCGCATTGTGAATTTCGTTGGAAACGTCGTTGGAGGCCTTCTTGAACTCTTTCATGGCCTGGCCAAGGCCTTTGGCAAATTCGGGAATCTTCTTGGAGCCAAAAAGGATCAACGCCACGACGAGAACCACCATGATTTCTGTGCCGCCCATCCCCATGAGTGCTAAACTTGTGTTCATAAAGTTACTTTCTTCCCTGAAATTTACGCCTCCCGCGGCATTAGTAAAGCATCAAAACAGGCGTCATTTGCCGGCTGGCGGGGGTGGCGGCGGATTCTGATTGGCCGCGGTATGAACTTCGTTGGGAACGTCATTGGAAGCCTTCTTGAACTCTTTCACCGCCTGGCCCAGACCTTTGGCAAATTCTGGAATCTTCTTGGCGCCAAAAAGGACCAACGCGACGATCACAACCACCATGATCTCCGTGCCACCGAGAACGCCCGCTATAATTGTATGCATAAATATTTCTTTCTTGACTCAACTTAACGCACGCGGCGGCATTGGTAAAGCACCAAAACGGCGAAACTAAGAATGGCCACCCATTGCCCGCCACCGAGCAATGCCGCCAAATCGCATGCATAAGAGGTTAACTTCTTACCTCAACCTAATGCATCTGGCGGCATTAGTAAAGCGCCAAAACGGCCCCTGTTGCCTTTGGCGTTGTTTTGTCACCGCGCCAGGGCGCCCCGCAATCGGCGCACGGCCTCCGCGTCCGTCACCGTGAACTCAACTTCCGATTGTTTGACAGTCCCGCCAAAGGAGACCTGCGGCCGCGCGGAGGCCGAGCGGTCCTGGCTGGCCGTGCTGAGGGAGGCGTGGACTTGATCACAGCCGGTTCGCTTGATCACGTCCGCGACGGTGAAGCGATTGATGCCTCCGGCGGGAAGAATCTCGATGCGGCCCGCGGCCTGGCGGATATACCCTGCGATATTGGCCGCGCCGTTGTAGGCGCTCGCTTCCTGGCCGGAAGTCATCACGCGGGTCAGGCCCAGGTCCACCAATTGCGCCAAAGCTGTCCGCGGATCACGAACCACATCGAACGCGCGATGAAACACCGCCTGCCGCCCGGCGGCCAGTTTGACCATTTGCCGGCAACGCTTGAGGTCCACCGCGCCGGCTGAGGTGAGGATTCCGAAGGCGATGCCGTCGGCGTTTTCGGAAAGCGCCATCTCGGCATCGCGCTGCATGACCGCGAAATCGGCGCGGCTGTAACAGAACCCCGAAGGCCGCGGACGAATCATGGCGATGATCTGAAGCTTCACCGCGGCGCGGGCTTCGCGCAAAGCGCCAAGCGACGGAGTCAGACCTCCCAACATCAAGGCGCAATTGAGTTCGACGCGATCGGCGCCGCCGCGTTCCGCCTTGACGCAGTCTTCGACCGAGGCGGTGCAAATCTCCAATTTTATGCGGCGGCTCATGCTCCACTCATGCGGCACCACCATAGCGCAAGCGCGCCCCGCGTCAACCGCAGACCGCAAGCGGGCTGGGCCTGTGTATTAAACATGCTAAAATGTTTTCAATATAATAAATTGTGCTTGCATTCATATATTTGCCGTGTAAAGTTGCGCGCGTTCGGGGCCGTGGCGCCGTGTGGTTGCGCGCGGACCCGGTCCATTGCCTTATGCGATTGCCATCGAATCTGGTTGTGTGCGTTGCCTTGTTAGCGGGGGCCGGTGTTGGCGCGCAGACAACGAACGCCCCCAAGGCTTTGCCTCCCAACGCCACCAATGCCCCGCAACAACTCGGCGCGGTGGTTGTCACCGCGGATCTGGACGCCGCCCGCGAGCAAATCGCTCCCAGTTTGGGGGCGGTGACCTACACGATTGGCCTGAACCAAATTCAATCCACGGGCCAGGGCGAAAACGCCCCCTTCCAGCAGGTGCTTTTGCAAGCGCCGGGGGTTGTGGAGGAGGAATTCGGAGAGATCCACGTGCGCGGCGATCATGGCGATTTGCAATATCGCGTCAATGGCGTCTTGCTGCCGGAGAGCCTCAATGGTTTTGGGCAGGAAATTGACACTCACTTGATCCAATCGGTCACTCTGATCACGGGAACCATGCCCGCCCAGTTTGGGGACCGAACCGCCGGCATTATTGATGTCACCACCAAGGCGGGCTATCAACTCAACGGCGCTGATGTTTCACTTTACGGCGGCAGTTACGATACGTTCAATGCCTCCCTCGAATGGGGCGGCACCACGAGCAATCTGGACTACTTTGTCGCCGCCTCCTATTTGCACGACAATCATGGCATTGACAATACGACGGCAAGCCCCAATCCACTGCATGATGTGACGGACCAGGAAAAGCTTTTTGGGTACTTCTCTCATCCGTTCGACAAGACCAGCCGGCTGACGTTGCTGCTGAACAGTTCCTACGCGGGCTTTCAAATTCCCGACACGGCGGGGGTTGCGCCCATCTATGAGTTGTCGGGCAGTCCGACGGGCAGTTCCGCGACGGCCAACAATTACCAGATCGAGCAGAATTATTACACAGTGCTCTCCTATCAGAAATCCGCGGGCAACTTTCTGTCGCAAGTTTCCGTTCTGACCCGATATACGGACATCCGCTTTACTCCTGACCCGGTGCAAGGCCTGCTTTTGGCCGGCAACGCGGCGCAGGTGGAGAACAGCGATCTTGCCAATGGCGTGCAGGCGGACGCTTCTTATGAATTGGGCGATCATCACACCCTACGCGCCGGGATGCTGGCGACTTATGACATCGAGCAACTCGATACCAAGTCCGCTGTCTTTCCCTCCAGTTCGCAATTCACGGCCAGCCCGACCGGCGAGACCATACCCGCGCTGGGCGGCCCGGCGCCGCTGCCCGGCAACCCGCCGCAATCGTCCACCACTCCGTTCACGATCAGCGCCAATAGTGGCAACAGCGGGTTGACCTCCGGCCTTTACTTGCAGGACGAGTGGCGCTTGACGGATCATCTCACTCTGAATTACGGCGCGCGTTACGATCTTTTTGACGTTTCGTTTGACAACGAGTGGCAAATCAGCCCGCGGGCCAACCTCGTCTGGAAGATCAACGAGGCCACCACCGCGCACGTCGGCTATGCGCGCTACTTCATGCCGCCCACGTTGCAATATGTTCATCCGTCCACGGTCAAAGAATTTGAATATACGACCGACGCTCCCTTCAACACGCGGGACGATCCGCAAAAAGTCGAGCGCGACAATTATTTTGACATGGGCCTCTCGCGGCAGATCACTCCGGCGTGGCAGATCACCGGCGACTCGTTCTGCAAGCTGGCCAAAAACCTGCTCGACGACGGTCAGTTCGGCAGCGCGGTCATCCTCGACAATTTCAATTACTCGTCCGGCACGGTTTATGGCGCGGAGTTGAGCAGCACTTACAGACAAGGACCCTTTTCCGCCTACGGGAATTATTCGTACGTGCAAACCTGGGTGCGGGACATTGATTCGGTGGAAAACGAGTTTCCGAACAATGAGTTGTCATACCTGACCACGAACGTCATGCAACTGGACCACCAGGGGCGCTTCACCGGTTCGGGCGGTGTCTCCTATGATCTGCTCAAAAACCTCCGCGCCCATGCGGACTTCCTCTACGGCTCCGGCCTGCGGGCGGGTTTCGCCAACTTGAAGGAATTAAGCCCATATTGCCCGGTAAACCTGGGCCTCGAATACACGTGGAACATGCGCGCCGCAGGCATCCGACAATTGAAGCTTCGCTTTGACTGCCTGAATGTGCTGGACGAACCTTACGAGTTGCGCAACGGCACGGGCGTCGGCATCGCCGCCCCGGCCTACGGCCCGCGCCGCGCCTTTTACGGCGGCCTGACTGCGGTTTGGTAAAATGATGCTGGTGCCATCCACTTCCGGTTCAAAGCTCGTGCCCGGCGGAAACAATTCCAAACTGGCAAGGCGGCCTCTTGAATCTGCGGTTAAAGTCATAGTGGGATTATCCCATCGGATGCCCTAAAAAGTCAAGTTCAGACGATGGTCCGCCTGACCAAGGGGGGGCAAGTCTGGCCTTGACCTCTAACCCCGCCGTCCCTCCCGTTTGACCCGTCACACCGTAACATTCGACGATAATCAACAACTTAACCCGTAAAATGATATTGAATTTATGTTGCTGCATTCCCGTCAAACGGTGGTAGTATGGTGCTTGTGAAGCGCACAGGCGCCTGTTCTTTGACATAGGGGCATCAATGGTGGTTCGTGGCCAGCCCAGCCCGCCATCCTGTCCTCCAAAGCCTTGGCGAAGTCGGGTGGTTAGCACGGCTCGCAAGTCTCTGCCCTCCGTCATGCGCAGGCTTCCGAGCGAGCCGTCAAATCGGTCGGCAAGAGCGCCAATCAAGGCTAATCAAGCCTTCGAAAAAAAATAAAATCGGGAAATTTGAGTCATGGAGAACAAGACGGTAAGCGTCGCCCAAAGATGGATGGCCGCGAAAGAGCACAAAGATCGCAAAAGAAAACAAAGCAATTGACATAACCTCTTGTCTTTGTGTTCTTTGCGTTCTCTTGTGGCAAAAGTCTTGTCACGAAAACCAGCCGGCCAAACTCACGCAAGTCGTTGATTTCCATGATAATTCCAGATAATTCCGAGTTTATTTTTCATGGGACTCCTGCTCTCCTTGCAAAAGCGGCAATATTTGCCGCCCGCCGACGGTTACGGTTGGGCAAGGTCACCTTCTGGCAGATTGACGCCGTTAATCGTTGCGATAAGTATCGGCTAGTTTCGGTTGGTTTCGCCTACTTTCGGTTACTTTCGGCTACTTTCGGCTTAACGTTTTACAATCCGCGGCGGCTCCGCAGTGCCCTGGGGTACCTATGGGCACCAAATCCGCCTTTGTGACGAGTTGGTAGAGGCTTTGTGACGGCACATGTTACGGTTTAAGTTGTTGATTATCAATGAATGTGACGGTGTGACGGCTAATACGGGAGCCAAGGTGGGGTTAGTGGTCAAAACTAGACTTGCGCCCTCAAGGATGCTCTTTGGAATTATGGCATTGAAAATTCATCACGGCCGGACTATCGTGCCGAAGTTCGTATGAAAACCGTTTGTTTCCACATTATGGATCGTGCGGCCGCCCCGTTGCTGCGGGCGGCCGGCCTGCTGCTGTCTTGTATTTTTCTTCTGCCCGTTATGAATGCACAACCTGCCTCGACCAATGCCCCGGCCCAACTCCAAACCGCCACTTTCGGCGGCGGCTGCTTCTGGTGCGCCGAGGCCGTTTTCCAACGCATCCCAGGCGTCAAATCGGTCACTTCCGGTTTCGCCGGCGGCAAGACGGCCAATCCCAGTTACGAGGAAGTTTGCACCGGCAACACCGGCCATGCCGAGGTCATTCAGCTCAAATTTGATCCGTCGCTCATCTCCTACGACAAATTGCTGGAGATTTTTTGGGAAGCGCACGACCCGACGACCCTCAACCGTCAGGGCAACGACGTCGGCACGCAATACCGTTCCATTATTCTTTACAGCGACGAGGCGCAAAAGGCGGCGGCGGAAAAATCCAAGGCCGAGGCCGCGCGGCATCTCTCCTCGCCCATCGTGACGCAAATCGTGCCGCTGACGAAATTCTATTCCGCGGAGGGGTATCACCAGAATTATTACAACCTGCACTCCCACCAATCCTATTGCCAATTTGTCATCGGGCCGAAGTTGCACAAACTGATTGCCAAAGGGGTCATCCCGCAGGACAAATAGTCCCAATGCGGCGACAATACCCCTTTCATCTCATCGAGCCTAAGTGGCGGCAGTTCTGGGAAGCCCAGGAAACCTTTCGCGCCTGGAATCCCGGCGATGTCATACCGGAAACTCATCCGTTCGCCAAAAGGCATGGCCTGCGCGGCCCGGTTGCGCCGGAGCAGCTTCCGCCCAAGTTTTATATCCTGGATATGTTTCCCTATCCTTCCGGCGCGGGCTTGCACGTGGGCCACCCGGAGGGTTATACGGCAACCGACATCCTGGCCCGTTACCAACGCGCCCTGGGCCGCAACGTCCTGCATCCGATGGGCTGGGACGCCTTCGGGTTGCCGGCGGAGCAGTATGCCATTCGCACCGGGCAGCATCCGCGCAAAACGACCGAGGCCAACATCGCGGTGTTCAAACGCCAGATCAATTCGTTGGGCTTCAGTTATGATTGGAGCCGCGAGATTGACACGACCGACCCTGGCTATTTCAAATGGACGCAATGGATTTTCCTCAAACTCTACAACTCATGGTTTAATCCCCTGACCAAAAAGGCCGAGCCAATCAAAACTAGCCCGGACGGGCTTCGTGATATCGACAGCCAACGCCTGGCCTACGTTGCCGAGGCGCCGGTCTGGTGGTGCGAGGAATTGGGCACGGTCCTGGCCAACGAGGAAGTCGTTGACGGCAAGAGCGAAGTCGGCGGTTTCCCCGTCACGCGCAAACCGATGCGCCAATGGATGCTGCGGATCACCGCCTACGCCGAGCGATTGCTGGCGGGCTTGGAGCCGCTCGAATGGAGCGGGTCGCTCAAGGAAATGCAGCGAAATTGGATTGGCCGCAGCGAAGGTGCGGAGGTGGATTTCCTAATCAAAGGGACGAATAGGAAAATTCGCGTTTTCACGACGCGTCCAGATACCTTGTTCGGAGCCACATTTATGGTGGTTTCTCCAGAATATAAGCAGTTTGATGATTTGATACCTAACAAGTGGCCGGATGGAACCCCAGACAATTGGAAGTATGTTTACAAGACGGACGAAGTTCCACCTAAGCTTGACATTGATGCCTACCGCGACTTCGTGGCCACCTTGAGTGATTTGCAACGCCAGATGGGCAAGAGCGGAGTCTTTAGTGGTGTTTATGCAATTAACCCGGTAAATAAACAGGAAATTCCAATTTTCTTCTCGGAATATGTTCTTGCCACTTATGGCACCGGCGCGATCATGGCTGTGCCCGGCCATGATTTCCGCGATTACGAATTTGCACATGTCTTTACCAGGCTCCCGATCAAATCCGTCGTCGTTGGCAACCAAAAGAAGGTTGAAACTGTGACAATTCCAGTTGACGGAAAGCGTCAACAAGTATCGGTTGAACTTGTACTCGAAGGCACGTCAGCAGATTCCAAGAATGCCGAGATCTCCCTGAATGGCCTGTCGACACCCGAAGCAAAGAAGAAAATCACCGACTGGCTAGAAGAAAATCGCTTGGGCTGCAAAAAAGTCAATTACAAACTCCGCGACTGGCTTTTCAGCCGGCAGCGCTATTGGGGGGAGCCTTTTCCGATTGTGTGGCAGCCTGCGCCCGATGGATCCTTTCACCACCAAGCCCTGCCCGAATCCGCCTTGCCGCTGCTGCCGCCGGAATTGAGCGACTTCAAGCCCACCGCCACCGGCGAACCGCCCCTGGCACGGGCCAAACAATGGGTCGAATTGCCCGGCGGCGCCAAACGGGAAACGAACACCATGCCGCAATGGGCCGGAAGCTGCTGGTATTATCTCCGCTTTACCGACGCCCGCAACGACCGCCAGTTCTGCGGCACCGAGGCGGAGCATTATTGGATGGGAACCCATCCGTCGGGACACGGCGCGAGGCCGGGAGTGGATTTGTACGTGGGCGGCATCGAGCATGCGGTGTTGCACCTGCTCTATTCCCGTTTTTGGCACAATGTTCTGTTCGATTTGGGCTTTGTCTCCACCCCGGAGCCTTTTTTCAAGCTCGTCAACCAGGGCCTCATCCTGGGCGAAGACGGACAGAAAATGTCCAAATCACGCGGCAACGTCGTCAACCCCGACGACATCTTGCGCGAATTCGGGGCGGACGCATTCAGGCTTTACGAAATGTTCATGGGGCCGCTGGAGATGGTCAAGCCTTGGAGCACCAAGGGGGTGGAGGGCGTGTATCGCTTTTTGGGCCGCGTCTGGCGCTTGTTTGTGGATGAACGGAGCGAAACGGAATTCGAGCAACGGCAAACCGCCCAGGGTGCGGACAATCCTGACAGCCTGGCCGGCATCCAACTCAATGCCTCGATTCGGGATGTGCCGGCCACGGCGGCGCAATTGAAATCGCTCCATGCGTGCATCAAGAAAGTCACCGAAGACCTCGACGGCTTCCGTTTCAACACCGCCATTTCCGCCTTGATGATCTTCGTCAACGACGCCATCGCGTGGGAGACCAAGCCGGCGGCGGTGATGCGGGAGTTCCTGATCCTGCTGCAACCGTTCGCGCCCCATCTGGCTGAGGAATTGCACGCCAAGCTGGGCGGCGCCTCGACTCTGGCTTACGAGCCTTGGCCCAAGTTTGATCCGGCGCTGCTGGCGGAAGAAACCATCGAAATCCCGGTGCAGGTTAACGGCAAGTTGCGCGACGTTATAAAAGTGCCGGCCGGAGCGAGCAAGGAGGAAATCGAGGCTGCGGCACTGGCCTCGGAAAAGGTACTTCAGTTCATTGAAAGCAAGCCGATTAAAAAGGTGATCGTGGTGCCAAAAAAACTGGTCAACATCGTGGTTTGATTTTTGCTTGGGATTTAGGGAAAAGGCTGTATAGTGATTTAAGTGAAGTATCTGACAAAACAGGAACAGATTGTGCTTTGTCTCATAATTGCGTTAGTGCTGGCAGGCTGGGCCGTGAAGGTTTATCGCACGGCACATCCGGCCACGCTGGCGGTTTGGAAGCAGAAAACCTGATATGCGACCCGCGAATCTTGAAGAGGACCTGCGAAAAATAGTGGCAGAGGACCCGCGCTATCCCTATGACGCTTATGTGTTTGTGCAGGAAGCGCTCAAGCACACCCAGCGCGCCCTGGGCCGCAACAAATCCGACCACAAACACGTCGCCGGCAAGGAATTGCTCGAAGGCATCCGCCTCTACGCCCTCAAGTCCTTCGGCCCAATGGTTCCAACCATGCTGGAGGAATGGGGCATTCATTCCTGCGAAGATTTCGGCGCCATCGTTTTCAACATGATCGAGCACAAGGTGGCCAGCAAGACGGATTCCGACAGCCTGAATGATTTCAAAGGCGGCTACGATTTCGACGACGCTTTCCGCAAGCCTTTCCTTCCCTCCAAGGCCCTACGCCCCAAGGCCAAGCCGGACGTGGCCAAGATAGGCGCGGGGCATTGAGGCGCCTCTTTCCCGCGCGCGACGACACCACCGACACAGGAGCGTGCCATTGAGCGAACCCCTTCCCGACGACTCTTTTTTCGATTTCAAGTGCCCCTATTGCGGCGAAGTGAATTCCTTTCCCGCAACTTCCGTGAGCACGTTGCAGGAATGCGCATCCTGCACAGAATCGCTCATCGTGCCCGAAGCCGGCGCCGAGACGGGCGGCAGGCTGCCGTTGCCCATTAGCACTCCGCGGCTGCTCCTGCGCAGATTCTGCCTTGACGACGCCGTCGCTCTGCTGGAAATGGTCGCGCAGGACCCGTCCAGCGCGCTCCCGGTCACCGAAACGGATGTGGATCAATGGATCGAAAGCCAGCGCGCCGCCCGATTCACCCGCAGCGAAAACGGGGTCTATTTGGCCATCGAGCTGGAGGGGAGCCGGGAGTTGGCCGGATTTGTTTTGCCTTACTATGCGGACGGGTTCCGCAACAACGCCGGATTCACGCTGACAATCACTCCTCCCCGCCGCCGTCAAGGATTAGGCTTGGAAGCCACGCGCGCCACGATTGATTTCCTCTTTGACGGTCTATGTGCGCGCCGCGTCGCCGTCTCCTGCCCCAGCCGGAATGCCGCCGCGCGCGGGATGGTGGAAAAGGCAGGAATGCGCCCGGAGGGCGAATTCGTCAAATCCTGGCACGACGGCCACGAATGGGTCAACATGGCGTGGTATGCCATGTTGAAAGAGGAGCGCGCTTCAAGGGCTTCATCCTAAATTCAAAGTCTTTGATTTCCACCTTGCGCCGTAGCTTTAGCGAAGGCGGATCATCCGGCTTGCTGAAATCACGAAGGCCAAGCCGACCTGTCCCGCCATAGCGCCTTGCGCGGCGAGCCGCCGGAATCCAAACGACTGGCCGCTGCCTTGATCGTCCGCGCCAGCACCACGGCCCCCAAGCGCTCAACGCCAACTCGCACTACCTGCCACTGGCCGCAATTTCTGGCGTGAAAACCGAATGCAACGGGGTGGCAACTGCAACTCAAGGGGTGGTATCCCCACCGTAACTTACCGTAACTTACCGTAACTTACCGTAACTCGCCGCGTCCGGGAGGGGTTGTCACTGCAAGTCCTGGCGTGGTATTCCCCATCGCGATTGACTGCGATTTGACCGCTTATGACCGGCAACATTTGGCCGCTTTTGGCCGCCAGCAGGATCGTTACTTTTTCGCCTCGAGATGCGTGAATTTCGAGCTATCGCCTGTTTTTTATTTTTTTCGAAGGCTTGATTAGCCTTGATTAGCCTTGTTTAGGCTTGATGGACGGCCTTCCCGGTGGCTTCGATGGCTTGGCTGAAGGCCTGTACACGACGGAAGGCAGGCTCCGCCCAGCCGCGCTACCCACCAGCCACTAAACCCCCTGACCCCTTTCCCTCTGCAAATTGTCAAAGAACAGGCGCGCAAGCGCCCCACCATGGACCACTAACATATTTAGATGGGAATACAAGCACAAAAATTCAAATGAAATGGATAGCGGAGCGATGGCAAACGGAAGCCATCAGGACGGCGCTGATTCTTTCAGCCTTAGGTGAATTTTGCTCCGAATTGATGAAATGTCCAGAGGAGCGACTTCGCCACGATCTGCCTGCCGCAAGCCGACGTCAAGATCACGGCGCAGTTCCTGGAGTTGATGCTTCCGAACGTCCACAGATTCACGAAGCCAAACGAACAACTCCCATCAATCTTTCGACGAAAGCTGCTCAGTAGCCTTTTTAACTTCAACAACCGTGCTCATTGCCTCCACAATTTACATCGTGTGCCTGCAAAATGAAATAAAAAAACTCCGTAGAACGTACGGCCGGCATTTGCGTCAAAATTGAAGTCGTCGCGTTGCTTGCAACCCGTCGCCACGAAACGTAATCTTCCAGTTGGGCGCCCGTAGCTCTGTTGGATAGAGCAGCCGCCTTCTAAGTCCGCAGTGTGCTTTTTGCTATCGTTGACAATTGCTGATTTGCCCTGTGTTTGTAAGGATTTTGCGAACCTTCGCCTTTGGCCGCGGCCAGCCATTTTTTGCCCAAAAACAGGGGTCAGTATAGAAAAGGTTGTGCCCTTTCGCGTCAGCGAGCGAGAATATCTGCGAAAAATTGCTCCAGGACCGCTTTTACCTTTTCCCAATCATCCGGCGTGATTCGGCCCATTTTCTTGACTACCGTTGATTTTTCCACTGTGGCCAGCTTTTCGAGGCGGACGATGGAAGGCAACCGGAGTCCGGCTTGCTGCCAGTTTACCACCGGCACATCACGCGGGGAACGCGCCGCCTGGCTCGTCACAGGCGCCACAAGCAAATCCGCGTCGCCACCGTCGTAAACGATCACGACAGGACGCTTTTTGTGGCCGCTGCCATCGCTGAATACGACCGGCACAAGCAAAACATCTCCGCGAGAAAAACTCATGCCGGCTTACTCGTCATCGTAGATGGCGTCTTCCGGTGAATACTGGCGGGCAAGCTGCGTCGCGGAGAACTGGCTCCACTCCTTTTCCTCTTTTTCGGCGGCGCGGCGGGTCAAAAGAAAATCAACGTAATGCAACGCCTCTGCCTGGAGATTTTCCGGCAGATGCTTCGCCTTCTCAAAAAGCATTTCAGCGGTGCTCATGTCCGCCACTATGATGGCCCGCAAATCACTTTAAATCAAGCGCCGATGTGCCTTTCGGAAAAACGCGAGCGAACGCCTGGCCCGCTGCCGACCATCGCCTGTGATGAGCGTGGAAAGAAAAAAGCAATTGATTGGGGCCTGTCCACCGTTCCTCCAGCGAAGAAGGATCATCCGCCCTGGCAGAAGGAAAGCAGAGAAAACTGGCTCGCTACACGTTTTCCGGATGAACGACAGTCAGGCCCGGAACGCGCTGAAAATCGCTCGTATTCAGCGTGACGACGACGGCTTGGGCGGTGTCGGCGCTGGCGGCGATCAGGGCGTCCGGAATTTTGATGCGGACCAATTTCCGAATTTGAATCGTCCGCTCAACCACCGCGTTGGAAACGGCAACCTCTTCAAACTCATTCAACAACCGGCGGACGGCTGCTTCTTCCGGCGCGCTGAGATTAGGAAAACCGAGGACCTCAATCCGCGTGATGGCCGAATAGATAACCGAAATTTCCGGCCGCTTCCGGGCCTCTTGCAAAACACGCACTCCGTGCGGCAACCCGGCCAGCGCGTCAATCAGGACGTTGCTGTCCAACAGCCAGCGCATCAATCACGATCCCACTCGGCGCGAACCTCGCGTTGCCAGGCGCTGCTGTCCAAGTTGGGCCGGCGAAGAACGCCGAGGGACGCTTCGACTGCTTCCCAGTTGGTGCGATGGGGCGTTTCCGGCAGCAGCGTGACCAAGGCGCGCCCCCGCTCCGGCAGTTGAACGCCTTCCGTCGGGACGAGCCTGCCGTCCGCGATTTCAGCCTCTATCGTCACGTATGTCATGCGAACATAGTGCCCCTTGAATGAGTTTAAATCAAGCGCAGAAGTGCCATTCGGAAAAACGCGAGCGAACGCCTGGCCCGCTGCCGACCATCGGCTGGGATGAGCGTCGAAACGAAAAAGCAATTGATTGGGGGCCTGTCCACCGTTGCTTTAGCGAAGAAGGATCATCCGGCTTGCTTGCATCTCGCCCCCGCGAAGCGTAATCTCCCAGTTGGATGCCCGCAACTCCGTTGAATAGAGCAACTGCCTTCTAAATGGTCAATACTGTTTTCAGGAGTCCTCAGCAGTCATCCCGGCCTTGCATATCAATGGGTTGCGGAGTTTGGAGTCATCCTGAATTATCACGAATTCGCTCGAAAAAGGGCAACCAGTATCCAAAGGCAGTATCCAAATGTTCATGCTCCCCTGCGCGCTGCCGTGGTCTGATTCGGTTTGCCAAAAAAACTGGCACGACAGATTAGGCTCGATTCTGGATTCTTTCTAGAATGTCACAGAGCAAGCCTTCTCTTAGGTCTGAAACGTCCACGCCGTACACCTCAGCAATCTTTGTCCGAAGCTCGGCAATGCGGGACTCGTCGCCGAAATCGCTGAGGGATGATTGGTCTGAAATGAAAACAGGCGAGCCAGGTTTGAATCCGAGAACTCGAATTATGAAGTCGTCGTGGAGCGCGGGATCAGCCAACACGCGGACTGTTGGAGCAAACTGAACAGGGACCTTCTTTCCCGGACGCGGCATCCTCTCTTGGTTCGCGCTTCTGTTCGCACGGATATTCTCGAAGTTCTGGCGTAAGTTTGCAACGGCTTTCTTTTCGCTCGCCCCGACGCCCATTGGCCCGGGCCAATTCAGAATTTGCGCCAGCCACTTGCCTTTCCGATTGACGTCGCCGCCGCTCCCTCGCGTACCAATGGGGTAATCGCAAAGCTGCCACTCGCGTCGGCGAAACGGTGCCACCCACTTATACGCCATCAGCACTTTTTCACGGAGGGAATACATTCTAGGTTAAGCGACGGGTTTCATTCAATGCGCGGCGGGCCTCTTTCATTACGTCCTCGGCTGGAATCCCATTTTCCTCGCCGGATTGGATTTCCTCCACGCGGCGCTCGATTTCGTCGTTCCAGGCCCCCTCCAATTCGGGCGTGGCGTAATCGTCAATGCTCTCGATGATTCTTTCCGCCAGTCGCACACGTGAGCGAGGCGGCAGTTCCAAGACTTCTTTCTCCAGCAAACGAAGTGTCATAACGCAGATAAATCACGCATCTGCGGCGGTTCCCAATCCGTGGTGAGCCGAACTGAATCCTCCCAAGCCTTCAGCTTCTTCATGCGCTGGCGAGCGGTGCCTTTGCGCCACCAGGGTTGGCGACGCCGTTTGACAGGCTTTCCATTTCCCCGGCGCTCATCCAGCCAGCCCAACAATTCCCGCGCCTGGGGAGCAGACAGTTTTTTGACTTTTTTAACCGCGAGTTCAACCGCGCTCATACCAAATAGAATACTCAAAAAACTGGCTTGCGGCAAGCCCGTTTGCTTAAACGAGGGCCGAAATTTCCACTTTGAACTTTGAACTTTGAACTTTAAACTACATCCGGTTGCGCCCGTAGCTCAGTTGGATAGAGCAACTGCCTTCTAAGTCGGGAACGCGAGTTTTGCTATCGTTGACAAAGGCTGATTTACCCAATGTTTATAAGGGTTTTCTCGATGTCCATGTTTGTCTGTCGTTGGCCAATTCATGCCCGAAAAACGGCCATCAGTATAGAAAAGGAGTATAGAAAAATCACGGCACGGTGGACACTTTTCGCGCGCTTCGTTTTGGCGGACGCTTCGCTTGCGGAATCTTGGCAGCAAACTTGCCCTTAGATTCGATTTCACAGTGGCGAATGTCTTCGCCGATGGCGTGAACGTCATAGTTGAACCGTTTCGCGTAACTCGCGCGCTGGCGGTGGATTTCTTGAACAATTGGATCTTTCATAATCATGTTTCCGATACTCCCATCAATTCCAGCGGAGTGCAGATGACGGGAAGGGCGTAGCCCTCGCCTGCCGCCAGTCGTTCGATGCCGGGAATAATCTCACCGTTGTTGATGTGAGCGCAATTCCAAGTCAGCAGAAAATGCATGCCATGAACGGTGGCAGTGGCGATGTGAAATGCGTCCACGGCAGCCTTGGACGGCAGCAAATGGGTTGTCAAAATTCTACGGGCAAAGTCATCAACCTCAATCGTTACATGCAATTTTTCAATCGGACGAAGAATCTGCAGCCGCCTGGCCGCGATCATGGCCTCCCCCAAGGCGGCTTCATTTAGAACGAACTGCGATGTAAACAACTCAAAAGAACGCCGGCGTAGCCGCCACCATGCTTTCGTCGCGGCTTGCTGGCCGGCGATTAAAGGGTCCCGCGAGGGCCGTGCAGCCAAATAGCTTGGAATCGTTGTTTCCACGTAGAGGCTGGGCGTCATTACTCCGTGTCTCCACTTTTAAGGGCATCAAGCGCAAACGGCACGCGCACGATTTTACCTCTGGTCATGGAAGGGTTTGCCGTCGGCGACGGTGTAAACGTCCTCCGCCGGGTCTTCCAGAAAATCGAACGCCGGGCCGGCCGAAACGGCTTTCGTCCCGAAGTCGTCCATGTGGCGCGGGTTGGTGGAAAGGTCGGTAAACTCGCCTCGGCCCATGACCCCCAACTCCCTCATCGCTTCGCCCAGCGATTTCGCAGGCGCCTCAGGCTTGACAGCTTGCGGCGACAGAATCGTCAACAGCGCATGCGCCTTGGCCGGCAGCGTTTCCGCGCCAGCAGGATGCACCCGGCCATTTTCCAATTCCACTTCCAGCGTCTTGTAGCTCATGGCAGATATAATGCCCTTCAAATCCGCCAGAATCAAGCGCGGATGCGCCAATTGAAAAAACGAGAGCCAACACCAAGCCCCATCGAGAATCGCCTATGATGGGCGTGGAAAGGAAAAGGCGATTGATTGGGGGGTCGTGGCGGGGCAATCAATCGCGGTGGGGCCGCGCGGACCCTGAGAGCGCAAAGGCAACTGACTCGGCCCAGAACGACCGACAGCACGGCGCGGCAGCAAAGGTTCGGACGGCCTTCCTCCAAGCCAACAACGCCATCCTAAAAGCAAAAGGAGAATGCCCCGCGAAGTCCCCGCGTTTCTTTTCTGGCAACGATCTGTTGCTTATCTGACAACGGTTTGCCATCGTTCTGATGGAGGGCTTCCATGTGGTCGGCCACGCGCCTTCCACGCGCCTGATGCAAATGCCCTAACCCCGTTAGGAGTAGGGCGTCCGTATGAAATCTCAATGTTTCCGTACCGTTATGGCTCCGGCTGGTTACATACCCGTTGTGTCGCCAAGGGAGGATCAAGTGACTCGCCTAAATCTTATCGAGGAGATCAGCCGCCTCTTTTAGGGATTCCTCAATTTGCTTAACGCGACCCTCTAAAAGACCTAGCGGTTCTTTTACGGTGTGCAGAACTTCCAAGAATATCCTGTCGAGCATTTGCGTAATCTGGTGGTCTAACCGGCCTCGAAAATCCTCTCGGGACTTGGTCAGCTTTCCGGAAAAATCCTGGAGGACTGACGATCTTTTCCATGGAAGTGTAATCGCGACGAGAGTGACGCCCAGCGCTGCGAGCACACCGCCCGTAATGTCAAAGATTACAAGCTTCGTCGCGACCGCAATGACCGCACCAAGCGCGGTCAAGCCTCCCCCAGCAAGTGTAAGTGATCCTAAATTTGAGCCTTCAAAACCTTTTTCCCCGGCGATGTCCGAAAGGCGAAGCGCATTTAGTCTGGCGCGCGTCTGTTCCAAAAAATCAAGGCGTTCACCCGAAAGCGACGGAACGGAGCTGTTTTTGCGTTCTTCTCGTCGCAGTAACTCCTTTGTAAGATCATCGAACATTGCTTGCATCTCATCAGATAAATCCTTTGCAGTCCGTTTTGTCTCGGTCTCGATCTGTTCAGATGCGGCTTTTTCAAACTCTGATTGCAGGTCCTTCAGCCATGTTGCCATGTCCTTGTCGCGGACAATTGGGATCGCCCTGCGAAGCAGATTACCGACTTCAAGCCCTTCTTTGAAATCCTTTTCCAGGCGAGCACACAATCGGTCGTACATTGCGTACAGGCTGTCAACAACCAACCTTTTCAGTGAATTCGCCTTCTCGCGTCGCGATTCGATTTTGGAAGCAAGCCCCTGGTAAAACGCTTTGTCCTCGATGATTGCGATTTGCTCTTTTCGGAGGCCCTCCAGCAACCTTGTTAAGACCGTGCGGATCGAAGCCCTCGTGCTTTCTACTTTCATGCGCCAAACGTCGCCGCTCTCGACCGCTTTGCTTAAGAACTGGCGAAATTCGGAAAACCCGCTATCTGACGCTCCTTCGCTCTCTCGCTTTGCCGAAACAGTGAATACCAAAGGAGCTTGCACACCTCGCTCGTGTGCGTACTGCTTGACGCGGTCTATCGCAATTGTGACCTCATTCTGGGAGGCAATATCTGACTGTTGTAAGATAAAAACGATTTTTCTGTGCCACTCTTTCTGAACGAGCGCCAGCAAATCCCAAGCTGTTCTGGTGTAGGGTGCTTTCGCAGGAAAGACGAAAAGGACAAGATCGCTTTGCGGGATATAATTTTCAGTAATCGCCTGGTGATTCAGAACCACCGAATTAGTTCCAGGAGTGTCAACGATGGTTATCTCGCGGAGCACTTCCTTGGGAAGGCGAAGGCTTTCCCAATGGTTCCCGAGGCCGGTTTTTATCCGCTCATCTCCATAGGACAGTTCTTGGATGACGGCTGTACACGGGTCAGGCGCGACCTCGCAGACATTTTCCCGAAGGAGCGAGTTGATAAAACTACTTTTCCCTGCCTTTTGAAGTCAGGGGATGCGTTGATTCTTTCGATGTACATCTTGGCGGCCGCCTCGAACGTGATGCGCGGATCGCTTCCAGAGGCGAGCAATTCCTGCTCGTCCCTCGCCTCTTTGATTTTATCCGGCAAGCGTTGGGCGGCGGTGCTTAACACGTCCGTGTCCAAGCCCCGCCAAAACAACTTGCCGTTGCTCCGAAAACGGGCAAAGTATTTGCCGGATGAAGCGTTGCGAACCAAGTTGGCGTACTTTGTTTTCTGCCAGAGTCGGATGGCGGATTTCTCGTCCATATTCGTTTTCATGCCTCAGTATAGAAAACAAGTATAGAAACGTCAAATTCTGGTTCAATGGTCAATCCATAAATCCTTTATTTTAAAGTGTTTGCGCCCGTAGCTCAGTTGGATAGAGCAACTGCCTTCTAAGCAGTGGGTCGTGGGTTCGATTCCCGCCGGGCGCGCCATCGTGGCACGTTCGGAGGCGATGTTCATCATTCCAAGTTTTGGGGCGGGAAACCGCGCCAGCTTCAATGGAGCCGGCGGCTGGAAGCGGAAGTGCGCGGGAGATTATTTGTTGCCTTTGAAAAGGTCCCTCTTCATACGCGCCTTTAACCGTTTGACGCAGAGCTTTGCGGCTTCATCCGCCGTGTTGACCCAAAAACCAGAGATGTCCGAGCCGCCCTTATACTCATAGTCGGCAGTCCACAATCGAGCGCCGCCGGCATCCTTTAGAACTATGACCATGGTGCTGTTTTGCCAGCTTAACATTGACCCGGACGCGATGGTGGTTGAACTCCCCGGTGAATAGCCTGTTCCTCCCCAATATAAATCCCCGGCATACCAACCGGTTGCGGTTGAATCAGCCGGACTAATCGAGCTCTCTGAACTGAGAAGTCCCCCGTCCGAACTGCTCTGGAAGGTGATTTCTAATTTTCCGCTCCGGTCTATTTGAGCCTGATTTTCGTTGATGTTCAGCAACTGGCCAAATTCCATATCCGCCATTTCATACACAATTTTATCCATGCTCGGATTGCCTGTGCGAACGAGGATTGAGTATGTCCCTTGGCTGACTTGTTGCGGCGCAAGAGGCGCGGTTTGCGTGGTGACGGTGGAGCATCCGCAAAGAATGATTAAACAGAGCATGGCGAAGTATTTCATATAAAATTAATGGGGCGCCTATTCCGCTTCCTGCAGGGGCGCGATGCCGTTGGTCATCATGGTGTTGTCTGGTTTCCAACCGCCACCCAGCGCCTTGATCAGGAGAACCGTCGTCACCATTCGCTGGCCGTTCAATTCGTATGCTGTGATCTCGTTTTCCAGCATGGTTCTGTCCGCCAGCACGACCTCAAAGTAGCTGGCCAATCCTTCCTTGTAACGGGCGCGTGAGAGGTCGGCCCCTTTCTTGGCCCCGTCCACCGCGCGCATTTGCGCCTCAAATTGTGCTTTCAGGAGACGCAATCCGATCAAGCCGTCCTCCACCTCGTGGAACGCGACCAAGACCTGCGAGCGATATTGCGCCACGGCCTCCTGGTAAGCCGCCTGGGCCCGCTGGACCCCGGCGCGAATGCGACCTGCTTCAAACACAGGAAGGCTGATGTTGGGGCCGATGCTCCACATCCGGTTCTCCCAATTGAAAACATTCTGGAGATCCACGCTTTCCGTCCCGGCGGCGCCCGTCAGTTGGATGGCGGGAAAATAAGCCGCCTTGGCAATGCCAATCCCCTCACTGACGGCCGCCATCGTCCGTTCCGACTCCGCCACATCCGGCCGCCTTTCCAGCAGATCGGCCGGCAGGCCAATGGGAATGGCCGGAGGCTGGTAGAAGCGAACCGTTTCGGCCAGCGAAAAACTGGACGAGGTTTGGCCACAAAGGACACCCAGGGCATTTTCCAATTGTGCGCGGCTCAAATCCAGCCCCACATAATCGGCTTGGGCCGAAGCCAGTTCCGTTTCAGCCTCCGCCACATCCACTTCGCTGTCGGCCCCGCCTTTGTGGAGGGATTCGACCAGCGCGAGATTCTTTTTGCGCAATTCAATAGTCTCGGCCACCACGTGCCGGTCCAGATCAACGGACCGAATCATAAAATAGGTCTGCGCCACGTCAGCCTGGAGGGAAAGCAGGACGTTTTGGTAGGTGGCGGCGCTGGCTTGGGCCTGTTCGCGCGCGGCCCGGAATGAGCGCCGGACGCGCCCCCATAAGTCAACCTCGTAGCTCAAATCCAGAGGAAGGACGAATTGGTTGCCGGTATAACCCAAAACGAGCGAGTTTGGCTGCACGGACCGGCTTGGTGAATAGCGCGTGCGGTTTCCATTGGGATCAAAGGTCACACCCGGGAAAAGGTCCGCCCTGCTGATGCGGGCGATGGCGCGAGATTGTTCGACGCGTTCGAACGCGGCGCGCAGGTTGGGATTGTTGGTGGTGGCTTCCAATTCCAGGCCGCTCAGGACGGCGTCATCAAAAACTTCCCAGAAATTCTGTTTAATCTCAGCATCCCGGGGCTGGCCCTCTTTCCAAGGCGATCCTGCCTTCCACCTTTCGGGCAGAGGGCCTGGAGGCGGACGCTTGTAATCAGGCCCCACCGCGCAACCGGCCAGGACTGCAGCGCACAGAAAGGCTTTCTTTAGGCCCAAGCCCGGGCGTTTCGGACGAACCTCATTCATGGGCTGATTTGGCGTCGTCGGCTCCGGCTTTGGCAACCCGCACCTTGATGCCGGCTTGGAGGGAATCGGATGGGTTGATGATGACGTTGTCGGTTTCGGAAAGGCCATGAACGATTTCCACAGTCGTGCCGTAATCGCGCCCGACGGTCACATCGGCCAGACGGACTATTCCGTTGGAATCAACCAAGCCGACTTGCACCCCTTGTTCATTGCGGAAGAGCAGCGTATTGACTGGAACGATCACCGGGTCCACACCGGTCGCAAGGCTCACCCGCACCATCGTGTGAGCGCCCGGAAACATAATCCCATCGTGGTTGGACACCAGTATTTCCGTCAGGAGGGTGCGGGAGATTGGATCAATGGCGCCGGCCGTGCGGTCCACTCTTCCCGTGAAGCTTTGGCCGGGCAGTTCGGAAAAGGTCAATGTCGCCTTATCGTTCGTTTTGACCATTTGGCTGTAAGCTTGCGGCAAACTGACATAGACGCGCAACGGGTCAATCCTGGCCAGACGGAAAATCTCCCGTGACGATCCGGCTGTGATGAGAGTGCCCGCATCCATCGTGCGAGCGGTGATGATGCCTGGAAAGGGGGCGGTCAGCAGTTTGAAATTGGTCAACTCCGTGAGGCGATTGACGTTGGCTTCGGCCGCGGTCACATTGGCCTCTTGCGCGTGCCAGGTCGCCACCCTCACATCGGTGTCCTGCTGAGAAACAGAGTCACTCTGACGCAACTTCTGCCAGCGCTCGGCCGAAATGCGGGCAATTTCCAGGTTGGCCTTCGCCTGCGCCAGCGCGGCGTTAGCCTGGTTGAGTTCCTGGTCCAATTCGGGCGTCTCGATTTGCGCCAGCGGCTGCCCCGCCTCGACGTGCGTGCCGATGTCCGTGAGCCAATGTTTGAGATAGCCACTGACGCGCGCGTAAATGGGGGCCTCCTCGAACGCCGTGATATTGCCCGGCAATTCAAGCTGGATCTGCGCGGGAGTGCGTTTGGGCTGGATGACGTTGACCATCGGAACCAGGTTTTCCAAGGTGTCGCTCTCCAGTTCGGCGCGCGCGCGGGAGCGGGACAAGATGGTGATCACGGCCATGATGACCAACAGCAGCCCAAGGACCGCCAGCACGAACAACGGTGTCCGCCCGGCAGGCGCTGGAGGGGCGGAAGGCGCGTCGGCGCCTCCCAACTCCGCCCCGTGCGGTGTTGCGGGCGCGTGGGAAGCGGTTAGGGGTTCTGTTTCTGTTGGCTTCATAGGTTCTAATTTGTTTGCGCAGCTTCTGCCACGACGCCACCTTCCGGCTTTCCGTTGCTCCCGGTTCGGATCATGCAAAAGACAACCGGAACAAAAAAGAGCGTCGCCACGGTGGCGAAGAGCAGCCCGCCAATGACGGCCCGGCCAAGAGGCGCGTTCTGCTCGCCGCCTTCGCCCAAGCCAAGCGCCATCGGCACCATGCCGATGATCATCGCCAAGGCCGTCATGACCACAGGGCGCAACCGGATGTAGCCGGCATCCAGCGAGGCGGTGAACGCATTCCCGGTTTCAGCCAGCCGTTCCTTGGCAAACGTGACCACCAGAATGCTGTTGGCGGTGGCCACTCCGATGCTCATGACCGCGCCCATGAGGGAAGGCACGTTAATCGTCGTGCGCGTCAAGAAAAGCATCCAGACGATCCCGCATAACGCCCCGGGCAACGCGGTGATGATAATGAACGGATCGCTCCAGGATTGGAAGTTGATGACGATGAGCAGATAAACCAGGGCAATGGCAAAGAGCAAGCCCAACCCCAGGCCGAGGAAGGAGGACCGCATCGTCTTAACCTGCCCTCGCACAATGATCGAGCTTCCACGAGGGAGTTTCTTTTCGGCGGCATGCACGATGCCTTCAAAACTATTGGCCACACCGCCCAAATCGCGTCCCTGCACATCCCCATAAACGTCAATCACGGGCTGGATATTGTAATGGCTCACCACGCCTTGTTCGGCGCCGCGCGAAAAGGTGGCTATATTGCCCAGCAATTGTGGAGCCGCTCCGCTGGGTCCCGTCACCGGGATTCCAGCCAGTGCCTGCAACGTGTCGAGCCGGTATTGGGGTTCTTGCGCCGCGACTTGGTAGCTCACGCCGTTGCCCGGGTTCAGAAAAAATGAGGGCGCGGTCTGAAAGCTTCCGCTCAGGGCGACCAACAGGCTGGCCGCCACGTCCCGCACGGTAAACCCGACCTCCTGCACTTTGGTGCGATCGGCGGTCACTTGCAGGCTCGGCAGATCAAACATCTGCTGAACATGCACATCCACCGCGCCGGGTATGTGACGAAGCTGTTCGGCAATGTCTTTGGCGATCTGGTAATTCTTCTCCTGGTCATGACCGACGACCTGAATGTCAATGGGCGAGGGCAGGCCGAAGTTCAAGACTTGGCTGACGATGTCGGCCGGTTGAAAAAAGAAGGAAACTCCGGGGAAAGCCACATTGAGATCGTGACGGAGTTTTCGTATGTATCCTTCGGTGGGATGGTGTTTTTCCCGATTGAGCGAAATGAGAATTTCGGCGTCGAACGACCCGATGGTCCCGCCATTGTTGTAGGAATTGTTAATGCCACTGGTGGGCAGGCCGATGTTATCCACAATGCTTTCCAACTCCTTTGGCGGAATGGTCCGCCGGATCAGTTCTTCCACGTGATCACACAAAACGGCCGTTTCCTCCACGCGGGTGCCCGTTTTGGCCCGGACATGGAGCCGCATCTGGCCGGCATCCACTTTGGGGAAAAAATCCTGGCCGAGAAATGGCGTCAAACAGCATGACGCCGCGCAGAACGCAAGGAAGCAAGTGGCGAACAGCCCCCGGTGATGCAGGCAGGCATTGAGCCAACTGCGGTAGGCGCCGCGCAGCCGTTCAAACCCTCTTTCAAACCCGGCGTGGAACCGTCCAAACCAGCCTTTGGCTTCCGTGCCGGTCTCATGCACGTGGTGGCGGAGAAAATACATGACCAGGGTCGGCACCACCGTGCGCGAAAGCAGATAAGAGGCCAGCATGGCGAAAACCACCGCTTCCGCCAGCGGCACAAAAAGGTAGCGCGCGGTGCCCGTCAGAAAGAACATGGGGACAAACACAATGCAAATGCACAACGTCGAGACGAAGGCCGGCACGGCGATTTGCGCGGCGCCATCCAGGATCGCGGTGCGCAACTCCTTGCCCTGCCGGAGATTCCGTTCGATATTTTCGATCTCCACCGTCGCGTCATCCACCAGGATGCCCACCGCCAGCGCCAAACCGCCCAAGGTCATGATGTTCATCGTCTCCCCCAAGGCGCTAAGCGTGATGATGGAACAGAGGATGGCCAGCGGAATCGAAATGACGATGACAAAGGTGGTCCGCCAATTGCCCAGAAAAACCAGAATCATGATGGCCGTCAGGCAGGCGGCGATGACCGCTTCCTTGATCACCGACTGGACCGCGGCGCGCACGAATAAGGACTGGTCGAGCAGGGTGCGGATCTCCAATCCAGACGGCAGGGTCTTGGCCACCAGCGGCACGGCTTTCTTGATGCGCGCCACAATATCCAGGGTGGATGCGGCGCCGGATTTGATGATCGTCAACAGCGAGGCGCGGATGCCGTCGCTGCGCACGATGTTTTGTTGCACGGCGAAGCCGTCGCGCACGTGCGCCACGTCCCGGATATAGATCATGTGGCCGTTGACCTGCTTGAGCGGGATGTCGTTCAGCTCCTGCACGGAGATTGGACTGCCGTTCAATTCAACAGCGTACTCGGTGCTGCCGATCTTCTCCGTCCCCGCGGGCAGGATCAGGTTTTCCGCGCCAATGGCGTTAACCACGTCGCTGGGGGAGAGACCCTTACCGTTCAAGGCTGAAATGTCAATATCAACCATAATCTGCCGGGTTTTGCCGCCGTAGGGATTGGGCATGGCGGCCCCTTGCACGGTGGCCAGGCCGACCCGAAGAAAATTCACCCCCAGGTCGTTGACCACCGATTCCGACAGCGTCTTGCTGCTCAAGCTCAGTTGCAAAATAGGAACGCTGGACGCGTTGTAGGAGATGATCAGCGGAGGCGTGATGCCGGGGGGCAGGCTGCGGACGCTCGCCTGACAAATCGCCGTAATTTGCGCGATGGCCATGTCAATCTTCACGTTCGGATGAAAAAACACTTTGATCACCCCCATCCCGTTGAGGGACTGGGACTCAATGTGCTCGATGTCATTGACGGTGGTAGTCAATCCCCGCTCGCTGGGGGTTACAACGCGCCCTGCCATTTCCTGCGCCGACATGCCGGTGTAAGACCAGACGACACTCACCACCGGAATGCTGATGTCGGGAAAGATGTCCGTGGGCGTACGCAAAATGACCACCGGGCTGACCAGCAAAATCATCAGCGCGACAACCACAAAAGTATAGGGCCGGTTCAGGGCCAGTCGGACAATCCACATAATCTTCTCACCGCCATCCTAGAGCGGGAAAACACTACGGCTGATCCGATGATTTTCAAGGCGTTTTGGCGTCCTTGGCCCAATATTTGATTTTGACGGCGGCGGCCAATCCATTACTTTTCCCGGCTGAAATTATGGACAATCTCCAAAATGAATTGAAAGATCTAAAAGAACGTCGAAGCGAATTGAGGCATCGCGGCAAGAAGCCCCGCCTTTCGGGGTGAGCGTGCGCGGATTCCGGGGATTCAATTCTCATCCGGCGTGACCGTGATGGCGTTTGTCTTGCTCCTGAGCGGCCAGCAACCCGCGTTCGGCAAGGTTTTCCATTAATGCGCGCGTTCCCATCTCCCATTTCAGCGCCACTTCCGTGGATACCATGACATTGGTGATGGAGCCGAGCTTGTCCGATTGAATTGTAACAGTATCCCCGTATTCATGGGTAAAGCCCGTGTTCTTGCCGCGGGGTTTTGTCGGCGAAAACATAGTGCCGCAGAACAGGACCGCGCCATCCGGATAGTCGTGATGGCCGAACATCTGCCCAACGATGCTCTCAGGCGCGCGACTGATCTTTTTCATCGAGGATCCATCATGAAGCTCAAAACCATCTCTCCCCTTGATATGCAATCCCACGTCCATTGTCTTGATATCAGCCAAGGTAAAACTCTCATCTAAAAGCCGCAGAAGCGGGCCTACGGCGCAGCTTGCCCTCTGATCCTTGCACTCACCAAGCAAAAGCGCTGATTTTCCTTCGATGTCGCGGAGGTTGACATCGTTGCCGAGCGCCGCCCCGACAATTTTTCCTTTCGAGGAAAGCGCCAGCACTACTTCAGGCTCGGGATTGTTCCATGCGGAATCCGGATGCAAACCGGCGGGACTGCCATGGCCGACAGCCGACATGGGCTGACCTTTGGTGAATACCTCGCCCATGGGGCCAAGGCCGACCTCGAGATAATGATGCGCAAATCCAAGCTCTTTTATCAGATAATCCTTAATTCTCACAGCTTCGGGCGATCCTGGCTCTAGTTCCGATAATTCCTTGCCACGAAGCTCTTTCTCTATTCTGGCGCGAATTTCGGGCGCTTTCTCTGCGTCGCCCTTGCACTTTTCCTCCACCAATCGTTCCACCAAAGACACGGCAAACGTGACGCCTGCCGCTTTGATGGCTTGCAAGTCAATGGGCGCAATCAGCGTGGGATTTCGGGAGCTGCCGGATTGTGTATGCGCGAGAATATCTGACATACTGCCAAGTTTTTGTCCTGTCACCTGCGCCCGACGTGCTGCGGCGGCTGGATCATCTTCATCGAGCAACTTGCTAATGGTCGAAAAGGAAGCGGTGATGTCATAGAGACAGCCGTCCCTGCCCAGTGTCACGACCGAAGGCCCTTTGACATCCGGCCGCCATACCCGGCCAATAAAAGTGCCTTCCTTCCAGTCAGCGGGAAGCGTAGCTTGCACGGACATTTGCTCCAAGGGAACTCTATGCTTTTCAATGGGTGCATGGCTCATCGTCTCCTCCTGTAATCAAATGGAATAAGTGCGTGTCTTATCAGGCATTGTTATTTCATCAGCGTCTTGCCTCCGCCATGAGCGCCCCTGGCACGAGCGTATTTGGCTGCCCTGGCCGTCGCGGCGACTTCTTGCTGAGGCGCATGCTGCAATCGCTTGATCAGGTCGTCTCTGTCGTTAATACAGCCCTTCCACACGCCGTTCTGCATGACAGCCCATAACCGCACATCCGGGTGCAACTCAGGATTGGGGCCAAGCAGATGGGCGGGAATGTGGCGTGAGGCCAGGATTTGGCTGCCTTTTGCCGGGCTGCGTTGTGTTTTCGGAGTCCTCGCCTCTCCAATCAGATTAACGCATCCTGTCAAACCGATTGTGTCAATTTTTATTTCGATTATATCGCCTTCCTTGATTTTGCCTATAGGGCCGCCCGCGCGCGCCTCAGGTCCAATATGCCCGATGCACGCGCCGGAGGAAACGCCGGAAAATCTGCCATCCGTGAGCAACGCCACGTGCCTGCCCCACGACACCATTTTCAGCGCGTTCGTGATTTGGAAGGTCTCAGGTATTCCCCTGCCCAGCGGCCCGTAACCTGCAAGCACCATGACGTCGCCTGGTTTTACTTTATTGGGATCGCCGTCCGACGCGTTGATCGCTTTCATGGCTTCGACTTCGGAGGTAAACACACGCGCCGAACCGATCTTGTGATAGATGCCTGGCTGGCCCGGCTTTGTTGGGTCCACGGGATCCGTGCCCACCACAGACGCAGCAATGGCGGTGCTCTTGATCACCGAACCTTCCGGCATCAGATTGCCCTCCGGAAAGGTCAGCGTGCCGGTCATGCCCTTCTCCTTTGCCTTTTTCGGAGAATAAATGACAGTATCGGGATCAATGCCGTCTCTTTCTCTCAAGGTATTGCGCAATTGCGCGCGGCGTTCTGATGTTTTCCATTCTTCCAGATTTTCGTCGAGTGTCTTGCCGGTAACGGTCATCACATCCAGCTTGAGCAATCCTAAATCACGCAAATGCAGCATGACCTCCGGCACACCACCCGCCATGAAGACGGTCACAGTCGAATGATCGCCGTTCGGCATGACGTCAACCAGACGCGGCACGGCACGGTTGATTTTTTCCCAATCCCCGCGTTTTGGCAGGCGCAGATTTGCTTCATAGGCGATGGCGGGGATGTGCATCAGGAGATTGCTGGAGCCGCCGAACGCCGCATGGACGACCATGGCATTGTAAATGGCGTCATCGGTCAGGATGTCCTTCGTGGCAAGCCCCTTCCTCTTGAGATTTACCAGAGCTTCTGCCGATCGTGCTCCCAAATCAAGCCAAATCGGCTGTCCCGAAGGCGTAAGCGCCGAATGGGGCAATGACATACCCAACGCCTCGGCCACCACCTGTGACGTTGCCGCCGTGCCAAGGAACTGGCATCCGCCGCCACCCACTCCGCACGACGTGCATGCAATCTCTTGTGCCTGAGCGGTGGTTATTTCCCGATTTGCCAGGAGCGGCTTGAGAGCCTGGCCCACCCTTGCATCGGATCTGCCTTCTTTAAAGGTTACCGGGACATGTGCCGCGTGTGCTGGTGCGGCTTCCATCCTTGTTGGCAAGGCAACGCCGCCGGGAATGAATATGGTGGGCAAATCGTGCTTGCCAGCGAGCGCCATGAGCGTGGCTGGCACGCCTTTGTCGCAACTGGATATGCCCATGACACCTTTGCGCGTCGGCACCGATTCTATGAGGCGGCGCATCACAATGGCGGCATCGTTGCGGTAGGGCAGGCTGTGCTGCATTTCCGGTTCACCCTGCCAGCGGCCGTCGCAGATATCGGCCACAGGCAAATAGAACGGGATTTTACCCAGCCTGGCAAATTCTCTGGCCGCCTCTTTCGCCACCAGGCCAAGTTCCCAGTGTCCGGTATGAGCGCCAAGCGCGATAGCCTCTCCATCGTCGCCGCGTATGCCGCCCTGTGTGCTGATAATCAAAAAATCGCGGTCTTGCTTTTTGGCCTGCCCTGTCAACTGACCCGTGCCCGCCCATCCCATGGCGGTGGCCATGCTTTCAGAAAATATATCCGCCGTTCCCGTTTCTGGAGCCAGAAATGTTTTTCTTGTAATAGGAAGTCTGCCCGTTCCCAGCACATCTTTCGGACTGGCTGCGATTGTCTGGACATCCAGGATATAATCCTGATAGCCGGGATCGCCCGGTTTTGGTCGTTGCAGTTCGCCGGCCATGTGTTTGCTCCTCTGTAAAAAAGTCTATTTCGGTTCTCCTTCGAATTAAAGGTCAATCACAGCCTCTGGAGGGGCAGCCGGAACGCGGCCATTTCCTGGCCGTTGCGAACGAGCAGGAGGTCGCCGACCAGAACCGGGTGGTTCCAAGTCTTGCCCTTGATCGCCGGGAGGCGCGCCAGTTCCGTGAACTGGTCGGGAGCCGCCTCGACCAGCGCCAACTCACCCTGCTCGGAGAGCACAAGCAGCAAGCCCTGGTCAGGCAACAGGACGAGCTGGCCGCTGCCGTAGCGTCCGCCCTTCCACTTGCGCTCTCCGTCCTTGAGGTCAATGCACGCCAGGATGGAGCCGTCGAAGCCGAAAGCATGGCCATGGTGAACCACGAAGTCGTTGAAGTAGGGCTTCAGCCCGACGGATGTCCAGCGCTCTTCGACGGTCCATCCGCCGGATCCGTGCATGACGGCGAGGCGGCGCATGTTGACTCCCCCGCCGGCACCCGAGGCGCTGATGAGGATGTCGCCATTGGAAATCAAGGCTGGCTGCACGATGCGGGCGCCCGAATGCCACGGGTACTGCCAAAGCAACGAGCCGTCGGCCGGCGCGACGCTGACAGCGCCCTGTCCGCTCAGCAGCAGGACTTGCGCGACGTCGGCGATCGTAAATAGTTGCGGCGAACTGTAGCCATCGCCGCCGACCGGGCCAACCCAGCGGCGAGCGCCAGTGGCGATATCGTAGGCAGCGAGCCGTCCGACGGCGGCAACGATGACCAGGTCGCCGACCACCAGCGGCGAGCCGGCAAAGCCCCAACCCGGGACTCTCGTATCGGTGTCGGACGGAGGATTGTTCGACCAGACGAGGGTGCCGTTGCGGGCGTCGAGCGCGTTCAGGATTCCGGTCGCGCCAAATGCATAGACGCGACCGTTGCTGAGGGTCGGTGTCGCGCGCGGACCGGTGCCGGCATTGGACTCCCAAAACCGGGCCGCGTCGCGGTGCGCCCACACGGGCTTGCCGGTGATTGCGTCATAACAGGCGACGACCTCGTCCTCCCCGCGCTGCTCCTGGGTGTAAAGAAGGTGGCCGTTGACCGCGAAGGACGACCAGCCCGGTCCGATCGGCCGGCGCCATAACTCGACGGGCGGCGACGCAGACCAGTTGGTCTCGATCCGCACGCCAGGGACAATGCCGTCGCGATGAGGCCCGCGAAAGCCGGGCCAATCGGCGCCTGTCTCAGACGCGGCCGAAGCCACCGGAAGCGCCGCGGGCGCCTCCGCCGCCTGGACCAGAAGCCGTTCCTCGGGAGTTTTCGCCCAACGCCAGGAGAGATCCGAAGCGAAGCCGCCGGTAACGCCGCCGGTCCGCAGGAGCGTCCAAACGCCGCAAGCGAGCAGGATGGTCGCGACCATTGTGACGCGTCGAAGTCCGACGGAGAGGCGACGGCTGGCCACGGCCCAGACGACAAAGGTGAGGCACAGGACGGGGATGGCATAGATGGGAAACGCCATCCCCATCATTCCCGTCGCAATGGACACGTCGAGAAGGCGCGACGTGGCGAACATCGCAACGATCATCAGGGCCAATGCGCCCAAGCGCTCGGACCAACGCGCCCGGCTGAAGAACAGCCACCACACGACGACCAGCAACCCGCACAAGAGTCCGCCGATCACCCCGATGGGGAGAGCCTCCGGCACGAAGATGGGAAGGATGAACCTGAGCAGCCATTGGACCGCCACGGCGACCACGCCGGGCCACAGACGGAGCGGCTTCTCGGCGGTAGCTTCGTTAGGCTGCGCGGTGACCATGCCAGACCACTACGCTGCTCACCAGCCAATATTGCAAGCGAAAAAGCAACCCGCGCGCATCCCGGCAAGGTGGCTCGATCCAGGATAGACCGGTGTCACCTAAGTATGCGAAGAAGATCGGAAATTCTTGGAATGAAATCTCTCCTTCCATCACACCCCGGCCGCCACGGCGCCGCCGTTGCGTTTGGCCATGATGGCGGCGATGATCTTTTGCGCCAACTCGGGCTTCTCCATCAACGCCTGCCGCGCCGCCTCCTTTCCCTGGCCAATCAACTCGCCCTCGAATTGCAGCCACGCGCCCTTTTTATCAACGATGCCGTGGGCGATGCCGGTGTCCAGGATGCTGCCTTCCTTGTTGATGCCCTGATTGTAGAGAATCTCGAATTCGGCCTCGGCAAAGGGCGGCGCGACTTTATTTTTGACAATCTTGACCTTGACCGCGTTGCCGATGGCGTTGCCGGCGGCGTCCTTCAAGGTGTCGCGCCGGCGGATGTCAATGCGGATGCTGGCGTAAAACTTGAGCGCCTTGCCGCCGGGCGTCGTTTCCGGATTGCCGAACATGACGCCGACTTTTTCGCGCAGTTGATTGGTGAAAATGCACGTGGTCTTGGATTTGGCCAGGATGGCGGTGAGCTTGCGCAGGGCCTGGCTCATCAACCGCGCCTGCATGCCCATCGTCGCCATCCCCATTTCCCCTTCCAATTCCGCTTTCGGCACCAGCGCGGCGACGGAATCCACCACGATGACGTCCAGCGCGTTGGAGCGGGCGAGGGTTTCGCAGATGGTCAAGGCCTCTTCGCCGCTGTCCGGTTGGGAAACCAGGAGATCATCCAGGTTGACGCCGAGCTTTTTGGCGTAAGCCGGATCCAGCGCGTGCTCGGCGTCAATGAAGGCGGCCAGTCCACCGCCCTTTTGCGCGTTGGCGATGACGTGCAGCATCAACGTGGTTTTGCCCGACGATTCGGGACCGAATATCTCCACCACGCGTCCGCGCGGCACGCCGCCCACGCCCAAGGCCAAGTCCACGGCCAGCGCGCCCGTGGGAATGACTTCGATCTTCACTCTGGAGCGGGCGTCGCCCAGGCGCATGATGCTGCCTTCGCCGTAGGCCTTGGTGATGGAGGAAATGGCGGCGTCCAGGTCCCGCTGCCGGGCAGGAGGAATTTTTGGTTCCGGGGATTTTTCAACTTTTGCGGCCATAGGTCAATGAGTTCAAGGTTCAAAGTTCAAGGTTCAAAGTTGCCAGATTTTCACCGAGGCGGGTTGATTAGTCAATGCTGCGGTCGCCAGGATCGCCCTTGCCGTAAGCCAGGCCGCGATGACGGCAAACGCCGCGCTTGCTGGCGGCGATGAAATCCAGCAAATGCTTGGCGGAGGCGGAAACAAATTCCTTTCGCGCCTCGGCCATCGCCTGGGAACGATTCTGGCCGGAAAGAAAGAGCTTATGGTAAAGCCGCTTCAATTCCAGACGGTCGGCGGCGCTGAGGCCGGCGCGGCGCAGGCCGATGGTGTTCAAGCCGCAGAGGCTGTTGTCGTCCCGCACCATCGTGAACGGCGGCAGGTCCTGGCTGATGGCCGAACCACCTCGCATGATCGCCAATTGGCCGACGCGCACGAATTGATGGACCAGGCAATTGCCGGAAATGAACGCGCCATCCTCCACCTCCGCATAGCCCCCCAACAACGCGCCGTTGGCCACGATGACGTGGTCGCCCAGGCGGACGTTATGGCCGACATGCGAGTTGACCATCAGGAAATTGTGCGAGCCGATGACGGTGTCTTCGCCCGGTTTGGCGGAGCGATGCACGGTAACCCCTTCGCGGAAAAGATTGTGCGCGCCGATGCGCAGGCCGGTCGGCGCATCCTTGTATTTGACATCTTGCGGCGCGCCGCCGATGACGCAGTTGGCATGGAAGCAATTGTCCGGCCCGATGATGGTTCGCCCGGTCAGATAAACGTGCGGTCCGACGCGGCAACCCGGCCCGAGCGACACCTGGCCGTCAATGACCGAGAAGGGCCCAACTTCGACCGAGGAATCCAACTGGGCGCCCGGGCTGATGATGGCCGAGGGATGGATCATGTTCCGTTCATGCAAGGTCCGCCAACGGCCCGCCCTCCCCTGCGCCGGCGCGGCTCAACTGGCCGGCGCCGCCGCGGGTTTGACCGCGTTCAGACGCAGGCTCAGGCGCGATTTGCTTCGATTAGCCCGCGCGCGATGGATAACGCCTGTTTTGGCGGCCTTGTCGAGCGCGGAAGAGAGCAAGCGCAACGTCTTGGCGGCGTCATCCTTCTTGCCTGTGCCCAACAATTTGGCGTAACTGGTTTCCAGCGTGTGCAGGCGGGATTTGACACTCTGATTTTGCAAATGTTTGCGCGCGCTGTTTCTCATCCGGCGCCCGGCTGACTTAGTATTCGGCATAGTTCAAAAGCTTAATTTCCTTTTAGGAACGGATACGATAGCCGCAGCGACCGCATTGTCAATGGCGGGATTGGCCACCCAAACGTGATGAAAAGTCCGCTCATAGCTTTTTCAAGCGCGCTCCCTTGGGCATGTCTTCGATGGTCCAGCCCCTGGTTTTGAGTGCGTCGCGCATGGCGTCAGCTTTTTTGAAATCCCTGGCCTTGCGCGCGGCTTCGCGCTCCTCCAGCAGGCTTTGCAGCTCGTTTGGGACCTGCGATTCATCCACCCGCCCTAGTGCCAGGACTGAATCAATCTTCTCCCAGGCCGCCAGCGCCGCCGCCGCGCGCCCCGCAGTGGCCTCGCCCGATCCCAAAAGCCGGTTGTTCTCGCGCACCCATTCGAAGACTGCGCCCCACGCGCCGGAGATGTTGAAGTCCTCGTCCAGCGCGGCGGAAAATTGGGCCACCAACCCGTCCTCGGCGGAGGCGCCGGAGCCGCCGGCTGTGGCGCGCAGCTTGGCCAGGCATTCGTCCAGGCGCGCCAGGGCCGTGCGCGCCCCGCGCAAGCCGTCCAGCGTGAAATTGAAGGATTCCCGGTAATGCGCTTGCAGGAGCGAGTACCGAATTTCCCGGCCCGTGAAACCTTGGTTCAATAAATCGCGCACGGTGAAATAATTGCCAAGGCTTTTGCTCATTTTTTTGCCCTCGGCCAGCAGATGAGCGCCGTGCATCCAATACTTGACAAATGGCCGGCCCGCCTCTTGCGCGCCCGCCCCTTCGCTTTGCGCGATCTCGTCCTCGTGGTGCGGGAAGATCAAGTCCTCGCCCCCCAGGTGCAAATCGAAGCTGCTGCCGAGCATCTTCATGCTCATGGCGCTGCATTCGATGTGCCAGCCGGGGCGGCCTTCACCCCACGGGCTGGGCCAAAAGACGGCTCCATCCGCGTCCGCGCGGGCCTTCCACAAGGCGAAATCCGCCACCGCTTCCTTGGCGTATTCGTCGCTGGCCACGCGTTGGCCCGGGCGCATCTGCTCGAAATTGAGATTCACCAATTGGCCGTAGCGCGCCCCGCCCGCCTGGTATTTCTCGATGCTGAAATAGACCGAACCATCCGCCGCGCGATACGCCAAGCCGCGGGCGGCCAGCTTTTCGATCAGGCTGATGATGTCCGCGATGTGCCCGGTGGCATGGGGAGTCTGGTGCGGTCGCAGACAGCCCAGCGCCTGAAAATCCTCGAAAAACGCCGCCTCGAATTTGGCCGTGAATTCCCGCAACGGCACCCTGGTCTCCGCCACGCCCTTGATGATTTTGTCCTCGACGTCGGTGATATTCATGACATGGCGGACGGCGAAACCTTTGAATTGGAGATAACGGCGGACAAGATCGGCGAAAACGAAGGTGCGGAAATTGCCGATATGGGCGAAATCATACACCGTCGGCCCGCAGCAATAAAGGCCGACTTGCTTGCCGGCCGGGTCCAGCGGAACGAATTCCTGAACCGAGCGCGACAGAGTATTGAACAAACGCAACGCCATCGCGGCCTATGTATCCCCCCCGGCGGATTATTTCAATCCCGCAATGGCGGGTGCGGGGCGAATTTGTTGTGACGGTGTGACGGGTAAAAGACGATGGAAGGGCGCGCAAGGGGGGCGAACCACAGATTCGCGCTCCCCCCTGGCCAAAGGCGCAGATTGTGTTTGAGTGCGGCGCCGGTTGTATTTCAAAGTAAGGCGTCGTGGTCAAAATGATTTCCAAACGCTTTCGCTACGAACTCGAATTGCTCGGGCGCGGCGTGACGCGCATCGCCGGCGTGGATGAAGCCGGGCGAGTTATATTCCCAAGCGGGTGCGTGAACAACTTTTGCCTGGCACTTGACGCGCCATTGACAACATGTAGCCCTCAGGATACAGTAATTATAAGAATCAACATGAAAAAAACTGTTGCCACTCGCTACGACGTGGCGGAACACCTCAGGACCCCGCGGGAGATGGCGGCTTATCTCGAAGCATGCCTTGAAGAGGCCAACGGTGACGCAGCCTTTATTGCCAAGGCACTTGGCGATATTGCACGCGCCAAAGGCATGGCACGCGTGGCTCGCGATGCGGGACTGTCGCGTGAAAGCCTCTACAAAGCTCTTTCCGGAGACCGCAGTCCCAGCTTTGATACGATCCTGAAAGTTGTCGAGGCGCTTGGACTAAGCTTACACGCGAAGGCCACCAACTAATAAGGAAAAGGTGGTTAAAACTGTCCTCAACCAGATCAAAATGGCGCTCTTAGACGAAGATCCAGCCGCCTCGCTGCTTGAATGCGGCGTGGACGAGGTCGGCATTGGCTCCGCCATAGCGGAGGTCTATGCCGCAGCCTGCATCCTGGACCCTTCGCGGCGAATTAATGGCCTCAGGGATTCAAAGCAGCTTACCCCGGAGAGGAGGAAGGACTTGAGCGACCAAATCAAGGAAAGATCCCTGGACTTTTGCATCGCCACAGCGAGTCTGGAAGAAATTGACCAATTCAATGTTTTCGGGGCCACCATGCTGGCCATGCAAAGGGCTGTAGGGGGCTTGAAATTGAAGCCGGGCATCGTTTTTATTGATGGGAATCGAATGCCGAAATTGCCGTTCCCAGCGCGCACCATCGTCAAGGGTGACGCCAAAATACGCGTTATTTCTGCTGCCTCAATTTTGGCGAAAGTGGCTCGTGACGAGGCCATGCTCAAATACCACGAACAGTTTCCGCAGTACGGATTTGCTGACAATAAGGGCTATTTGACTGAATCCCATCTTCAAAGCCTGAAACAATTTGGGCCTTGTTCCGTCCACCGAAAAAGTTACGAACCAATCCGCATGCTTCTTGGACGGCAGCAACAACTGAGGTTGACAACGCCGCCTGGTCCAAATGCAGCGTGACCTGCCCACAGCCGGCGCGATTTTGGATTGTTTCCCGCACCATTGCCAGACGTCTAAGCCAGTCAAACCGAGAAAGAATCAGTCCCCTCCGTCCCATCAGTCCCATCGGATTGGTCTGCGGAAAGCACGCCGGAGGCAGCCTCGGAAGCGCCAAACTCAATGAACTGACACGCGCCCATCAAACAACGGACACAACGGCGGTCTCGGCCTCCTCTTAATCTTAATCTTACTCTCAATCATAATCTCCTGGCGCCAACAGTTAAGAAGCGGAGATTAAGATTAAGATTAGGATTAGGAAATTTGCGCCCCTGCCCCCCCGGCAACACCGCGTTGACAGCGCCTCGGCCCTCGTGTTACTTTGCGGCAGAATAAAGTGGTTATGAGTTCTTTCCTGAACCAACACGTGCTCGTGCTGAACCGATTGTGGCAGGCGGTCAACGTCTGCACCGCTCGCCGCGCCCTGACACTCCTCTTTGAAGGCCACGCCCAGGTCGTTTTGGACGACGCCGAGGGCGCCTTCCAAACCTTCAGCTTCAGCCAATGGCGCGATTTCTCCGCCCAGCAGCCGCACCCGGAAACCATCGCCACCGTCTCCTTCAAAATCCGCATCCCGCGCGTCATTTTGCTGGTTATGTTCGACCGTTTGCCCAAGAAGGAAGTCAAATTCACCCGGCACAACATCTTCGAGCGCGACCGCAACACCTGTCAATACTGCGGCCAGATTTACGAGCGCAAGGATTTGAACCTCGACCACGTCATCCCGCGCGACCGCGGCGGCCCGACGACCTGGGAAAACATCGTTTGCTCCTGCATCCGGTGCAACACGCAGAAAGCCAACCGCACCCCGCAGGAGGCCGGCCTGCACCTGGTGCGCAAGCCCAAGCGGCCCAAGTGGCGTCCTTTCGTCCAGGTCAATTTGGGCGTCCAGCACGACAGTTGGAAACATTTCCTGGACCTGGCCTACTGGAACGTCGAATTGGGCGAGGACGTTGCATAGAAGGCAGCTAGACAATCTGCTGATCGAGATGGCGAATGAAGATTTAAAACGCGCTAACTCGTTAGGCAATTAGCGACGCTGAACACGCTGCACGCCTACAACCATCACCGCCTTAACTGGATCATCGACCCAATACGTGACGGCATACTGGCCGATAATTTTGATCTGACGGGTGCGCAGGCTCTCGTCCCGTTCTGTAAAATCACCTTGAGCACGCGGATGTTCGGCGAGCGACCGTATGAAACTCATGATCAGCCTCCGTTGCGAACCTCGACTCGGAACAGCCTCCAAAAGGTCGAGATGGACATAGACGGAATAACCCACCTACCGAGTTTCTTTCTTGTCCAATTCGCGCTCAAACTCGTCGGGAGAAAGCCAATGGGATCGGTCTTTGTCGGTCAGCCTCCGCGCAATCTGTCTTTCGTATTCCCTATCGCTGACATGTCGGAGGCGGAACAGAAATGCGATCACCTCATCCTGGTCCTTTTGAGGCAGGGTGGCCAGCTCTTCTTTAAGTTCCCGCACACTCATTGGCAAAGTATAAGCGATGTCAACACGGTCGGCAAGCTCGTCCGGCAGCAGCCTCACAGTTTTTCAAGGTTGCCATACAACGCAAACAATCGCATCTGCCCGTGCTTATTTCAAGTGTGGCCTTGTTCAATCAAACTCAATGCGCGGCTCATGCCAGACGTGGTGGCTTTGGGCCAGCATGTCGTCGGAGGCCTCCGGTCCCCAGGTGCCCGCCGCGTAGAATTCACGGTTCGTCAAAGGCTTGGTCCATTCGGCGCGGATGGAATCCACGATGCGCCACGCCGCTTCCACTTCGTCGCGGCGGATGAAGAGCGTGGCATCGCCCACCAGCGCATCCAGCAAAAGCCGTTCGTACGCTTCCGGCGTGTAGGCGCCGTATTCGGCGTTGTAACTGAAATTCATGCGCACCGGGCGCACGCTCACGTTCATGCCGGGCACTTTGCCGTTGAAACGCAGGTAAATGCCCTCGTGCGGCTGCAAGCGCAGGGCCAGCGCGTTGGCGTCCAGGCTCGGGCCGCATTGCGCGGCGAAAAGAACATTGGGCGTGGGCCGGAATTGGATGCGCGCCTCGCTGGTGCTCTCCGGCAGATATTTGCCCGTGCGCAGGAAAAACGGCACGCCCGACCACCGCCAATTGTCAATAAACAATTTCAGGGCGACATACGTCTCCACGTTGGAATTCGGTTTAACCTTAGGTTCCTGCCGATAACCCGGCACCGGCTGGCCCGCGATGGCGCCGGCGAAGTATTGCCCGCGCACCACCTGCCGGGCCACGTCCTGGGGCGTGAGCGGGCGGATGGATTTGAGCAGTTTCACCTTCTCGTCGCGGATGCACTCCGATTCCAGCGACACCGGCGGTTCCATAGCCGTCAAGGCCAGCACTTGCAGCATGTGGTTTTGCACCATGTCGCGCAGCGCGCCAGCTTCCTCGTAATAACCGCCGCGCGCGCCCACGCCCAGCTTTTCGCTGACGGTGATCTGCACGTGATCAATCGAGTTGCGATTCCACAACTGCTCGAAAATGGAATTGGAAAAGCGGAACATCAAAATGTTTTGCACCGTTTCCTTGCCCAGATAATGATCAATGCGGCAGACCTGCTGCTCGTCGGCGTAACGCGTCAATTCGTCATTGAGCACGCGCGCCGAGGCCAGATCGTGGCCAAAAGGCTTTTCGACGACGATCCGCTGCCAGCCGCCATCACTCTGGCCGCGTTGCAACAATTGGGCCGCGTGCAACCGCTCAATGACTTCCCCGAACTGGCTGGGCTGGGTGGCCAGGTAAAACAAAAGATTCTGGCGCAGCGGCGCGGCGTTGAAGGAACCGAGTTTTTGTTCCAACTTTGTGTAGGCGGCGGCATCGGTCAGATCGCCCACGCAATAATGCAGATTGGCCGCGAAGGCCCGCCAGACCTCCTCGTCCACCGGCTTGGTGCGCGAGAACCGATCCAGCGCCTCGCGCAATTCGGCCCGCCAGACCTCGTCGGTTTTCTCCCGCCGCGCGAAACCGAGGATGCGAAAGCTGGCCGGCATCTGCTTCTCTTTGCAAAGATGGTAGAAAGCGGGGATGAGCTTGCGCGCCGTCAAGTCGCCGCTGGCGCCAAAGATGACGATGCTGCACGGCTCGCTCAACCGCCGCTGCGCGCCAATGTAGCAGACGTTCTGCTCCGGCGAATTCTCCGATTCAATCATGCAAGGAATATATTAACGCGACAGAACGATTAAACCGTCAATCCGGCTGAGTCAACACATAGACGTGACCAGGTTGAAATTCGGCGAGGCGGCGCAACACTTCCGGCATCAACGGATGCGTGCCTTCGAAGCGATCCAACAGAATTCGCATTTAGACGATGTGCGCAATGGTCGCAAGCATCGCGTCGGCGGACTGTTCAAGAAACGCAACGGCCTGTCCGCGGGCCACGGTCGGGAAATCTTCCAGGAACTCGTCCAGCGAATCGCCGCCTTCGAGGTAATCCAGCAACGTCCGCACAGGCACGCGCGTGCCGGCAAAACACGGTTCGCCACTCATGATTTCCGGATCAATTTTGACAACGCAATTTGTCTTCATGCCAATAATTAAACCCGCTTCGCCGCGAATGACAACCCTGCAATTGTCCCGGCCATGAATGAAGGCCTTTGTCAGGGGAATGATTGTCAGAGGAATGAAGCCCGTGATTCTTCTTCCCATTCCTCTGACAATCATTCCCCTGACATTTCCGGTCCTTGAGGTTGAGTTTTTGTTAGCGAACGGTTATCGCTGAGTTTTTGGGGGGCCTACGCGCGGTTTCTTTAGCCCAAGCCACAGATGAACACAGATAGACACAGATCAGAAGCAGTGGCGACAAGCAAGCGAAGTCACCCAATGGCGGCAACCCTCTTCTCTGAAAAATCTGTGTTCATCTGTGTCAATCTGTGGCTTCCCTTTCTTCTTAGAATCCAACCGCCCGTTTCACCGCGAAAGTTCGCTCCACAAAAACGCATAAGCCAGCGCGCTCATGTAAGCCGATTGCCGGTTGTTGGCGGCGGCGCCGTGGCCGCCCTCGATATTCTCGTAATACAACACCTGGTGCCCTTGCTCTTCCAAACGCGCGGCCATCTTGCGCGCATGGCCGGGATGCACGCGGTCGTCGCGCGTGGAAGTCGTGATGAGGATCGGCGGATACTTCTGGTCGGCGTGCGTGTTTTGATAGGGCGAATACTTCTGGATGTAGGCCCAATCCTCCGGTTTGTCGGGATCGCCGTATTCATCCATCCAACTCGCTCCGGCCAGCAATTTGTTGTAACGCCGCATGTCCAGCAAAGGCGAGCCGCAATGGATGGCGCCGAAAAGATCGGGCCGCTCCGTCAGCATGACCCCCATGAGCAATCCGCCGTTGGACCGCCCTTCGATGCCGAGCCGTTTTGGCGACGTGACGCCGCGGGCAATCAAGTCCTCGGCCACCGCGATGAAATCGTCGTAGGCGCGCTGTCGGTGTTCCTTGCGGGCGGCCTCGTGCCATGTTGGGCCAAATTCACCGCCCCCTCGTATGTTGGCCAAGACAAAAACGCCGCCGCGTTCAAGCCAGGCTGCGCCTACGGCGGGATTATACCCCGGCAGCATGGGAATCTCGAAACCGCCGTAGCCTGTCAACAATGTGATGTTGCCGCCGTCGAGCTTGAGTCCTTTGCGTCCGACTTCAAAGTAGGGCACGCGCGTGCCATCCTTGGACTTGGCCTCAAATTGCTGGATCTCCAAACCGCCGGTGTCGAAGAAGGAAGGCAGGCTTTTGATCTTCTCCGCGCCGGGTTTTCCGGCCACGCCCAGCAAAAGGCTCGAAGGCGTGAGAAAATCAGTTTCGGTCATGAAATAATCATCCGAATCGTCCGAATCAATTCCCTGGACGCCGACCGATCCGAAAGCGGGCGCCTGAATGGGCGTGCGTTCCCATTGTCCGCCGGCCGGGCGCAGCAGCCAGGGGCGGCTGTGGACATTGTCTAGTTCGTTGAGCACCAGGTAATGTTCGGTCTCGCTCACAGAGGAGAGTGAAACAGTGGCGGAAGGCTCAAAGAGGACCGAGAAGTCGCGCCCTCCCTGCAAATAATCCTCAAAGTTGGCAGCCAGGAGCGAGCCGGCCGGAAACGTGTTATTATTGACTGACCAGGCCGAGCGCAGGCGCAACAGCAGAAGTTTTCCAAAGGTGCGCATGACGGCGTCGGCCGGCTTGTCAATCGGCACCCATTTTTCCCCGCGCCGGAGGAACCGTTCATCGGTAAAAAACGTCGGCGAGCGCCCCACGAATTCATACACCTCCCCGTGGTCGTGCTCGACCGAGACGCTGGCCGATTCGTCGCCCGGCTTCGCCTCGAACACGGTGCGGGCCTGGCTCAGCGGCGTGCCGCGCTTCCATTCCTTGATGATGCGCGGGTAGCCGCTGCTGGTCATCGAATCGGGTCCGAAGTCGGTGCCGATGTATAAAGTGTCGCGGTCGCGCCACGCCACGTCACTTTTGGCCTCGGGCAGGGTGAATCCGTCCGGCACGAACTGTTTGGAGTTCATGTCGAACTCGCGGACGACCGCCGCGTCTGCGCCGCCACGGGAAAGCTCCACCAGGCAGCGGTCGTTGGAAGGTTTAAGGACGTTGTAACCGTGCCAGACCCAATTCTCCTTTTCCGCCGCCGCCAGTTGGTCGAGGTCCAGGACAGTTTCCCAGGCGGGGGCGGGTTTCTTGTATTCCTCCAGCGTCGTGCGGCGCCAGAGACCGCGCGGGTTCTTGTCGTCGCGCCAGAAATTGTAATAGAACGGGCCATGCTTGGCCACCTGCGGAATGCGCTCGCGGGAGTTCAAGATGTCCAGCAGGCGGTCCTCCAGCCCTTGGAAGCCCGTGGTGGATTCCAACTGCCGGGTGCTCACCGCGTTCTGGGCGCGCACCCATTGGAGGGCCTTTTCGCCGGTGACGTCCTCCAGCCAGAGGTTGGGGTCCGCTGGAGCGGGACTTGGTTCATCCGCGGCGAGCACGCACACAGGTTGAAGGCTCAGGTAAACGGCGATCAAAGCCGAACGCGCCCGAGCTTTGAATGAAAGAACCATGAGCCGAGTCTAATAATCAGGTTCAAATCCGCCAGTCTAAATGATTTGCAGTTTTGCCCGGAGCACCTTAGAAAGAGATTATGAAATCCAAACTGACTCGCCGCTCGTTCCTCAAGCGGACTGCCCTGGCCGCCGGGACTGCCTCCGCCGCCCAATACCTGGCCTTTCCCAGCATCCTTTCCGCCCGCCAGCCCAGCGACACGCTCAACTGCGTGCAAATCGGTTGCGGCGGACGCGGCGAGGCGCACCTGGGCGCGGTCATCATTGAGCAGCAGCAAAACCTGGTGGCCTTGGTGGACCCGAGTGACCGGCAGATCGCCGGCAAGAAGAAATGGCTCCCGGTGGAAAGCGCCAAGAAAGGCAAACCCGTCAATATAGACAAAGTGCAGTCATTTAGCGATTACCGGGAAATGTTCGACAAGATCGGCAATCAAATTGACGCCGTGTTCATCACCACTCCCAACCATCATCATTGCGCTGCGGCCATGATGGCGCTGGAGGCGGGCAAAAACGTCTATTGCGAAAAACCGCTGACCCATGACATCGCCGAAGCGCGGAAACTGCGCCAGGCTGCCGCGCGGCATGACAAAGTGGCCACACAGATGGGCAACCAGGGCCACTGCATGGAAGGCTATCGCCGCCTGTGCGAATTCGTCTGGGCCGGCGTCATCGGCAACATCACCGAAACCCATAGCTGGACCGACCGCGCCAACGGCGGCGTCGGACCGCGTCCGCCCACGTTGCCCGTGCCGGCCGGCATGCACTGGGATTCCTGGATCGGCCCGGCGCCTTACCGGGATTATCATTCCGACCTGCACCCGCACGAATGGCATGGCTGGTACGATTTCGGCAACGGCTCCCTCGGCAACATGGGCTGCCACGTTTTGGAAGGTGTTTTCTGGGCGCTCAAAGTCGAGCATCCCACCAGCGTCGAGATGGAGTACGTCCGCGGCGGCAGCGACGAGCGGTATCCGCTCGGCAGCCGCGTGCGATGGGACATTCCAGCGCGCGGCAACATGCCGGCCTGCAAGGCGTATTGGTACGAAGGGTTGAATCCCACCACGACCGACAAACCGGCGGGCGGTTTGCATGCGGCCGTGGGCAAGGCGCGCTATTTTCCCGAGCTGGCCCTCAAATTGAACGAGCAGTATCCCGACGAAGAACTGCTCAAGGGTGACAGCGGGACTTTGTACGTGGGAGACAAAGGTGTGATTTTCACGCCCACTTACGGCACCAGCAATACCCATCCGATGCACGTCGTGCCGATGGAGAAAATGGACCAAATCAAACAACCGCCGCGCACTTTGCCCCGGCCCAATCCAAATCCTTTTGTTGACTTTGTTGAGACCTGCAAGGCCGGACGGACGAACACCGCCACGCCCTTCGAGTACGGCGCGCGGCTGACGGAATTTTGCCTCTTGGGGAATCTGGCGCAGCACGCCGGCCCGGGGAACAAAGCGATGTGGGATGGCCCCAACATGCGCGTGACCAACATCCCCGATCTCAACCGCTGGATCAAACGCGAAGACCGCAAAGGCTGGGTCGTTTGACGCGGCGGAGATACGGCGGTTCGTCACGTGCGCGAAGCTCCCTTGCCAGCCGCCCCATCCGAGTGCATTATGTTACGGTATGCAAATGATCCATGCGGTGTTTCAAAACGATGGTGAATGGTTTATCGCGCGGTGCTTGGACGTGCCGGTGACGACCCAAGGCCGAACCTTCACTGCCGCCAAGAAAAACCTTCGCGACGCCGTTGAGCTTTACCTTGAAACCTGGGGACAGCCCGAGCCGCATCCATGCAGTCGAAGAACAAGACAGGAAGATTTTGAGACAGGATTTACAGGATGAACAGGATGAATTACGGCGCAAGGAACTCTCCCCAAGCGATGAGAGATTATTTCTGATGCCCCATCCTCTTTTCCATCCTGTTAATCCTGTTAATCCTGTCAAAATTCAGTTCTTTAACTGCATCGTTCCGTCTGAGGCAGCACCTGTTCTTGTCCTCCGGCGAACTCAAGCGCCCTGAAGGGCGCGGGAGGCGGCCAGGTCCACCTTGCGCTGGCGCAGGCTCTTGAAAAATTCGTAGCCTTCGCGGCAGCGGCGCACGCACACGTCCTTGTCCTCCAACATCGTCTTGATGATGCGCAGAATCGGCCTGGGCCGCAGATAATAGGCGCGGTAAAAGCGGTCCACCGCCTCGAAGATTTCATCCTTGCCCAGGCCGGGATACTCCAGCGAACTCTGCTGAAAGCCGTCCTCATGCACAATGTCCGTCTTGTCCTTCTTGGCGAACCAGCCGTTTTGCCGGGCCATCTCGAACAACTCCGTGCCGGGATACGGCGCGGCCAGCGAAACCTGGATGCTGAACACATCCAAATCCATCGCGTATTGAATCGTTTGCTCGATGGTCTCGCGCGTTTCCACTGGCAATCCGAGAATGAAAGTGCCGTGAATGACCACGCCGGCCTTGCGACACGCCTTGGTGAATCGTTTCGCTTCATCCAATTGGATGCCCTTCTTGATGCGGTCCAGGATTTCCTGGTTCCCGCTTTCGTAGCCGACCAGAAAGAGGCGCAGGCCGGAATCCTTGAACGATTTGATGGTGTCGTAATCGAGGTTCGCCCGGCTGTTGCACGACCATGTCAGGCCCAGCGGGGCCAGCTTTTTGGCGATGTCGCGAGCGCGCGGCAAATTGGCCGTGAACGTGTCGTCATCGAAGAAAAACTCGCGCACTTGCGGGAACAGCGTCTTGGCGTAGGCCATTTCGCCGGCGACGTTCTCCGGCGAACGCACGCGGTACTTGTGTCCGCCAATGGTTTGGGGCCAGAGACAGAAAGTGCATTGGGCGGGGCAGCCGCGCCCCGTATAGAGGCTGAGATAAGGGTGCAGCAAATAGCCGATGAAATACCGCTCGATCTGCAAATCGCGCTTGTAGGTATCCACCACCCAAGGCAGCACGTCCATGTTGGAGATCATTTCGCGCTCCCGGTTATGGACGATCTTGCCCTCGGCGTTGCGATAGGAAAGGCCGTCAATTTGCGCCAGCGGCCTGCCTTCGGCCACTTCCTTGCAGGTGAAATCGAATTCCTTGCGTCCGACCCAATCAATGGCCCGGGAAGCCTTGAGCGTTTCCGCCGGCAGGACTGCCGCGTGCGCGCCGACAAAACCGATTTTCACGCCCGGCTTCTGGTCTTTGATCGCTTCGGCCACTTTGCTGTCATTCTTGAGCGAAGGGGTGGAAGTGTTGATGATCACGTGTTCGTACTCGCGCGCGATCTCCAGGCATTGCTTGACGCCAATATCATGCGGCGGGCAGTCGAGCAGCCTGCTGTTGGGCACCAACGCGGCGGGCTGGGCCAGCCAGGTGGGGTACCAGAACGAGGTGACCTCGCGCCGGGCCTGATAACGCGAACCGGCCCCGCCGTCAAACCCGTCAAAGCTGGGTGGGGAGAGAAATAGTGTTCTGCTCATAATCGTAACATGTGATCTACAATGGCTTAATTAAGCTCTGCAATCTCAATATCCTCGAATTCCGAGCGGAAAGCAAGGCATTAACCAAGCGCTCGACATTGGCCAGGCGATGGTTGATTTCCCGGTGCAAATGCCGGCCAGTGTCACTTTCAAAACCAAAATCCGTCATTTTCAATCCGCCGCTCTTTGCAGACTCCACCAACCAATCTTCAAGCCGCGGACGGATGACAACGAGCCGATTCTTGCGCTCCGCATCATAAAGGACGCGGATCGCATGTTCCGACGTTTCTTCGGCCAAAGTTTTCACGTACCTCAGCGGCGCGGCGTCCGGGTCCTCATCCACCATGCCCGTTGTTCCGCTTCTGCGGGAAACCTGCGCGCATACGCCCGCCTTGTTTCCAGCATGTTCCACGTCGCGTCGCGAAACTCCCAGCGCGAACGCCAGGGCTTCGTCAGGTTTGCACTCTACGAAAAGGCTCATGCCTCAACAATCTTGTCCAGATTGAGGAAAGCATCCGGTCCGTAATCGAGTATCTTGGAAAGGCCGGCCACTGAAGCCGGTTTGAGTTTCGTGCAGAAGTTTTCCATCGTGGCAACAAAGACCGCCAAATCCTTCACCGGTGTCTTGCCGACGATTGAACTCAGAATGTATGGATTGTGCGTGGTTATGAAAAATTGGTTGGACTCATCCAAAGCAATTCGTTCCGTGAGATAAGCCGTGTAAAACGGAAAGGTGTTGGCCTCGGGCTCATCGAGCAGGATGGTCGAATTCTCATTCGTTTCGAGAACCGCCATATAAAACACAATGCGCCTCCATGTTTCGGAAATGGAGTCGTAAGGGAAACTGTATAGTTCGTCATCCATTACTTTCGCGATGCGCATTTCGTTTTCAACCGGTCTGATCTCGAGACGGAAGTTTCGCGAGCGGAACAAATCATTGACGCGGCTGCGCAACCCTTTGTTCGTGTAAAGGATTGATGTGAGGTTTACGCCAAATGGCGGCTGAAGCACACCAATGGCTTGGGTCGTTGTCGTTCCACCGGGCTTAAATCGGTAGTATTTGATTCCGTATTGCAGATGAACCCGAGAAGGAGGGTTGCACAATTTGCCAGTTTGGTCGAGGTCATAAGACTGCTCTTGATCTCCGTCTTGAGTCTTCTTGGCGGTAAACTCGAAGTTTTGGCCGTTAAAGCTCAACGTGCAGCCACACCCTGACGTGCTGACCATGATAGGCGTTGCCACCTGCTGGTCCGTAAACAGATCGGCGACACTCCTGAATCTGAAGACTTCCTTGAATTCCGCAGGTCCGTGAACGCCTTCGGAAAGAAGTGCCAATGCCTCCAAAACGTTTGTCTTGCCTGTGTTCGGCTCGCCAATGAAGAGATTAACGCGCTTCGCATCGAATTTCAAATCACGAACCGATTTGAAATTCTGGATATGAACACTTGTAAGCATCGCTCTTCAACCGTGAGCTTACAACGCCTGCGCATCAAGCCTTCTTGGGGTTGGCAATCTTCGCCATCAACTCGTCCCGCTGCGTCGTGTCGCCGGACCCGCAGCCTCCGGCGCTGGAATTGATGGCCGCCTTGGCTTCGGCCAAGTGGCCTTTGCCGATGGAGACGCCATTAAAGGCTTTGACGAAACGGCCTTCGTAATAAGGCTTGGGTTTGGCGCCGAAATTGTAGCGCGCGTTCTTCCAATTGTCGCGCGCGTTGCTGATCAGCGCGCCGCTGGGATCGTAGCCGCAATGCACCATGCAGTTCTCACAGCGCGCATCGCGCGCCACCCCGTTCACCACGCCGTACTTGTCCCAATCCACCTTCTCCAGCATCTCCTGGTAGCGGGGATAATGGCCGTCAGTCATCAGGTAGCACGGCGCTTTCCAGCCCCGGATATTGCGCGTGGGAATGGCCCAGGCGGTGCAGGTCAACTCGCGTTTGCCGGCCAGGAATTCCTGGTACACCGTCGTGCCGAAAATATTGAAACGCTGGCCCCACTCCTCGATCTTGGCGAATTTCTCCCGCGTCATCTTCCGTGTCAGGAAGAAATCCTCCGGCTGTTTGCCCAACCGTTTCACCATGTCCTTCTTGGCCGCGTCGTACTCGTAGCCGGGGGAAATCGTGTGGCCGTCTATTTCGAGCGAGGAGAAAAATTCAAACATCTGCTCGATTTCCTTGACCTGCGTTTCCTTATAGACCGTCGTGTTGGTTGCCACCTGGTAGCCGAGGATTTTCGCCATTTTGATGGCTTCCACGCATTCCTTGAAAACGCCTTCGCGCTCCACGATCAAGTCGTGCGTGTATTCCAACCCGTCAATATGAACATTCCAAAACATCCATTTGGTGGGGCGCATGACCGGGCGGCCGTCGGTTTTTCCTTTGCGGATGTTCTGGATGTCTTTCTCGGTGATCAGCTTTTGTTCAAGCAATTGGGCCAGGGTTTTCTCGGTCTTCGCGCTGTAAGTGCTGGCCAGGTAGTCCTTCATCTTTTTGCGCATGAACATCCCGTTGGTGCAGACATAGACGAAGCGCCCTTGCTTGAGCAAACCGGCCGTCAATTCCTCGATCTCCGGATAAATCAATGGTTCGCCGCCGCAGATGGAAACCATGGGAGCGTCGCATTCCTCGGCCGCGCCCAGGCACTCCTCCAAAGTCATCTTGTCCTTGAGGTTGGTCGAGTATTCGCGGATGCGGCCGCAGCCGGTGCAAGTCAGATTGCACGTGTGCAGCGGCTCCAGTTGCAACACCAAGGCGAACTTGGGGGTGCGCAGAAGCTTGTGTTTGACAATATGGGCGGCCATCTTCGCCGCCGGCGCCAATGGGAATCGCATAGTTTTAGTTAATTTGGGACAAGTCCCCATTCGACGCAATCTGCGTCGAAGGTGCATTTGGGGGCGAAGCCGGCTTGGCCTGCCCGAGACCCGGTAACAAGAACATCAATGGAGAAATGGCCGGCGTGGCCGAAATGCCGGCGCATCCGCCGCAAATCAATGGTATGACCAGCGCCAGCAGCAAAGACTTAGTCTTGGAGCCGACTCTCACAAGAGCCACTATAATAAGACAGATTAAGGTTGGCAACTATTATTCTTGTGGGGGAAAACCTTACAAAATCTTACGCCCCCATCCCCTCCTCAAACGAGCCGGCGGCGATGGGAAAACACAGGTTGTCCCGCACATAAGCGATGCCGTTGGCGCTGGTTTTGTCCAGGTCCCGATACGCGCTCTCGGCCTCGACGATCAGCGGAGCGGTCCTGGCCTTGGTCACCGCGCAATAGCGCCGGGGATAGCCGATGTGGATGAGCAACTCCACGTAGCGCGTCATGTTCAAATCGCCCGAGGGAATATCCACAAACTGCATGGCCCTCTTCTGCCAGCCGCTTTCCATCATCCGCAGCGGCAGGCCGGGGCGGATGACGTAATTCTTGACATGACAGGCATAGACGCGCGGGGCGACTTTGAGAAAACGCGTTTCCCAACCCTCCCCCTCCCAGCAATGCGAAGGGTCGGCGTTGACCGCCAGGCAGGCGTCGCCTTCGCAAGCGCCCACCAGCATGTTAAAATCGTCCGCGCAGGAGGCCGCCGTGCCGGGATGGATTTCATGGGCCAGGAAAATTCCAAGCTTTTTGGCGTGCGCGCGAATTTTCGCGGTCTTTTTGACAAACCGCTCCTTGCCCTCTTCCAAGAGGTCGTAATCGCCGCCCTTCCAAAAGCCCCACGGATAGCCCGTGGCCATCTCCCAGCCGAACGCCACGCCCCAAAACATCGGGATGATTTTGATCCCCAGCGCGGCAGCCAGGTCCAGCACGCGCAACACATAGCCTTCGCTCCATTTCTCGATTTCCGCGACGGATTTGGACGCGACCTCCGCCGGCACGAACGGCCGGACGGTCGGGCTTTCAGTCCAGGCGGTCGTATGCACCCAGAAAGGGCAATGCGACGAAATGCCGTCCAACGTCAAGCCGCGCGAGGCGAAAGCCTCTTTGATTTCGGCCGGTTTTTTGAATTTGGACCCATCCTGGAGCATATAATTGGACGGTTGCGCGCCCGCAGCCCCGGAGGCTTTGGCGTAATCCAGAAAAGCGTCGAGCGACTTGGCGCCGTGCTGCGCCCCTTCGATACTGGGGTGAAAACAAGTTTCGGCCATAAATATTTAAAAGTTCATGTCTGCTTGATGCCGCCAAGACTAAGGCTGGCGCCGAAATAAAATCAACTGATTTGATCCGCGACCCGAATCAGATGACATTCGTTCCCTTTAGCCCAAAAAAATGAGCGCCGCTGAGAAGGTGTGCGTCATTGGAGTAAAGTTCCTTGAAACCGGCTTCGGCAGCGCAGGCCAGGTGGAGCGCATCGGAGGCGCGCAAATGCACGGTCGAAGACAATGTGGCGTAGCCTTTGCCGACACGCTCCAGGACTTTTGGGGTCACCGGCAGCCACTCAAACGCGTTGGCCGCGCAATCGCTTTCAAATTGCTTCATTAAACCGGTGAAAGCCGGTTGCGAGACCAGCCCCTCCCGGAATTTGCGGTGAAATGCCGCCATGGTCTCCGCTTTGCCGTGAAGCGCGCACGCTATCATGTCGTTCCTTGCCAAAGCGCGCACCTTTTCCCAGCCGGCGTCCGCAAGGTACAATCGCGCCAGGTAACTGATGTCCAGGTAAATCATCAGGCCCTGTCCTCGCGGTCCTCTGAGATTCCCTGGCTGACATCGGTTCCGCCGCGGCCCAAGGCGCCGGTCTCAATCCATCGTTTCATGGTGCGGTTGATGAACCGTCGCCGGGCGAAATAAGGGGTCGTGGGCGGCGCGGTTGCCGGCACCATGCGGACGACCGTGCGCCCGTTGTCCGCGACCAGAATCTGGCCTTGCTCGGCCACTTGGCGCACCCATCGTCCGGTGCGCGCGTGCAATTCCCGAATCGAAATCGTCTTCATGTGTCACAGCGTGTCACGGCCAGGTGCGAAAGTCAAGCCGAATTCTGCTGTATTGCAATCCGTCAGAATCACGCATGTTCGCGAAGATTTTTTTTCGCGCAGAGAACGCGGAGAGCGCGGAGAAACAACCGGAAAGGAGATCCGCCAAGGACTCTTTCTCCGCGCCCTCTGCGCCTCTGCGCGCACATGTACCTTCCGGCAGGGTTTTGGTTGCGGCACGCCGTCCCAAGCCTTGGAATATGACCTTTGGAACAAGATGTTTTGAACAGGAGAAAACAGAGAGAACAGAGCATCACTTGCCGTTGTCCATCTCTCCGTTTCCTCTGTTGCCTCCTGTTCAACAAAATCTTGTTAAAATGGCGAAATTTCACGGTATTGCGCCCTTTGTCGCAAGTGAAGACAAAACCGCATTGACGTGCGCAGCATTCTATGCCAAAAAAGAGGGGATGGACGAAAATCAGGTTGGACAACTGCGCACGGCCAGATTGAATGGCCTGCCAGCAGGGTTCACCCTGATTGAGTTGCTGGTCGTCATCGCCATCATCGCCATTCTGGCCAGTTTATTGTTGCCGGTGCTGGCTTCTTCCAAGTTGCAGGCCCAACAAACGCAGTGCCGGAGCAACCTCAAACAACTGGGTATTGCCCATACCCTTTATAATAACGACTTCAACAAAGATTTTCCGTATATGGACTCCGCCAACTCAGACTTCTATTATGGCTGGGCCGATATGCTCATTCCCTATGCGAGCAACACCGTCAGTGTGCAAATCTGCCCGTCCGCTCCGCCGACGACTTCTCCGCACTCAGAGACGGAACCGGGCACCGCCGATAAAGCATCCGTGATTCATGTGGACTACACCAGCAACGCCCTTCAATTCAGTTACGCTTTCAACGGATGGTTCTACACCGGCGATTTGCCCTACAACATCGCCGCGAGTTACCAGGCGCAGCATTTCACCAGCGCCGGCGCGGTGCAATCCAGTTCGCGAACCCCCATCTTCGCCGACGGCATGTGGCCCCAGACCTGGCCGCAGGCGGGCGACTGGCCGGCAAGCGACTTATACGCGGGAGACACTAGCATGACCGACGCGATGTCGGTCATGATGATGCGCCTGACCATCGCGCGACACGGCAGCCGGGCCGCCTCGGCCGCTCCGCGCAATGTGCAGATTACCCAGCGGCTGCCGGGCGCGATTGACGTGGCCTTGTTTGACGGGCATGTCGAGTATTCGCCCCTGGAGAACCTGTGGAACTACTATTGGTGCTATGGTTACGTGGTTCCCAGCCCGCGACCTCCCAATTAAATTCAATTCAACGGCACCCCGCGCCGGATATACGTCGGCACGTCCAAATCCTCGCCGTTGCGGATGGTGGGGTCGCTTTTCTCGAAGCGGCCTTTGAAAATGATTTCCAAGGGCAATTCCTTTTGCAGGCGCGAGAGCTTTTTGCGCGAACGCCCACCCTGCACGCGCATGATTTGCTCCCTCTTTTCCTCCGTTAACGCGGGCGGCGGCGCGCCGAAACGCGAGGCGGACCGCTCCTGCACCGCCGTGTCCAGGAACTGCATGGACTCACGCTGGCCCGTCGGCAAGCCCTTGAACGGCGGCGCTTCCTCCTCCTGCCGCCTGCGCGAGGCCACCAGGGTGACGGAGAGGCGGCCGGCGAACGCCTCGTCAATGGCCGCGCCGAAAATGATGTGCGCGTTCTCACACTGGCGGTGGAGCGGCTCCATCAATTTGTGAATTTCGCTCATCGTCGCCTCGGGGCCGCCGACGATGCTGACCAGCAACGAATCGGATTCGTTGAGCACCTGGCCGCCGTCCAACAACGGATGCGCCAGCAGCTTTTCGATCACCTGCTCGGCGCGCTTTTCCCCGGCGGCCTCGGCCGTGGCGAAAAAGCTGGCGGCATGGCGTCCGCGAGTGACGGAGCAAAGGTCGGCGAAGTCAACATTGATCAATCCGGTCTGCGTCAACATCCGCCAGATGCCGCGCAGGCCGTCGGCCAGCAGGCTGTTGCTGATCTTGAACCCCTCCAGCACGCTGGTGTGCTCATCCAGCATTTTGAAGAGCTTTTGGTTGGGCAGGCAGATCACCGCGTCGGCGTTGGTTTTGAGATGCTGCAATCCCGTATGGGCCTGGAACTGCCGGCGAACACCCTCGAAATCAAAAGGCAGCGTGACCAGGGCCAGAACCAGCGCCCCGTTTTCCCGCGCCACGCGCGCAAAGACCGGCCCCGCTCCCGTCCCGGTGCCTCCGCCCAGGCCGGCCAGGAGAAAAATGATGTCGGCCCCGGCGCAGAAGGAACGAATTTGCTCCACATCCTCCTCCGCCGCCGCGCGGCCCAACTCGGGGTCGCCTCCGGCGCCCAAACCGTGGGTGCGGCCCGCGCCGAGGACGAATTTGGCCGGCGTGACGCAGGCATCGAGCGATTGGGCATCGGTATTGACGGCCAGGAATTCGACGCCAGCGAAACCGGCCTGGGAGGCGAAACCGGCCGCGTTGCATCCGGCGCCGCCGAGGCCAAAGACTTTCAGGACGACCTTCTTCTTGATGGCCGGTTCTTCGGGTTTTTCAACGGGTGTGCTCATGGTCACTTTCTAAACATTTCAGTCAACGTTTTTCTGATCCCGCCCGCCAGGCCGGACGAAGGCTTGCGCTTTTGCTGCAAGGAGCCGAATTTGACCAGGCCGATGGCGGTGGCGAATTCGGGTTGGTCCAGGGCGGATTTGAGGCCGCTGATGGAGTTGGTCTTGCCCAGAAAGGCGGCCATTTGGAAAATATTCTCCGCCAGCTTCTGGATGCCGGGAATGCGCGCCCCGCCGCCGCAGATAAAGACCCCGGCCCGCAACCGATCGAGCAAGCCCAGGCCGGAAAGTTCCGCTTCGATCAGCTCGAAGATTTCCTCCAACCGCAGCGACATGATCCGGCGCAGGTGTTCGAGGTTGATGATCTTGGCGGGCAGGCCCAATTCTCCGTCGGACGAAATGGTCTGCCCTTTGACCGAGTCATCCACGAAGCACCCGCCGCGCTCGATCTTCAACTGCTCGGCCCTTTTGAGCGGCACTTTCAAACCGTAAGCCAGGTCGTTGGAGATGTGGTCCCCGCCCACCGCCAGGACTCCTGTCTGCTTGATGATCCCATCGGAATAAACGACGTAATCGGTCGCGCCGGCCCCGAAGTCAATGACCAGCGAGCCGAGTTCCTTTTGCTCGTTGGAAAGCAGCGCCAGGGCCGAGGCCAGGCCTGTAAAGACAATTTCTTCGACTTCCAATTGCAGGCCGCGCACGACCGCGATGGAATTCTTGAGGCGGTCTAGGTGGCCATGCACGACGTGAACATCCACCTCCACCTTCGCGCCATACATGCCGACGGGATTCTGGATGCCTTGCTGGGAATCAACCTGGAAGAGCTGGCGGATGGCGTGAACGACGGTGTTGTCCACCGGCAGATTGATGGCCTTGGCGTTCTTGATGACATCCTGCGTGTCCTCGATGGTGATCTCCCGATCGGCGGAGACGACCGGATGGACACCATGATTGTTGAACCCTCGGACGTGATTGCCGGTGACGCCGAGATAGACGCTGCGGATTTCCGCGTTGGCCATTTGCTCGGCTTCGACGATGGCGTTGCGCACGTCCTCGCTGGCCAGGGCGGCGTCGGCGATTTCGCCTTTGCGCACGCCGCGCGAGCGGGCCTGGCCCAGGCCGATGATGTTCAAGGCGTTGGCGGCATTGATCTCGCCCACCACGGCGCAGATTTTTGAAGTGCCAATTTCGAGGCCGACGATGATGGAGGAAGCGTCAAACATGTTTCCTTTTGGGGCGCGAAGGTTTGAGGGCGCGCGGCGCGACCGGCGGAAGGGTGGCGGCCGCGACCCAATGGACCGGCAAATTGTTGGAAATGGACAGGTCGAGGGTCGCGATGGCCTTGCCCCATTTCTGGTATTGATCGTAAATGAGCCGCCAGCGGCGCAACTGCGTGTCAAAATGACTGAGGGAAAATGTTATCTCCGCTTTCTGGGTCGTGGTCACCCGCAAAATTTCCGGCTCCGAGACGTTGATGCGTTCGATTTCGACCATGCCCGTCATGGGCGAATGATCGAATTCGCACACCAGCGCCAGCGCGGCGCGGATTTGCCGCGAGGTGACTTGCCGGCCCGGCTGCGGTTCGGCGGGCGGGACGCCCATCAGGATGGGCAGCCGTTCGTTGGCGGTCGGCAGCGCGGTCCGCCAGCGCGGGTCCAGCGGTATCATGACGTAGCCATCCTCGTCGAAGTCGTACACAGCTTGCTCCAACGCTCCGCCTGGGCGTAGCTGGGTGACGATGGTTTGCGCCACCGGCTCGCGTTCGCTGACGGTAATTTTGAGGGTATGCGGCAATTGACGCTCGACCGCGACGAATTGGATCGGCGGCTGCAATTCCAGGTCGCGTTTGACGCGCATTAAATCCAGCGCCATCAAGTTCTCGCCGACCTTGACCCCGGCCCAGGTGCAAATGGCTTCGTGCGTCAGCACGCCATCGGTTTGCACTTCGATTTGTTGGAGTGCGAAGGCGTCGTTTTGGTAAATCAGGCCGTCCAGCACCCACTCTCCGCCGCGCCAGAGCACCAGGCCGATGACTGCAAGAGAGAAAACAACTCCCGCCACGACCCCCGCCATGCGCATCCGCGCCGCGCGCGTCTGGCTGGTGCGCAACTTTACGTCCAGCCCGTGCTCGCGCTCCGGGGCACGGCGATTTTTGGGTTTTCCTTTGAGCCAGCGCAACATGCTATTTCTTTTTGCCGCGGTTCAGCGCCAGGTCCATTATCCGCTGGCACAACTGCGCAAAACTCAAGCCGGCTGCCGCGGCGGCATCGGGCAGGACGCTCAATTCGGTCATGCCCGGCAGGGTGTTGACTTCCAGCACCACGGGGTCGCCGTTGGGCCGGACCATCACATCAACCCGCGCAAAATCCCGTCCGCCGATAGCGTGGAAAGCGCCCATGGCGGCGTTCTGAATGCGCGCCGTCTGGGCCGGATCGAAATCCGCCGGGCAAATATGTTCGGACGCGCCGGGCGTGTATTTGTTCTTGTAATCGAACATGCCCTGCTTGACGCGGATTTCGGCCACCGGCAGCGGTTTGTCATCCAGGATTCCCACGGTGGCTTCGCGGCCCATAATTTTCTCTTCCATCAACACTTGGGTGTCGAAACGAAACGCCTCCGCCAGGGAAGATTCCCATTCGCCGACGTGTTCGATCATTTGCAACCCGACGCTGGAGCCTTGGCGGACGGGCTTGAGCACCACGGGCGGCCTCCAACCGGAGGGCCAGGGCGCCTCGGGCGAATCGAGCACCACGAAGCGCGCCGTGGGGACGCCCGTGGCCAGGCACCGTTTCTTGGTCAACACCTTGTCGAATGCGATGCGACTGGCCAGGGGGCCGCTGCCGGTATAGGGCACCCCCAGCTTCTCCAATTCCTCTTGCACCGTTCCGTCTTCGCCGTAGGTGCCATGCAGCGCCAGGAAGACAATCTCGGTGCCCGGCGGCAATTTCCAGCCCGGCTCCTTGGGATCCAGCTCGTGTACTGTGTGGCCGAGGGAACGAAGCGCCTTGGCCACCGTCGCGCCGGAACGCAGCGATACTTCCCTTTCGGACGAGGGGCCGCCCAACATGACAGTAACAATGAGTGCGCGGCTGCTCATTGCCCGATGATCTCCACTTCTTCGCGCAACTCCACGCCCCGCTCCGCCTTGACGCGCGTTTTGACAAATTCAATCAATTCCAGCACTTCTGCCGCCGTGGCCGATCCCTCGTTGACGATGAAGTTTCCATGCACGGAGGAAACGACCGCCGCGCCGCGGCGCGTGCCTTTGAGGCCGAGTTCAGCGATCAATTTTCCAGCGGAGATGGTGGGAGAAGGATTCTTGAAAATGCAGCCGGCGCTCGGCTCCTTGGGTTGCGATTGCCATCGTCTCTGGTTGAACTCATCCGCCCGCCTGTTAATGGCTTCTCTGGAATCCGGGCGGCCGCGAAACGTCGCCGCCAGGGCGATGTTCGTTTTGAAGAGCGGGCAGGAGCGGTATTCAACGGGCACCTGGGCGATGTTGCGTTCAAAAACCTTGCCCTCCTCATCCATGAAACGAACCTGCGTGATGACCTCAAAGGTCGCGCTGCCCATGGCCCCGGCGTTCATGCGCATCGCGCCGCCAACGCTGCCCGGAATGCCCTCCAAAAACTCCAAGCCGCCCAGGCTCGATTCGCGGGCTTTGGCGGCCACCGCTTTGAGCCTGGCCCCCGCGCCGCAACGCAGATCGCGGACTTCTCCCTCGACGGTGCAGAAAGCGGGATGCGCCAGGCAGACGACGACGCCGCGAATGCCGGCGTCGCGGATCAATAAGTTCGAACCGCGGCCCAACAGCATGAAAGGGACACTTTCCTCATGGCAGGTCTGGACCACGCGCGCCAAATCATCTTCGGAGGAAGGTTCAACATAGACCTCGGCGCATCCGCCCACGCGCAAGGTGGTTTTTTTGGCCAGCGGTTCGTTCTCACGCACCACCGCCTGCGGCAGCCGCGTCTTGAGCTTCTCGAATGTCGGGCTGGGTTGGGTCATGTCGTCAGCAATTCAAAACGGTCATCTGTTTTGGGGCGGCAACGTGGCCGGCCTGTTCTTCGGCTGCGTTCCAGTGCAGCATTCTCTCCGCAATGTGCGCCGCCGCCCCGGGTACGTGCCAAGCCGGCAGGGCCTGCCGCATCGCCGAACGGTTCGTGTCCCGCATAAGGTCCAAAATCTCATTCGCCAGCAACCCGGACGTGGCCGTCTCCTGTGGCATCATTCGCGCCGCGCCGCTTTGCACAAAGGCGCGCGCGTTGAAATACTGATGATTGTCGGCCGCGGTCGGATATGGAATCAACACCGCCGGCAACTGCCGGGCCGCCAATTCCGCCAGCGAGGAAGCGCCGGCCCGGCTCACCGCCGCGTCCGCCGCCGCCAGGGCCGTCCCCATGTCGTCAAAAAAGGATCGCACCAAGGCCGGGACGTTGTGCGCTTGGTAACCGTCGCGGACTTTTTCCAAGTCGCGCGCGCCGGTCAGGTGCATGAATTGCAAATCGGGCGCGGCCTGCCGCAATAGAGGGACCGCCCCCAGCGCCAGCTCATTGATTCTGGCGGCGCCCTGGCTGCCGCCCATGACCAGCAGGACCGGCGCGTTCGGGTTCAAGCCCAGCGCCATCCGCGCCTGCGTCTCCGTCAGTGGGCGCAGGAATTGCGGTCGCACCGGCATGCCGGAGACTTCCACCCGTTTCGTCCGCAACCGTGGCGCCGCCGCCGAAAAATAAACAAAGGCGCCGTCCACCCATCGCGCCAGCCAGCGATTGGCCCGGCCGGGAATGCTGTTGGACTCGTGCAGAAAAGTCTTTGCGCCGCAGCGTTTGCCGGCCGCCACCGGCGGAGCGCTGACAAATCCGCCCATGGCGAGGACCACGTCAGGCCGCTGCCGTGCAAAAAGCCGCCGGGCCAGTTGATACGACTTGCAGAAACCGGAAACAAAGTTGATCCACCCGCCGCGGTTCAAGGCCACCGCCGGCAGCGTCACAACTCCCATCCCGGAAATGGAAGCGATGGCCTGTTGATCAACGTCTTTGGGCGACACCATCAGTGTCACCCGGCAACCGCGCCGCCGCAATTCCTCCGCCACCGCCAGACCGGGGAAGAGATGCCCGCCCGTTCCCCCGCAGGCGATAACCGCCGAGGCGCTTGGCCGGGATGGAGTCGGGCTGTCAGGCATGAGCGGCGTCGGGCATGGCTTCAAACGGGTTGGAGGATTTTTTTTGCGGCACGGTTTCCATCGCATAGCGGGAGATGCTGACCAGCAACCCAACTGAAACGAGCATGAGGACGAGGTTGGAGCCGCCGTAGCTGATGAATGGCAGAGGCATTCCTTTGTTGGGCAGCATGCTGGTGACGACGCCAATGTTGATAATGGCTTGCAGTCCGATCATAAACGTCAGGCCCGTGCCCAGGAGCAATCCAAAAGCATCACAGGACCGCCGGGCGATGATCACGCCGCAAATGACCAGCGTGATAAAGAGCAACACGACGGCCATCGTGGCCAGCAACCCAAGTTCCTCGCCGATGATGGAAAAGATAAAGTCGGTGTGGTGCTCGGGCACGAAGCCCAGTTTTTGCCGCCCGTTGCCCAGCCCCAAACCAAACCAACCGCCCGAGCCTAAGGCAATCATGGCTTGGTAAGCCTGGTAGCCTGCGCCTTCTTTGTTCTGTTCGGGATGAATCCACGCCATGATGCGGCGCATCCGCATCGGATCATGTAAAAATGAAAAAGCCAGCCCGGCCAGCACGAGCGCCGCAGGCGGAATCAGGAAAGACAATCGCACACCCGCCACAATCAGCATCACCCCGCATACCGCCGCCAGCAGGATCGTGCAGCCGCGGTCCGGTTCGATGAAAATCAGCGCCAGCACCAACGCGCTAACGGCGCATGGAATAACCAAGCCCCTCTTGAATCCGGCCATCTGCCGTTGATACCGGTCGCCGTAAGCTGCCAGAAAAAGGATCAGCGCCAGTTTGGCCAGTTCCGACGGTTGAAAATGGGGCAGACCCGGATGACCGATCCAGCGATGCGCGCCGTGAAGGCGGATGCCAATCGTGGGGACGAACACCAGTATGAGCAGGACGACCGAGAACCCCAGCAGCCAGGGAGACAGCTTCTTAAGGCGCCGGTAATCCGTGCCGGCAGCCACCACGAAACCGATCAGCCCAAAGAAGCACCACATCAATTGAGACAGAACATAATGCGCGCCCACCTCCGCCGATTTATTCAAATCCATGTTCATGCTCGAGCTGTAGAGCATGACCATCCCCATGCCGATCAATACAGCCACACAAAAAATCAAAATGGAGGCGGTCCATTTCATCTTGGCGTGGACAAGACAGGACGCCAGGCAAGAGGGTTTTGCCCGGCGTCCATTTTTGCATCTTTTTTAGTTCGCCGCAACCGGCGAAGCCGTGGCAGGTCCGGGGGCGGGCGTCTTTGCAGTCGGCGTCGGCGGCGCAGCGGAGGCTGAAGCAGGGGCCGGAGCCGCGGACGGTTCAGCGGTCGCGGCCTTGGGCGCGGGCATCTTCAGTTTTTGTCCGGCGCGGATGGAGGTGGTCTTAAGGTCGTTCATGGCCATGATCTTTTTGAAGCTCGTGCCGTGTGTTTTGGCAATCTTCGTCAGCGTGTCCCCTGATTTCACGACGTATAAAGAACCGTCCGCCGAGGCGGCATCGGTGCCTGCGGCCGGAGCCGCGCCTGTGGTGGAGGTCGCAGCAATTGCGGAGGTTCCGGCGGGAATCTGCAGCTTTTGGCCGATCTGGAGTCTCTTCGGATTGGCATTCGGATTGGCCTCGGTCAGGGTCTTGAGCGAAAGTCCGTTCTTGTGGGCAATGGCCGCCAGGGTGTCCCCTTTGACAATGACGTATTCTTTCATTTCACCCTGCGGAGCCAGGTCCGCAGCTTTCGCGGGAGGCGCCACGCTGGCCGTTGTCGGCGCTGGCGGCAGAGCGGGGGCGGCGGTAACGGTAGTGCCGGCGTAGGCGTTGCTGATGTTCGGATTGAGCGTGGTCGGCACTTCTGCTGGAATGGGTGTCGTGTTGGCCGCGGTGGCATTCGCTGGCGAAGTCATATCGTTCGTCGGCAATGCGGTACTGTCCTTGCTGGCTTGATCTTTGGTGGAAGTGTCCTTGCACCCTTGCAAGAGCATGCCGCCGATGACGACTACGTGAACGGTCAGGATCATCAAGACTTTGAAATAGAGACCGGATTTTCCCCGAGGCGGCGTGGCGCCCTGCGGGATGAGTGGGCTTGGAGTATTCATATTGACAAGTGCTTTCTGTTATATTTTGAGGATTTTTGTTATTTCGTTTTTGCGCCGGGGTTTTCCCTCAAAAAACCACGAAGCAAATCTTCAAAGCGCGAGAATGGATGAAAAACATTCATTTTTTATGCATCGTTCTCTAATTTGTTCCTTTCCTAAATCTTATCAAATCCTGTATCTTGTGGTTCCGAGACCCCAATGCCACAACTCCTTGGGTCGCGCGAACCTCCATTCCACCGAAGCAAGAACTCACCCGCTTGGGAGTCTGTCAATAAAGACCAACGCTCGAACAAGCTGGTGAACGCAAACACTACCCCGCCTCGGAACGGCGCCATCGCCGTTTCCATCTGCGTTTTTAGCAAATGCGCCCATTTCTGGCAAGCGGGAAAATGGCGTTGCGAGGAAATATTTTTAAAAAGTGTTGGAAGGCGCGGGTTCATCGGATTTTCAGCGTGGTCAGGGCCAGGACGGCACAGAGAACGCATAAAATGTAAAAACGGTTGACAACCTGGGATTCATGCCAGCCCAGTTTTTCAAAATGATGATGCAGTGGCGCCATCAGAAAAACGCGGCGGCCCTGGCCGTACTTAAATCGCGTGTATTTGTACCAGCCCCTCTGGATGAGGACCGAGCCGGCCTCAGCCACGAAGACTCCGCCAGCCAGCGCCAGCACCAAGGGCTGGTGAATGAGCACGGCAATCATGCCCAGGACGCCTCCCAGCGCCAGCGAGCCGGTGTCCCCCATGAAAACCTGCGCCGGATGACAATTGAACCACATGAAACCCAGGCTGGCCCCGATCATGGCCGAGCAAAACACCGTCAATTCCCCCGCGCCGCTGACATGGGGAATTTGCAAATAGGCCGCCGTATTCTTGTTGCCCGACAAATACGTCAATACCAGAAACACAAAAGAGACAATGGCCGTGCAGCCGATGGCCAGGCCATCCAGGCCATCGGTCAGGTTGACCGCGTTGGAACTGCCCACGATGGTCAGCGAGGTCAGGATGATGCCTGCCGCCACGCCGCAGGCGCCCTGGGCCACGGGATATTTGTAAAAGGGCACCATGACCTGGCTGATCAACGCGCTGGTGGCCGGCAGCCGCCAGAGGTAAAACGCGACAAAGACCGCCAGCGCGCCCTGCACCCACAGCTTGATGAACTCTTGCAAACCCTTGCTGTTTTGCTGGGTGATTTTGGCGTAGTCATCAATGAATCCCAGGCCGCACAGCACCACCACCGTCAGGAGCGTCAACTGGATGAGGGTGTTCCATTGCGCCCACAGCAGCGTCGTCACATCCAGCACCAGCACAATCATCAACCCGCCCATGGTCGGGGTGCCGCGTTTGCTCCCCGTCCGGGCTTGGAGATTCCCGGCCTCTTCGGCGCGGTCGGCATAATTCTGGCCGAATTTCAATTCCTTGAGCCAGACGATCATGCGCGGTCCCAGCCACCAACTGAGCACCAGGGCCGTCACCGCCGCCCCGCCGCAGCGGAAGGTCACATAGCCAAAAAGCCGCATGAAGGAAAACAGGCCTTGATACGGCGTGTTTTTCGCCAGCGACAGCGCCAGGAGGCTCAGGTAATAAAACATGTTAGTCGTGGTGGTTGCCGCAGGTCGCGCGCAACGCTTCGGTGATGCGTTCCAGCCGCATGGAACGCGAGGCCTTGACCAGCACCAGGTCGCCGGGCCGGGCAAATTCCTTCACTGCTTGCGCGGCCCGTTCCACTTCGTCAATCTCCACGACGCTTTTGAATCCTCTGGCCCGCGCCGCGGCTGCAATCTGGCAGCCCCGCCGGCCAATGGCGAACAATTGATCCAGACGCGAGGCCGCCGCGCGCCGACCGACTTCAAAATGAGCCGCGCGGGAGCAATCGCCCAATTCGGCCATATCGCCCAGCACGGCCACACGCCGCCCCGCGCACGGCATCTCCCGCAAGGTCTGCAAAGCCGCCAGCATGGAATCCGCGTTGGCGTTGTAACTGTCATCGAGGATGCGGATGCCGCCGGGATTGGACATTTGCAGGCGCATTTTGGCCGGGGAGCACAAGAGCAATCCGCGTTGGATTTCCGCGCGATTGAGGCCCATCTCCGCGCCCACGGCGAAGGCCAGCAACGCGTTGATCACCTGGTGGCGTCCCAAAAGTTTGATGCAATATTCCCCCGACAACCCTGGGTATCGGCAATCAATGGTGAAGGCCGATCCGTTTTCGTCCACGCGCACTTGGCTGGCCGCGCAATCATGGCCGCGATCCAGGCCCACCAAAACGACTCTGGACCGGGTGCGGCGCGCCAGGATTTCGCTCCAGGGATTGTCGCCGTTGAGGAATAAGACGCCATCCTTGGGCAGGCATTCAGCGATGAATCCCTCCTCCTGCGCCACGCCGACCAGGTCGCGGAAGAACTCCAGATGTTCGCGGCCGATGTTGGTCACGACGCCGAATCGCGGCGCCATCATTTGCAGCAGCGGCTGCAATTCGCCCGGATGATTGGTGCCCGCTTCCAGCACGGCCGCCCGATGAGTCCGCTCCAGCCGCAGCAGTGTCAGAGGAACTCCCACGTCGTTGTTGAAACTGGCTTCGCTCCAAAGGGTCGCCTTTCTCTGGCTCAAGACCGAGGCGATCAATTCCTTGGTGGTCGTTTTGCCGTTGGATCCTCCCACCGTCACCACCGGCAGGTCGAATTCGCGCCGGTAGGCCGCTCCCAATCGCCCCAAGGCGCGTCGCGCGTCCTCGACCAAAATGACCGGGCAGTCGTTGAAATCCGGCGGCAGTTTCCGTCGTTCCGCCACCACGGCGGCGGCGCCGCGCCGCGCCACCTCGGTCAGGAATGTGTGGCCGTCGAATCGTTCGCCCGCCAGGGCCAGAAACAAGTCTCCCGGCTCCACCTGGCGCGAATCGGTGCAAATGCGCTCGACGGCGCGCGCGGGGGAGCCGCCCAGCGACTCGCCTTGCATGGTTTGAGTGATATATTCCAGTGTGCGTGATTCCATAATTCTTTCTATTGTGCGCCAACTGCGGTGGCCGTCAGGGTTTGTGGCGCCGCCGGTTCCGGCGCGATGTCGGGTTTCAAATTAAGGTAATTGGCGGCCCGCTCGGCGATGGCGTGAAAAATAGGCCCGGCGGTATCCCCGCCATAATGTCCATCCTTCGGATCGTCCATGACGACGGAGATGCAGAGTTCCGGGTTGTCCGCGGGAAAAAAGCCGATGAAAGAGGAGAAAAACTTATCCACATAATGGTGATTCTCGACTTTCTGCGCGGTCCCGGTCTTGCCCGCCACCGTGTAATGATCCAAATGGGCCATCACGGCTGTGCCTTCCTTGGTCGGGACGGCTTTCAAGGCCTTGACCATATCTCGGATGGTTTCAGGCCGGGCGACGCGGCGGACAGGCTGAGGCTCATACTGGACGGCTATCTTGCCGCCAGGCTCTTCCAAGCGGTTGACCAGCATCGGACGCATCAGGATGCCGTTATTGGCGATGGCGCACATGGCCATGACCATTTGCAGCGAGGTCACGGCCACGCCCTGGCCCATCGGGATTTGAGCAATGGAAATCTTGGTCCAATTCGTCACGTCGTGGACGATGCCCGGCACTTCTCCCGGCAGAAGGATGCCGGTGCGCTCGCCAAATCCAAAGTTGCGCATGTATTGCCACAGCGATTCCTTGCCAAGGCGAATGCCAATCTGGGCCGCGCCGATGTTGGAGGACTTGGCAATGATGTTCTCCACCGACAGCATGCCGAACGGCTTGTGGTCGCGCAACGGCCAGCCCGCGTAATAAAAGTGGCCCATGCCGCAATTAAATTGCTCATCCAGCGTGATAATGCGCTCGTTCAACCCGGCGGTGACCACCACAATTTTATATGTCGAGCCAGGCTCCTCCTCGTCGGCAATGACGCGGTTGCGCAAGGCGTCCATCGGAAACGCCCCGGGATGATTGGGATCGAAATTGGGCAGCGTGGCCATGGCCAAGATCTCGCCCGTGCGCGGGCGGACCATGATGCAGGAAAGGCTTATGGGCGAATGCGCTTCCGCGCCCACCGCCAGTTCGCTCTCCACGATGCTCTGCAAGCCCGCATCCAGGGTCAGCACCACGTTGAGTCCGTCGCGCGGGGCCACGTCTTCATCGCGGTAGGCCACGAGTTCCCTCTGGCGTTTGTCCAACTCCGTTTTGCGCCAGCCCGCCACGCCGGCCAGCTCGGTGTTGAAGGAGCACTCGATGCCGCTCAAGCCGGTCTGCTCGTCGTTGCCGGCCACGTAACCCACCACGTGCGCGGCCAGGCGTTGGCCCGGATAGTAGCGGATTTGGTCATCCTCCGGAAAGATCGCCTTGGTGCGCAGATTGCCGTAAAAAAAACGGTCGCGCGAAGGAAGGTTCGATTCATTGACGCCAAAGGTCAGGGTGGCCATGGTTTGCCGGATTTTTTCCCACGTTGCCAAAGGCACTTTGCGTTTCAGGACAACGTATTTGGAAACGTTGGTCTTGCCGTTCTCCTCAAACGTGCGCGGCAGCAGGCGTTCAGCCAGGGAGGCTTCGTCGGATTGGAGCAATGGGGCCAGAATATGCGCCACGCTCTGGCGCAGAGGGCCGATCAACGTCGGATCGGCGCAAATCACTTTGGCGGGCTGGCTCATGGCCAGAGGCGTGCCGCGGATGTCCATGATTTGGCCGCGCACGGGCCGCCGTTCGATTGTGCGGACGGTGTTTTGCTGGGCCAGCGCCTGGAATTCCTCGTGGCGGACGATTTGCAAATCAACCAGGCGGTAACCCAGCGCGCCCAGCGCCCCGCCGAGGCACAGAGCCATCGCGTACAATTTGCCGTATTTCGTCAGCACAGTCATTCTCATTATCAGCCATCCGCCCGCGCCGTTCGGGTCCTCCTCCCGAACAACGCGAGCGGCGGCTAAATCAGTTTTTTCGCGCCACCAGGGCCACCGTGACCGGCCGCGGTCCAGGCAGCAGCGGCGGCGCGGCTTCGTAGTCAGGCGCATCAATCAGCCGGATGACTTGCGACAGCTCGGTCGGCCCCAAACCCAGTTTCAATTGCTTGACACGCGCGTCCAAATGATCGGGAGAGCACAGAATGGCCAATTGATTGCGCCGCGTTTTGTTTTGGCGCTGCAAATCCGCCAGGCGCGTTTCATGCTCCTTGATCTGGCGTCCGAGGATGTCAATCTGGTTCTTATACCAGACGTAACCCAGCCCCAGGCCGGCGAAGAGCGCGCACAAGGCCACCGCGGACAGGACCTGCCCCACGTGCAGGGCGGCGTCATTTTTTCTGTTTCGAGCCATCTTTTCTTTCCCCGTTTCTTGGTCAAATGCTTAATTTCTCCAACACCCGGCATTGCGCGCTGCGGCTGCGCGGATTCTCCTCCAACTCCGCCCCGCCCGGCGTCAGCGCCTTGCGCCACACCCACCGCAACAGCGGCGGGCGTGGCCGCCTCAATTCCGGCACGTCCACTTCGCCGGGCGATTCGTAATCCCGCGACAGCCGGCGGCCGAACTCCCGCACAAGACGGTCCTCCACCGAATTGAACGAAAGAACGGCCAGCCTGCCGCCGGGTTTTAAAATCTTCACCGCCGCTTCCAATCCCCGCGCCAGAGAGCCGATCTCATCATTGACCGCCATCCGCAATGCCTGGAAAATCCTGGTCGCAGGATGCGTCTTTCTTCCTGCGCGCGGCGCCAGCTTCTCGATCAACGCCGCCAACTGGCGCGTCCGTTCCAGCGGGCGTTTCTCCCGCTCCGCCACAATCGCCCGCGCCATTCTCCGCGACTGCTCTTCATTCCCATACCGCCAAAAAATCCCCGCCAATTCCTCCGCGTCCGCCTCCTGGAGCAATCTGGCCGCCGTCAATTCCTGCCGCTGGTCCATCCGCATATCCAGCGGCCCGTCTTCCTGGAAGCTGAACCCGCGCTCCGGCAGATCCAGTTGGGGCGAACTCACCCCCAAATCCAGCAACACTCCCTCGCAACTCTCCGCTTCGAGCCAGTCGGCCAATTCGGCATAATTCCCCTGCCGAATCTCAAAGCGGCCTGAGAACTCGGATAATCGGGCCTTGGCCGCTTCCACCGCCATGCCATCCCTGTCGCAACCCGCCAATCGTCCCGTCGGCGCGCTGGCCCTCAACAGCGCCGCTGCGTGCCCACCGCCACCGACGGTTCCGTCGGCGATAAGGCTTGCCGGACTCGGTCGGAGGGCTTGGAGCACCTCCGCCTCCATCACTGGTTTGTGAGAGAAGCCTGACACCGTTCATGGAATGGCCGTCAGTTTTTCGCGCTCAACTCTCTCACTCTGAGCCGGTTTCTCCGCCTTATTCCCCGCTTTATTCCCCGCTTTCTTCGCAATGAAGACCACCTCCAAGTCGTCTTCGCTTAAATCGTTGCGCATCACCTTAACTTTTTCCAAAACTAACTCGGTCTGGATGGTCGCGCTCGGAAACGGCGGCGTCTTGCGCCACGGAAACCATTTCTCCACCAAACTCGCAGGAAGGACCGCCAGGCAGCCCCACAACCCCGGTTTCAAAGGCTGATCTTTCGCAACTTCCTCCTTCTTCATATGCGTCCCATCCCCCGTCCTATCCATCGTATGCTTTCCAAACGCGGAAGCCCTTGCGAAAGGTGAACCTTCCACAAAGGCGGATCTTCTCTCCTCCTTCAGAGGTTCCGCAGCCGGTTTTGGCTGCTCAAAAGGGGCTGTTTGAGCCTTTTCTGGCTCCGCGTGGGGTGTTGTGGGAAACGGGTTCCTTGATCCTAAAAAATTAGGCAAGACGCTATTGCCCAACAATTTGTAACGGCCGGGACGCTCCTTTAATCCTCGGACCGTGCGCCCTGTGGTTAATAGGCTTATCGGGTTCATATCATTCGCCCATCTTATCCAAAGCTTGTTTCCAAATGGCGCCATCCTGGGCTTTCGCCTCGGTGTATCGGGCTGGAGACCAGATTTCGAAACGATCCAGAAGCCCGACCAGCACCGCCTGGCTTGAAATGTCCGCCTCCGTCGCCATGTCTTCCGGAATGCTCAAGCGCCCTGCCGCGTCAAGCTTGATGATCGTGGAAAAACTTCCAATCATGCGTTTCAAAGCGGGCTTATTGGCGGTGTCCTGCATGGCTTCAATTTCGGCCCGGAATTTGGCCCAGGCCGCGGGCGGTAAGACGCGCAAACAGGTGCCCGCCGGGTGCTTGGGCCAGACGACCAGCGCAAAATCCAACGGTTCCTTGGGCCTCCAGCGAAATGGCACCGGCAGCCGCCGCTTGTCGTCCAAGCTGTGGCGGTAAACCAGGCTGTAAGTCATCTCGCTGACGTTTTCGTTCGGCATCTTCTTTTTTATTGCGTCTAGTCACAAACTGCTATAATCTCCCACCATCTTCCTGTCTTACCCACTTTTTCCCACTTTCTCCTAAAGTTGTCAAGGAAAAAGTTATTCACAATGTTATTCACACCTGAGTTTCTGTAGCGTGGATTAGGCTTGCCAGCATTGCGAATCATGCCATTGTTGTGTCGTGAGCCACGTTGAAAACCCGGGTTCCACCCGGCAGGATGCCGCGATGCGGAGACAATGGAAACCGCGTATGAAAAGCTATGCAAAGACCCGCAATCACAATTAAAAAGTCTGCCATGGAGGGAGGCGAAATCAAAAAGGGCCGTGCCTTCACTTTGATTGAACTGCTGGTGGTCATCGCCATCATCGCGATTTTGGCGGGTCTGCTGTTGCCGGCGCTGGCCCGGGCCAAATATCAGGGCCAGCGAACAGACTGCATCAATAACATCAAGCAACAGTATCTGTCCCAACTCATGTATGCCGGGGATAATCGCCAGGGGTTCCCCACCCACATGGACGCCACGCCAGACTATCAACGGACTCCAGCGGAATCCACAGGGCACAGCATTGTGGACCTGATGCTCAAATCGTACGTGCCGAATGCCTGGGTAACTATCTGTCCGATTACCAGCGCCAACTTCGGTTCGCAGTGGCCCAACTACGCCAACCCAGCCTCCCAGGACGGAGCCGGCAGCGGATACGGCGGTTGGACCTCCGGAGCCGAATATGTTTATACGACTTATATGTGGCTGGCCAATTTCACACCCACGCCAACTTTCGTAGATACCGCCGGGGTCTCAAACGCGGATCCATTTGTGAACGAACCAGCGTGGCCGGACAAAGCCACGGATTGCGACTCTCGCCGGGCTTTCCTCACGCATCGCATCACCGCGACCCCTGGCTCGGTTTTTTGGGACGTCGGACACAATGGAGGCTTTAACGAGACGACCTTGGAGAACGACGGGTTTTCGTTGTGGTCGAAGAGCAATGACCAGCCGATCGGCATGGCTGACGGCAGTCTCATCATCCGGGCCAAATCGCAGTTGAAACCCCGCGCCATCAATGCGGCCGATTCTTCCTACCCCGACACCACCTATTACTATTGAGACGATCCGCGCCGGCCAGGACGTCGCGGCGCGCAGCGCGGCCTCCCTGCCTGGGCCTCGGCCAATAACGGATGCGCGCCTTCTTTGATCTGCCAAATTCAAAAAAAACTCTTCATTTTTGGAAGAATTTTTGCCGCGAAAGAACGCAAAGAACGCATAGATAAGAACTTAGATTGTTTGTTTTCTTTGTGATCTTTCGTGTTCTTTTGCGGCCAATTCATCTTTGGTTGCGCCTTGCCGCGCTGCGCTTCTTGATCGTTTGTAGTTGCGTTCCCATTTAAAGGTGGTAACATGGTATCCATGCAGCGCCCCTGCGCCCATGCGGAAACGGATGCCAGCCTCGTGGCCGGCCCAGGCCGGACCCTCACGAGCGTCCGGCCGCTTCTGCTCACACGGCGGACCGGGCGCGCCGAAGCAAGGGCCGGGAGAAACCTCCTCCACCAACCCAGCGCGGCCAGCCGAAATCAAACACATTTTTTGAACATGAGGAAACAGAGGCAACGGAGTGATGGAGGATATAAAATGATTCTCTGTTCTCTCCGTTTTCTCCTGCTCAACAAAATCTTGTTAAAATGGCAAGATTTCACGGTATTGCACTCCAAGGGGACCCATCCCAGTACAAGCCAGTCAAAGTCAGTCAAAGTCAGTCACAGTGAATATAAGTGAATATAACCAATACAATATTGTTCTTGTGACATGGATGAAAAAATGGGATTCTTTGTTAATGAGTGCGAAGGCGACAATTTTTGCCTGGACGGCTTGGGCCTTGCTTGTCACCAGTTCGGCCCAGGCTGCCGAATCGCCGCCATTGCCTCCCGCCGCCGCGGTGAAAGTGGACTTCACCCGTGACATTAGGCCGATTTTTGCCGATCGCTGCTACGAATGCCACAGCGAGAAGAAGTCCAAGAGCGGCTTCCGTCTCGATAACAAGGCCCGGGCCTTCCTGGGCGGCGACTCAGGCAAGCCATTTCTTATTCCCGGCAAAAGCTCTCAGAGCCAGATCATTCTGCGCGTGGCTGGATTGGTCAGCTCCGATGAAGTCATGCCGGCAAAGGGTGAACGGCTGACGATGCAACAAATCGGCCTGCTGGAGGCGTGGATTGATCAAGGCGCAAACTGGCCGGACACTGCCAACAAACCGCATTGGGCCTACGTCAAACCAGCGCAGCCAGCGCTGCCGAAGGTCCAACATTCCCGGTGGCCCCGCAATGCCATTGATGCCTTCATCCTCGCCCGGTTGGAAAAGGAAAAGCTCACGCCCTCCGCCGAAGCGGATCGGGTGACATTGATTCGCCGCCTGAGTTTGGACCTGACCGGTTTGCCGCCGACCATAGCGGAAGTGGATGCTTTTGTGGCGGACCGGAGCCAGGGCGCTTACGATAAGTTGGTGGACCGTTTGCTGGCTTCACCGCATTTCGGAGAAAGATGGGCGCGGGTTTGGCTCGATTTGGCGCGTTATGCGGACTCGCACGGTTATGAGAAGGACCCGCCCCGCAGCATGTGGCCTTATCGCGATTGGGTCATCAACGCTTTCAATCGCAACATGCCGTTCGATCAATTCACCGTCGAACAAATCGCCGGCGACATTCTGCCCGACGCCACTTTGGACCAGAAAATTGCCAGCGGCTTCAATCGCAACACCATGATCAACACGGAGGGCGGAGTGGATGCGGAACAATCCCGCGTCGAAACCATCGTTGATCGTGTCAATACAACGGCCACCGTCTGGCTCGGTTCCACCCTGGCCTGCGCGCAATGTCACACGCACAAATACGATCCGTTCACGCAGAAGGAGTATTACCAGTTCTTTGCCTTCTTCAATAACGCGGATGAACCTAAGCTCGAACTGCCTTCCGACGCGCAGAAGGCGCGCAAGCAGCAATTGGCCGGCGACATTGCCAGATTGGAAACCGAGTTCAAAAAAGTGACGCCGGAATTGACCGCCGCCCAGACCGCGTGGGAGACAAAGGAAACGAACGATCTGGCGCATGCCGCCATCCCCACCGCCGCGACCAATCAGCCGGACGCGGCGCCGGCTGTTCCCGCCAATATCACTAAAATCCTCAAGGTCGCGCCGGCCGAACGCACCGCGCAGCAGCGCGATGAAATTTCTGATTATTTTCGATCCCAAACGACCGAACTCAAAACGGTTCGCGATCAATTGGCTGCGTCGCGCAAAGAGCAGGAGGCATTGCAGGAGGCCATTCCCACCACTCTGGTCATGAAGGAACGCGCCGAACCCCGTGAAACTCACGTGCTGGTGCGCGGAAATTTTTTGAACCCGGCGGAAAGGGTTTACCCCGGCGTCCCCGCCATCCTGCCGCCTCTGCCGAAGGCGCAGACGACCAATCGCCTGACTCTGGCGCGCTGGCTGGTCTCCCCGGAAAATCCGCTGACCGCGCGCGTGACCATGAACCGCTTTTGGGAGCAGATTTTTGGCCGCGGCCTGGTGGAAACGGTCGAGGACTTCGGCACTCAGGGCGAACGGCCCACCCATCCCGAACTGCTGGATTGGCTGGGGACCGAATTCATGCGCCAAAACTGGGACATGAAGGCCATGTTGCGCCTCATGGTCACTTCCGCCACTTATCGCCAATCCTCCCGTTCGACTCCAGAATTGATCGAACGCGATCCGTACAATCGTCTTTATGCGCGCGGCGCCCGGTTCCGCGTCTCGGCGGAAGCGGTCCGGGACATCGCCCTCCAAGCCAGCGGGTTATTGTCGCCCAAAATCGGAGGCCCCAGCGTGTACCCCTATCAACCCGACGGCATCTGGACGCAACTTTACTCCTCCGACCAATGGGTCACCAGCAAAGGAGACGATAAATATCGCCGCGGCATTTACACCTTCTGGCGGCGCACCTCGACTTATCCGGCGTTCATGTCCTTCGACGCGCCCAGCCGTGAATTGATCTGCCCGCGCCGCCAGCGTTCCAACACGCCCTTGCAAGCCCTGACCACCTTGAACGATCCGTCCTTTGTCGAGGCCGCGCAGGCCCTGGCCCGGCGCGTTATGAAAGAATCCAAAGGCAATGCCGAGGCCGACGCCACGTATGCCTTCCGCCTCTGCGTGGCGCGGTCGCCGCAGTCCAAGGAAACCAAACGTCTGGTCGCGCTTTACGAAACGGAACTGGCCCAATTCAAACAAGATCCGCCCGCCGCCCTGAAATTGGCCACCGGCGACTTGGGCAAGCCGCCCGAAGGCGTGAGCGTCGAAAAACTGGCCGCATGGACGGTGGTGGCCAATGTGCTTTTGAATTTGGACGAAACAATCACCAAGGGGTGAAAGCCTATTTTATGATGAACAACCCATTTACGCAGGAACAACAGCGCAACCTGCAGGCCATAACCCGCCGCCATTTTTTCAGCAAATCGGCCTGGGGCATCGGCGGCATTGCCCTGGCCTCCCTCTTAAACGAAAAACTCTTCGCGGCAGCCAAGCCCGATCCCCTCAGCTTCAATCCGCTGGCCATCAAGCCGCCGCACTTCGCTCCCAAAGCCAAGCGTGTCATATATATGTTTATGGAAGGCGCGCCCTCCCAGCTCGATCTCTTCGACTTCAAGCCCAAGCTCGTGGAATTGGACATGAAGCCCTGCCCGGAAGAGATGATCAAAGGCGAGCGTTTTGCCTTCATCCAAGGCGTGCCCAAAATCCTTGGAACACCCCATAAGTTTGCCCGGCATGGCCAGTGCGGCATGGAACTTTCCGAATTGCTGCCCCATCTGGCCACCGTCGCGGACGACATCACCCTGGTCCGCTCCATGGTCACGGACGCCTTCAATCATGCGCCCGCCCAGATTTTTCTCAATACGGGTTCCACCCAAATTGGCCGGCCCAGCATGGGTTCATGGCTCAATTATGGCTTGGGCAGCATCGCGCAGGATTTGCCCGGCTTCGTCGTCATGATTTCCGGCGGCGGCCTGCCCAGCGGCGGCGCCGCCTGCTGGAGCAGCGGCTTTCTGCCCACCGTTTATCAAGGGGTGCAATTTCGTTCCCTGGGTGATCCCGTATTATTCCTCTCCAACCCCGACGGCATGAGCGCCAAGGACCGGCGCCGTTCCCTCGATGCCTTGCACGACTTGAACGAAATGGAACTCAATGCCACCGGCGACCCGGAGATCGCAACCCGCATCAATTCATTCGAACTGGCGTTCAAAATGCAAACCAGCGCGCCTGAATTGATGGACATTTCCAAGGAACCGCCGGCCATTCACGAAATGTACGGCACCCAGCCGGGCAAAGTATCCTTCGCCAACAATTGCCTCCTGGCGCGCCGCTTGATCGAGCGCGGCACGCGCTTTGTGCAACTGTACGATCGCACCTGGGACCATCATGGCGTCAGCGCGGACAACGACATCGTCAGCCCCGGCGGCCTGCCCAAGAAATGTCTGGAAGCGGACCGTCCGATGACGGCGCTGATCAAAGACCTCAAACAACGCGGCCTGCTGGAGGAAACCCTGGTTATATGGGGTGGTGAATTTGGCCGGACACCCTTGAACGAGGCGCGCGGCGGCTCCAAGTTTCTGGGCCGCGATCATCATCCGCGCGCCTTCAGCCTCTGGATGGCCGGAGGCGGCCTCAAGCCTGGATTTACGCTGGGCGCCACCGATGATTTCGGCTGGAACGTCGTCGAAGACCGGGTCCACGTGCATGACTTGCAGGCCACCATCCTCCACTGCCTCGGCTTGGAACACACCAAGCTGACCTACAAATTCCAGGGCCGCAATTTCCGCCTGACCGATGTGGCGGGCGAAGTAGTCAAAAAGATCCTAATCTGATCGCATTTTTATGGGCTATTATTTCGTTTACATTTTGGCCGTGATGGGCTAGTCTTAGCACATGAGTCACAGAAGCCGCCACCCGGAACGCCTGTGGGCATTCACGCTGATCGAGTTGCTCGTCGTGATCGCGATTATTGCCATTCTCGCGGCGATGCTCCTGCCCGCATTGGCCAAAAGCAAGAGTCAAGCGCGCATCGTCCAGTGCAAAAGCAATCTCAAGCAATGGGGCATGGCCGAGGTCATGTATGCCGGCGACAACAAAAATTATTTCCCGGACAACTCAGATGGAGAGGACTTGAGCTGGATGGCGCCGACTTTCAGCAATTTTTACACCGGCTATTTGATGAGAGACGTTCGCGGCACGGTGGCCGATCCGCGAGCTGTGACGGATGTGCTCTTTTGCCCGACCGATCAATGGCATCGGATTTATGAGGAGACGGGCATTTCCAGCTATAACGTGGCGCAACTCGTTGGGTATTTCTATCTGCCGGGCCGCACGCAACCGGCCAGCGACGGCTGGACCTACGCCGACCCCTGGCCCGAGTTGGCCGGCTGGGCGACGCGCCAGAAAATGGGCGGCTCGTTCCGCCTGGCTCCGATCATGAGCGACCGCTTGCAGGCCACCGGAACATGGAACACGACCGCCAACACTGGCTCACTGGGCTGGACGGATAGCTATGAGGGCCTCACGGTGCCCACCGCCAACCACTTGGACGTCGGCACTGGAGATGCCCCCACCGGCGGCAATTTTTTGTTTGAAGACGCGCACGTGGATTGGTACCGGTTCAATGCGAAAGACCCGCGGGGCACGGTTGACGTGGGCGTGGCCGAGAGCGGCTGGGTTTGTTTCTACAAAGTGCCGAACATTGTGACGAATTAGAAGCCACTCATGATTGGGGAGCGATAACCGGCCTCGCAAAAAAAAGTTGAATATTTTGTGTGGCATTCCCATCAAAGTATGTTAGTATGGAAATGTGAGGCGCTGCGGCGCTTGTTCTTTGAAATAGGGTTGGAGGCCTGCCTTCTTCCTTTCTTACGTAAGTCATTGATTGCCATGATAATTCCAGGTAATTCCGCTCTTTTTTTCGAAGAATGTTTTAGAGCGGAACGCGGCCAGGGCGCGAAACACCTGAAAAAAACCAAGCCCGAATGCGTTTTAATTCAGCCAAATTCAGGTGGATTCAGGTGGATTCAGGTAAATTCAACCAAATCGAAAATAAAAAATGCGCAGGAAGAACCGTTTTTGGCCGCACACGACTACTTTTCCGTAATAGGCATGACAGCGGTCAGCGGATACTCCCCGGACGACGAGGGCTTGGCAACGCGGATTTGCCGGGGAATGCCTGGCAGCAGGTCGAAATAATTGTCGGCCAGCGTTTGACTGCCGCCGTCGTCCAGATGAACGGCGTGGCAATAGACCGGACTGGCCACTTCGAGGATGCCGTTGGCGCGGACCTTTGTAGAGAGCGCGGGTTTGGCCAGCGCCAACTCGCGCTGCGGGGCAAGGAGCCAGATTGATTGGTCCTCCTCAATGTCGTTCCCTCGCATGACGGCGGCGTAGAGCCATTGGCTGGGATTTCGTTCCGCCGACGGAGGAATAGCTGTGCTGGCAACTTCGATCATGCCGTCGGCCGGCACGGTCAAGGACTGTTCCTTTAACTCTCGCGCCGAGCCGTCCAGTCGAAACCAGCCGTAACTAACGATGGCCTCGTGCGATTGGAGGGTGTCATTGACCAGACGAGTGACAAGTTGTTGGCCGCGGGCGCGGACAATCACCTTGACTGGCGCGCAAGAGCGTTTCATGGCGTAATACGCGGCCTTGGGGCGAAGGTAATGGTCCACCACCGACCAGCCCATTTCCCCCCAGCAATCGTTGTAGGACCAAATTAGCGCGCCTTCGCAGTCTGCTTTAGGGTCCAGTTTGCGAAAGCGGAAAGCATCCATGGCCGCGCCATGCATGATGGCCTGGACCATTTGTCCGTAAAGAATATATTGCGGGAGAGACAATCCGTCCGGCTCGCCGTAATGGTAGCGGATGCCTTTGGCCACCCATCCTCCCTCGTCCATGTTGGAATGGATTTTCCAGGGAAGGCTCTCGCGGTTGCGGTCCTCCGGTTTCAAGTATTGCTCGACCGACGCCATGTCGCAGGGAGCAATGATGCCGTATTCGCTGACGAACCGCGCACGGCAAAGATCCATTGTCCCCGGACTGATGCGCCTGTTATCACCGCCCATTAACAGGGACCACCAATGGCAATCGCCGGCTGTTTCGCTATTGGGGTACGCGCCGCCGACGGGGCTGCCGGGAATGTAAGGGCGGCACGGGTCCGCGACATCGCAAATGTCCGGGATAGTGTCCCGCCAGATGCGGATTCCGGCCAATTGCTCCGGGCGGGGCGGATGGTTGCCCAGCGAATCGGCCATTTCCCACAAACACTCGTTGCAACCGCACCACAACGCCAGGGAAGGATGCCAGCGCAGGCGACTCACCAACGTCTCTGTCTCCTGTTGGACCAGAGCCATGAATTCGGGGTCTTGGTCCGTGTAAGTATTGCAGGCGTAAGTAAAATCCTGCCACACGAGAATTCCGGCGCGGTCACAGGCGTCGTAAAATGCGTCGCCCGGGTAGGTGCCCGCGCCGTTGACACGGAACATGGTGAAATGGGCTTTTTTGGCGTCCTCGACCAACTCTTGGTAGCGCGCAGGTTCAATGCGCGCCGCGATCAAATCCGGCGGCGCCCAATTGCCCCCTTTGCAAAAAACATCCTGGCCGTTGACCTTGAAGCAGAAGCGGTCGCCGTCGGGAAGGCGGGAACGGTCCAGTTCGATAGTGCGCAAGCCAATAGTCTGGACGCGCCGGTCCGTTTCCTCGTTGCCGCAGAGCACGCGCACGGTCAGGCGATAAAGCGGCTGCCCGCCCATGCCGTTGGGCCACCAAAGCTGCGGATGGGGAATGGAAAGGCGGCACTTTATGGAGCTGTGGCCGATTTCCAGGTTGATCTTGCGTTGTTGCACGATGGCGTTTCCATCCGGCGGGTCCACGCGCAATTCCAACACCCCATTGCGCTCGGCCCACAAGTTCAAATTGTCCAGGCTCACTTCTCCCTCCAAGGACACGTCCTCGTCATGAATAACCGTGTCCAAACGGACCTGGCGGAGGGCGATCTTGTCGCGGCCTTCCAACCGGACCCCGCGCCACAGGCCGATGTTGGGCAGCGGATCGCACCAATCCCAGCCGTAGATGAACGGCGGTTTGCGCACCACGCGGCGTTGGGGCGAATCCCGCAAATCATAAAGACCGCCGGAGGGCTTCGCGTCCCAACTGCCCGGAGCGAACAACTCCGTTCCGCTGGTCACGCGCACCACCAATTGATTCGTGCCGGCTTGCAGTTGGCCTTTGACATCGAACGAGAAGGAGGACATCGCGTCCTTGGAGGAACCAACCTGGACGCCGTTGACAAAAATCTGGGAACATAGATCAATGCCATCGAAAACCAGCATCTGCCGGTCTTGTTCCAAAAACTCCGGCGGGACGACAAAGGCCCGCGCATACCACCAGGAGTTGCCTTCCGGCCAGCGGCAGCGCGTCCGCGCGTTGTCGCCGACGTCAGGGTCCTCCATCTGTCCGGCGCGCATCAAGTCAAGGTGAATTTCTCCGGGCACGTGAGCCGGGATGCGCTCGGCATTCGTTTGCGTGAACAGACGGTAGCTGGCGTCCAGCGGCAGAGGAGTAATCGTCCAGTCGCCGTCCAAGGATAGGGTGCTGAAACCCGTTGGCGCCGGCCCGCCCTTCTCTGTTTCAACCTTCACTTGATCAAAGGATACTGCGTCGCCACCATAGGAACCCCCATTCAATCCTGGATAGCCCTTTAGTTCCGTATCGTATCCTTTCCACGTTATCATCCAGTCGGTCGGCTCTTTATCGCCATCCTTCCAGGCCTTTCCATTCATCCTGTCCGCTGATTTCCTGAGCTTCATCCAGTACCACTTCCCCGACTCACACGCAAAATGACAACTCTGACCCCAAGCCACGTAGTCGTGTAAAAATTGGAGTTTGTCGTTAGAGAACACCAGATTCAGCCCACAGCCGTTTTCAGGATTGGAGCAAACTGAAATTCCAACCCGTGATTTTGGGTTGCGGGTTTCCCCGTCCACCCGCAGCTTGGCCGTTATCAGCACAACCGATGAGTCATCGCTTTCATTTCCGACCATCAGGATCGCCTTTTTTGGGTCGGCGGGTCCTGGGTCCGTCTGCTCGAGGCGACCCTCTCGTACTGACCACTCTCCCCCCACGAACTTCCATTCTTTGGCCAGCTTGTCTTGGAAGATGCAGGAAAAGACCTGCCTCTGCTCGTCCGCAGACAAGGCAAGACCAGGCAAAACCAGCACCGCCAGCAGAAGGGTGCGAAATGTCCTTTTCATGGAAAGACTACACGAAGCCGGAACGATGCAGTTAAAGAACTGAATTTTGACAGGATTAACAGGATTTACAGGATGGAAAAGAGGATGTGGCATCAGTAATAATCCCTCACTGTTTGGGGAGACCTCCTTGTGCTGTGCTTCATCCTGTTCATCCTGTTAATCCTGTCTCAAAATCTTCCTGTCGTGTTCTTCGACTGCATGGATGCGGCTAAGTCAAAATATCGTTGACCACCTGGCCGAAAACGTCGGTCAGACGATATTGGCGCCCCTGGAAACGATAGGTCAGCCGCAGGTGATCCAGGCCGAGGCAGGCCAGGATGGTGGCTTGCAGGTCGTGAATATGCACGGGGTTTTCCAGGATGTTGAAGGAGAAATCGTCGGTCTTGCCGTAGGTCAGGCCGGCTTTGACGCCGCCCCCGGCCATCCAGATCGAGAAGGCCCGGCCATGATGGTCGCGGCCGTAATCCTCCTTGGTCAGACGGCCCTGGCAGTAAACCGTCCGTCCGAATTCCCCGCCCCAAACCACCAGCGTGTCCTCCAGCAGGCCGCGTTGTTTCAAATCCATGACCAAGGCGGCGGAAGCCTGATCAACGTCTTGTGTGAGAACTTTGATCCTCTGGGGCAAACTGCCGTGATGGTCCCAGCCACGATGATAAAGTTGGATAAACCGGACGCCCCGCTCGGCCATGCGGCGGGCTTGGAGGCAATTTGCGGCGAAGGAACCGGGCTGACGGCAGGATGGCCCGTAAAGTTTGAAGGTGGATTCCGGCTCCTTGGAAAGGTCCATCAATTCCGGCATGGAAGTCTGCATCCGGCAGGCCATTTCATACTGGGCGATCCGGGCCTCGATTTCGGGGTCCTGGGAATGCGCGAAAGTTTCCTTGTTCAAAACATCCAACGTGTCAAGCCATTGACGGCGCCCGGCGCGGTCAAGGCCGGGGGGATTGTTCAAGAAGAGTACTGGCTCGGCGCCGTTGCGCAATTGCACCCCTTGAAAACGGCTGGGCAGAAAGCCGCTGCCCCAGAGCCGCGACAACAGCCCTTGATCGGGGGTGGCGGCGCTGGGAACCGAAATCAGCACGACGAAAGAAGGCAGATTCTCATTTTCCGATCCCAAGCCGTAATCCACCCACGAACCCATGCTGGGTCGTCCAGGCTGCTGACTGCCGGTCTGGAGGAAAGTAATCGCGGGATCATGATTAATGGCCTCGGTATGCACGGAGTTAACAAGGCAAATCTCATCGGCGATTTTCTGCGTGTGCGGCAAAAGATTGCTCAATTTCATGCCGCTGCGCCCGCAAGCGTTGAATCCAAACTGGCTCGGAGCAATCGGCAGGCGGGCCTGGCCGGAAACCATGCCGGTGATGCGCTGGCCCATGCGCACGGAATCGGGCAAATCATCATTGAATTTACCTTCCAAGCCAGGCTTGGGATCGAAGAGTTCGATCTGGGACGGGCCTCCAGCTTGGAACAAATAAATCACTCGCTTGGCTCGCGGTTTAAAGTCAGCGCCCGTGGGCCGCGAAACCGCGCCTTCGGTGACGCCGCCCAGCAATCGGCCCAAGGCGAGAGCGCCCAAACCCAGCGTGGAACGTGTCAGAAAACTGCGGCGGTTCAAAATAAAAGGTGTCTGCATGGCTTAATCTCGTGTGATGGTTTCATCAAGGTTCAAAATCAGACTGGCCAAGTTGGCATAAGCCGCCAGATCAACCGGATCCAGCGCCGCATTGGGTTTGGACTCGCCCACCGAAATGAAATCTTTAGCTGCCGCAGGGTCTTCACGATAGGCAGCCAGGCGCTTTTCCAGAAGCGCCAAGAGCGGTTGCATCTCCTCGGGCCGCAGCTTTCGTGAAGTTGTGAGTTCAAAGGCAAATTCAAGGCGCTGGCCGGGAGCCGTTCCACCTTCCAGCAACATGCGCTCGGCGAGCTTGCGCGCCGCTTCAAGCTGCACGGGATCGTTCATCAACGCCAGAGCTTGCAAGGGAGTGTCTGTCTTGGACCGCTGCACCACGCAAACTTCGCGGTCCGGCACGTCAAAAATGGACAAAGACGGATAGGGCACGGTCCGTTTCCAAAAAGTGTAGAGGCCGCGGCGATAAAGGTCCTTGCCGCGGGACTCGATGTAGGCGGTTCCCGGATAGTCGGCCGCCACCACAATGCCCTTGTAGAGGTTTGTGGGTTGATAGGGATAAACGGGCGGCCCGCCAAGTTCATCACACAAGAGTCCGCTGACGGACAAGGCTTGATCACGCAGCATCTCCGCCGTCAGGCGTTGGCGCGGGCCTCGCGCCAAGAGCAAGTTTTCCGGGTCGCGCTCATTGAGTTCGGGCGAGGAATCGGACGATTGGGCATAGGTGGCCGATGTGATCATCAACCGGAGGAGTTGTTTCACATTCCATCCACTGTCAATAAAATGCGTGGCCAGCCGGTCCAGCAGTTCGGGATGCACGGGGTAATCACCCTGATACCCGAAATCGCCCGAGGATTTAACGAGGCCGTTGCCAAAAATGCTCTGCCAAAACCGGTTGACCACAACACGGGCGGTCAACGGGTTGCGGGGATCGGTCAGCCACTGCGCCAATCCAAGACGATTGCGTGGCGCAGAGGAGGGGAACGGGAACAAAAACTCCGGCACGTCCGGCTGGACTTCATCACGAGGCTGATCGTATTGACCGCGGAAAAGAAGATGGGTGGACCGCTGGTGAGGAAGTTCGCGCATGACCATGGTGTCCGGCACTGCGGCTCTGAGCTTAAGGAGGGCGGAGCGCGCCTCGCGTTCCTTCGCGGCTTCACGGGCGAATTGAACATTCCTGGATTCCAGCCAGGCGCGATGCAATCGGTCATTTTGGTCTTCATGGCGCGCGGCTGGCGCGGTTCCGGCGTCGAAGCACAGCGTCTCCCTGCGCCATTGCGCGGCCAGCTCGTCGATGTGCGCCGCATTCGACCATACCTCTATTCCCGCCAAAGCGCCGGCAAATCGGCTGGCGCCTTTTTCATCCGAAGCGCCGATGCGGGCCGGGCCTGAGAGGCCGACTCCAGAAGTCAGGTCGTCATGAATGATCTCTGGAAAACATTCCTGGCCATTGAAGAACACGCGCAGGCCCGCCGACCTTTTGGAACCGTCCCAAGCCACGGCCAGGCGCTGCCATTCACCCAAAGGCAATGTTTCGCGCGTGACGATATTGGCCGAATAGGCGGGCCAGCGAACCGCGCTTCGCACTTCGATCGCCCCGGAAGCGGTCACAAGAATTTGGACGCCCTTCCCGTAATCGTCTGAGGACTCCGGCACTCTGAAGGACGCGGTGGAAAACAAAGGGGCTGGTTCGTCCTGGTCACGGCGGACCCAGGCGGCGAACACCCAGCCCTGCCCCGAGTGGTTCGGCAAATCCTCCGTTTTCAAATCACTTTGGCCGTCGAAGATCAAAGCCGTTTCTCCGAGAGGGCCTGAGACCGAAGTCATATTCCCCTCGAATTGGAACGGCTTTCCGCCACCGGCATTGGTGATGGTTTTGAGCGACGGATTCCACGAGCGCAGATCGAGGGAAACCACGCGATTGGACGCAGGAATGGCGTTGGCCGGCGCGGGCGTCTGGAAAAGTTCGTCATATTTGACGTTGCGCCATTTCTGCTTCGCCAAAGACTCTTGCATGTTTTCGTGAGCGGTTTCAATTTGGAGGCGCAACTCGGCAATCTGCCGCTGTTGCTGGTCCGTGGGCGCTTGAATAATGGGCGCGGCATTGGCCACTCGGCCGTCCTCGCCTTTTTCATCAATACTGTTGAAGAAAGCAAAGAATTTGTAATAGTCGTGCTGGGTGATGGGATCAAACTTGTGGTCGTGACAACGCGCGCATTCCATGGTCAATCCCATCCAGGCCATGGAAGTGGTGCGAACGCGGTCGTTCACATAGGAGACACGATATTCCTCGTCAATAATGCCGCCTTCGGAATTGATGCCGTGATTGCGGTTGAATCCGGTCGCGATCTCCTGGTTCAATGTGGGGGATCTCTCCAAGTCCCCCGCCAGTTGATCGGTGATAAAACGGTCGTATGGCATGTTCTGATTGAAGGCCTCCACCACCCAGTCGCGCCAGCGCCACATGCTGCGCATCGAGTCATTGTTGAAGCCGTGCGTGTCCGCGTAGCGGGCCACGTCCAGCCAATCCGCGGCCATGCGTTCCCCGAAATGAGGACTGGCGAGCAATTCATCCACCGCGGCGCCGAGCGGATCGGCGCGGGCGGACCAGGCTGCCAATTGGCCGGGTGTGGCTGGCAACCCGGTCAGATCCAAACTCACGCGCCGAAGCAACGTCTGCTCTCTGGCGCGCGGCGAAGGCTCAAGCCCTTCCCGCTCCAGCCGCGCCAAAATGAATGTGTCAATTTCATTGCGCGGCCATGCCTTATTCTTGACTGTTGGTAATGGCGGATGAATGGGGGCCACAAACGACCAATGAGGCTCCCATTTCGCCCCCGCGCTGATCCAGCGTTGCAGCAGGTCAATTTGCGGCCGGGTCAGTTTCCGGCCCGAACTCGGCGGCGGCATCTTGTCGTCGGGATTGGAGGCCGTGACACGGTGGACCAACTGGCTTTGGGCCAGGTTGCCGGGCACGATGGCAAACTTTCCGTCCTTCAGTTCCTTGAAAGCTCCTTCTTTGCGGTCGAAGCGCAAATTGGCTTTGCGCTTGTTTTCATCCGGGCCATGGCAAGGGTAACAACTCTCTGAAAAAATGGGTCGAATCTCGCGGTCAAAATCAATCGCTTTCCCGTCCTCTGCGGCGCAGACCCGGCTCCCAGCCGACAGCAGTCCGATCACCATCAGCCACCCCAAAACCGTTCGCAGCGCGCCGCTTGCGTTTTTCAACCAAAACGGATTTTTGTCAAACATGGCTTGTTGACGATACCCGCTCAACTTCCCGGGCGCAAAGAAATACGGCGGCCAACCGAACCACAGCGATTATTTCGCCGGGGCGGAGGTGCGCTGCGCCATCCACCAAATATCCTGGTTGTTGGGCTGGGGAAGTGGATGCGAACCATTATAAAGGTAGTCGTTATATCTGATGGGAAAAAGCGAGCGGGGATCCAGCCACTTGTGGATCTCGGCGTGCCCGTCTGCAAAGGCGAAACCGCAGGCCCCATTGTGATAGTCAGCCGGATCATCAACCCAGGCGGTATTGACCATGTCGGTGGGAATTTTGACTCCAAGTCCGCAATCATTGATGGAGTCGGGATGCTCATCCACGAGCACCCAAAGCATGGCAGGGGAAAGAACCGTTAAATCCGAGTCCTTGATAAACTGCGCGTAAATCCCGCCGTTGGCAACGGATGGCGTCCAGGTTCCCACCTCGCTCCCGGCGCCGCCGTATTCGTCACAACCTACAGCTTGACTCATGGAAACACTTCGAACGCGCGGAAGCTTGACGCCGCCCTCGACAGCCGCACTTTGATCAGCCGGGCATTTGTAAATCTGGGCGTTCTTGGTGTAAGTGCCCATCAACGATAGGCGGTCACCAACCAGCAGGATTCCGTTCGTATTATCGGCATTGTTGGCAGTAAAGTCCAGCCAGCCGTTGCACCAATTTACGGACTGTGGTTGACCGGGAACGATTGGAAGAGTCTCCCCGGGAACGTTGGGAGCGAAATGGCCGTTAGAGTCATCGGCGTACAATCTCCAAGCTAACATTGATTGTCTGTTGTTGCTCAGGCACTGAGCCCCCTGCGCTTGGATCTTGGCTTTGGCCAGCGCGGGCAGAAGCATCGCGGCCAAGATCGCGATAATGGCGATGACCACCAGCAACTCGATCAGCGTAAAGCCCGATCGCGCGCCTCGGTCCGGTGATTCCACACCAATGCAGGATAAAGCAGATGCATTATTTTTATTCGTTTTCACGTCATTATGGTCTGACTACTGACTAATAAATGAACCTTATTCACTTAAATACATCATTTCTGAATTTCATGTCAATGGAAAAATCATCTTTCATGTTGCTTTGTTCAGCCTCCGCAACGTGCCGTCTGCTACCAGGCGGAAGGAAGCGGACTATTGTTGGGCCGCCGTTGAACTTTTTGGCGGGTCAAATGCGGTGTTCCAGGAGTTTGATCCCGGCGCTGTGCAGTTGGGCCAGGGTGCGGTTCTTGCGGCGAAGGGCGATGGAAACGAACAAAGCGTCCACCAGGGCGAGTTGGGTGATGCGGGAAGCCAGCGGCGCTTGAAAATACTTGATTTCACTGGGAGCAGCGTAGAGCACCATGTCGGCCTGCGCCGTGATCGGGGATTTCATGCAGTTGGTCACGCACAGCGTCGTAGCCCTGCCCTGCCGGGCGATTTCCAGGCAACGGACCGTCTCGGTGGTGCTGCCCGAACAGGAAATGCCGAAGGCCACGTCTCCCTTCTTCAACTGGCTGGCGTTGATCATTTGCAGATGCGAATCGCACTCCGCGGCGGCGCGTAATCCGATGAGCTTCAACTTGGCGCAAGCGGTGTAGGCGACGGGATAAGACATGCCAATGGAAAAGAATTCAATGCGCCGGGCCAGTTCAAGGGCGCGGGAAACCCTCTCCAAATCCTCGGCCGTGTTGAGTTGCAAGGTTTCCCGCAGACTCTGGCTCTGAAATTCAAAAACATTTTGGAAGATCGAGGCGTTCTTCTGGCCGGCCCGTTGCGAGGCGGAAAGCCCAACCTGGGAAAGTTCACGCGCCAGAGTGATTTTGAAATCGGCAAAGCCCTTGGCGCCCAGGCTTCGGCAAAAGCCGATAATGGACCCCACGCTGGCGCCCGAACCCCGGCGCAGCTCCGCGATGGAGGAGGAGAGAGTCCTCTCTGGATCGTCCAACACATACTGGGCGATGACCCGCTCCACGGGGTTGAGGGAGGCAAGGATGGCTTGCAGGTAAATGAGCACCGGCCGCTTGGACGTCTCCAGAGAGTCGGGCCGGCCGGAAGTCGGATCGCTGTCGCTAGTCGTTGGCTTATTCTCGGTCATGGGGCGCGGTCAAAATTCATTTCGGGCATTATACCACTGGGCTTGGCTTCCCGTCATCCAAATTTGCCGACAGTCAAAATTTCCTTGTCAAAGGGCGCAAATCCGCTTTTGTGACGGGTTTAGTGACGGTTTGTGACGGCCAATGTTACGGGTTAAGTTGTTGATTATCAACAAATGTGACGGTGTGACGGCTAAAATGGGGGGGGGAAGGCATAGGTAGGGGTCAAAACCAGATTTGCGCCCTTTGCCAACGGCGCCGCGGCTTGGGGATCATGGTTGATAAATTTCTTGAGTTATCGTTTGACAGGTCAACAACGAGTGTGGCACACATTGATTAAAGTTCAATATGCTCTTAGATTTAATGAAACATGTTCACACCAGAGCAGGAGGGCCGGGAATGTCCGGCGGCCGCAACTGGAGGAGAGATAATGCCGTTGGTTTCGATGACTGAGTTGCTGGCCGGCGCCAAGGCGGGAGGCTACGCCGTTTGCTATTGCGAGTCGTGGAATCTTGAGTCGCTGCAAGCCGTAATTGAGGCGGCGGAGGAGGTGCGTGCCCCGGTCGTAGCCGGTTTCAACGGCGGTTTTTTGATGCATCCACAGCGGTCGCGGCCCGAGCGGCTGGTTTATTTTAGCTGCCTGGCGGCCGCCGTGCGCGCCAGTTCGGCGCCCGTCGCTTTTCTGCTCAACGAAACCGACGACCTGGCCCAGATTGAGGAGAGCATCGGCGCGGGCTTCAACTCGGTCATGGTGGAAAACGCCAGTCTCGGGCCGCTGGAATACCGGCAGCGGGTCAAGGAAGTGGTGCGCATGGCCCGCGCGAGCCACGCTTCGGTCGAGGCGCAAATCGGACATTTGCCCAACGGTTGGGATCTCGGCAACGGCGCGGGAGAGGTGACGGACCCGAAGCGAGTGCGGGCGTTTGTCGAAGAAACCGGGATTGACGCTTTGGGAGTTTCCATCGGAAACGTCCATGTTCTCACTCGAGGGAAGGCCAGGATCAATCTGGACTCTCTGAAGGAGATTCACCACGCGGTGGATATTCCCCTGGTCATCCACGGCGGAACGGGCTTTCCAGCCGAATGCGCCGGGGAAGCCATTTCGCTAGGGGTGGCCAAATTCAACTTCGGCACCAACCTCAAGCAGGCCTATCTGGCTGCCGTGCGCGAGGCGCTGGGCGCATACGCCGAGCCGATGAATCCGCATCATTTCCTGGGGATGGGCGGGGACCGGGACATTATGGTGGCCGGCCGCAACGCTGTCAAACAAAAGGTTAAGGAACTCATTCTGGCCTACGGTTACGCCGGCCGGCCCCGCCGGGCGGACATCCAATCCGGGCGTGCGGCTGCGGTTTCGCCGGCGGAAGATTCTTACCGGCGCTCCGTTGGTGAATGCGCGACGAAATCCGTGTAATGACCCAGACCGTCCGCCAGGAAAGCTCATCGCCCCGCGGCCTTCGACCCGCCAGCCGCCATTTACCGTGCCACGTGGCCGCGCTGGTCAGTCTGCTGTGGCTATGCTTGGGCGCCCTAGCTCTGGGTGATGACGGGAAACCAGTGTTTTGGATAGTTCCACACACACATTGGGAAGGGGCGGTGTTCAAGACAAGGGAGGAATACCTTGAAATCGGTCTGCCTCACATCCTGACCGCGATTCGTCTGCTCAAGGAACATCCCGATTACCGTTTTGCGCTCGATCAAGTCGCCTATTTCAGGCCATTCCTGGAGCGTTACCCCGAGGAGGCGGATGCCTTCCGGAAATTCGTGGCCGAAGGACGCTTGGAAATCGTCTGCGGGCTGGACGTCATGCCGGACGATAACATGCCGAGCGGCGAATCCTTCGTGCGCCAGATGCTTTATGCCAAGGGCTACTGCCGGGATGTCCTGGGCGTGGAGGTGAAAACCGGCTGGTTGCTGGACACCTTTGGCCATCACGACCAGTTGCCTCAAATTCTGCGCCTGGCAGGATACGATTCCTTCTGGTTTGCGCGGGGCGTTGAGGATCGCGGTAAGATGCCCTCGGATTTTCTCTGGCAAGGGCTGGATGGCACGCGCATCCGGGCGTTCTGGCTGCCATTCTCTTATGGGAATGTCTTCCAGCCGCCCCGGGATCTCGCCGGCTTCACAGATTTCATGAAGAAGCGTTATGATGAACTCGCCCCTTTCTCTCGCGGCGCCTTGGATCGCATTGGCATGGATGGCGCTGATGTCACTGATCCAGAGGTTTACTTGCCAGGGCTGGTTGAACAATTCAACCGCCAGACAAATCAGCCCTTTAACCTGCGCTTTGGCACGCCCAGGGAGGTGGCCGCGGCGGCCGCCAAGCGCACAGATCTGCCAGTCATCACTGGCGAACGCAATCCGCTCTTCCAGGGCGTCTATAGCAGCAGAATCGAACTCAAAGAGCGGATGCGCGAGACGGAGCGGTTGCTCACGACGGCGGAGAAGTTTGAGGCGCTGGCGAACTGGTTGGGCGGGCGCGTTGACGAACAAATGATCTGGCGCGCCTGGGAGCCTGCTTTGTTTAATGTCACCCACGACCAGGCTTCGGGCGTGATGATGGATCACGTTTATGAAGACGCCGTCCGCGGCTACGATTTTTCGCAACGTCTGGCGAACGAGATGATTGCGACCAGGCAGGACGCTGTCTTGGCGCACATTGATTCTCGCGGCGACGGTGTCCAGCTCGCGGTCTTCAACACGCTCGGCTGGCCGCGCACGGACGTGGCGGAAGCTGATGTTGGATTCGCGCAAGGCGGCGTCAATGACTTCGAGTTGCGCGACGCGTCGGGCAAAGTCACTCCGAGCCAGCTTCTGGATGCCGACCATTACGAGGACGGCGGATTGAGGCGAGTTAAATTCGCGTTTGTGGCGCGGGAAATTCCCGCGATGGGTTTTGCTGCTTACCACGTCGTTCCGCTGTTGACGACCGGAGAATCTATGCGCGATCGCACCACGACCAACCAGGATGGCATGCTGGAGAATGATTATTATCGCGCTGGGATTGACGTTGCGACTGGCGCCCTTACCAATTTGACCGTCAAAGCTGGCGATTGGCCCGCCTTGCGCGCCCCGGCCAATGTCGTCGCTTGCGAGCCTGACAAAGGCGATTTCTGGGAACTCTACAAAACCCTCGATGGGGGCCAGAATTTGATCATGACGCGTCCGCTCCCCGTGCCTCAAGCAGGCCAGGCTCGTTTCAGCACAGAGCAGACCGCGACGAACGCTGTCGTCCGCCGTGGACCGGTGTTTTCCGAAGTTCAGGTGGAACATCCCTTTGGCTCAAATTCTTTCGCCACCTCGGTGAGGCTCTACAAGAACATTCCGCGCATCGAATTCACCACGCGAATCCGCAATAATGAAGAGTTCGTGCGCTACCGGTTGCTCGTCCCAACGGCCATAAAGAACGGGCGCAATTTTCAAGAAATCCCCTTCGGCGCGATTGAACGGCCCACCGCGCAGGAGTTCCCCGCGCAAAACTGGATGGATTACAGTGATGGAGAACGCGGCGTCGCGCTCATCAATCGTGGCCTGCCTGGCAATAACGTAGCGGACGGCACCTTGATGCTCTCACTCATGCGCTCGACGCGTGTTGATGTCTATTGGGGCGTGGAGGCACAAGAGAGCAACACCGGCCTGGAGCTAGGAAAGGAGTTGACTTTCCATTACGCGCTCGCGCCTCATGCCGGTGATTGGCGCGCAGCCGGAGTTTATAGAACCGGCCTTGAATTCAACAATCCGCTTATGGTGCGCAAGATGACGTCGCACGCCGGAACCCTACCCAAGACTTGGGGTTTGCTGGAGATCTCGCCGGCCAATGTAGTGCTCAGCGCGTTGAAGCCGGCGAAAGATGGCATGACGGTGATCCGCGTCTATGAAGCCAGCGGCCAGGCGACAACCGGCGCCATGATCAAGCTGCACGCCAAAGTGGTTTCGGCCAATGAAGCCAATCTGATGGAGGATTCGGGCGCGAAAGCAAAGGTCCGGCAAGACACCTTGCAATTTGATCTGCATCCCTTTGAGATCAAAACATTCAAGGTGCGGCTCAAGAACCAATAAAATGACTGAGCATGGAACTCTTAATGAAAATGCCGGACCTCTCCACAACGGATTCAGCTATTAAATTGGTCCGCTGGCTGGTCCTCCCGGGGCAATCAGTCAAACGCGGCCAGTCGTTGTGCGAAGTCGAAACGGACAAGGCTGCTTCGGAAGTCGAATCCATCGCCACAGGTGTTCTCAAGGAATTTCGCGCGCAACCGGGCGACATGCTGGTAGTGGGTCAGGAGCTTGCGCTCTTTGAGACGGAAGCGTCGCTCAGTCCGGCCCCCTCTGCCGCCTTGGGCTCGGCGAAAGGTCTCGGCCTTTTTGCGCGAAACCGCGCCGCGGTTCCTGCACCTGGACCGTCCCCGGCCATTGCCTTGAGCCAGTCGCAGCAGACGCTTGGACGACGCTTGCAGGCGAGCAAGCAAAATGTCCCGCACTTTTATTTGCAGGCCTCGGCCAATGCCGAGCCGATGATCCGCCGCCGCAACACCGCAACACCGAAGCCTGTTTGGGAGGCCTTTTTTGTCTGCGCCATCGGCAAAGTGCTCAAGAATTTTGAGCGCATTCGATGGCGTCTGGATGGGGATGGCGTGATCGCCGCGCCCAACTCCGGCATCGGCGTGGCCGTGGACGTGCGGGGCGACCTGTTCGTCGCAGTCGTGGCCGCCCCGCCGGGCGGTTCCGTGGAGGAAATCTCCGATGAGATTCGCGCGCGAGCGCGGGAAATTCAGGAAGGCGCAGGAGAGGCGCGCGGAATACGGCCCGCCGCCATCACGATAACCAACCTGGGCGCCTCTGCCGTCGAATCGTTCGCCGCCATTATCAATCCGCCCGAAGTCGCCATTCTGGCCATTGGAAAAATTGGGCCTGTGCCGGTTGTCCTGGATGGACGGGTCGCTGTCCAACATCGCGTGGCTCTGACTCTTTCGGCCGACCATCGCGTCATCAACGGGAAGTACGCGGCCGACTTCTTGGGCGCGATCATTCGCGAAATTGAATCCTTTTGAGCCTTTCGCGCGCGACAAACCGACGCCAATATGAACACTCAAACACCCTACGAAAAAGGTTTTGTTCTCTCGCTCTACGAGCGCATGGTGTTGATCCGCGAGTTTGAGGAACGCGTCAAGTTTCTCTTTCTCGAAGGCGCCATGCCCGGAACCATTCATCAGTGCCAGGGACAGGAAGCCACCGCCACCGGCGTTTGCGCCAGCCTCAATCCCGATGATTGGATTACCTCCACTTTCCGCGGCCACGGCCACGCCCTGGCCAAGGGGTTGACAGCGCGGGAAGTGTTGAACGAGCTTTTCGGCGCGCGCACGGGCTGCTGCAAAGGCAAAGGAGGCTCGATGCATGTGGGCAATATGAAGAAGGGCATGGTGCCGGGCATTGCCATAGTCGCCGGTGGGATCCCCCTGGCCGCGGGCATGGCCCTCGCCTTCAAAATGCGCGGCAGCAGGCAAGTGGTGGCCTGCTTTTTCGGCGACGGCGCGGTGGCCGAGGGGGCCTTTCATGAAGGCGTCAACATGGCGGCGATATGGAAGCTGCCGGTTCTGTTCGTGTGCGAAAACAACCTCTATGGCGCTTCCACCCACGTCAGCAAGGTCATGAAAGACACCTGCATTTCCCGCCGCGCATCCTATTACGGATTCAACGGCCAGACCGTGGATGGAAACGATATTCTCGCCGTCTATGAAGCCGCGCGCCAGGCTGTGGCGGATTGCCGGTCCGGCAATGGGCCGGTGCTCCTGGAACTGCTGACCTATCGCCGCACCGGCCACTCGCGGCGGGACACGTGCGCCTACCAGCCCAAAGACGAGCGCGAAGACTGGTTTAGCCGCGATCCCCTGGAGCGCTTTGCCGCCGCCCTCATCCAACGCGGCGACATTTCCCAAGAGAAACTGGACCAAATCAAGTCCGGCGTTGAGCTACAAATCAACGAGGCTGTGGAGATGGCCAAAAGAGAGCCGCTGGCTGCGCCGGAGGAACTGTTGCAGGATGTCTTTGCCCCTCTCTCTTGACTGTGCAAACAAAACGATTGGGTATTGCGGAAGCCTTGCGCGAAGCCATCGCCGAGGAAATGGAGCGCGATCCGCGTGTCTTTTGCATCGGCGAGGACATTGGCGTGCCTGGCGGCTGGGGCGGCGCCTTTACCGTAACACTGGGCCTGGAAGAGAAATTCCCAGGACGTATTATTGACACCCCCATCGCCGAGCTGGGCTTTTTCGGCGTTGCGGTGGGCGCGGCCTTGATGGGCATGCGGCCGATTGTGGACGTGCAATACGGAGATTTCCTCTTTCTGGCCAGCGATCAGATCATCAACAATGCCGCCAAACTTTGCTACATGTCCGGCGGCGCGGCCAGCGTGCCTGTGGTCATGCGCGCCCCCATCGGGGCGACCGGCCGCGGTTCGCAGCACGCGCAGAGCATGGAACGCTATTTTATCGGCGTGCCCGGCCTGAAAGTCGTCGCCCCCTCCAACGCCTACGATGCCAAGGGCCTCCTCAAGGCCGCGGTGCGCGACGGCAACCCCGTCCTCATCTTCGAGCACAAATTGCTCTACGGCTCGCGGGGAGCGCGCGCGGAACCCGGAGCGACGGATGCCACTTCCGAAATTCCGGAAGGCGATTACGTCGTGCCGCTGGACAAGGCGGCCCTGCGCCGCCAAGGCGCTCACGTCACCATCCTCGGCTGGCTGTTGATGTTGCATCACGCTCTGGCCGCCGCCGCCATTTTAGCCAGGGAAGGCATTGACGCGGAGGTCTTGGACGTGCGCAGTTTGTCCCCTGTGGATTACGACACCATCGGCCAATCCGTGCGCAAGACTGGTCGCGTCGTCATTGTGGAGGAGGGGCCAAAAACTGGCGGCGTCAGCGCCGAAATCGCCGCCAGCATCATGGAACGCTTTGGCGACAGTTTGATGGCGCCTGTGATGCGGGTCGCCTCTCCGGATGTTCCAGTGCCCTTTGCGCCGGCGCTGGAAAACGCATACCGCCCCGATGTGGCGCGCATCGCCGACGCGGCGCGCCGGTTGGCCAAAATGAACTGAATATGCAAAGTCTTTGGAATGATGAAGAAGCCGCGCGGCATCCAGGCGAACTGGGTCTGCGGGTTTACACCTCCCGCTTGCTCGGACGCGACAAATCCCTGGTCCTGCATGGCGGCGGCAACACCTCTGTCAAAGTTGTCGAAAAAAATCTCCTCGGCGACGAGGAGCCGCTTCTCTACGTCAAAGGCAGCGGCTGGGACCTGGCGACCATCGAGGAAAAGGGATTCGCTCCGGTCCGCATGGCGCCGCTGTTGCGACTGGCCCGTCTCAAAGCGATGACCGACGCTCAGATGGAGAACGAATTGGTCACCAGCATGACCCGTGCGGGCGCGCCCTCGCCCTCGGTTGAAACCATCCTGCACGCCCTGCTCCCGCACAAATACGTGGATCACACTCACGCGGACGCCGTCATCTCCATCACCAACAGTCCTGACGGCCTCCGGCGGATTCGGGAGATTTATGGTGACTCGGTTGTGATCATTCCCTATGTCATGCCGGGCTTCGACCTGGCCCGCCTATGCGCCGAGTACTTTCCCCGTGACTCGACTGCGAACACCATCGGCATGGTGCTGATGAATCACGGAATTTTTTCCTTCGGCGAAACCGCCAGACTTTCTTACGAAAGAATGATTGACTTGGTGTCGCGCGCTGAAGCCTATCTGAAGGACAACGGGGCTTGGGAGGTCAAGACGGAATCCGCTTTCTCCGGCCACGCCATCGGACGGTCGGAACAAGCCTCCCTGCGCCGCGAGATTTCCTCCGTGGCGGGATTTCCGGTCATCCTGGAATCGCGGACCGACGCCAAAAGTCTGGCCTTCGCCAGACGGCCGGACGTTTCCACCATTTCCCAGCAGGGGCCTGCCACTCCTGACCACGTCATCCGCACCAAGCGGCTTCCGATGGTTGGACGCGACGCCCAAAAGTACGCGGCCGATTACCGAAGCTATTTTGAGGAACTCGCCTCCGGCGCGAAGCAGAAGCTGACCATGGTTGACCCGGCGCCGCGCGTGGTGCTCGATCCCGAATTGGGCCTCTGCACGGCGGGACGCACGGTCCAGGAGACCGCGGTCGCCGCCGAAATTTACGAGCACACCATCGTCATCATTCTCCGATCCACGTCCTTGGGCGGCTGGCGCGCGCTTCCGGCCAAAGACATTTTCGACGTTGAGTACTGGGATCTGGAGCAGGCCAAACTTTCCCGAAAAGGCCGCCCGCCGGTATTTGCGGGAGAAATTGCGCTGGTCACGGGCGCCGCCTCCGGCATCGGCAAGGCTTGCGCCGAATCGTTGCTCAAACGGGGCGCGGCGGTGGTCGCGTTGGATATCAACCCGAACATACGAAGCTCTCAGGCTCGGGCCGATTTCCTCGGCATCGAGTGCGACCTGACCAACCGGCCATCCGTCAATCAGGCGCTGGCCGCAGCCGTCACCCGGTTTGGCGGCCTGGACATGCTGATTCTCAACGCCGGCATTTTTCCGCCGGGTTGTGCGATTGCGGACATGACCGACGAATTGTGGCGCAAGGTCATGAGCCTCAACCTGGATGCCAATTTGGCGCTCTTGCGCGAATGTCATCCTTTGCTCAAACTTGCGCCCAAAGGCGGGCGGGTCGTCATCATCGGCTCGAAAAACGTTCCCGCCCCCGGCCCCGGCGCGGCGGCTTATTCCGCGTCCAAGGCCGCCATGAACCAACTGGCCCGCGTGGCCGCCCTGGAATGGGGGAAGGACCATATCCGCGTGAATTCCATTCATCCCAACCAGGTTTTTGACACCGGCTTGTGGACGCCGGAAGTTCTCCAATCGCGGGCGCGGCATTACGGTTTGACCATCGAGCAATACAAGACTCAAAACGTGCTGCAAACCGAGATCAAGAGCGCCAACGTGGCGGAGCTGGCTGCGGAAATGTGCGGGCCGCTCTTCGCCAAAACCACCGGAGCCCAGGTCCCTGTGGACGGCGGCAACGAGCGGGTCATTTAAGTAAACTACTCCACGAACTCCAGCACCCCAAACCGGTCGGGAACATGGAACGTGTCCTGCAGCGTCGGCCGCCAGGCCAGGGAAGCCTTGTTGGCGCGATCGCAGCGAAAGAGATTCAACCTCCAGCGTGTTCGGTTTTCGGGTTTCGTGCCGCCCAGGGCCGCAATCGGAATGCGCATTTCGCACACCCATTCTTTGGCCCTGTCATCCACGCGCACGGCCGAACGAAAGTTGCTGTTCCAATCGAAATCCTTGCCGGGCAGATTGCACATCAAGTCCAGGCGCTCATTGTTCGGAGAAACCTCAAATTCCCCGTAGTGTCCGATGTTTTGCGAGTCGGCCCCGATGAAGGCTTCCACGACGTCGCGGTCCCAAAGGCTCGTGCCTTCGGCCCCTCCAAACCGCTTGCCTGAGCTTTGCGCCGGCTCGAAGACGGTGAGTTCGGTGAACGGACATTCGTAACGCAGGTAGAGGAATTCGCGCGACCAAAGGGCGCGAATGGTCGTGGACAGTTCCGGCCGCGCCGCGCCGTCATGGGATGCACAATCCAGGCAGACCGGCGTCGTGGTTTGCCAGAGGGTCCGGGTCAAATCCGCATCCGGCTCGAAATCGCGCGTGGTGCGGCGGGCTTGCAGTACGGGTACGGGCAGGGAACGGGCCAGCAAGAGGCGAGCGTTGTCAAAATAAATTTTGCGCAGCACGGAGGCCGGCAATCCGATGGAGCTGATGGTCCAATTGCCCTGGATGGGCGTCATGTGCGGCCAGTTCTTGTCCCAGGTTTCCAGCCAGCGATATTCCTTGCGGAAAAAGACCTCCGCGTCCGCTTCCGAGGGCGGGGCTTCGGGGCCGCTGGAACCGAGGATCATCAGGCGCTCCAGCGACTGGAAATCGGTGGCGAAGAAGATGCGGTCCTGATACTTGACAAAGAAGTCATGCACTCGTTGCGGATCGTGCCGTCCGATTTCGGGAATGCGGGCCGCCAGGTCCACCATCATGTTGGGGTGTTGGGCCAGTTCCTGATCCACCCACTCCAATTCCTCCGCGTTGTTGCCGAAATGCACGGAGACAAACGTCGTCCCCGGATGGCGGCCGATGACGCGGCTCAAGGCGTTGAGCAGGTCTTTCCAAGGCGGATATTGATTGGTGTCGCCGAACCACCAGCTCTTGTGGTCCTTCAATTCCTCCCAGCGTTCGTTCCCCGGAGTGTAAGGCTCAAAGAAAGCCTTGGGATCGCCGACGTGAATGGAGATGGGCATCTGCAATTGGCCAAGGCGTTCCCACATTGGGTCCAGCTTCGGATCGTCAATTTTGATCAGTTTCCCGGAGCCGTCGTGCAAATAGAGGCCGAACCGTTTCCATTCCTTGTAACCCGCCGCGCCGAGGCGGTGGCCCTCCTCGACCTGTTTGACCGCCTGCTGGGCGAAGTCCGGTTGGTCCCAGTTACTGTAGTCCAGGTTCATGTATTGCACCCATCGGCCAGGGAAAAGCGTGTCCTCCATTTTCTTGTGGCTTTCGAACTCGCTCGGTTCGCCGTGGGCGCCTGGAGTGACCGTGCCTGGAGTCAAGTCAATTCCGAGACCCACGCCTGAAGCATCCAGAACGCGAATGGCGCGAGCGAGCAATGCCTCCGTGTAATCCATGTGTTGGTGGAGATCAATAATGCGATGTTCCGCCCGCCATTGATCCGCTTGCCGGACCACCGCCGCCACGTCATCGTCGCCGCGCACGACGCCACAAAGAAACGGACACGTGGCCGCCACCAACCAAATCAATATTTTAGTTTTCATAATCATGGTGGATTTGGGTCAGGGTGGCGGGAAGACAGTGCGCCGGTTCATGTTAGAATTTGTTTTAAAAATTTCAAGCCCTTGTAAGCGATCTCCTCGCGCGTCGGCTCAATTTTGCGCCAAATCGCGGCGGCGCGGGCGATGACCTTTACGTCGGAAGTGAACGATTCGATCACGACATCGCCTTGGTAATGTATGTCCTTCAAGGCTGCGGCGATGGACGGCCAGTCGGTCTCATCGTTGCCTGGAGTGCCGCGGTCCGAGCCGCAAGCGTGAAAATGGCCCAACCGGCTGCCCGCCTTGCGAATCGAGGCCCCAAGGTCCTTTTCCTCGATGTTCATGTGAAAGGTGTCGAGATGCAATTTAAGGGCGGGATTGCCCACGTCCTGGATCATCGCCAGACCTTGGTCGCAAGTGTTGATGAAATCCGTCTCAAAACGATTCACCGGCTCCAAGGCAATCTCGCGTCCGTGCTCCGCCGCATACTTGGAAACTTCCTTCAAATTCCTGACCACTGTTTTCCATTGCTGCCGGTATTCCTTTCGGGGCACGGCGTCGGCCCGGCCCACGGTCGAATAAACCACTCCGATCAGACGCGGGCATTCGAGCGGCGCCATCTGATCAATGACCCGCTTCATGAATTCAACGCCGGCGCGCTGTTGCCGTGGTGTGCCGCGCAAATCCTTGTCCGGCCCCAAACAAGGCGTGACGGTGCCACAGACCAGTCCCTGCTCATCGAGCCGGGCTTTCACAAGACCCAGATCCATCTGGGCCAGATTCTCGATGGCGATTTCCACTGAGTCGAAGCCCCATTTCTTGAAGATCGGGAAAAGCCGCGTGCTCTTGTTGTTGAAGGAGGCTGCAAATAAGAATGTATTAATTCCAAAACGCATAATTAAAACAATTTCAACCGGCGGATGACGCCCAGCCGGCTCGAAACACTTTATTCCGGCTGGCAACGACCGCAACTATTCATTTGTCTAGTCCGCCAGCGGCGGAATAAAGCGCCGTTGGCCTTCCATAAATTGAGCGACCACCAGATTTGCCAAACGAAGGCGTTCCGGGATTGAGGCTTGCTCGCAACGGTGTAGAAGCATCATGCAAACGCTCAACACATCGCCCGTCCCAGTCGTGTTGACTTGGGAGCGAACCGGCGCCGGCGGCTCCTTGACCAACGCGCCTTCGTGGTAATAACCCGCGCCTTCTTCCCCCAGATGCACGACGACCGCTTCCGCACCCCATTCCATCAGCCGCTCCAACGCGGTCTTCAGATCAGGCGCCTCCGCGAATTCCGTCAATTCGCGGACATTGCCATGAACCAGATTGACCGAGGGCAGCAACGCGCGAACGGACTGTTTGCGCGCTTGAATTTCGCCAGCCGGCGCATGGCCCCAATACGGGTCCCAGTTCAGATCCATGGACACGTCCAGGCCCGCCTGACGCGCCGCCCGAAAAAGTTGTGCGTTGCCTTCGCGAAGCATAGCCTCTGAAAACCATATATCCGCGCGCAGAAGATGTTGATGCGCCGTCACGGCTTTCAAGTCGAGATCGGCGAAAGTCAACGCCCTGCTGGCCGGCAAACAACTGATGAAATGGCGGTGGCCGTTCTCGAACGAAAGAGCTATCGAAGTGCCGCTCTGGTTGGCCTTGTCCCTGGCCAAATGCGAAGAAATGCCGTGTCGAGTCAAGGTCCGTTCCAACCGGCTTCCCAATCCGTCCTCCCCCACTTTTCCCAAAAACGCCACGCGGGCGCCGAGCGACGCCGCGGTAAAAGCGCTGTTGGCGCCGCCGCCGCCGATGGTCTCGGCGACATACGAAACCGGTGTTTCGCCATCGTGGAACAGGGCTTTGCCCGGGCGCAACGGCGCTGCCTTCACGTCGCGGTTGAGGTTGCCGACGACGCATAAGGAACTTTGCCTGAAGACGCTCTCATCCAGCATGGGCAAATTCCTCCTTCACTTTTTCCAAGGATGGGATGGAGCTTCGCCCGCCCGCCACGCGCACCGAAAGCGAAGCCGTCAAGGATGCAAAGCGGAGGCTCTCCAGGAAGGACCACGATTGAGCCACGGCATAAGCAAACGCGCCATGGAAAATGTCTCCGGCCGCCGTGGTGTCCACGACGGGCGCAGGATACGCGGCCAGGTGAAAAAAACCGCCGCCATCATCGGCAATCAATCCATTTTCACCCAGGGTAATGATGACGATGGCCGGATAAAGCTCGCGCAGGCGGCTGGCGCAAGCGCGTTGAGCAGCGGCATCGCTGAGATTGGAGAGACCGGTGGCCTGCAAGGCAAAACGTTCGGAAGCGGCCAGGTAGTCAACCTGTCCCGCGAGTGAGGCCGTGCCTTCCCGCCAGGAGCCGGCGTCCAAAATGGAAATCGCCTCGGGAAAAACGCGCAACGCCGCCAGGGAAGCTTGCAACTCGTGCCCGTCAAAAAGGAGAACCTGTGGCGACAAGACTTTCAGGGCCGCTTCCTCAAATTGAAGCGGCGAACCCGCCATTTTGCGGTTCACAATGGTGCGGCTGCCATTTTGCTTGTTGATCAGGATGATCGAGACTGGCGTGGCATGGCCGGGCCGCAGCTCCATTAAGGAAATGTCCGTGCCAACACTCTGAAATTCTTCCCGAATGCGTTCCCCATAGCGGTCACTTCCGATGAGGCCGGCGAAACCGCAGCGGACGCCCCAGGCGGACAATAAATACGCGGCATTGGCGGCAGGTCCGCCTCCGGATTCCTGCAACTCGGGTGTTTCACACTTGCTGTTTTCGTGGGGAAATGATTCCACAAATACACTGAGATCGAACGCCGCATGGCCGATGCACAGAATTTCAACCGGCATGGCGCGGTTCCTTTCCCAATTCCTCTTTGATGATTTGCATCAGCAAATGCTGAATCACCACGTGAATCGCCTCCGTCTGCGGAGTGGATTCGACCGGCACCAGAATGGAACACGTGCATTCGCGGTGCAGGACGCCGCCGTCAAATCCCACCAGGGCGATGGTGCGCGCCCCGATTTTTCGGGCATAGCGGACGCCGTTGACAAGGTCCGTCGAAAAACCGGACCCGCCATGCACGGAGATGGCCAGCACGACGTCATCCGGTGTGAGCAATCCTCGCATGAGATTGACAAACACATCCTCGCGCGCGGCATCATTGGCCCACGCCGTGTAAAGCGGCGGATTATCCGTCAGGCAACGGACATCAAACGGCCGCGCCCCTTCTGGAATGACGTATTTGGCCAAGTCGCAGGCGAAATGCTGGGCGGTCGAAGCCGAGCCGCCATTGCCCATCAAATAAATCCTCGCCTTGCGATGATAGCCGTCCATCAGAATGTTTTTGGCCGCCGCGATGGCTGCGGTATCCAACCGATCCAACAGCCGTTTGGTTTCCTCCAGAAAGGAAACAATTCTCGTCACGTCGGTCATCGTCTGATTTAGATCAACTTCAAGCAAGGATTCCTTTGACAACTTCCCCGTGAACGTCCGTCAGCCGAAAATCGCGGCCCTGATAACGGTAGGTCAGTTTCGTGTGATTGAGGCCCAGGCAATGGAGAATGGTCGCATTCTGGTCGTGGATATGCACCGGATTGTTGACGATGTTGTAACCGTAATCATCGGTTTCGCCATAGGAGAGGCCGGACTTGACACCGCCTCCGGCCATCCAAACAGTGAAACAACGACCGTGATGATCGCGCCCGTAGTTGTCCTTTTCAATTTTCCCCTGACTGTAAACCGTGCGGCCAAACTCCCCGCCCCAAACGACCAAGGTATCCTCCAGCAAGCCGCGCTGTTTGAGGTCCAGCACCAGCGCGGCGCTGGGCTGGTCGGTATCGGCGCATTGTTCGCGCAGCCGTTTGGGAAGGGTGTTGTGCTGGTCCCAGCCGCGATGATAAAGTTGAGTGAAACGCACTCCGCGTTCCGCCATGCGGCGGGCCAGCAGGCAGTTGTGGGCAAACGTGCCGGGCTTCCGCACGTCCGGACCGTAGAGGTCCAGGACTGAGGCCGGCTCTTTGGAAATATCCACCAACTCCGGCACCGAGGTTTGCATGCGGAAGCTCAGTTCATATTGAGCGATGCGCGCAGTGATGTCCGGGTCCGCAAATTCCTGATACTCTTTTTGATTTAACTCGGCCAGCCCATCGAGCATGCAGCGCCGGCTTTGAGCATCCAGCCCGGCGGGATTGGAAAGAAAGAGGACCGGGTCGCCCTTGCCTCGAAAGTTAACGCCCTGATGCTCGGCGGGAAGAAAACCCGACCCCCACAAGCGGCTGAAAAGCGGCTGATCGCTCTCCTTTCCCTGTGAAATCATGACGATAAACGCGGGCAGATCTTGATTGGCGCTGCCGAGGCCGTAACTCAGCCAGGCTCCAGTGCAAGGACGGCCCGGCTGCTGCGCCCCAGTCTGAATATAAGTGATGGCGGGATCGTGATTGATGGCCTCGGTGTTGACGGTTTTGATGAGGCAAATGTCATCGGCGATGCCTCCGATATGCGGCAGCAATTCACTCATCCACGCTCCTGACTGGCCATGCCGGCTGAATTTAAAAAGGGATTTGACCACGGGCAGCGATTTCTGGCCGGAAGTCATCGTCGTGATGCGCTGCCCCATGCGGATGGATTCCGGCAGTTCGGTTTGATGAAACTTTTCCAGGGCGGGTTTGTAATCGAACAGGTCTATTTGCGAAGGTCCGCCCGCCATGAAAAGATAAATGACCCGTTTTGCTTTCGGCGCGAAGTGCGGTGTGCCGAGCGGGAACGGCTGCGCGGCCGATTCGCCGGCCAACGCGGAAAGCAGGCCCGGATTCAAAAGCGTCCCCAGCGCGGCAGCGCCGATCCCGGTTGCCGCCCGCCCAAAGAAATGGCGGCGGTTCATCAACAGGCGATGTTCTTCCAATGGTTTCATGGTCGTCTATTCAATTTTTGGTTATGGTCTCATCCAGGTTCAGTACCACGCTGGCCACGGTCGTCCAGGCGGCGAGTTCGCCCGGATCAAGATCGCTGCGCTGGCGGAAGCTGCCAACCTTCAAATAGTTGTCAGCCGCCACCGTATCGCGGCGAAACTTGGTCAATTCCTGATTTAGAATATTCTCGAGTATTTTGGTTTCCACGGCGCTCGGCTTTCGCGCAATGGCGAGGCGAACCCCATAGGCAATGCGGCTTTTGTCATCTTTGCCACCCTCCAGCATCATGCGCTGGGCAAAGGCCCGCGAAGCTTCCACGTATTGCGGGTCATTGAGCAAATCCAGAGCCTGCAAGGGTGTGCAGGCGCGCGCACGGCGCACGGTGCAAGTCTCGCGGGTCGGCGCGTCAAATAGAATCATGTTCGGCGGCGGAGCCTGGCGCTTCCAAAACGTGTAAAAGCTGCGGCGATATTGGCTCTGGTCCGTGGCGGAGACATATCGGGCACGGTTGTCATGGGAGACGGCTTCCCACAAACCGGGCGGCTGGTAAGGTTTGACACTCACGCCGCCCTGTTGGTCCACCAGCAGGCCGCTGATGAAAAGCGCGTTGTCGCGGACCACTTCAGCATCAACTCGAAAGCGCGGCCCGCGAGACAGCAGACGATTCTCGGGATCACGCGCGCGCAACTCCGGCGTTGTGCGCGAGGATTGCCGGTAGGTTGCGGAAAGCACTATCAGCCGCTGCATCTGCTTGACATCCCAGCCGGTGCGCACGAATTCCGTCGCCAGCCAGTCGAGCAACTCGGGATGGGACGGGCGCTCACCTTGCACACCGAAGTCTTCGGCAGTTTTCACCAGACCGACGCCAAAATACTGCTGCCAGAAACGGTTCACAATGACGCGGGCGGTGAGCGGATTGGACGGATCCACCAGCCACCGGGCCAATCCCAGCCGGTTGGTCGGCTGATCCTTGAGCAATGGCGGCAGGATGGCAGGCACGCCCCGGGTGACGGGTTCTCCCGGCTTGTCGTATTCGCCGCGCGTGAGCAGGAAGGTTTCGCGCGGCTTGTCCATTTCCTTGGCTACCAATGTCGTGGCAATCGTTTTCTCGATGGCGGCATCCTCATAACGCCAGGCGGCGACCTCGTCCTGAAGTTTCTTGAATTCAGGCGCTTCATGGCTGCGAAAATAATTGCGAACCGTCGCCAGTTGGTTGCTCGCCGGGTGATCGGTCGCGGTTAAAATGGCGGCGACATCGGCAGGCAGCTTATCCCCGTAGTCAATATCAATGCCAAATGTAAAGAAGCAGAGTTTGTTCTCGTAATTGACTACTTTCATCAAAATTTTATTTTCCCCTTGCTGGAGATTGATGCCGACCTTGAGCGGGCCGTCGCCCGGTCGCTCCACTGCCGTGCGGGAAGCGGCTTGGCGGCCATTGACCCAGATTTTGAAAAAGTCATCCGCGCGCGCACTCAACTCAGCTCGGCAATCAACCGGCGCCTTGATGATGCGATATAAATAATACACTCCATTTCCCTTCTGGCTGTAAATTTCAGTGACCAGCGCGTGCTCTTTCCCGTCTTCAAAATCCGGCCGCGCTTCCCACTTAATCTCTTCAAATGCCCCGGCGTAGGTTTTATTCAAGTCAATCTGCTGTTCCGGTTCATAAACCGTGTCCATGCCAGCCTGGAGACTCTCGTTTTTCAAGGGTCCAAGAACCTGCCAAGGCGTCAACTCAGTCGCGCGCACGGAGGCGGCCAACTGCCGGCCTGGCGCCGCCGCCAGAGATTCGTGCCACTTGGTCATCCAAGCGGCTTCTGCCTCATTCACCTTCGCCGTTGCCGATTCGATTTTAGCCTCGCCCTCCGCGATTTGTTGGTGCAGCCATTGCTGACGCTGTGTTTGCTCAGGCGTCGGCAATTTGATGAAAGGTTCGGGACGGGGAGAATTCTGATCGAAGACCGGCTCGTCCAGACTGTTGAAGAAGGCAAACAGAGAGTAATACTCGCGCTGGCTGATCGGGTCGTATTTGTGCGAATGACAGCGGGCGCAGGTCCAGGTCAATCCCAGCCAAACCGTCGCCGTGGTTTCGGCCCGGTCAAACGTGGATCTGGCCAGAAATTCGGACTCGATGGCCCCCCCTTCGTTTGAAGTCATGTTGCAACGCATGTAGCCGCTGGCAATGCGCTGTTCGGTCGTGGCCTCAGGCAAAAGATCCCCCGCCAATTGTTCAATCGTAAACCGATCGAAAGACATGTTGCTGTTGAAAGCGTGAATAACCCAATCGCGGTAAGCCCAAATGTCCCGCGGACCGTCTATATGGTATCCGTGAGAATCAGCATAACGGACGGCATCCAGCCAATATCGAGCCATCTGCTCGCCGTAATGCGGGGAATTCAAGAGGCGATCCACCACTTTGGAATAGGCCTCAGGACTGTGGTCGGCAAGAAAAGCATCCACTTCATTGATCGTCGGAGGCAAGCCGGTCAGGTCCAGGCTGACCCGCCGGATGAGGGTCGCCTTGTCCGCCTCCGGCGAAGGGCGCAGATTCTCCTTTTCCAGCCGCGCCAGCACAAAGGCATCAATCCCGTTCCGCGTCCACTTTTGATTCTTGACAGCCGGCGGCGCCGGGCGCTCCGGAGCCACAAAGGCCCAGTGCTTCTGCCATGACGCTCCTTCGGCGATCCATCGCCGCAACAACTCAATCTGCTGCGGACTCAGCTTCTTGCCCGACTTGACCGGCGGCATCACTTCCTCCTGGTCTGTGGAACTGACGCGCGCCATCAGTTGGCTCTTGCCGGGATCGCCCGGCACAATCGCAAAACTCCCGTCTTTGAGCGGTTGGAACGCATCCTCCTTCCGGTCAAAGCGCAATTTGACCTTGCGCCGGCCTTCATCGGGGCCATGACACAAAAAGCAGTTTTCCGAAAGAATCGGACGAATATCGTGGTTGAAATCCACCTTGGCCGTCGCGGAGGCCCTCTCCACCGAAGAAGCCGCCTGACCGGCCTGCGCCAACCCGGCTGCACCGAGCACCCAAGCCAGCAGCCAGACCCGCATCCGGCCACAGACCCGAGCCAGCACGCGGCCCGAAGGCGGGTTAAAGTATTCAAGACTGAACATTGCTCGGCATTTTAGGCTGATGACGAGCTTTAAATCAACCACATTTAAACATACCGGCCTGGGTCCCCGAATCATTAGCGACGCGCTCAATGGCTCGCCCAAAAGGTGGGTTGGAGGCGGAGTTTTGAGCAGATACCCACCCTTCCCCTCAAAACAGCCGTTGCCCCGTTGCAAACGTTGATAATCAAGCACTTAACCCGTTGCACGACCCGTTGCAAGCCGTTGTGCATAGCCGTTGCAGCGCGGAAGTCGCTAAGGATTGGGGCCTGCGGTCCTGGCTTTTTGAAGAAGATGAGCTAAAACCGGTTCGCGACATCAATCAGGGCTTGGACTCGGCTGGTTCGCCGGGAGACGTTGCCAAAGGAACTGTGGATAACGTGATCGGCATATAATCCAGCTTGTATAACTTGCTGTTCTGATAATTACCCGTTGGATAGAGAATACATTTCACCGTGTTCGCATCCACCACGGTCTGAAATTTCTGTCCAATAATGGGCACGTACCATCCCAGCTTGTCGGTATTGACTGTCTTGAATTTTGTCCATGGCCCCCACGGTTTGGGCGACTCGTAATAATCATTTATGGTTCTCGGATCCGTGCGCAAGTTGTAGGTGACGTAGTGCCAAACGACCATGACGTATCTTCCCAATCCGGGTATGTAAGTCATGCCGGTCATGCTGCAATTCGTGGGATCCTGCAATATGAATTTTGCGTTGTTCATGTCGCCGGTCCAGTTGCCGTCCAGGAGGCCGTCTCCGCCGTTGTAAAACTGCCAGTCAGCGGCGTTCAGATCAGGCAGTTTGCTTTTCATCACCCGGCCCAGAATGTAATTGTCCCCGTCTTCAAAGTGGCCATTGTTGGCCACCGCATAAACATATTTATCCGCGTTATCAACAGAAGCCGCTCCATCCTTCCCGTACCAAACAAAGTAAGGCGAGCCGAACCTTAAACCGGGGAACATGGGCGCATCATAGCTTTCGGTGGACGGCCTCGTCCAGGTCAGCCCGTGATCGGTGGATTTGATGATGCTGGAATTCTTGAAAACATGCCGATTTTTTGGATCGCCGGACTGCTCCGGGTAAAGGCACCTGGTTACAAACATATACAAAACTCCGTCCACGCAATAAGAATTCATCGTTTTCCAGTTGGCATGGTCTGATTTGAGATCGGTAGCCGCATACCCACCCATGTCACTCACGGATTTTCCAACAAGATGGAACGGATCATCTCCCACCAGTTTCCCGAAGGCCACACTGCCGCCGGATATTCCCCCGAAACTGGACCCATCGTCGTTGCCGGTATAGAGGTTGCCATCATCCGCCCAAGTGGGCGCCCACTCATCACCTTGGCTGTTGGCGATTTGAGAATAAGGAGCGTCAAATCTAATATCTACAATGGGCTTGGCGCCTTGGGCCAGCGCGCTTGCTTGCACGGCAAAGATGATTGAAAGGGCTGATAGCGCCATGGGTGTCTTACAGGAATTTCTTTTCAACGACATAAACGGACGATGGCACGTTTGTCCGGCGAAAGCAACATTCGTCGGAAAATTCCTTGTCCCTAATCTGCAGGACGGGCGCATTGTAATCCCAGCCAAATATATTTTGAAATGTGGGCGTCGCGGCGCTCCGTCCTCCCGCTGAGATTTCGGGCGAGCGCCGCGCGTCCCTGATTATCTGAGAGATAAATTGACGCGATTTCGACTTTAAGAATCTAATGCACCCCTGGTTTAGCTCTGCCAATATGGCGGGTAATTCTCCTGCCAGGCTGTTTGCCTGGCGGCGCTCAAGGGCTCAAATGTGCTCCAGCCGCTTGCCGGTCAAACATTTTGATTGCATGAGCGGCGCCGCGCAATTAGCCTCTGAATCCATGAAGCATTCCATTGTGCGGACGGTTTTATTGTTGTCACTCGGTTTTTTGATCTTGAACCCGGCCTCGGGCGGTGATGCGCCGTTTGATGGATTGAATCTGAATCTGGGGAATTTGTACCGGGTGTCCGCCGCGCAATCGCGTTCCATCAGCCCGGAGAATTTCACCGGCGCGAAGGGCAACGCGGGCATGTCAACCGATGGCCCGGCCAAAAGCGCGGCACGGGACCTCGGCCAGGGCTGGAAAGTCTCGCCCTACGTGGACGTGCCGGCACATGAGACCTTCACGCTTGGAGAAATCGTCGGGCCTGGCGTCATACAGCAGATCTGGATGACACCCGCGCCGCTGGACAAGACGCGCTGGTTCATACTGCGCTTTTACTGGGATGACGAAACAGAACCGTCGGTGGAATGCCCGCTGGGGGATTTTTTTGCGTGCGGGTGGGGACGGTATTGCCACATCAGTTCGCTGCCGGTGTGCGTCAATCCCGGCAGCGCGTTCAATTCGTATTGGCAGATGCCCTTTCACAAAAAGGCGAAGCTGACCATTGAAAATTTGGACGACCGGCCGATGTCCATCTATTACCAGATCAATTATGCGCTGACGGATGTTCCAGCGGACGCCGCCTGTTTTCATGCGCAATTTCGCCGGGAAAACCCGATGAAAACCAAGGGCCTCTACACCATTTTGGACGGGGTCGAAGGCAATGGGCAGTACGTCGGCACTTATCTCGCCTGGGGCGTCCATCACACCGGTTGGTGGGGGGAAGGGGAGATCAAGTTCTACCTTGACGGCGACAAGGAGTTTCCGACCATCTGCGGCACGGGCACGGAAGATTATTTTTGCGGTTCGTATGATTTCGACACAACCGACGCCCAAGGCAAGTCGCATTACACCGAGTTTTCGACGCCTTACAGCGGCCTGGCGCAAGTCATCCAGCCGGATGGACATTACGATTCGCAAACAAGGTTTGGCCTATATCGCTGGCACATCATGGACCCGATCCGGTTCCAAAAAGATTTGAAGGTGACCATTCAAGCCTTGGGCTGGCAATCGGGCGGACGCTATTTGCCGTTGCAAGATGACATCGCGTCCGTGGCATTTTGGTATCAGACCGAGCCGCACCAAAAGTTCCCTAAGCTGCCCAGCCGCGACGAGTTGGAACTGCACTGAAGCGTGCTAGGCAACTTTCGGGTCGGCCACTTCCTGCGCATCATGACCGGTGCCTTCAATGTGGACTTGCTTGTACCCGCCGCGCGCTTTGAAGTAGAGAAGCAACAATAAGAAGAGCACGGCCATGGTTGCGGGAACGGCCGCCGTCATTCTCAAAGCCATGCGGCCGCCGAGGAGATCGGCGTCATGCACCTGTTTTTCTTCCGGCGTGCGCGCGTCTTCGGGCTTTTCGCGAACGGCGGCCACTTTGGAGCCATCCAAGCCCTGAATTTCCGGAAAGAAAAGGAACGTGTTCCTGCTGCTGGACTTATACTGATCATAGACGCCTGGAGCTTTTTCCTGTAAATCGCGGGAGGCCATATAGTCCTGGTTATAGCCAATCCCCGGACCGCCGAGCAGACCACCCGAGAGCGCGGCGACGCAGCCCATCGCGCCGATGGCGATGGCGCCGCCTTTTGGGAATCGCTCCGAAACCACCGCCAGCATGGTCGGCCACTGAAAAGTTTTGCCAATGGCGTAAATGGTGGCCGCCAGGACGAGGAAAAGTCCGGATTGCACGTGCCCAAGGAGGGTCAATCCGATGGTCCCAAAAATCGCCCCGACGAAAAGAAGACCCAAGGGCGAAATCTTATGAACAATGGGGCCTGCACAGAACCGCAAGAGGCACATCAGGGTGGAGGTATAGACAAAAAGCAACAAACCGTTGGCCCGGCTGGCAAGAATGTTGCCGGTAATATTACTAATCCAACTGTCGGTGCCCAGCTCCACATACCCGAGCAGCGCCATGATCACCAACAAGAAAGCCAGCAGTCCCGGCCCAAGTTTAAATTTCATGATCGCGCTCGTCCCCAGCAACAGGGCCGCCGCGGCGACATAACTGAGGTACGAAGGCCAGCCAAACTCGCCGCACAATTGCCGGAACCAAATCGAAAGCATCAGGCAGATGACGAAAGTCCCAAGCACGCCCACTTCCCCCAGCATTTCCCCAAAACTGACGCCATGCACTCTGGCTTCCGATTTCGGAAATCGCTGGCCCAGGCACATGACGCCGTAAAAGACGACGGGGATAAGAAAGAGCGCCATTTGGATTTCCCATCTCACCTGGCCAACGAGAAAATACGAAGCCAGACCGCCCGCCACCAGTCCAGCGGGCCAACCGGCATGGAGAATATTCAAATAATGGGTTCGATTATTAGGATAGAGCGTGGCGATCAGCGGATTCGCCACAGCTTCACAGAGTCCGTTGCCGATGGCGAACATGAACGTGCCCCAAAAGAGACAAAAGAAAGCCGCGTGTTTGGCCCCTTCCGGGTTGCTGGCGAGCATCGAATTGTAGATCGGCGTGGCGGCCAGAGTGACGACGGCGGAAAGGGCATGAATAATGAAGGCAAAAATCATCAACCGCCCATATCCAATCCAGTCCGCAATCAACGCGCTGAACAGAATGATGATGCCGAATCCCGTCAGCCCGCCGCCGGTAATCTCGCCAAGATCGCTCTGCGTGAATCCGAACTGTTTGCCCCAGTCCCCCAAAATGCCCGCACGAATGGAAAATCCGACGCCCTCCGCAAGAATGGCCATGAAGCCGGCCCAAAGAATTCGTTTTGCATTCGGTGCGATAGCGTTGTTTTCCATATTGTAATCAGTATTTGTTTGAAGCTCACCAATTCTTCGCTGTACCGTAACCGCGGACAAAACCGATGCACTGCCCGACTTCCGGCGCGGAATTATCCCAATGGTATTCGTATTCAATGGAGAGGTTGCCGTCGAATCCCTGTGCCCTCAGCTCCTCCAGAATTCCGGGAATATCAGAAACGCCGGTGCCAAAGGGCACGTCATGGGCGCCCGGCCCCATTTTGTTTAAATCCTTGAGGTGGCAACTGACGATCCGTCCTTTAAGAATGCGCAGACAGTCCACGGGCTTGAGATTGGAACGCACCCAATGGCCGGTATCGGCGCAACAACCAATGCGCGGGTCCCGGTCTTTGATTATGGAGAGGACGTAGTTGGGGTCCCACAAGCGGTAAGTGGGATCGCCGGGTCGTTTCGGGTGTTCGTGAAAACCGACCATGATGTCGTATTCCTTGACCATTTTTTCAATCATATCCATGGAGTCCACCGATTCGGTGACGATGGCTCGCAAGCCCATAAATTTTGCGAATTCAAAAAGTTTGCGCGCTTCAGCCTCATCATTGGGCACATCCACCACGCCGTAATTCACGGGCCGGAGGTGATATTGGGCGAGTCGTTCTTTGAGTTTTTCCTGGATGGCTGGGGCGCACTTATAGTTCCAAGTCACATCGGGATCTTCTTTGCTGAGGATCTGCCCGTTGCCCAACTCAAGGACTTTGCCGCCTACTTCGACGGTTTTCTCGATGGCCTCGAACATGGTAAAATGCGAAAATGTATAGGATTGGCAACCGATGAAAAAACCACCCGTTTTGTATTCATCCGGGATTTTATTTTCGGCATTCAGTGAAAATCCCCCCGCCAAGGTCAGCATGGCGCTAATCATTGCAAAGTATCTTTTCACAGGAGAATTGAGGCAGTCGCGCATCTTCATACATGAACTGGAATTTTAATTTTGAGTTGCCGGGATCATTCCCACGAGCGTTTGCGGCGTTTCAAACAGGATTTCCCGCGCGATGTGGGCCGCATCGGTGTTCGAGTACTGGCCTTGCGCCACCTTCTCGGCCAGCACGCGGGCCATCTGCTTGCGCACGATGACCGCTTTCGCGTAAGCCCATTCAACCGTGTAGGCATCTGAAAAGAATCCCACTTGCTTGTTGAGCGGAACCATATCCAGCCGTTCGGCCATCACCTGGCGGATGGTATCCGGGAAAAAATTGTGCCACCAATAACCCGCCAGGCTGAAATTGGGCAGTTCACGGCACATGGTGCAAAGAGTTTGGTTCGCATGGCGGCTCGAAACAAAACATTGGAAGCGAAGTCGCGGATGGCGGCTGACCATGGTGGCGAGCTGTCCCAAAGTCTTTTGCGAAAGGCGGCTCGCAGTTTCGAAGGGCAATGGTTCGGCGCCAAGACTGAACTGAAACAGGATCCGATCGCCCCGCTTTTCCAAAGCCGCCAAAAATGCTTCGCCGATGTAAGCGGCATAAATGTCCCGCTCCTTGGGGCCGGCGTGAGCGCGCCGGGCGAGTGCGTCGGCCATTTCCTGGTCACTCGGCAAGGTGTAATCAATGTCCGTCGAAATGCCGGTGGCTGTCGAGATGACCTGATCGTAAGGAATACTGTCTGCGTAGTGCTTGATGGCCGCCTGCACATCGTCCAGCGTTTTGATGACGCGGTCCGGGGCGGGGCGCGCCCCGCCTCCAATGGTCACCGGCGGCTCCGGCGGGCGGCCCCAGGTGCGCTCCAGATCGTACACGGCCGTGTCAAATTCACCCCACTGCGAGCGCATGAACATGCCCCACTCCAACGAATATTGCAGCACGTCATCACCCTCTCCCTCCCCGCGCCGGCAATACTCGGCGCAGGAACGTTGAATGTTCATGCGCCGTAAAATGGAACGCGCCCACTTGCGGTCATCGGCCCGTTCTCGAATCAAGTCATCAAGCCGGCGCCAATTGTCCGCAGTCACGGGTTCGCGCCAATCGTAGAGATTGCCCAGAATGGTGCGGACGCCCCACCAGCCGCTTGTGTTCTGAATGAAGCGCAAATAGGGCAGGGCTTCGACGATGCGTTGATGGGCCTCTTTCTGTGAAGGCCAGTTGGGAAATTGCGTGAGGCGCGCCCCGCTGGGACAGCCCGCCGCATAGAGGTCGCTCACGACCATGTGATAGAGCAGCACATCATGCAAACCTTGCGCGGCCAGTTTCGCTCCGCATAAATGCGTATGCACGTCCAGAACCGGCAGCTCGGCGAGGGCCTCTTCCATCCGTTCGATGGTGGTCGTGATGTTCGTTGGTTCTGACAAGGCCATTTAAAAGAAATTTGAAGATTTATTATTCCTCTCCGGTTAATCCCTCGGCGTTCAGCGCCGCATCAACACTTTGGCCCTCCAACATGACGGCTTTGAAAGCCCTGAGCGCTTCCGTGGTTTTGGCGACACCCCAGACATTGCGTCCAATGGTCGCGCCGCGTCCGCCGGCCTGGATGACTCCCGCCATCGCGGTGAGCGATTCCCGAAGGTTTTTCGCCTTGGGGCCGCCCGCGGCGACCACCGGCACCGGCGAGCTTTCCACCACCTGCCTGAAAGAGTTTGCGTCCCCGGTATAACCGACTTTGATGACATCCACGCCGGCTTCAATCCCAACGCGGGTCGCCCACATGATGCCCTCCGGATCAAAAACTATTTTTGGCGTGGGTCCTGAAAAGTCCCGCGGATAAATGTGGGCGATCACCGGCAAATCGTATTTCACCGCCTTGGTCACTTGATCCATCAGTATCTTGATGAATCGGCCCTCATTAGGCCCAAATATTCCGATGGCGATGGCAATGGCGTCGGCGCCCAGACGGACGCATTCTTCGGCATCCGTGACGCATTCAATGATGCGATCATCCGCCGTGAAACAGCCCGATTGCACAATCAGTGGAATCTGGCCCGCATAGGGCGCCCAACAATTCATAGCGGTCCCTTTGGACATGGTGACGGCCCCGGGCCGTCCGGCCGCGATCTTGGCCAAGGCGGCGGAAAGATTGGAAAGGCCGCCCCCGGCCGTCAATTTGCCGTAGCCTACAAAGTGATCCACCGCCACCGAGCAAAGCCGCCCACTGGGGTGCGCGAAGAGGCGGTTCATTCGAATCTGTTTGCCAATATTCATTAAATTGGATGGAATCGCCGGGCTGGCAGCCAAATTAGTGTGTTCATTGATGCCAAAGCCTAGCGGCGACGTTGGATTTATCAACGACTTTCCATGAAAAACTTCATGGCCATTCCTTCTCCCCGGACATCGGTCGTGTCCTAACTTGGGGAGCGCATCGTCCCGGAAAATCCTCCCCGGTGGTCCCTATTTTTCACATGAGGGCACAGCGCGATTTTCCCCGCATGATTTTCTGTTGACTTTCCCGGCCCGGCACGATTTGATTTGAACATTGCCAAACTGTCAATTACAACTATGAGCGAATCCAGTGCATCCTCTTCCGGTCTTTCCTCCAACGGGCCTACTCTCCACGCGCACAGGCTTTTGTGGGCGGGGTTTATGGCCATCCTGGCCGAGGGCGTCGGCTTCGCCGTCCGCGGCGGCATTCTGGGCCAGTGGGCGCAGCAATACGGATTCACGAATACGGAATTGGGCCTGATCACCGGCGGCGGCTTGACCGGCTTCGGCGTCATCATCATTCTCTCCAGCTTGATTGCCGACAAAGTCGGCTACGGTACTTTGATGTTTGGCGCTTTCGTGTTCCACGTGTTGTCCGCAGTGGTGACTCTCGGAGCCGGCATGGCTTTTGCATCCGGCGGAAAAACGGCGGCGTTGCATTGCCTGATCGTGGGCATGTTTCTCTTTGCGATGGGCAACGGACTCTGCGAGGGCGTGGCCAATCCTCTGGTGGCGTCGCTCTTTCAAAAAAACAAGGCCCACTACCTAAATATTCTGCACGCCGGTTGGCCGGGCGGACTGATTTTGGGGGCGCTGGCTTCTTACTTCATGTCCGGGAGCGCCGGCACGCCGGTGAAGTGGCAAATCCAGATGTGCCTGTTTCTGATCCCCGTCGCCCTTTACGGTTTCATGCTCTTGGGCCAGAAATTCCCAAAATCCGAGGCGAAGGAACACGGCGTCAAATATACCGACATGTTGAAGGAACTCGGCATGGGTGGGGCGCTGATCCTCTGCTTCCTGCTGGCGTTGTGGATGCGCGATCTTGCGGGCGGCTTAGGGTTGCCTGAGTACCTCGGTTGGATCGGCGGCACGATTTTGTTGCTGGCCTTCGGAATCGTGACGAAGTTTTCGCCCGGATATTTCCTCATGGTCCTGATGCTGCTCATTCATTCGATGCAGGGTTATGTCGAACTGGGCACCGATTCCTGGGTTAGCAAGATTACGGGCGCGATTCTGGCTTCGCCGCAACAGGGCCTCTTGACCTTCGTTTACATTCAAGGATGGATGTTTGCGTTGCGGTTTTTCGCAGGCCCGATCGTCCATAAAATTTCTCCTCTCGGCTTGATGTTTGTCAGCACCATCCTCGCGGCCTTAGGCTTGACCCTGCTCGGTCACGCGGATTCGGCGATATTCTGCGTTGCGGCCGGCACTGTGTACGCCATTGGCAAAACGTTCATGTGGCCCACATTGCTGGCTGTTGTCTCCGAACGATTCCCCAAGGGGGGCGCGATAACGATTGGAGCGATGGGTGGGGCCGGGATGCTCTGCGCCGGGTTGCTCGGTGGTCCGGGCATCGGCTTCGACCAGGACACGTACGCCACGCGCGAACTGATGGCGGAGCACCCGGATGTTTATAAACGCTATCAGGCCGAAGCGCCCAACACGTTTTTATTTTTCCAGACCACGGGACTTGACGGCGCGAAAGTTGGCGTGCTGGACGATGACGGCAAGGATTTGGCCAAGCAAAATCAAAGCGATCCCAATATCGCCAAATTGAGCGCGTGGTGGGCCACCGCCAAAACCACGGCCTCTCAGGACAAACCCATTGTCACCAATGCCGAATTGCACGGCAGCAAAATGGCGTTGCGTATCACGGCAGTCTTGCCAGTAATACAGGCCGTGATCCTGCTGGGAATCCTCATTTACTTCAAATCGCGCGGCGGCTACAAACAGGTCCACATTGAGGGAACAGGGACGGCGGCGAAGGAAGTGGCGTGAGTCAACCCAACAACACCCGACACGCCTTCCGCAACGGCTCCAAGTTTTTCTTGGACCTGGCCTCGATGTAGCAACGGAAGACAGGCTCCGTGCCGCTGGCGCGGAAAGCCACCCATTCTCCATCCGGCAGGAGAAACTTGTAACCGTCCATCGTGACCCCCTGTTGGACGGGAAAGGAGCCGATTTTCTCCAACCCGCCCGAGAGACGGGCGAGCAATTCATCCTTCTTGGCCGGGTCAATATGAATGTTGATCCGGTCGGTGAAAAACGGCCCACTCAGCTTCGTAATTTCCTTGAGCACGGCCCCCAGCGGCTTGCCTGCCGCCGCCACCAATTCCGCCATCAGCAAACAGGCCAGAATGCCGTCTTTTTCCGGCACGTGGCCGCGCACGCTCAGGCCGCCCGATTCCTCGCCGCCCACGATGACCGGTTCGCGTTCCATGATCGCGCCGATGTATTTGAAGCCCACCGGAACCTCATGTATCCGCACTCCGAATTGCGCCGCCACCGCGTCCACTTGATGGCTCGTCACCACGGTCCGCACCGCCGAGCCTTTCCAGCCGCGATGTTTGGCCAGATGATACAGCGTCAGCGTCAGCACCTGGTTGGGCGTGATCCACGTCCCGTCGGAATCCACCACGCCGAAACGGTCCGCGTCGCCGTCGGTGGCCAGGCCCAGGCCCGCGTGGCCCGCACGGACGAATTTGATCAATTCGCCGAGATGTTCGGCGCTCGGTTCGGGCGGATGTCCGCCGAAGAGAGGATTCAAGTCGGCATGAAAAACCGTCAGGCGCGCGCCCGCCTCCTGCAAGAGCGTGTCAAGATAACCGCGGCCGCATCCGTGCATGACATCCACGGCCACTTTCAAGCGGGCCTTCTTGATGGCGGAAAAGTCGGCCAGCTTGCGGATGCGCCGGAAATACCCCCCCTGCGGGTCCAGGCTCTTGCAGGAAAAAGTCCCGACCACGGCGGCGGGGAAGCGCCAGTTCTCCCCTTGCAGCCGGGCGATGGTTTCTTCAATCGGCTTGGTGGCTTCGGGCGGCGCGCCCGCGCCGTCGTGCCGGGAAAATTTGAAGCCGGAGTATTCCGGCGGATTGTGGCTGGCGGTGATGTTGATGCCGCCGATCGCTTTGCGCTGTCGGATGGCGAACGACAATACGGGCGTCGGAGTGTCCCGCTGGCAGAGCAGCGGAGTCAGGCCGTTGGCGGTTAAGACCTCGGCGACCGCCAGGGCGCATTGCCGTCCCAAAAAACGGCAATCGTAGGCGATGACGACACGGGGATCGCGCCCGTGAATGCCGGATGCCGGGTCAGCCACGCCGGCTTGGAGATAATCCGCCACTCCTTGGCTGGCTAGGCAGACGTTGGCAAAAGTGAAATCGCGCGCGATCAACGCGCGCCACCCAGCCGTGCCGAATCGAATGGCCGCTATTGTTTCCAGTCAAAAGCCTCTTTCTTCAACGCGTAGATGTAGCCGAGGAAGAGCACGAGCATGAAGCCGGCCATGGAACCCACGATCAGGCCCGGCTGCTGCCGGACCATGCTCTTGAAATTGACCGCCCACGGGTAAAGGAACGCGACCTCGATGTCAAACAGAATAAACAACATGGCCACGAGATAAAATTTGACTGAGAGCCGCGTATTGCCCTGGCCGACGGGCAACATGCCGCATTCGTAAGCCATGTCCTTGACGGGCGAGCGCCGCGCGCGCTTGCCCAAAAGGGCCGACGCCGCCAGCGTGCCGGCCGAAAACAAAATGGCGGCCACGGCCAGCATGAGCACGGGCACGTACTGGGCCAACTGGGACTCCGACGTTTCCATGGCCTTAGTTTAGAAGCGCCAAGGCCTTTGGCAATTACGTTCTTTGCAGTGGCGGACGGATTATGAATGGCAATCAACCTGACAATTCGTTCAAGGTCATCTAGAAAAGTGTCCTTGAAAATTACCCTGTAGTCCATTCGTTCAACCGGGTGCGAACGTCGAGGCCAGAATTGGCGTGGCCTGGAGCCGCATCGGCCTTCGCTATCGCCTCGTCCAGTGCCGCCAACAGACGCGGGTCACTTTCGTCGCACTCGTTAACCCCCTCCAGGCGCCGTTCCTTCTCCACAAAAGTCGTCCACGATTTTACGGCGAGGCGGCGGAGTTCATCCGGCCCCAACTGTTCCAATTCAGCTTCAATATCTGTGAGGCTCATTGCGTTGTTAATGTAGGGCCGCCAGCCCGGAAAGACAAGCCGGATTCGGCAAGGGATTTGACAAGGAAATTTTGACTTGCAAACTTGCCAAAAAGGGGTTTTATTTGGTTTGGAATCGGGCCGTGCCCGGTTGCACGAAAATCGTTGAAGCGTACATGAATATCTTCGAACCCGCGAGGGCCGCTTGAGCCGCCCTTTCTCTTCTCGTTCATTTTCTCCGCCCGCCCCGTTCACGCGTGTCAACGGGAAAATCCGCGCCCGCGAGGTCCGGGTTATTGACGGAGACCTGAAGAACCTCGGCGTCATTCCCTTGAGCGAAGCCATCACCCTGGCCCGCGCCCAAGGAGTGGATTTGGTCGAAGTCAACCCTAACGCCGTGCCGCCCGTTTGCCGGTTGGTTGATTTCGGCAAGTTCCGCTACGAACAGGCCAAGCGGGAAAAGGAATCGCGCAAACACCAGCACGCCAACAAGGTGAAGGAAATCCAACTCAGCCCGAATATTGATCCGCATGATTTTGCCGTCAAACAGCAGCACGCGGTTGATTTTTTGTGTGAAGACATGAAGGTGAAGGTCACCTTGCGTTTCCGCGGCCGCGAGATGGCGCACAAGGAATTCGGTTTCCAGCAAGTCGAGAAGTTGATCAGCAGCCTGACGCCTTTCGGGCATCCCGACGCGCCGGCCAAACTCATCGGCAAAGGCATCAACGTCATGCTCAGTCCGCTGCCGCGCGCCAAACGAGGCCGCAATCCGCGCGAAGGCGGCGGCGCGGTTTCGGTCCAACCGGAGGCGGCAAACCATGCCCCGGCCCAAGCGCGGCATCCCGTCGAGGCGGCGCCGGCCAATAACAATGATTTCGGCAACAACGCTTTTGCCCACTTGGAATTCAAGCAGCGCCAGTAAACAGTTCAAAGTTCAATGTTCAAAGTTCAAAGTCTGAAAGCGCGTTCACTCGAGGAAATGCGCGCCGCTTTTGCCAAGGTTGATCCGTTTGGCGGCAAAGGTGAGCCGACGGCAAAAGATCGCGCGCTGATTCGCCATCTCATTCGACGATACCGATCGGGAAGACGCAGGGCGGCAAAAACCGCTGCGGGCGGCTTGGTCAAAGGTGTCGAATGAGCCGCCGCACGTCGTCATGGCCGCCCACGAAGAAAATTTCCAACGCTCGCTCATTGGCGCGGAACAAGAGGCGGATTTTTAGGCCCGCCCGGCATTCAAATATATTCTTCTTCATCCGCCGGATGGAGATCCCTGCGTGACGGTGCGGCTGGCCGAAGCAATCGGGCAGGACTCGCAACGCCTCTTCCACCCGGTTCACATCCACGTCGCTCAGGTTTTTCAACGCGGCCAGAAAGCGTGGGTTGAGCAGGATGGCGGGTTTAGCCACGTTTCAACTTTCCGGTGAACGGCTTGAGGCGGCGGGACATCCGATCACTGTCCAGTTCCTTGTTGGCTTTTCGGACGAACTCATCCAGTTCGTCCGGCGTCACGCCATATTCTTGCACGGCGTAATCCTCCGCATAAACTTTGACCGGACGGAACGCCACAATAGCGCCGTCAATCATCACGCCAATATCCTCACCTTGCAGGGTTTTTTTCAACCAGGACCCGAGGTTTTGCCGGGCGGCGGTCACGGTCAATGTCTTCATGATGTCATTGTAATGTCATTTTAGAAATCGTCAAGCCCCCTCGTATGGCTTCCTCATTTCACGCCAAATTGGGCGGCGGTGGCGGGGTCAATCTGCTTGAGCGCGTTGGTGGCATTTTGGCGTGCCGCGAGATTGGTGCTTTGCAGTCCCTTGAGTATTGCCGGCACGGCAGACTTGGCCTGAGGTCCAAAAGTCCCGAGGCTAAATATAGCTATCGCCCGACTGGGTTCTTCGGGATCATGCAGTAATTGAATCAGTCCAGGAATAACCAGCGCCGGCTCATTGGTGAAGATGTTTAGTGACGCGGCCGCTTGCTGGCGAACCATTGTGTCACTGTCTTTGAGGCTGCCTAGGAGAGGGCGCAAGAGAATTTCTGAGTAATCCTGATGTCCCATGCATTCACTCGCGCATGCCGCCGCGCATGCTAGTCGAACCCAACTGTCTGTATTCGTAAGCCCCTGAGCCAGCATCATCGCCCCGGTCTCTCCCAAGGCCGAAATGCCACGCTCGGCTTTGGTTCGGCGATCGCTACGGCTCTCATATCGCAATTCGGCCAATACCTTCCTTGCACGCGGACTTGTTACGTCCTGCTCGATGATGTCATCGAAGGCTGTCTCAGGGGTTCCTAATTCCTTTAGTAGATAAGGCCCCGCGTTAGTTCCAATTTGCCGAACGGCCTCCGCCGCCTCATCTGTCAACATCCATGTTCGTGAATTGGTGTCGTTGAGCCAGTAACTCAGCCTTTGCCCGCCATAAACCGGGTCTGTCTCGTGCGGTCGCAGGAACAGCCACCAGCATACCCCCAGGCAGACAAGGACCAAGAGTCCGGCGATCAAGCAGCGTCTTTTTCTCACGATTTTAGGGCATAGAAAATCATTGTGACCGTCCGAATTTTTTCTCCAGTTCGCGGAAGTTCATTTCGATCAGCGTGGGCCTTCCGTGCGGACAGGTGTAGGGCATGGCGCAATGCCGCAGGTCCTCGACCAGATTCTCCAATTCCGCCCCGGCCAGTGGGTCGTTGGCCTTGACGGCGTGGCGGCAGACGGTCTTGGCAATGACGTGCTCGCCCAAACGCAAGGCATTGACGCCCTGTCCCGCCGCTTTGAGCGCGTCCACCAATTCCAGAATGAACCGGCGCGGCTGGCTTCCCTTGACAAAGGGCGGCAATGCGTCCAGCAGAAAGGTCCGCTCGCCAAATTCACTCAAGCCGACCCCCAGCCGGGCCAGCGCGGGCAGTTGTTCGCGCAAGAACTGCGCGTCGCGCGCGGACAATTCGACCGTTTCCGGCAGAAGCAGGCGTTGGGAGGGCGCGGCGCCGTTGGTTTCCAGCCGCCGCAGCATCTGCTCGAAAAGAATGCGCTCGTGCGCGGCGTGCTGGTCGAGGAGGACCAGGCCGCGATCGGATTCCAGCACGACATACAGCCGGCCAATGACACCTACCAAACGCATCGGCACTTGCAAAAGCGCCGACGGATGAGGCGGGGCGGGCGCGGGCATCGGAGCGGGCACAGAAGCCGCAATAGATGCTGGCGCCTGGGCGGAGGGCGGTGGAGGGTAGAGTTTGGGCAAGTCTGGCAGGCGGACCGAGACGCGAGGGCCGGGAACAGGAGGCGGAGCGACTGGAGGCGCAGGCGGTGCCGGCGGTTGGGGCACGGCCTGGATCTTCGCCGGGGCGTGGAATCGGAGCATCGTTTCCCGCACGGCTTGTGCGACCCATTGCCGCACGGTTTTTTCCCGGTGAAACTTAACCTCCCTCTTGGCGGGGTGGATATTGACATCAACCTCCGCCGGGCTGATTTCGACGAAGAGGCAACAGACAGGATAACGGCCTTTCATGAGCGCCGTGTGATAGCCTTCGAGCAACGCGAAATTGAGGCCGCGGTTCTCCACCGGACGGCGATTGACGAAAAGGTGCTGGTCTTCGCGGGTGGCCCGCGAAACTCCGGGCGCCCCCATGAATCCCCAGAGGGAAAACCGCGTGGAGGCGGCCGTGTGCGCTTCGCCTTCCTCTTCTTCCGCGAGGGCGGGAAAGTCCATGGAAAAATCAACGGCCAGGAGTTTCTCCGCCCCGCCGGTCAGGGCGCGCAGCCGCTCGCCCAGGGCGGCGAATTTATCAGTAGTATTTACAGAAGGAAATTGCCAGACTGGCCGGCCATCTTTGATGAATTCAAAGGCCACGCCGGGCCACGCCAGCGCCGCCAGGGTCAGGTAGTGCCGGATGTGGGCCGTTTCAGTCTCCTCGCCGCGCAGGAATTTTCTGCGCGCGGGCAGGTTGAAAAAGAGTTGCCGGACTTCGATGCTGGCCCCCGGGGCGCTGCCACAGGCCCGGACGGAGGCGATCTTGCCGCCGTTGACGATGAGCTGGGTGCCTTCGGGCGAATCGCTCCCGCGCTCGCGGGTGGTGAGGGAAAAACGGCTGACGCTGGCAATGCTCGGCAACGCTTCGCCGCGAAAACCAAGAGTGGCTATGGAGCTTAAATCCTCGGCCCTTTGGATTTTGCTGGTAGCGTGGCGTTCGAGGCAGAGCAACGCGTCGTCACGGCTCATACCCAGGCCGTCATCGGTCACGCGAATGAGGCTGCGTCCGCCGGCCTGGATTTCAATGGTCAGCCGTGTGGCTTGGGCGTCGAGGGCGTTTTCGACCAGTTCTTTGACCACGCTGGCCGGTCGTTCGATGACCTCGCCGGCGGCGATCTGGTTGGCCACTTGCTCGGACAACAGACGGATGCGGTTCATCTTCCACGGGCCAAGGCCTCAAAGCGACTTTGGTTCGGTCGAAGCCAGCGGCAAGGTGAAGCCGAAGAGCGCGCCCCCGTTGGGAACGTTGCGGGCAAAGATTCGGCCGCGATGGTCCTGGAGGATCTTCTTGCAAATTGAAAGTCCCAAGCCCGTCCCGTTGGCCTTGCCGTAGGTGGCGAAGGCCTGGAAGAGGCGGTCCAGGATTTGCGGCGCGATGCCTTTGCCGTTGTCCTCCAACTCGGTCACGATTTCCTGCGCGGTTTCGCTGAAACGCAGTTTGATGATCCCGCCTCCGGACATGGCATCGGCCGCGTTTCCGATTAGATTGTGAAAAACACGGGACAACCGTTGGGGATTGATGCGCACCAGGGTGGAGGGGACGGCATTGACGTATTCGACTTTGACCGATTTGAGCGCGACCTCCTGCCGGATTTCCTCGATCAGCGGTTCCAGGAACGATTTGTAAGTCATCTGGGCCAGGACGAAATTGGTGTGAGAGCCTTGGGTGAATTCCAACAATTCACTGACCATGTTGCTGATGCGCTCGACTTGTTTGCGAATGCGCACCTTGGCCACTTGCCGCGATTCCAACGTGGACGAGGGCATGCAGGCCATATCGGCCGAAATGCCGATGATGTTCAAGGGATTCTTCAAATCATGCACAATGGAACTGGCAAAGCGCCCGACCAGTTGCAGCCGTTCCGCCTCGAAGACTTCGCGCACGTATTGGTCGTTGAAGGTGCGCAGGCGCCGGCTGATTTCGCGCACCAAGGCCGAAGCCAGGCGCGGCATCCGCTCCAGCAGTTGCAGCAATTCGGGGCGGCTGATAAAAAAAACGGTCGTCGGACGCTCGGCTGTGGCGCTGGCGGAACGCGGATCGTTGTCCAGCACCGCCATCTCCCCGAACAAATCGCCCGGGCCGATCCTGGTCAGGACCTTGGAATCGCCGGTGCTGACGGTGGTGGATATTTGCACCGAACCCTCTTTCACGAAGTAGATGCCGTCGCCCGGATCGCCCTGGCTAAAGATCGGCTGGTCGGCGGCGAAGGTCAATTCGCGGGTCGCCCCGTGGAGATGTTCCATTTCCTGCGGCAAAAGCTGACGAAAAAGCTTGTTCGACTCTAGCTCAATCATGTTGATAGTGTAGGCTGAATCCGCCTGAGGTAAAGAAAAACGAAGGGAAGTTTTTTGGCCCGATTGACAGCTTCCCACCCCCGGCCTACCCTGCCCGCGATGTCGTTGCACGGCAAAAAATTGGGCCTGCTCCTTTCCACGCCCCCTGGCCAGCCGGGTTTCCAACACGGCTTGGGTCTGGCCCAGGCCGCGTTGGAGGAAGGAGCCGATGTCTATCTGTATTGCGTGGACGAAGCGGTGCGCGGCGTCAATGAACCGCGCCTGCAATCTCTGGCCGCCCGCGGCCTCAAGCTCTACGTCTGCGCTTACGGCGCGCAACGGCGCGGGATGGAACGAAACCCAAGCGCCATTTATGCCGGCCTGGCCATGTTGAGCGATTTGATGGCCGCCACGGACCGCTTTGTCAGCTTCAACTGATCGCGAGCCATGAAACCCAGCGCCCTTTTTGTCATCGAGAGTGATCCGCGCCGGAGCGGACGCCCGGCTGAAGCGGTGCGCATCGCCGCGGGAGTGGGTGTGTGGAAGAAAATCCATGTCACAGTCTATTTGCGCGAGGCGGCGGTGTTGGTTCTGGGCGAAGAGGCCGAGACCTTGGTGGACGGAGAGTATTACGCGCAGTATCTGCCGGTCTTGCGGGAGTCGGGCGGGCCGGTTTACGTCCAAAAAGGAGCCGCGCTGCTGGGGCAACTCGGCCGGGCCGCCTCGCCCTTCGAGGAGATTTCCGACGAGCAATTGGCCGGGATGGCGGCGGCCCGCGGTTGTGTGCTTCGCTTCTGATCATGCGGCGCGTCTTGCACATTCTCACCCGGCCGGACGACGCCTTGGCACGGGAAGTCATGGCCCGGCAGAAAAACTGCGCCGCGAACAAGATCGAGGCGGTGGATTTGACCCAGCCGGCGCCGGATTACAAGGAGTTGCTGGGGAAAATCTTCGCGGCAGACTCCATCGAATGTTGGTAAGGGAGCGGCTCGTTGCTCGACTGCCATCACGCGGATTTCGGCGCCCGCAGGCCACGCGGGCGAAGCCGCGGGACGCAAATCCGCTTTTGTAACGGGTTCAGTTGATGGTTTGTGACCGCAAATTATCTGGGAATATCTGGAATTATCATGGAAATCAACGACTTACGGAAGAATGGAAGAAAGTAGAAGGAACAAACATGCGGCAAGCACAAGATTGTTGATTTTAATCTCCATCATCGAAATCGGGTTTCGTTAATGACGCGTTTTTCAGGATTTTTTATTTTTGTTGGCGTGTTTAGGCATGTTTAGCTGTTACCAGGCTTCATCTGACTCATCCAGTCGGGCCTTCGGCAGAGGCGGGCTTGCCTCTTGCCCTTCCCCGCCAGCCACTAACCACTCAGCACTGGCCACTCGCCACTATTTCAAAGAACAGGCGCCTCAGCGCCTCACAAGCACCATACTACCACTGTTTGACGGGAATACAACAACATATATTCAATATCATTTTACGGGTTAAGTTGTTGATTATCAGCGAATGTTACGATGTGACGGGCCAAACGGGAGGGACACTGGGGTTAGAGGCCAAAACCAGACTTGCGCGCGGGCCAGAACAGCAATGACAATTCAACTTGACCTTTCCAGCAGGGAAAGGCTAAATTGAACCGTATCTTTACCGATATGCGGCTCACAGCTTACCCTGCGAGTTGCGCTTGGCCGTGCTGATTACACCGCCAAACAGTTTATTTAACTGTTAAATTTTGGGGTGGGTGTCCTGAGCTTATGAGACTCAAGTTGACTGTTTTTTGGCCGCCCTCGACAGGCGCCCACCCCGGAAATTCATTTATTCTTCCTCCACAGGAAGTCGGCTCCACGAGTAAACATCTCTGGTCGCCGATCTAAGACCCTTGAAACCTGCGGCACCGAAAGACCAGTCTCACTTGAAATCTGGCCTTCTGATTTGCCCAATCCATTCAGATCGTTCAGGACTCTAAGAATTAAATTCTCTTCATTCAGAACGCTCGGTGAAGGATTCAAGACTTGAACGTAAGCATTGAGCTTTGCCCATGCTTCCGACGAAATATTCAACGGTGTTTCCACTCTTATTGTGCCGCTCGACCACACCTCTTTTACTTCTGGATTTGAGTAATATCCCGCAGGCTGCGTGACGGTTCTTTGAGATGGCGGAACGATCAAATCCGATATTCGCGCAGGTGCTTCTGCCGGGGCTGGCGGTTCCTGGGGCTTCGGCGCTTCTGGATTCTCAGCTTTAGAAATATGCACGGCGGCATCATACCTCAAAAATCCCCCATTGTCTATTATTCCAGCAAACTGTGCGCTCCTAACACAAATTTGCGCCACCCGGTCTTTCCAACTATCTGGAATGCCTAATTCCTGGTGGAAAATGTTCCCCATTATCTCAGTTTTCGGCAGTGTCTCCCCATCAAATTTTTTCAAAATGAGTTGGAAAGCGGCAGGCCTGGCAAACGCCTCTAGTAGGGCGGTTTTTTTGTCAATTTCAGACTGCGGATAAAAATACTTTCTGCCAAGCTCGGTCAAGTTATAGCTTCCCCATCCGTCGATCAAACCAAACACCTTTGTCGCGCTCAATGTTTGAAAAAAGGACGGTGTCGTTTCCGATAATCCGACTTGTTTAGCCAGAATACTCTTCTGTATTCCCCCTTTTGATCCACCAAGTTCCTTGATATGGGATGCAAACTTTATGCACGCCTCCAAGTCATAATACGGGTAAGAGGCGGGCGCTTTTGCCTCTTGCTCGGTGTTCGAGTTCTTCTTCATGTTGGAAAGAGTAACAGAAAATATGCGAAACGTCAATAGATTATTTGATAATGTATTTTGCGTCATGTCGGACGCTGAATGCGAACCCGCATAGATTGCACTTGCGCGTAAGCTGGTTCCGGGTTAGGCTGGTGTCGGACAGGGGCAAAAGGCCCTCACGGTGGAACGTGGGGCCAATTGCTTATTCCTTAGCCTTAACAGCAACCTGGCGGGAAACGCCGGGAGACTGTGCTCAGGAGCGTGTTGTGTAACGCACACTATGTAGAGCACACCTCCCGGTGGCTGTCAAGTCAGAATCAGAAGGAAATATATGGCAGCGAAAAACAAAATCCTGATCATGCAGGAGATGAAGGCCCACATCGAAAAGCAGGGCGGTTTGTACTCCAGTTGGTATGTTGGCATTGCCGCCAACGCGGAAAAACGTCTGTTCGAGGATCACAAGGTCTCGAAAGAGAATGGATGGTGGATACACCGCGAGGCTCTCAATACTGAGGATGCCAGGGCAGTGGAGCAATACTTCTTCGCCCTAGGATGCAAAGGTGGCCCTGGCGGCGGAGATTCGTCAACAAAGTTCGCGTACGCTTATCTAATTACCGCGTCAACGGTGGAATAGAAGCGGCTCCAGTAATGCGAAAATCGTGATCAAGCCAAAGCGTTTTGCGCTTGGTCTTTAAAATCAGTTGCTCGCCTTGGAAGGTGGCCTTCACCGCTGGGGCGAGCGATTTATTTATCGCAGCCGCGAGTCGAACCAAAGGGCGCTGGCGTGCCCCAAAAAGCCCATTTTCTTCCGCGTCGTTCATTGTTGTTCTTTTTAACGGCTCAATCTACCAGTCGCTTAGTCAAAAGCAATCAGGTCTTACCCTACCCGTTCATTTTGGTCTTTGACGGCGAACAGATGCAATCCGGTCACACACGACCCGAAGCCGCGCGACGCCATTTTTTCATTTCCTTTTTTGGCGCGGCTTGGTAAATAGGAAAGATGTCCGTGCGCCTCCCAACCGAACAACAAAGGGCCAAGGTCTTCCTGGTGGATGATCATCCCTTGGTGCGGGAATGGCTTTCCCAGTTGATCCAGCGCGAAGAGGATCTGGCCGTGTGCGGCGAAGCCGAAGACACGCAGGAAGCGTTGAAGAAAATCGAAGAAACCAAGCCGGACATCGTGGTCGCCGATATTTCCCTTAAAAACACGCACGGACTGGAGTTGGTCAAGGACCTGCAAGCCCGTCTCCCGGCGCTGCCGGTGCTGGTTCTCTCGATGCACGACGAATCGCTTTACGCCGAGCGTGTCCTGCGGGCCGGCGCCAAGGGCTACATTACCAAGCAGGAGGCGACCAAGAAGATTCTCCAGGCCGTCCGCCAGGTTCTGAACGGCCAAATCTACATCAGCGAAAAAATGGCCGCGCGCATGGTCCACAAAATGGTCCTGGGCCGCACCGACAACCAGAAGTCCCCCATCGAACGCCTGACCGACCGCGAGTTGGAGGTGTTTCAACTCATCGGCCGCGGACACGGGACGCGCCGCATCGCCACCGATTTGCATCTGGGCGTCAAAACCGTCGAATCCTATCGCGCCCGCATCAAGGAGAAACTCAAGCTGGAGGATGGCACGCAATTGCTCCAGCACGCCATCCAGTGGGTCCACAGTTTGCGGGACCGCTAACCCGGATCCATGCGGTTGGGATTTAACCAAAAGACAGGCTCGCGCGGAGGCGCAAAGATCGCGGAGAAAGGACAAAATGCCTTTTTGACAAAAGTGAAAGTTACTATCTGGCAACAGGTTGCATCGCCTGGTCCCGATTTTCGCTCTGCATTGCAATGTCCCAAATTCACTCATTTCTGAGAAAACTTCTTCACCACGAAGAGCACGAAGAACACGAAGTCTGATTATGACAAATTGTACGACTTTTCTTCGTGATCTTCGTGTCCTTCGTGGTGAAAATTGGGTTGCGGGCCGACGCTCTGCGTTCTCCGCGCCCTGCGCGAGAAAAGTCCATCAGGGGCGTTGAAGTTTGGCGGAAAAAGCGGGGTGGCTTTGAAGTCATGTGAATTTTGTTATTTGCATTCCCGTCTAAACGTGTTAGAGTGTATTTGGGTGGCGCTCACGCGCCTGTTCTTTGAAATTTTGCGGTGGAAATCCGCCTTCGCCAAGGCTTCCACCTTCGCTTGAGCTTCCGCCGCCGCCAAAGCTATGACGGACAAGCCGGCGCGGCAAGAGGCCGACGGCGGGAGTCTGGAACAAATGATCGGCCTGACGCTTCATTTTGGCTCAAGGACGACCGAGGTAACTTGCGCCCAATTGCGCCAAATTGCGGTAAAAAAATAAAACGCTCTAAGCCGGAACGATGCCGTTAAAGAACTGAGCTTTGACAGGATTAACAGGATTTACAGGATGGAAAAGAGGATGTGGCATCAGCAAAAATCCCTCACCGTTTGGGGAGATCTCCGTGTGCTGTGCTTCATCCTGTTCATCCTGTTAATCCTGTCTCAAAATCTTCCTGTTGTGTTCTTCGACTGCATGGATTCGGCTTAGAGCCTCACGGCCATTTACGGTAATTTACGGTGGGGACACCCCCGTCCGAACCCGATGACGATTACGACTCGCCGGAATTGACGTGCCCGTCGCGGGACGGCTATGGTGGAAGCGGTATATTATATGGCAGCGAAACGCAAAAATTCTCCGCAACAGCCGGAATTGCCCATGGACGGCCCTACAATGGCCGTGCAAAGCAACGGTCGGGACCACCAGCACGTCGAGGCCGAACAGGTCGAGACCGCTCCGAGCCGCCCTTTTGTGCCGGGCAAGATCGAAACGCCCCTGCACCGGCGGGTGGATCGCAGTTTTCTCGATTACGCCTCTTACGTCATCCGTGACCGCGCCATTCCGAACCTGAGCGATGGCCTCAAACCCGTCCAACGGCGCATCCTGTGGACGTTGCACGAGAAAGACGCCGGGCACTTCATCAAGGTGAACACGATCGCCGGCGCGGCCATGCAATATCATCCGCACGGCGATGCCTCCATCATGGACGCTTTGGTGGTGCTGACCAATAAGCGCTATGTGATCGAAGGTCAGGGCAATTTCGGCAATCTCTACACAGGGGACGGGGCGGCGGCCGGCCGCTACATTGAGTGCCGCCTGACAGACCTGGCCCGGCAGGAACTTTTCAACGACGAAATCACTGATTTCGTGCCCAGTTACGACGGACGTTCCAAGGAACCGGTTACTCTGCCCAGCAAGCTGCCCCTCTTGCTCATGCTGGGCACCGAAGGGATTGCGGTCGGCATGGCCGCGCGCATTTTGCCTCACAATTTTCCAGAATTGCTGGAGGCGCAGATCGCCATCCTGAAAAAGCAGCCGTTCAAGGTCCTGCCCGACTTCCAGACCGGCGGATTGATGGACGCGCGCGAATACCGCGACGGCGCGGGGCAGATCAAGGTTCGCGCAAAAATCAAAATCAAGGACGACTCGACCGTGGTCATCAAGGAGATTCCGCCGACCACCACGACTGAAACGCTGATCGCCTCCATCGAAGACGCCTCGCGCAAAGGCAAGATCAAGGTCAAAAGCCTCAATGACTTCACCGCCGGCGAGCCGGAGATTGAAGTGCGCGCGCCCGGCGGCGTCAGCGCGGAGCAATTGGCGGACGCGCTCTATGCCTTCACCGATTGCGAAGTGACCATTGCCAGCCGGATCGTCGTGATCCGGGACAATCGCCCGGTGGAAATGACCGTCTCCGAGGTGCTGCGGAGCAACACCGAACAGCTTGTGGCCACGCTCAAGCGGGAATTGGAACTAAAGGAGCGGCAGTTGGAGCAGGAATTGCATTTCAAAACGCTGGTCCGGCTCTTTGTGGAAAAACGCATTTACAAGGGAATCGAGCAGGCTCGCACCAATGAGGCCGTCGTCGCGGCGGTGCAGGACGGCTTCCGCCCCTTCCGCCGGCAGATGCACCGCGACCTCACGAGCGAGGACATCGAACTGCTGCTGGCCATCCGCATCCGGCGCATTTCTCTGTTTGACATCAACAAACACCTGGAGGAAATGGAAAAGGTCAAGACGGACCTGGAGCAAGCGCGCCAGCATTTGCAGAACGTGACCAAATACGCCGTCGCCCACTTGCAGGGGTTGCTGGAGAAATACGGTCCGCTTTATCCGCGCCTGACGAAATCCAGCCGCTACGACGAAGTGGATGCGCGCGAAGTGGCCTTCAAGTCCTTCAAGGTCGCTTACGACCGCGAGTCCGGCTACATCGGCCACAAGGTTTCCGGCGAAGAGTTCAAGTGCGACTGCACCAAATTCGACAAATGGCTGATGGTGTTCAAGGACGGCCATTACAAAGTCATCGAGTTGCCGGAGAAAATGTTCGTCGGGCCGGACCTGGTCTATGCGTCGGTGCCGGAACGGGAGCGGGTGATGACGGCGGCCTACACCAATCGGGACGCGACCTATCTGAAACGCTTCACTTTCGGCGGCGCAATACTTGACAAGGAATACTTCTGCATTCCGCCGAAGTCGAAAATCCTGTTTTTCGAGCCGGGCACGCCGGCGGAATTGTTCATCCGCTACAAGCCTGCGCCGTATCAGAAGATCAACCAGCAGACGTGCAAGCCCGGCGACGTGGAAGTCAAAGGCCCCAAGACGCGCGGGCGGCAAATCTCGATCAAGGAAGTCGGAGGCATCGGCAGCAAACCGCCGCGCGGCTGGGATGCGGAAGCGGCCACGACGAAAGTGGAGTTTGTGTGATGAATTCGCTGCGCCAGATTTGCCAAGAAGCCTTCCAGTTCTTGCGCCGGGAGAAGAAATGGTGGCTGATTCCACTCCTGGTGGCCTTTCTTATCCTGACGGCTCTGGTTCTTTTCACGCAAGGTTCGGCGCCGCTCTCACCGTTTATGTATTCGGTCAAGTAGCGCCGGAATGCAATGTCTTCTGCAAACGCTCCTCCTTGGTTGCGCCCTGCTGCTGGCCTCGTGGGTTCAATTGCCGGCAGCCGCCCTGGCGGGCCTTGGCTTGGCGGCGGCGGCTCTGGTTTCTTCCGCTCTGGCGCCACAGTCCGCGCGCGCGTGGATGGAAGGCGCGGACTTGGCGGTGTTGTGGATCGGCAGCTTGACAGTGTGGATCACGGTGGCGCTGGCCAATATCGGGTGGGACTTTTATTATGCGGCTCTGGCCGGCCTGATGGCGGCGGCAATCTGGCTGAAGTCTCGCCGCGCGATTTCCCGAATCTGGAAAGCGCGTTGGAATGCGGCGGTCATGGCGTGGCTCTTGTGCGGCGCTTTCGTATGGCTTGGCGCCGGATACTTCCAGAATCAGCGGGGCGTTTTTTACGCCGGACTTTTGGCCACCGTGGCTGTTCTGGTGCTTTGCCGGCTGTGGTTCGCCTGGGGCGCGATTGGCACGCAGACGGTGAACACGTTGATCTTATTGCTGGTGGGCTTGCCGGTCGTGGACCTGGCTCTGCGGCCGCAGTCCCGCGTCGCCATTCGGCCGGAAACGTGCTGCCTCTACTATTCTTATGACAACGCCAAAGGCGACCCGGAAGCCTTCGCGCGCTGGGAGGAATACTACACGTCGCAGTTCGACCGCCTCTGGCCGGAGGTGTTCACGAAAGCCCCGAATCCCGGTTTTCGCTTTCGCCTGCGGCCTGGAAGCCGCGGGATGATGGTGAGTTGTCCCATCTCGATCAACAGCCTCGGATTCCGCGGCCCGGAAATTTCCGCCACCAAGGACGGCGTTTATCGAATCGTGGTCCTGGGCGAATCCACCACTTTTGGCATGACAATTGAGCCGGGGGACGAACCGTGGCCCGAACGGCTTGAGCAAATCATCCGCCAGCGCCTGAAAACCCGGCGTCCGGTTCAGGTCATCAACGCCGGCGTCCCTGCTTACACCATCCACGACAACCTTCGCCGCCTGCCCCGCGAAATCCTCCCGCTCCAGCCGGACATGATCATTTCCTATCACGGAGCCAACGGATTTTCTCTGATTGACAGCTCCGTGCTGCCGCCGCTCGGGCCTGCTCCGCCCGTGTATCAGGAACGTCCCATCAAGCTCGCGGCCGACGCCGAGCATCGCCTGCGCCTGTTGCTTTTCCAACACCACGCCGGGCTGCGCCGGGTTTCCGCTGCGCCGCCCGCCGCCCGACCGCTGGAAACGGGCTACGCCGCCGCCTATCGCCAACTCATCGAGTGCGCGCGCACCAACGGCATTCGTCTGGCGCTGGCCAATTTCTCGATGGCGGTCAATCAGGCCAGCGACCCGAAAGTCATTGATTTTTACCGGGGCGGCGGCACGCGCGCCGCCTACGGGTTCATCCGGGCCAACGCGCTCCATTCCCTGATCGTCAGCCAACTGGCGGCGGAACACCCGGAAGTCCTTTTCGTGGATACGCATCCTCATCTTGACGGTGAACACGAAAAGTTCATTGATCTCATCCACTTGAGCGCGGAAGGAGAGCGGCAATTGGCCGAAAACATGTTTGACGGCATCCGCAAGACTCTCCAGCAAGACCTTGCGCCGCCGTGATGATGGGCGCAATTAACGCCAAGGCGGCGGATCGAAGCCACAAGCTACAATGCCGGGTTCTTAATTCGAAAATTGTGGACGGTAACAGCGCCCGTCAAACCGTTTGTCTCTCGAATTCTAAGTCGCAACTCGGGGTCGTGCAACATAGGTATCTCCCAAAAAACATCCTCCTCCACGACAGCCACACCCTGCCGGCGCGTCTCCGTGCTGAAACGAACCTCATGATGCGGCGCCCAGTGTTCCGCGTTCGATTCGTCCAAATAATAAAGCTGCCCGCTCCCATTCCAAGTCGTTTGCAAGGCAGTTCTGTCCGGTTCCTCCCGGCAAAACAGCAACGCAATGCTATTCGTGTAAAATGCGGGCCATATCACCGGTTGGTTATGAACGAACGCCGGAAGCTCATGCTGAAGCGCCTTGCAAAGGAGTCTCTGCCAAAGGCCGCCGCCATAACAAAGCTGTCGCCCGGAGTCGGTGCCGACCAGAACGAACCTGGAGCCGTCGGCCAACGGGACAATCAAATTCGGTTGTGCCGGCCAGTGGAAGGCAAGTGCAAGGAGGCCAAGGCAGATCGCTCCTAAAACAATGATTCTGATCATGTTCTCGTTCCGCCTCATTACCTCGTCAGCGTTCGCTGCCCATCAAATTCGTTTCTTCCAGTTTGACGGCGGCTTGCTCCCATTGCTGGGCCAGCACCTTAAGGTGATCGGCGATCTCCAGCCATTCGCGGTTCAGTGCCATCGCTCCGCCTGGCTTTTCATAACTGGCGGGGTTTTCCAATTCAGCCGTCAATTCCTTTTGCCGGGCTTCCAACTTTTGTATGTCCGCCTCCAGTTTGGCCACGGCGGTTTGGTGCGTTGTTCGCTCGCGGTGTCGCGCCTGCCGCGCTTCCGCCTCGAACCGCTTTTGTTCCTTGTTCTTGGATTTCGCTCCGGCTGGAGGAACGACGGGCGGCGCAACGGCGCCGACGGCCTGCGCGGCGGTCTTGTCAAGATAATACTGCCAGCCGCCGGAATAGTGCGTCAGCCGGCCGGCCTCCACGCGCACGACGTGCGTGCATAATTCGCGGATGAAATACACATCGTGGCTGATGAAAATGATCGTCCCCGAAAACTGTTTCAGGGCGTCCATCAGCGCCTCGATGCTGGCCATGTCCAGATGGGTCGTCGGTTCGTCCATCAACAAAAGATTGGGCGGGTCGAGCAGCAATTTCACCAGCGCCAGCCGGCTTTTTTCGCCCCCGCTCAGGACCGACACTTTCTTGAACACGTCGTCTCCCCGGAACAGAAAGCATCCCATCACAGTGCGAACGAACTCCTCCGTGACACGTTGCGGCGTGTCCAACCCCTCCTCCAGAACGGTCCGATTGGGGTCAAGCATTTCCACCCGGTATTGCGAATAGTAGCCGCTCTTGACGTTGTGCCCCAGTTCGCGCACGCCGGACTGCACCGGCAGCGCGCCGGCCAGGAGTTTCAGCAACGTTGATTTGCCCGCGCCGTTCGGCCCGACCAGCACGACGCGCTGGCCGCGCTCGGCCACGAAATCAATGCCGCGATAAATGACGTTGGCCCCGTAAGCATGGTGAATGTGCTTGAGAGTGATGGCCTTCAAGCCGCCGCGTTCCGGCTGCGGAAATTTGAAATGGATTTTCTTGCCGTCGGCGACCGGCGCTTCGATCTTCTCCATGCGCTCGATTTGCTTGAGCTTGCTCTGGGCCTGGGCGGCTTTGGTGTTCTTGGCGCGGAACCGCTGCACAAACTCCATCATGTGCGCGATCTCGCGCTGCTGATTTTTGTAGGCCGCCAGCAATTGGGCCTCGGCCGCCGCGCGTTGTTCCAGGCAGGCCTCGTAATTGCCGCGGTAACGCACCAGTTTGCGCTGGCGGATCTCCACGATGTGCGTCGCCAGCTCGTTGAGAAAACTCCGGTCGTGCGAGATCATGAGGATCGCGCCAGTGTAATCGCGCAAATAAGTCTGGAACCACTGCAAGGACTCCAAATCCAGATGATTGGTCGGCTCGTCGAGCATCAGCACGTCCGGTTCCTGCACGAGCAGGCGGGCCAGATGCGCCCGCATCACCCAGCCGCCGCTCATCTCGCGCAAAGCCCGGTCAAAATCCTTTTCCCGAAAACTCAGGCCCGCCAGGATTCGTTTTGCTTTCGCCTCCAACTGGTATCCGTCCGATTCGTGGTCATGCGCGTGGATGCCGGCCAGCGCCATTTCCAGCACCGTCCCCTCGCCCGCCGGGGCACATTCCTGGGGCAAATGGCCAACCACCACATTTTTCTCGCGCGCAATCGTCCCTTTGTCCGGTTCCTCGACGCCAAGGATGAGCGAGAACAAAGTGGTCTTGCCCGCGCCGTTGGGGCCGATCAATCCGACGCGGTCGATACGGTTAATTTGCAGCGACACCTCATCAAACAAAATTTGCGGCCCGTAAGCCTTGCTGACATCTGAAATCGTAAGCATGAAGCCCTTATCATAAGCCGTGCCGCTCTTCCCGGCAAGTGGTCTCCGGCGCCGGCAGCGCCTTAATTTGAAAAAGTACGGCGATTTGGGCAGAGCTTTCGGGGAGCGCACGCGCCCCGCGTGCAGTCAGCGACGCCCTCGTCGCTGACATCAGAAAGTGGGTTCAGCGGGGGCGCTGAACCCTGCACGCGGGGCGCGTGCGCTCCCCAAAATTAGGACACTACTCCGGCGCCGATTCTCCGCGTTGAATTGACTCCCTGCCACGAGTGCCGCATCATGGCGATAGTTGAAATTGACTTAGGCAAATAGTGACAACCATTTAATCGAGTTTACAATTATGAAGAGATTTCTTTTCCTGGCGCTTCCAGTCCTTGTGTGCATGCCGTGCGTGGCCCGGTGGGATTATCCCCCGACCAAAACCGTTGATGCCTCGGACACGTATTTCGGAAAGACCTACAACGACCCTTACCGTTGGCTGGAGAACTTGAAGGACAAGGATGTCGAAGCCTGGTTCAAAGCCCAGGCGGAATTGACGGATGGCTTGCTGGCGAAGATCCCGGGCCGGGATGCGTTGGCGCAGGAGTGGATGGAGTTGGACAAGCTCAAACCTGCGGCTTATTCCGGCATCACGTATGAACATGGCCGCGTTTTTTACAAGAAAACTCTGGGCGGCGAAAACGTGGGCAAGCTCTTTTTCCGTGACGGATGGAACGGGCTGGAAAAACTGTTGTTCGATCCGGCCACTTACAAGCCCGGTGTGACCACAACCATCCAATCTTTCGTCCCCTCGTGGGACGGAAAAAATGTCGTCATCGCTTTTTCCTCGGGCGGAGCCGAGTATTCGGAACTCCGGATTTTGGACGTCGAGCGGGGAACACTGCTGCCGGAGAGCATCTACCCCTCTTACGGGGCCGCCGGGTGGACGAAGGACGGCCAGTCGTTCTTTTATGACGCCGGCAAGGTCACGGACATCAAAAGCCTCGAGATCGAACAGAACAGAAAAACCAAACTGCACAAGCTCGGCACGGAAATTGCCAGCGACATTGACTTCTTCAGCGACGAAAGCTACCCCGATCTCGGAATCACGCCCAAGGAGTTCCCCGGCGCCTCCATTGACGAATCCTATCCCGACTATATCATTGGGTCCGTAGGAACCGTGCAGAGCGAGATGCGGATTTTCTATGCTCCCGCCTCCGAGATGAAGAGCGAGAAAATCAAGTGGGATGTATTGTGCAAACCCTCGGACATGCTGGTTCGGGGGATTGAGTTTCACGGGGATTATGTTTATGCCGTAACCCATGCGGGCGCGCCAAACTACAAGGTTATCCGAACCAGCGTGAAGCATCCTGATTGGGCCCACGCCGAAACCGTTGTTCCGGAAGGGGCTGACTCCATCCAATCCATCACTAAGGGACTGTTAAAAAATAACATTTACACTTTAAGAGGCGGAAGCGCGGGGCTTTAGCGTGTAGTTCCACTCCCCATGAAAGGAATCGCGCTCCAGATTCAGCGCCGCCATCTCAGCCTCGGT